>Ga0105164_10000049_pt1 | contig 83224 bp, 90 predicted proteins | sample VDWuncwatermetaG_FD_89674 | JGI IMG/M metagenome (GOLD analysis project Ga0105164, IMG submission 89674) | Wastewater microbial communities from Netherlands to study Microbial Dark Matter (Phase II) - VDW unchlorinated drinking water | ecosystem: Environmental > Aquatic > Freshwater > Drinking...
AATTTATGTTAAATAAATCTCCCCTAACCCCTCTTTTCCAAAGAGGGGAACACACCCCTTTATCCCCTCTTAATAGAGGGGAAAGTTTCCCCCTTTGAAAAAGGGGGATTAAGGGGGATTTTAAAAATTAACATTACACAATCATGGAACAGGACTTATTGCGTTTGTATTAATAACTGAAAGAGATTAATGATTTCTAAAACAGCATCAGAAATTTAGTGGTTCTTATGACCCGCCTCAGGCTGCAAAAATGAAGGATATTAAGAAGCGCAAATAATTATCAATAATGTAAGTTTATCAAATATTTCCAATATGTCAACCCTTATAAGTCTTCCAAAAAACATTGAAGTTTCTGATAGATTAGATTTTTCAATACATATTGTAAAATCAAGTTTTTATTGATTGACTAAGGGTTGTTTTTAAAGATATAATAATATAATAAATTTTTCGCTGGGGGAGCCGAAATGGCTGAGAGCCCTCACACCTATACATAGGTGTGAGGGCAACCCTTTGAACCTGAACTGGATAATACCAGCGTAGGGAAGCGGCAGAAGGTTTGTAATCTTTGTAGCCGTAGACCATGCTGGTTTATGGCTTTTTTGTTTTAATGTCCCCCTCACCCTATCCCTCTCCCGCAAGGGGAGAGGGGAAAATTATGGGAGGGGATTAAGGGGAGGGTGATTAACCGAGTCTATTTATGCAGCTTACAGAAAACATAATCAACTTAGAAGAGATTGAAGCTCTTATCAAATCACAGGAGAGGCCTGACCCTGAATATGTTAGAGAAATACTGAAAAGGTCAGAGGGACTGATAGGTCTTTCTATCCGCGAGGCAGCAGCATTGCTGAATGTTGATGAGCCTGATTTGCTAAAAGAACTTTTTAAGGCCTCTGCTATTGTAAAAGAAAAGGTCTATGGCAAGAGGATTGTCCTATTTGCGCCGCTCTATCTCTCTAATGAATGTTCAAACAACTGCCTCTATTGCGGATTCAGAAGGGATAATAAAGATGCAAAGAGAAAGACCCTTACAATAGATGAGGCAGTAGCAGAGGCAAAATTCCTATCGCAAAGGGGATACAAAAGGCTTCTGCTTGTTACAGGCGAAGATATTAGGAGTTCAGACATTGAATATCTTATTGCAGTCATTAAAGCAATTTATGAAAAAACGGATATCAGGATATTACACATAAATGCGCCGCCAATGAAAACAGAGGATTTCAGGAGATTAAAAGAAACTGGTCTTGGCGTGTATCAGTCCTTTCAGGAGACATACCATCCTGAAACATATAAGAAGATGCACCCATCAGGGATGAAAAAGGATTATGAATGGCGGCTCTCAACAATGGACAGGGCAATAGAGGCAGGATTTGATGATATTGGAATGGGTACGCTCTTAGGGCTTTATGCTTTCCGCTTTGAGGCGCTTGCGCTTATTCAACATGCGAAATATCTTGAAGATAGGTTCGGTTTTGGGCCGCATACTGTATCTGTGCCGAGGCTCCAGCCTGCATCTGGCGCGGTTATTCATAAGCCGCCTTATCCTGTGTCTGATATAGAATTTAAAAAGATAGTTGCTGTATACAGGCTTGCCATGCCTTATGTTGGCATTGTAATCTCAACAAGGGAGCCAAAAGAGCTGAGGGACGAGATAATAAAGATCGGAGCATCACAGATAAGCGCAGGCTCAAGGACAAATCCAGGGGGGTATATAGTACAGAATACAGAAGACAGCATCCAGAAGACAGAAGTTAATACGGAGCAGTTTGAAACAGAAGACCACCGCACACTTGATGAGATGATTCAGGTGATTGCAAAAAGCAATAATCTGCCGAGCCTCTGCACTGCCTGTTACAGAAAGGGAAGGACAGGAAAGGATTTTAGACAAATTGCAGATAAGGGCGATATACAAAAATATTGCCTTCCAAATGCCCTTTTGACATTTCAGGAGTACCTGATTGATTATGCATCTGAAGAAGCAAGGGCAATTGGCCAGAAGGTGATTGATGATACAATAGCAAAGGTAGAGCTAAAGGATTTTGCAGAGAGGCTGGAGAGGATAAAGAGAGGAGAGAGGGATATATATTTTTAATGCAGATAATTATTAATGGCGAAAAAAAGACAATTGACAGCAATACAACTCTTGCCGCCCTTTTGAATGAATTAAGCATTGATACAAATAGAGTAGCAGTGGAATTGAATATGAGCATTATAGACAAGGCAGATTACTCAAAGACAATCTTAAAAGATAATGACTCGCTTGAGATTGTAAGTTTTATAGGAGGTGGAGCAATTGGATGATAAATTAATAATAGCTGGGATAGAATTTAAGTCGCGCCTGTGGGTTGGCACTGGCAAATACAAGAACTTTGAAGAGACAAAAAAGGCAATAGAGGCATCAGGAGCGGATGTTGTTACTGTTGCAGTAAGGCGGGTGAATATAACAGACAAGGACAAGGAGAATCTTTTGGATTATATTGACCCAAAGAAATACAAGATATTGCCAAATACAGCAGGCTGCTACACAGCAGAGGATGCAATAAGGACAGCGAGGCTTGCAAGAACAGCAGGCGTCTCTGACATGGTAAAGCTTGAAGTAATAGGCGATGAGAAGACGCTGTTTCCTGATAACGAGGCGCTGCTTGAGGCGGCAAAGGTTCTTGTGAAAGATGGATTTATTGTTTTTCCATATACAAATGACGACCCTATAATGGCAAAGAAATTACAAGATATCGGCTGTGCAGCAGTAATGCCGCTTGCAGCGCCAATCGGCTCTGGGCTTGGCATAAGAAACCCCTATAATTTAAAGATTATACTTGAGACAATTAAAATCCCTGTTGTTGTTGATGCAGGTGTTGGCACTGCCTCTGATGCTGCAATTGCAATGGAGCTTGGATGCGATGCTGTTTTGATGAACACAGGCATCGCAGGCGCCAAAGACCCGATTAAAATGGCAGAGGCAATGAAACATGCGATATTAGCTGGAAGGCTTGCATACAAGGCAGGAAGGATGCCTATGAAGTTATATGCCTCTGCAAGCAGCCCATTAGAAGGAAAAATTGGTGTCTAAGCCTTTATTCAGATTGTATCTGATAACAGACCGCAATCAGACTGGAGGAAGGCTATTAACAGATGTTGTAAAAGAGGCGCTTGATGGAGGAGTAAAGGCAGTTCAATTAAGAGAAAAGGATTTGCCAATAAGGGAATTGTTAAGGCTTGCGGAGGAGATGCGTAAGATAACAAAAGAGGCAGGGGCATTGCTATTTATAAATGGAAGGATAGATGTTACAATGGCAGTTGAAGCTGACGGTATACACCTTGGACAAACGGATTTGCCTGTTGATATTGTAAGAAAGATAGTCGGCAATCGTTTTATGATTGGAGTTTCAACGCATAATTTAATAGAGGCAAAAGAGGCAGAAAAAGAGGGCGCTGATTTTATCACCTTTGGGCCTGTATACGAGACGCCATCAAAACTTAAATATGGGAAACCAGTTGGGATTGAGGCATTAAAAAGAGCTAAAAGTGGGGCTTCAATTCCAATTTATGCCATAGGTGGGATAAAAAGTGGAAACATTGAAGCGATTTTAACTTCAGGGGCAGACGGAGTGGCATTAATATCAGCCATAATAGGAGCAAGAGAGCCAAAAAAGGCAGCAGAGAAAATAATCAGGAGCATATAATGACACAAATAATAGAAGCAAAAAAAGGCAACATAACAAAAGAGATGACAGAGGTCGCAAAGGCAGAGGGCATTGCACCTGAGGAAATACAGAATGGCATTGCTGAAGGAAATATTGTCATCTGCAAGAACAGAGTCCATAAGATTGAACCGCTCGGCATTGGCAAAGGCCTGCGCACAAAGATAAATGCAAACATAGGAACATCAAAGGACTACAATGATATTGAAAGAGAGATGGAAAAGCTGAGGGTTGCGATTGAGGCAGGCGCAGATGCAGTCATGGATTTAAGCACAGGCGGTGATATAAAGGCAATCCGTTCACAGATACTAAAAAACTCCTCTGTTGCCATTGGCACAGTGCCAATCTATCAGGCAATGGTAGAAGCAGGCGAACGGCATGGAAACATTGCAAAGATGACAGAGGATGATTTATTTGGTATTATTGAGGAACAGGCAGAGGAAGGCGTTGATTTTGTTACTGTCCACTGCGGCGTTACATTAAAGACTTTGCAGGTGCTAAAAGGCGAGGGAAGACATCTTGACATTGTAAGCAGGGGCGGCGCGCTCCTTGTTGAATGGATGATATATAATGGAAAGGAGAATCCATTATATAAGGATTATGGAAGGCTCCTTGAGATCGCAAAAAAATACGATTTAGTATTATCATTAGGCGACGGCCTTCGCCCCGGCTGCCTTGCTGATGCAACAGATCGGGCGCAGATAAATGAGCTTATAACACTCGGCGAGCTTACAGAGATTGCATGGAAAGATGGCGTTCAGGTGATGATAGAGGGCCCTGGGCATGTGCCGATAAATCAGGTAGTAACAAATGTAAGGATACAAAAGGAGCTGTGCAAGGGCGCGCCGTTTTATGTATTAGGCCCGCTTGTAACAGATATTGCGCCGGGTTATGACCATATTACATCTGCTATTGGCGGCGCCATTGCTGCATCTGCAGGAGCAGATTTCCTGTGCTATGTAACACCGTCAGAGCACCTGCGCTTGCCGACTGTAGAGGATGTTAAGGAAGGCGTAATTGCATCAAAGATTGCAGCGCATGCAGCAGATATCGCAAAAGGCGTAAAAAGCGCAATTGACAGGGATATAGAAATGGCAAAGGCAAGAAAGAGGCTTGACTGGGAGGCGCAGATAAACCTCTCTGTTGACCCTGAGAAAGCAAGAAGGTTAAGAACAGAGGGAAAACCCTCTGATGAAACAGTCTGCTCCATGTGCGGCGAGTATTGCGCTATAAAGGTGGTAAATGAATATCTTAAAAAATAAATTTTTAATTGCCACATTTGCTTCTTTCCTATTTGCCTTTAGCCTTTCACCTTTAGCCTTTAGCCTTGACTCATCTATCAAAGCTTCTTTCAAACCAGAAAAGGTAAAGCAAGGAGATATACTTCTCATTACTATAAAGGCAAATCCTGGGGCGTATAAAATATCTGGAACCTTTTTAGACAAGCCTGTCTATTTCTATACTGATTCTAAAAACAGCTACGCAGCATTAATTGGGGTTGACATGAACACAGAGCCGAATTTATACACACTCTCACTCGTCCTTGAAAATGAAAAAGGCAAGAAGATAAAAAAGAACTACAAAATAAAGGTAAGACCTACTAAGTTTGGGTTACAGAGATTGACACTTCCAAAGGAGATGGTGGAGTTAGATGAAGAAACCTTAAAAAGGGTGAGGCTTGAGCAGGAAAAGATTGGAAAGGTGTGGAATATCTTCACAGAGGAATATCTCTGGGATGGAAATTTTATTATACCTGCAGAGGGGGAGGTATCCAGCAACTTTGGTTTGAGAAGGATAATTAATGGCGAACCTAAGAACCCGCATAATGGCATTGACTTTGCTGCTCCTGAAGGCGCGCCTGTTTATGCGCCAAATCACGGCAGGGTAGTGTTTGTTGATGAACAATTCTTCAGCGGCAAGAGCCTTGTCATAGATCACGGCCTCGGACTATTTACAATGTACTTTCATCTTTCAGAGATTCTTGTTGATGACGGCGAGGAGATAAAAAGGGGACAGTTGATTGCAAAGGTTGGAAAGAGCGGAAGGGCAACAGGCCCGCACCTTCACTGGGGCATGCGGCTCAACGGCGCAAAGGTAAACCCGATTTCTATTGTAAACCTGCCGCTGGAGTAAGGGCGAACAGCCGTTAACCTTACTAATTCCTTGCAAGTTAATAAAGTTTATTCTATAATTCGTTAAGAGGAACAATATCTATTTTGCATTAATTTGTTATGAAAAGGAGGCTTGAAAATGCCTGCAACCTTAGAAGATAAAAAAGTAAGCGATATGACTGTCGGAGAATTGAAATCTCTAATAAGAGATGCAATTAATGAGCTAATTGACCCTGATTATGGACTTGAATTAAGGCCTGAGGTTGAAGAGGAGCTAAAAAAATCACTTGAATCAAAAGAAAGAATCCCTGTTGAAGAAGTAGCAAAGGAACTGAAACTAAGGTGGTAAATGTATAAACTTGACTTCGGTCCTGAGGGTAGGATTACCTTTGCTTCATTAGATAGAGAAGTTGCACAAAGAGTTTTGGATAAGCTCAAATGGCTTATCCAAAACATTGAAGTTTTGCCAACCATACCATTACATGGAAAATACTCAAAACTTTTTAAATTAAAGGTTGGAGATTGGCGAGTAATTTATGAGATTAATTATAATAATAAAACTGTAACTGTTCATAAAGTCGGCCATAGAAGCGAGGTTTATAAATGAGATTATTTTTAATAAAGTTTAAGTTCATTTTCTTAATATCTATTATACTTTTTGTTATAAGTGCTTCTGCCTCCTGCTCAAAGGCAGTGAAGCCTTCAGAGGATCTTGTAAGGATAAAGGCTATATTGAATAGCGTTACAAAGCTGCAGGATAAATATAAAGGAAAGGACTTTGGTGATTTTATGGCCATTGTCTCTCCAAAGTATAATGCCTCTTTTAAAAACGCGGTTGAAAAGGCAATGACAGAGTCTGATGAGATTGACTTGGCAATTTATGTTGACAGGATAGATATGGACAAGGACAGCGCAAGGGTAAACCTCCACTGGGAAGGCGCTTGGAAAAAAGGCGGTAAGCCGATTAACAATAATGGCAATTCAGTGTTTGCCTTTTCAAATGAAGCAGAGCCAAAGCTGACTGGCATTGCAGGCAGCAATCCATTTGAGCTTTATTCCATAAGCAGCGCCCCGTCTGAAAGAGGCAATTAATAGCATAGCATTTACCCCCTCCTCTATTTCCTATAATTCCTTATTTTCCTCTCCAACAACAGAAGTTTTATTGAATAATTATAGCTTGTATGGTATAAATTTGCTATTATCGTTGGATTTAAAATCGGAGAAATAATGGATGCTATTGTTCCAATAGAGATGATTGAAAGAAAAATCTATTTGATTCGTGGGCAAAAGGTAATGTTGGACAGCGATCTTGCTGAGCTTTATGGTGTTTCGACAAAAGTGCTTATACAAGCCGTCAAACGCAACATAAAACGTTTCCCATCAGATTTCATGTTTCAATTGAAAAATCAAGAAGTTATAAACTTGAGGTCACAAATTGTGACCTCAAGTTTGGAGCATGGAGGCAGAAGATACCTTCCTTATGTCTTTACCGAGCAGGGTGTTGCCATGCTCTCCAGTGTTTTGAACAGTGAAAGGGCAATTGAGGTGAACATCCTCATTATCCGAGCTTTTGTTAAACTGAGGGAAATGATAGCTTCAAATAAAGAACTTGCTAAAAGACTGGATGAACTTGAAAAGAAATACGATGCACAGTTCAAGGTTGTTTTTGATACTATAAGACAGCTAATGATACCGCCAGAAACCAAGAAGAGGAAGATAGGCTTCATTGTCAGAGAGCGCAGTGCTCAGTATAAAACATATAGCCGCAAGGCTGTTAAAAAATAAGCTCGGTTTACTTTTCCCGCTCCCCTTGCGGAAGAGGGTCGGGGTGAGGGGTACTTTTTATGCCTGCAATGATGAGGCTGTTTATAAGGCTCATACGGAGCTTAATATAAAGGGATTGCGGATTATTGTGATTTGCAGGTGGAGGTTATTAAAAAAAAGGGGGGGGGAACTGATATTTCAAGGCCAGACCCCCCTTGCTCTTAAAAAACTACGATTGGGGATAATATAAAGAAATACCGAAGCAAGCTCGGTATTTCTCAAGATGTCTTGACAAAAAAGTCAAATTTGGCTTTTTATACCATTGCCAAGATAGAAGCGGGTGCAACTCCAAATCTCACGATCGATACAGTTAAAAAAATTGCGGTGTACTTGGCGTTTCGCTTGATGTTTTAATGAAGTAACTTATATGACCAAAGAAGAAGCCAAACAACAAATTCAAAAACTCGTTGAGAAATATCAAAGAGTCGTAGAAGCGGGAAAGATAAAATCCTACAATGAGGCACAAACTCGCAACGAGTTTATTGAGCCGCTTTTTGAATTTTTGGGTTGGGATATGCGAAATCTCACGACCGACAATGAAGTTACGACCGAAGAAAATGTATCAGGCGGTAGGGTTGATTTGGCTTTTCGCTTCAATGGTATTCCCGCATTATTTTTAGAAACCAAAGCGATGAAAGTTGATTTGGACGAATGGAAATGGGCGGAGCAAGCAATCAATTACAGTTGGAACAAAAGCGTTACATGGGCGGTTTTGACAGATTTTGAAAGCATTAAAATTTTCAACGCAGAAATTCCGCCAAAAAGTATTTCACAAAATCTTTTTATTGAAATCAAATGTCAGGATTATATTGATCGGCTTGACCAGCTTTGGCTTTTATCAAAAGAAAGTTTTGAACAAAAACTATTAGACAAGGAAGCCCAAAAATGGGGTAAACTCACGACTAGAAAACAAGTCGGCGAAAAACTTTTTGAAGATTTGATGTCTTGGCGTGTTTTGCTCACCAAGGATTTTAAAAAGCAAAATAATTTAAACGATGAAGAATTAGACGAAGGAGTGCAAAGAATCCTCGACCGTCTTATTTTTATTCGCACCGCCGAGGACAGAAAAATTGAGCCCAATGTTTTACTTGGGATTTTAAGGGGCGAAAAAGCCAATTTATACAAGCAATTGACAAAAGTTTTTCGCGACTTTGATGATGGTTTTAATTCAAAACTTTTCGCGCCTCATTATTGCGAAGAATGGTATGCGAGCGATAAAGTAATAGCCGAAGTTATAAAAGGGCTATATGAAACAAAGGACAGCTACCGCTATGATTTTTCTGTTATCTCTGCCGATGTTTTGGGCGGAATGTACGAACAGTATTTAAGCTATGTTCAGGGTCGTAAAAGCGAGGAAAAACAAAAATCAAAAAGGAAATCACAAGGAATTTATTACACGCCGAAATATGTCGTTGAATTTATTGTTATGGAAACCTTAGGCGAGGTTTTGAAGAAGATAAAACCGAAAGAATTGGCAAAAATCAAAGTTCTTGACCCCGCTTGCGGTTCGGGCTCATTTCTCACCGCCGCTTATGACAGAATCCTGGAGACCCTAATAAAACAAAATCCGCAAACTTCGCTATCTTCAAAATTTGATATTTTACAAGACAATATCTTTGGTGTTGATCTTGACACTCAAGCAGTTGAAATTGCCCAGCTTAATCTTTTATTAAAAGTTCTGTCTCAAAAAACAAAACTGCCAACACTTCAACATAATTTACGAGTTGGAAATTCCTTGATTTCAAGCGGAGAGGAAAGATCACCCGTTGATTTTCAAACAGAGTTCAAAGAGGTTTTTGAACAGGGCGGATTTGATGTAATTATTGGCAACCCGCCTTATATCAAAGAATATACCAATAGATCGGCTTTTGATGGATTATATGAAAGTCCGTATTATCAAGGCAAAATGGATCTGTGGACACTTTTTGCCTGTCAAGCAATAGACTTACTCAAAGACAGCGGCTATTTCAGTTTTATTGCGCCGAATAATTGGCTCACGAACGCAGGAGCAAGCATTTTTAGAGACAAAATTTTATCAGAAGGGCAGATCACAAAATTTGTTGATTTTGGCGACTTCAAAGTATTTAAAGATGCCGGTATTCAGACAATGATTTTCGTGTTCAAAAAAGGAAAACCAAAGAAAATCTACCAAACAATCTACGCAAAAATCACAGATAAAAATATTGGCGAGGACGCGGTTAATCTATTGTTGCAATCCAACCTTAAAGCGAGCGATGGCGGAATAGCTAAGTTTGACGCAACTATCAGCCCAAAACAACTTATAGGGAAAAATATCGTATTTTCTAACCAGACAAACGACGAAATTTTAAGCAAAATTGAATCTATGAAAAATTTTGAGCTTACGGAAAAAGAAGTGGCGCAGGGTATTGTTGCCGCTCCAGATAAGTATTTTATGGTTAATGATCCTTCAAGATTTTCTGAAAAAGAGCAAGGATTTATTAAGCCATTCTATACCTCTACTGCTAAATATACTTTCTTTAAGACAAACTCTTATATCTTTTATCTGTGTGACAAGAACTTTCGTGGCAAAAATATCAACGACTACCAAAATATCAGAGATCATTTTGAGCCGTTCAAAAAATTACTTAAGGAAGCAAAGGTAAAATACGGCACTCCTGACAAGCCATATTTCTACTTGCATAGAGAACGAGAAGAAAGATTTTTTCAAAAAGGACCTAAAGTCGTAGGGCAAACACGAACCGCTTATCCAAGTTTTCTTTACACGGAGGAAAAATATTACGGCTCACGAGCAATGAATTTTATCAAGACCGATAGAATTAACTTAAAGTATCTGACAGGGCTTCTCAATTCTAGCCTTTCGTACTTTTGGCTTAAAAATAAGGGGAAGCAACTGGGCGATTTACTGCAAATAGATAAAGGGCCATTACTAAATATTCCTTTAATAAAACCCGATGAACAAAAGCAAGACAATATTGCTTTGCTCGTGGATAAAGTAATGAAGCTCTATCAAAATTTTCGCAATACCTCTGCAAATACCGACAAATGGCATTTACTAAAAGCCGAGATTGAGAAAGCCGAACAACAAATTGACGGAGAATTTTATAAACTTTATGGACTTACAGCAGAAGAAATCAGGACAATCGAATCATGATAATTATTACAGGTATAGCCAGCACAACACATATTGATAGACATAATGAGCGAATGGCAAAAAGTGCGCTTGATGGCATGGCTAAACAAATTAAGGAAAGGTTTATACCACATTTGATTGAGCATGACCCGAATCAACACATTGGAATAATTCTTTATGGCGAAGTTTTTCAATTAAAAGACGGTGAATATGCTCTTGGTATTGTTTCGGGATTATTTGAAAATAAAGAAGAAGAATTTAAAACAAGGCAACCTAATAATGTTTGGCAGAATTATAAGAAATATTTAGATATTGCTGAATTACAGAAATTGAAGGAACAAAATCATCAATCAAAAGAAATCAGTTCCTCTCTAAAAAAATCAAATATAGGCGATTTATTAGAAGCACATCTTGATTCAACTCAGGTTTTGCCAGACGGAACAGTATATGAAATCAAAAGATTTATTGCTTCTACTGGAGATTTAAGAATTGAGGTTTATCCAAAAGATCATAACCCGCCACATTTCCATGTTATTTCAAAACAAAGAAATATTGATGCTCGATTCGATATAGAAACATTAAATTTAATAAACACAAAACGAGGTAGTATAAAAGAAAAAGATGTTAAAAAAATACAGAATTTCTTTCGCACAAACCCTGACATTTTAGAAAAATTAAAAAAGGAACATGAAAGACTAAACAATGTATAATAAGGTTTTTCATTTAATAATAAAAGCTATGCGTAAGGGAAGGCAGCCGGTTCTGGTCTACACCCTTTACAGGGCTTATAAACAAACCGCTGGCACAGGCGCTAAGATTGTTTTTTTGAAATTATGCGTCTCTTGCGCCAACAGGCGGAAAGACGGATTAAAAAAATTATTATATCAAATACCGCACGGGGCGGGAAAATCATGAGGAATAAGTGGTATAATATAAAAAAGGAGGTCATATTATGGGAACGATTAGCGAAGAACTTGCAGCAAAGATTAGATCTTTGCCAGACAATGAAAAAATAGAGTTGGTAGATTCTATCTTAATTCAGCTCGACAAGCCTGATCCTGAGATTGACCGCATCTGGGCTGATGAGGCGCATAAACGTTGGGAGGCTTATAAGGCTGGAAGGTTGGAAACTGTTTCTTATAATCAAGTAATGGATAAATATCGCGCCAGATGAAAGTCCGCTTTTTAAAACCAGCGCAATCTGAGATTGATGATGCCTTTGCATGGTATGAGTCTCAGTCGCAAGGCTTGGGAACTCAATTTCTGGATGAATTTGACCGTGCGTTCAGGAGAATTATGGCATATCCTCTTGCAAACGCAGAAATTGGAGATGGTCTACGACGTTGTCTTCTATCAAGGTTTCCCTATGGAATAATCTACGGAATTGATGCAGAGACTGTTATCGTTGTTGCAGTTGCCCATCTGCATAGAGAGCCGCGATATTGGATTGACAGTCTCCGTGAACAGAAAACCTAACTGTAACTACAAGGCAGGTGCAGAGGGTCTGGTCTACACCCTTAAGAAAGTTTGCTTCAAGGAAAATATAAAAATCAGGACAGGCGCTTTTGTTCAGCCTTGCAAGAGGGGAAAAGCACAGATGCATAAGGGGTGTGGCGGCGGCGGTTGCATTTTATGGGGATTATATGGTAATCTTTAATAAAGATAATCAAAAAGGAAAATCAGATGAAAAAACAAAGAACTCAAAAAAACATGGTGGAACATTGGCGAACGACCCTTACGCAGGAAGAAAGAAAAAAAAGGTATCTGGAAAGCATTCCAGAACAGGTAAGTTCCTCTATGGCCTTAGAGGGAGAAAAGGTAAGCCTGAAAATGTTGAAAGAGTATCTGAAGACACTGAAGAATATTCCTCAACCACACGGTTCATAGAATCCAGCCTTGGCATTAAATCTCATCAAGAAACAATAGTATGTTAGGTAGGTTGGGGATATAAAAAATGAACTGTGTTATCTGCGGCAAAGAGTTTGAGGGGCATGAGGAGACCACAGTAATAAGTGAAGGAAAAGGTATCTGTGATGATTGTGAAAAAATAGGCGGAGAGGATTTAATCATCCCTACATATTTTGGCGATACACTATAATGTTATGTATGAGATAAAAAATAATACCATAACAGACTTCTTAGTCCTCGGCAGCGGCGTTGCAGGCCTGCGGGCTGCGATAGAGCTTAGCAAATATGGCAATGTCACGGTTGTAACAAAGGACAGGCCTGCAGAGGGAAGCACAGGCTATGCGCAGGGCGGTGTCGCTGTTGCATTGAGCGATGAGGATACCATTGGCTTTCATTTTAATGACACAATAAAGGCGGGCGCAGGTTTATGCAACAAAAAGGCTGTCCATGTTCTTGTTGAAGAAGGGCCTGAGCGGATACTTGAGCTAATCTCATGGGGTGCAAGATTTGATATGCTTGGGGAGAAGCTCTCCTTTGGCAGGGAGGCTGCACACAGCATAAACAGGATTATCCATGCAAAGGGTGATGCAACAGGCGAGGAGATAGAGAGCGCGCTTTTAAATAAGGTTAAGTCCATTCCAAATATCTCAAAGCTCCCCTTCTGCTTCACTGTAGACTTGATTGTTAAGGATAATATATGCAGAGGGGCGCTGCTCTTATCTCAGAGTGGAGAGATATTCCCTATCTTTGCAAAGGCTGTTATTCTTTCAACAGGCGGATGCGGCCAGATATATTCAAGGACAACAAATCCTGCTGTTGCAACAGGCGACGGCACGGCAATTGCCTATCGTGCAGGCGCTGTGCTGTTAGATATGGAGTTTGTGCAGTTTCACCCAACAGCCCTTTATCTTCCTGCTGCACCGCAGTTTCTTTTGTCTGAGGCAATGCGCGGCGAAGGCGGGATACTGAAAAACATAAAAGCAGAACGTTTTATGTACAAGTATCATCCTGATGCAGAGCTTGCGCCAAGGGATATTGTGAGCAGGGCAATATTGTCAGAGATGCGCGCAGCAAAGAGCAATTTTGTTTACCTTGACATGACCCATCTAAATAGAAAATTTGTCAGGGAGAGGTTTCCAAAAATCTATACTACCTGCCTTCAATACGATATAGACATCACAGAAGACCTTATCCCTGTCAGCCCTGCAGCGCATTATATAATGGGTGGGGTAAAGACAGACATAAATGCCGCAACAAGTATAAAGGGATTATTTGCAGCAGGTGAGGTGGCGTGCACAGGCGTTCATGGCGCAAACAGACTTGCAAGCAATTCTCTTTTAGAAGGCCTTGTATATGGCGCAAAGGCAGGAGAGGCAGCAGGACGGTATATGAAGCATGTAAAGGATATTAATCCATTTGTCAGAAGATATGCTATGCCTAAAAGGCGTATTATTAAAAAAGGCTCTTTTGATATAGACAAGATTAGAAGCTCATTAAGAAAGATGATGTGGTCAAAGGCAGGGATTGTACGCTGCAAGAAATCCCTTAACGAGGCATTAAAAAAACTAAAGAAGTGGAAAAAGGTTGAAAGCTCCTCCTTAAAAATCAGAAGGGCACTTGAAGTAAAGAATATGATTACAGTTGCAAGGCTGATAACAACAGCAGCCTTATTGAGAGAAGGGAGCGTTGGCGCGCATTACAGGAGCGATTTTAAGGAGCATGGCAAAAACTGGAAAAGGCATATCACACTACACCTCTAACATCCTGTCCAATGCCCTCTTTGCCTTTACCCTGATATCATCCGGCACCTTGATTACATACTGCATATCACGAAGCGCATTTCGCAGGCTTCTCAAAGTTATCCTTTTCATATTCGGACAGACCATGTGTTCATAGGCAAAATAAAATTCCTTATCAGGATTCTCCTTTTTTAAACGATGGCCCAGCCCCTCCTCTGTGCCGATAATAAACGCCTTCTTATCTATCTCCTTTGCAAGCCTCAAAATACCTGATGTGCTTGCAATATGGTCTGCCATATCCTGTGTCTCCAGTGGACACTCAGGATGGACAATGACTACAGCCTCAGGATGCTCTGACCTCAGATTATTGATACCTTCAGCGGAAACCCTCTGATGCACATGACAAAAGCCGTCCCATGTGATGATTTTCTTCTTTGTCCTCTTTGCAACATAGGCAGAAAGATTCCTGTCTGGCACCATTATTACTGTATCCTCTTTTAATGATTCAACAACCTTTAAGGCATTTGAAGAGGTGCAGCATATATCGCTTTCTGCCTTAACAGCAGCAGATGTATTTACATAGCATACAACAGGCGCGCCGGGATACCTTGCCTTTAAATCTTTTAATGTAAATTCATCGGCAAACTCAAAGGCAATTCCAAGCAAATCACGATATTCCTTTCTATCAGTCCGCCTTGGGCCTTCAACTGTAATCATATCTGCCATTGGGCAGCCTGCTGCAATCTCTGGCAAGAGGACAGTCTTATCAGGCGAGAGGATAGATGCGGACTCTGCCATAAAATGCACCCCGCAGAAGGCTATTATCGGATTATTGGTCTTCGCCGCTGCCTTTGAAAGCTCAAGCGAGTCGCCGATTATATCTGCAAGGTCCTGTATCTCTGCCCGCTGGTAATTGTGGGCAAGGATCAGGGCATTTCTCTCTTCTTTTAATTGAAGGATTTCTCGTGTTAGCGTCTCTTTATTTTCAAGTATTGCTGTTGGCATATCCGCCTTTTAAATACTAAATTCTAATATCTAAATACTAAACAAATTCTAAAATTGTAAGTATGTCATTCCTGCATGTATCTGGCAGGAATCCATGTCTTGCACATTGTGGATTCCCGCTCAAAAACGCTGCGGGAATGACCTTTTAGTAATGTACAAACTATTTTGTATTTCTGCCACTTGCTATTGTTTCGAATTTCGGATTTAGTATTTAGAATTTTATTAAAACTATGCCTTCACCACACTCACCTTAAGCTCTGCAGTTATCTCTGGATGGAGTTTGATGGGAACTGTAAAAGCGCCTAATTCCTTGATTGGATTTTCAATGTGAATCTTCTTTTTATCTATATGAATGCCCTCTTTTGCCAATGCATCCACAATATCCATTGCTGTTACTGAACCAAAGAGCCTGTCCCCTTCGCCAACCTTTTGCGCTATTGTAACAGAGGCATTATTTATCTTCTCTGCCAGTATCTGAAATGCCTCTTTTTCTTTACCTAAACGCACCTCTGCGTGTTTTAACTCCTCATCTAATCTTTTCTTATTTACCGGTGTAGCCTCTACTGCCTTCTTTTTTGGAAGCAAGAAGTTTCTTGCGTATCCATCTGACACATTAATTATTGCGCCCTTTTTGCCGACCCTCTCGATATTTTCAAGTAGTATAACCTGCATTTTAGCCTCCCTATTAGTTTTTCTTCTTTAGTTCTTTGATTGCCTTTTCATTCTTTTCTTTGATTTCTTTGCCTGCCTCTTTAATGGCCTTGCCGATATTCTCGTTTGTTTTTTTAATCTCCTCTTTTATCTCCCTGCCATGCTCCTTTATCTTAGGTGATTCTGCCCTAAAATAACCTGCAATGCTTTTATAGCCATCTTTGAAGAAACTGCCTGTCTTATACGTAAGAGACCAGAAGGAATCCGCAGTTCTTCTATAAATGCCTTCATCCTTTTTATCGCCTGCAAGGGCATGAAGGCTGCTGCCCACGATAAGGAGAATAAACAATAAAAAAAATATTAATCTATTTGTTTTCTTCATGAAGCTGCTGCCTCAACAAAAATATTATAACAAAATCTCACTGCTGTCAAATCTTCTATTTTTTATTCATACTTCAGCGCCACAATAGGATGAACACTTGATGCCTTTCTGGCAGGATAGAGGCCGAAGCAACAACGCCGCAGGCTTCATCGTGAGCTCTGATGAGCGATGGACTTCTTACAAAGTCGTCACATCTTCACCCCTACCCCTCCTGTCGCCTTAGGGTCAAAGGCGTCCCTAAGACCGTCGCCGAGGAGATTAAAGCATATAATAGTTACAGAAATAAATATTCCGGGTATCAATATCCACGGGGCGCTTGTCAGGACACGGATGCTCTGTGCAGCAGAAAGCATATTGCCCCACGACGGATAAGGCTCCTGTATGCCCAGGCTTAAAAAACTCAGGGCAGCCTCTCCAATTATATATCCTGGAACAGACAGTGTCATTGCAATAATTGTATATGATAGCGTATTTGGCAATATATGTCTAACAATAACCCTCATATGCCCGCCGCCGATCGCCTTTGCCGCAGTTACAAAATCATACTCTTTTATTGATAATACCATACCCCTTATCACCCTTGCAAGGCCTGCCCAGCCGATGAAGCTCATTATCAGGATAATGAGGAGATAGACCTGAGCAGAGGAAAGGGTGACTGGAAATATTGCCCTTAAAGCTAAAAGGAGATATATGCCGGGCACCGCCATTATTATCTCGCCAAGACGCATAAGCATATTGTCTATTTTACCACCAAAATAGCCTGCAATGCCACCCATTAATAAGCCAAGGACAAATGAGATAAAGACGCCTAACAGGCTTATTGAAAGCGATATCCTTGCGCCATAAAGGAGCCGTGTAAATAAATCGCGGCCGTGAAGGTCAGAGCCTAATAAAAAGAGCCTGCTCGGCTCCTCTGTTCCAAAGAGCCTGAATTTTCCATCTCCCTTAACAAAGAAATATATTGGGTATATCTTTTTTGTATCAGGCTCATACCTTTTAAATACAGGGTCTGCAAGGTTATAATTATAGATAAACGGCCTTAAGTGAAATCTCCCCTCTGCATCTATTAAGTGTATGGCTGTCGGCGGATGATAGGATTTTGTCCTGTTCTGGTCATCATAGTGATAGGGTGAAATAAAATCTGCCAACAGGGCAAAAAAGGCAAGGGTAATTATAATCCACATTGCCACCCATGCCCTCTTGTTTCGTTTCAGCCTGTTTATTATAATTCTGAAATTACTTTTTTGCTGCATCTGAAAATCACCTTTTTCACCCTAATTTTATCCTCGGATCCATAAAAGCAAGAAGTATATCTGCAATCAGGTTCCCGATAATAAGCAATATGGTACCCATAAAAAGGCTCCCCATCACAAGATATAAATCATAGCTCATCACTGCCTCTAATATAAGCCTTCCCAAGCCGGGCCATGAAAAGACAATCTCTGTTAGCGCCGCTCCGCTCAAAAGGCTTGCTATCTCAAAACCGAGGAGTGTAATCAGCGGGTTCACTGCATTTGGGAATATGTGCTTCCATATAACAAGCGATTCTGGAAGCCCCTTTGCCCTCGCAGTTGTTGCATAGGGCTGGCGCATAACCTCTAAAAAGTTGCTCCTCATCTGCCTGACAAGCGAGCCTGTGCCGATAAAACCAAGCACAAGAACAGGCAAAATCAAATGATGAATCCTGTCAAAAAATTTTCCAAGCATATCCAGTGAATTATAATTTGCGCTAACTGTGCCGCCGGTAGGAAACCAGCCTGTCTTTGCCGCTATAAATATTCCGAGCAGGGAGAGGAAAAAGCTCGGCACAGATATTGTTGTAAAGGAAAAGAATGAGGCTATCCTGTCAAACCTTGTATTTTGATAAAGCGCTGAATAAACGCCAAGCGGAAGCGCAGCAGACCATGATATAAATGCAGCGCCAATGGACAGGATTAATGTATTCCCTACCCTTTCCAAGATTAATGCAGAAACAGGAACCCTGTATGTAAACGAATATCCAAAATCAAATTGCAGTATTCCAATCAGCCATTTCCAATACTGGATATACCACGGCTGGTCAAGGCCGAACTGCCTGCGCATAAGCTCTATGGTCTCTGGCGCAATCTGCGGGTTTAAAGCCATAGTGGTAAGAAAATCCCCTGGCGCAAGCTTCATTATTCCAAAGGAAAGGACTGTTACCCCAAGAAGGAGCGGAATCATGTTAAGAAGACGACGAAGGATATAATTTATCATTTCTTATATATTTCTTCTATGTATGGTATAACCCCTGCCAATGATGTCTGCTTTATACCGCCGACATTATTGCGGACAGCGTAAAGCGCCGCAGGTGTAACAGTATAAATCACTGGCGACTGTTCTGATACAATCTCCTGCCATTTCCAGTATATATTCTTTCTCTTTTCTGAATCAAGCTCTGATGCGCCTTCGTCAAATAGTTTATCTATCTCTGCCTCCCAAGTAGTTGCCGGCTTTGCCTGCTTTGGATACCACATGTGAAGCTGGCCGGATGAATACCAGACATTCTTGCCGTTATGCGGCTCAACCCCGCCTGTCAGGCCGATTATTACACACTCCCAGTCAAAGGTAGAATTTAATTTTGTGACAAGGCTGTTAAACTGTATTGGCTGAAGGTTTACCTTAATACCAAGCTTTTGTATGTCCGCCCTTATAATATTGCCGATATTAACCCGCTCATTATTCTCTGCATTTGTCAGAATAGTAAACTCAACTATGTTGCCGTCTTTATCATGCAACATGCCGCTTTTATAATTAAATCCTGCCTCCAATAAAATCTTCTTTGCCTTATCAAGGCTGTATTCATACTTCCTTACATTTGGATTGTGAAAGAACTTTGCGGTAGGCGTCATGGCGGAATCCTGCGGAAATGCAAAACCGAACATTACATTATTTATTATTGTCTCCTTATCTATTACATGGGCAATGGCCTGCCTGAACCTCTGGTTTGTAAACCATTTCCATTTATGCTCAGGAATCTTTTTTGAATTCTGATTAAATATCAGAAAGGTTGTGCTCAATGTCGGACCTGCATTGTATATTGTAAAATTGCCTTTAGACTCCAAAGGCTTTAGAACTGCATAATCTCCCTGCTGTAGTCCTAAAAAATCTGTCTCGCCTGACTGAAATTTTAAAAGTGAACTGTTCAGGTCAGGGACAATTAGCATCACAATACTGTCCAAATAGGGCAGTCTGTTTCCTTTCTTGTCTTTTTTCCAATAATTTGGATTCCTCTTTAATACAATCCTTTGGCTCGGCACATATTCAGAAAGGAGAAACGGACCTGTACCAATAATCTGGGCCGGCTGTGTATCAATACCCCAGTGGGAATTGAACCTGTCTGCCTTTACAACAGGCTCAAGTATATGTTTTGGAAGTATATCCATTCCAAGCTCTGACAGAAGCGGTGCAAAGGGTTTTGGAAGGATAAACCTGACAGTAAGACTATCAACCTTCTCTACATTTATCTCTTTGCCTTCAATAGTTAATATATCCCTGGCATCTGCTGGTATAGTTTTATTGTAATATAGCTTGTTGAATGTGAAGACCACATCATCTGCTGTAAAGGGTTTGCCGTCAGACCACTTTACATCATCCCTTAAATAAAATGTCCAGACCTTTCCATCCTTGCTGAACTCCCAAGACTTGGCAAGATGCGGCTCAATCTCAGTTGTAAACGGGTTCATCTGAGTCAGTCCTTCAAAGATAAGTCCGGTAACATTAGTAGTTGATGTTTCTTTTGCAATTACAGGATTAAAGGACTTTGGGTCAGAGGTAGTGCCCTCAACAAAAGCGTCTCCGAATTTAGGCTCACTATCCTGAACAACGGTTTTCTTTTCTTCCTTTTTCTGCACGCATGACAGTCCGCTTAGAATAGCTGCAAAAAGGAAAAGTATAATGACCCCCCTAAACCTTTCCATTTACAATCCTCCCTCATTATATCTATTTTCTAAGGCTATGTTAAACCGCGTTAGTGTCCTGTCCCTCTAACACTTCTTTGTATTCTTTTAGTGTCATTCCCGCAAAGCCTGCCCCTGAATGTTTCTGTCAGGGGTTTTTGAGCGGGAATCCACCCTGCATGGTAGCAGACAGGAAATAGATATAACTGGATTCCTGCCAGAGGCACGCAGGAATGACAAAAGTATAAGCTATTTATGATACACTACAATAAAGCCTTTTCTAACGGGGTCAATATAGCATAATTATAAAAAATTAACAATAAAAGTTATTGACTGCTTTGGCTTTCTAATGCTAAAATACAAAATTAAAGGCATCCTTGAAAAAGGATGCCTAATTATTTCTATCAGGGGATATATTGGAAAAAGAGGATAAAGAAAAGAAATATCTGCCGAGGCTCATTGCATGGGAGATTACAAGGAGTTGCAACTTAAACTGCGTGCACTGCCGCGCAGCAGCAAGGTTCGGGCCGTATCCGAATGAACTTGCTACTGATGAGTGCTTAAAATTTCTTGATGACGTAGCTTCTTTTAGCAATCCCATAATCATACTCACTGGCGGCGAACCCATGATGAGAAAGGACATCTTTGATGTGGCAAAACATGGGACAGAGCTTGGCTTGCGCATGGTAATGGCGCCATGCGGCCTTTTAATGGACAAAGAAAATACAAAAAAAATGATAGAGGTTGGCATAAAAAGGATAAGCCTTAGCATTGACGGAGCAACAGCACAGACACATGACGCCTTCAGGAATGTGCCGGGCGCATTTGATGCAGTAATAAAGGCGACACAGCTTGCAAAAGAGGCTGGGCTTGAATTTCAGATAAATACAACCATAACCAAGCATAATATAAATGAGCTGCCAAAGATATTGGAGCTTGCAATAAAGCTCGGCGCTGTGGCTTATCACCCATTTTTGCTCGTGCCAACCGGCCGTGCGGCAAACATGGCAGATCAGGAGATTTCACCTGATGATTACGAGGAGACCCTTACATGGTTTTATAACCAGCGTGATAAGGTGAAGATACAGTTTAAACCAACATGCGCACCGCATTATTACAGGATATTCAGGGAGCATGAAAGAAAAAAGGGGCACTCTGTTACACCGCAGACTCACGGCCTTGATGCAATGACAAAAGGCTGTATGGGCGGACAGTCCTTTGCCTTTGTATCCCATCAGGGCAAGGTGCAGATATGCGGGTTTTTAGAAACAGAATGCGGCGATATTAGAAAAGAGCCGTTCAGCAGGATATGGGACACCTCAAAGGTATTTTTAGAGATGAGGGCATTGGACGATTATCACGGAAGGTGCGGCGTGTGCGAATACAGAAAGGTATGCGGCGGCTGCCGGGCAAGGGCATTTGCATCAACAGGACACTATCTGGATGAAGAGCCGTACTGCACATATCAGCCAAAGCTTGCGCAAACAGCAAAAGGATAAGATGGAAAAGATAGATAAATTAATTTTAAATAAGATTCAGACAGATTTTCCGATTACTGAAAGGCCGTATAAGGCTATTGCTGAGGAGTTCGGAATAACAGAGGAAGAGGCTTTAAACAGCGTAAGAAAGCTGAAAGAGAAGGGGATAATCAGGCGCATTGGCGCATCCTTTGACTCAAGAAAACTCGGGTATACAAGCACACTTGTCTCTGCAAAGGTGCCGGCAGAAAAGATTGAAGAGATGGTGGCAGTAATCAATAAATACCCGGGTATTACGCACAACTATCTGCGCGAGAATATCTATAATATATGGTTTACGCTTATTGCGCCTTCTAAGGATGCAGTAGAAGAAATTTTAAAAAGGATTTCAGAAAAGACCGGCGTAAAGGAGATAAGAAGCCTGCCTGCAGTGAAATTCTTCAAGGTAAAGGTCAATTTTGAAATGGAGTGATTAGTCTATCGGCGGTGTAGCTCAGTTGGTTAGAGCATGCGGCTCATATCCGCAGTGTCCGGGGTTCGACTCCCTGCACCGCCACCAAAATAAAATTTCACTCTGCACCGCTTAAATACCATGCTGCTATAGCACCCTCCTCCCCTTCCCGATTGCTAATGATTTTTTGATTGCAATATTTATAAACCCCTTTGCCTCTCCAACTGCCTTCTCCACAGACATGCCTTTTGCCAAATATGCTGTTATTGCCGCTGAAAATACACAGCCTGCGCCATGTAGTTTAACGCCCTTTATTCTTTTTCCTTTATAGACTCTAAAACCCCTGCCGTCATACAGGACATCATCTGTATCTCCTTCAAAATGCCCGCCCTTAATCAACACATATCTCGGCCCCATCTGATAAAGAATCTTTGCTGCAAGTCTGACATCCTTTTCGTCCTTAATTTTTATTCCTGTAAGCGCCTCTGCCTCATTAATATTAGGCGTAATAATCAAAGCCAATGGAAAGAGCCTCTTTTTTAATAATAACACACTATCCTTTTTTAAAAGCTCTACGCCTGTGCTTGATTTAATGATTGGGTCTAAGACAAATCTCTTTATCTTATATTTTTTAACTGCCTCTTCTACTGCAAGGACATTCTCTTTTGTTAAGAGCATCCCTATCTTTACAGCATCAATTTTTATATCATCAAGAAGCGCCTTCAGTTGTTTTCTGACAGAACCCACAGGCAAAGGAATAATTTCCTTAACGCCTCTTGTGTTCTGGATAGTGATGGCAGTCGACGCTGCCATGCCATAAACACCGAGGCTGACAAATGTTCTTAAGTCTGCCTGAAGACCTGCGCCTGCGCATGGATCAGAACCTGCAATTGTAACGACCTTTTTAAAGTTCATTAGAAATAATGATAAGACAATTTATTTTATTTATCAATGATTTTTTAACAAAAAAATCTTGACATCCGATTTCTGATACTGTATACAGTATACAATTAATTGTAACCTTATCAGGCATAAATTAAAAAAACTACTTTTCAAGGAGCGACTATGAAGGCAAAGGATATAATGATACCATTAAAGGAATATCTAAAACCTAACAATACCCTTAAAGAGGCAGTCACACTTTTTAAGGCCGCAAGAAGAGGAAAGGAAAATGTCGGTGTTAAAGGCCTCCCTGTGCTTGATAAAAACAGGATGCCTGTTGGGGTGCTTACAATAAGGGATATCCTAAGGGCTGTTCTTCCATCCTATATGTCGCTTATGAACTTAGGCGATTTTACATGGGATGGCATGGTTGAGGATATGGCAAGAAAGATAAGGAATAAAAAGGTTTCAGATATAATGACAAGGAAAGTAATAATTGTGCATGAGGATGCGCCTTTAATGGAGTGCATTGACCATATGCTTAAAAATGATATCAGAAGGCTCCCTGTAATCAAAAAGGACGGTAAGGTAGCCGGGATGCTTTATGAAAAGGATATCTTCTTTGCCATTACAAAGACAATGGTTAAAAAGAATATTGGAGGTGGAAAATGAGTTCTGAAACAGCGGCAGCTTCTCAGGCAGTTGTAATGGGTCCGTCATTCTGGATTGCAACCGCAATTTTTATATTGGCATACGCTCTTATAATATCGGAAAAGATACATAAAACAATTGTTGGGATATTTGGCGCAGCGGTTATGATTGTCCTCGGCATTGTTAGTCAGGAAGACGCCTTCAATTCACTGGATTTGGGGATTGACTGGAATGTTATTTTCCTGCTCGTAAGCATGATGATAATCATCAATATAATGAAGCCGACAGGCGTATTTGAGTATATAGCCATAAAAAGCGCAAAAATTGCTAAAGGCAAGCCTTTCATGATTATGGCGATATTTTCTGTTGTAACAGCAACTATATCTGCTTTTCTTGATAATGTAACTACAGTCCTTTTGGTTGCGCCTGTCACCCTGCTTATCTGCCAGGCGCTTGAACTTGATGTTGTGCCTTTTCTTATTACAGAGGCCATTGCATCAAACATAGGCGGCACAGCTACACTTATCGGCGACCCGCCAAACATAATGATTGCCTCAAAGGCGCAGCTTGACTTTATGTCATTTATATACCATCTTGCACCAGTAATAATATTGGTGCTCATTGCATATGTAATAACCATCAAGTTCATCTTTGGTAAAAAGATGCATGTAAGGGATGAGTTAAAGCAGAGGATAATGGCAATGAATGAGAATGATGCAATTAAAGACCCTGTGCTGTTAAAGAAATCCCTTTTTGTCCTCTCTGTTACAATAACAGGTTTTATATTGCACGGGTTCCTGCACATGGAGCCTGCCACTATTGCATTATTTGGCGCAGGATTACTGCTTCTTGTCTCAGGAAACAAGGAGCCTCACCACATACTTGCTGAGGCAGAGTGGACAACACTCTTCTTTTTTATGGGTCTGTTTATTATCATCGGCGGCGTTGTAAAGGTTGGGCTAATCAAATGGATGTCTGTTCAGGTCCTTAATATAACACAAGGGAACTTGTTTGCAACATCAATGGTAGTTATGTGGTTCTCTGCATTTGCATCTGCATTCATAGACAATATCCCGTATGTTGCCACAATGAATCCATTGATAATTGACATGGCAAAACAGCTCTGGCCTAATCTTTCTGGCACAGAGCTCCTGCATCATCCTGACCTGATGCCTATTTGGTGGTCTCTTTCGCTCGGCGCATGTCTCGGCGGCAACGGAACAGCAATCGGGGCTTCTGCAAATGTTATTGTAGTTGGCATGGCTGAAAAGATGGGCAAACCGATATCCTTCAAAAAATTCATGCTCTACGGAATGCCGTTGATGATAGAATCTGTCATCATCTGCACTGTATATGTCTGGCTGAGGTATTATGTCCTCAAGATTTAACCAGACCAAAAAATTCTTGACATGCCGCTTCCAATAATATAATATTTAGCCTCTCAACAGTTTTTTTCGGGGATTATTTACCTTATGAAAGAGGCGCCATTATTTATTCACATCCCATGGATACCTGAGTATTTACTCTACACATGGGTTATAATGGCTATGCTTTTTGCTGTATCATTTGCTGTCAGCAGAAGCATTAAACCGCTGCCTGCGGGCATTCAAAACTTTTTTGAGATAGCTGTAGACGGCATCCTGAAATTTATGGAGGATATTATCGGCCATCACAGCAGGCAGTATCTTCCATTAATCGGGACGCTTGCATTTTTTATATTAATATCCAATCTTATAGGCCTTGTGCCGGGATTTATGTCTCCCACAAGCAATATAAACACAACTGCTGCATGCGCCATTATAGTCTTTTTCGCAACGCACTACTATGGCGTCAAGGCTCACGGTATTGGCTATCTAAAGCACTTTATCGGACCTGCATGGTGGCTTGCGCCATTAATGATACCGCTTGAGATAATCGGCCATCTTGCAAGGGTGCTCTCTTTATCGCTTCGTTTATTCGGAAACATCTTTGGCGAAGACCTTATACTGCTGATTCTGGTGTTCTTAGTCCCTATACTTGCCCCATTGCCAATGATGTTTATAGCAGTATTTACAAGTGTTGTTCAGACCTTTGTCTTTGTCCTTCTTACAATGATTTATATAAAACTGGCTACAGAAGAGGCAGAGGAGGGTCATTAATCTTGTCAATAATTGACATTGTATTTCAAGAAAGGAGAAATTCACGGTGAAAAAAATTATTTTTTGTCTTATCCTTGTGCTTTTAGCAGTCAGCGCTGCTGCGCCCCTTGCTTTGGCAGCAGAAGAAACTGCGCTTTCAGCAGGCAAACTGGACTACTTCAAGGCAATAGGCGTTGCAGCAGCTATCGGCATTGCCATTGCAGCCTTTGGCGGCGCACTTAGTCAGGGGAAGAGCGTGTCCAGTGCAGTTGAAGGCATTGCAAGAAACCCGGGTGCATCAGGAAAGATCACCATCACAATGGTTGTTGGTCTTGCATTTATCGAGTCTCTGGTAATATATGCATTGGTCGTTGTCCTGATACTGTTCTTTGGAAATCCATTTAAGATATAAGATAATTACAGGGCAAGTGGCTGGGCAGCCCCTCGCCTTTCTATTTCTGCATTCCTATCAGCAAGATTGCCTGACAGCAAAAAGAGCTGCCTTGCTCTCCTGCTATCTCTGTTATCAATAACGAGGTTATAATGCCAAAGGAACGGATTTTAGTCGCCAGCAGCGACTTCGGCACCTATCAGAAGATAAACAAGGTCTTGAAAAGAAAGATTGGCGAGACGGTTCATACCAAGACGGCTATTGAGGCTATTGCTCAGATAGAAAAGACTGCCTTTGCTGCAATATTTATTGACCTTGACGATAAAAAGATAAAAGACTCAAGGATTATTGAAAAGATTGGCGCAAAAGGCGACAATACTATTGTCATACTTATAATTCCCAGGAAAAAGATTGCTTTATTGCCAAAGATTATGAAGACACATTCATATAATTATCTTATAAAACCTTTTCACCCATCTGAAATAAACATGGTCTTAAATAGCGCAGAGAGAACCCATGCCCTGAACAGGGAATTTAAGGCGCTGAAAACCAATATCAAGGAATTGGAAGATGCAATTAAAGGTTCGGGACAGAAGCTCCCTTCTTCTGACAGCAAGGGGGGGGCAATAGAAGGAGGCCCTGTATCCCTTGAGGCATTTATAGAGGAGCGGTTAAATAGGTTTATCAAGAAGCTGAATGGCGCAAAGGGCGCAAACTTCTATGACATGATTATCGCTGAGATAGAGAAACCGCTAATCTCCCTTACACTCAAGGAGACAAGGGGAAATCAGCTAAAGGCAGCTACCCTTCTCGGCATTAACAGAAACACCTTAAGAAAGAAGGTTACTGAACTTAGATTATCAATCCCTGCTGAATAATTTCATTATTTTTCTTGACATTCCCCATTATTTTGTTATCTTTATAAGTGATATTGTATAAATTGAGTGTGTTTCTGATTTAACAGACTGTTAAGGCTTGAAAAAATGAGGAGGGAAACAATGATAAGGGTTTATGGTCAGAGATGGATTACAGCCATACTAATGACTGTAGGTTTTATCATCATAATCATCTCAGGGAATTCAATTGCGCAGGAAGCTGTCAAAAAAGAAGAGCCTCAGCAGGCTCAGAAGGGAGAGCTTCAGGTCCCTGAAGAGAGAAAATATTTAGTAAAAGAGGGGGATACCCTGTGGGACATCTCCACATCTGTTATGAAAGACCCGTTTCTCTGGCCGAGGCTTTGGAAGGACAATAAATACATCATAAACCCGGACCTGATATATCCCGGAAATGTGATTATACTGCCTGGCGAGGAGATTGTTATAAAGGAAGAGTCTGCGCCAGTAACAGCTCCAAAAGAGGCAGAACCTGTTAAGAAGGCAGAAGAGGTTCCGCCATCGGTTGCTGAAGAGGCATCGCTGCCGCCTGTTGAAGAAGAGGTTTCTGCTCCAGCAGCAGCACCGCAGTTAGAAAGAAAAGAGGTAAGACCATATGTATTAGAGGGAGTTGGTGTATTAACTGATGAGGTGCTGTTATTTTCAAGCGGCTTTGTTGTTTCAAGATTAGAAGACAAAGGCGTTGTTGTCGGCTCATGGGATAAAAGGGTAATACTTAGCGACAATGACACTATCTATATAAATAGAAAAAATAACCCTGCTATAGCAAATGGCGAGAAATATACCATATATAAAGTTGTAAGACAGGTTAAACACCCGATAACAGAAAAAAAGATGGGCTATCTTGTAAAGATATTAGGGGTTGTCCAGATAACAGATGTTAAGAAGGATGTGGCAGCAGGCACTATTATCAGGTCATTTGATGTTATTGGCTATGGCGATAAGCTCATGCCTTATAAAAAGGCTGCGGTTACAGATGAATTATTAAAGGAAAAGACCTCTGCGAGGAAATTAAGGGGATATATTGTTGAGGTAAAGGATGAAAAGATACAGAATGCCCAGTTTGATGTGGTTTATATTGACAAAGGGACAAAGGATGGTGTAACAATAGGCGAAAAATTTGTGGTTGTAAGACCTGGTGAAAAAACATCCAGATACTCCGTGGGTGAAGGCATGAAGCTGCCAGGCCAGATTGTAGGCGAGCTGAAGATTCTTTCAGTGCAGGAAGGCACTGCAGCAGCGCTTGTTTTAAATAGTGTGAGGACTATTACAAAAGGAGATATTGTAGAAACAAAATAGCTTCTTCAGTGCCATTCTATGGCTCTTCAATCCCTGTCAAGCCATTGTCAGCCCTCTTGCCTTAAGGCAGGCTCAAGAAAGGTTTGCACTGTTGAATAAATCAAATAATTTAATGGAGAAGACCTCTGTGGAGGAGCTGTATTACTATCTTGCATTAAATGATGTCCCCGGCATAGGAAGAGTATTATATAAAAGGCTGATTGACGCATTTGGCTCACCCACTGATGTGCTCTGTGCAGCATCATCAGAATTAAAGAATATTGACGGTATTACTGATAAAATAATAAAAGGGTTGAAAAATTTCAAGCCAGATGATAAAAAGATAAATAATGAACTGGTTAAGATAAAAGATTCCGGGATAAGACTTATTACTTTAAATGATAATGACTATCCTCAAAACCTTAAATCTATATACGACCCGCCGCCGTATTTATATGTCAGGGGAGGGTCTAAGAACGAGGACAGATTATCAGTTGCAATAATAGGCTCAAGAAGCGCCACTAATTACGGAAGACAGATAACCGAAACAATCAGCAAAGAGTTGTCATCACTCGGCATAACAATTGTAAGCGGAATGGCAAGGGGCATAGATAGCTTTGCCCATCAATCAGCGATTGATGCAGGAGGAAGGACAATAGCAGTGCTTGGATGCGGAATAGATATTGCCTATCCACCTGAGAATAAGGGTCTAATGGAGCGCATCAGAAATTCAGGCGCGGTAATTTCTGAATTTCCCTTTGGCACACCGCCTGAGGCGACAAATTTTCCGCAGAGGAACAGGATTATCAGCGGGCTTTCGCTCGGCACAGTTGTTATAGAGGCAGCGGATGACAGCGGCTCTCTGATTACAGCAAATTATGCAGTTGAGCAGAGCAGAGAGCTATTTGCTGTGCCGGGAAATATTACATCAAGGATGAGCAAGGGCTCAAACAGCCTGATTAAAAAAGGCGCAAAGCTGATAAATTCAGCAGATGATATTATTGAAGAGCTCATCCCGCGGTTAAAGGGTGAATTGAAGGATATAAGGTCATTGAAGAATAGCGCAGCAATTGCAAATCTTTCAGATGAAGAGAGGCTGATATTTGATATTATATCGCTTGAACCAAAACATATAGACAAGCTGACTATTGAAAGCAAGATGCCGACAAACAAGACATCAGCGCTTTTATTAAACATGGAGTTAAAGGGCGCTGTTAAAAGATTATCTGGAAATATGTTTATAAGGAGCTGTTAAAAAGATTATGGCTAAATCATTGGTAATTGTAGAATCCCCTGCTAAGGCTAAAACCATTGAGAAATTTCTCGGGAAGGGGTTCACGGTAAAGTCTTCCATAGGGCATATCCGAGATTTGGTGCAGAAAGGGATAGGAGTAGATGTAAAAAACAATTTTCAGCCTATGTATGAGATTCCCGCCGAAAAAAGAAAAGTTGTTGCCGAACTAAAAAAACTTTCTAAGGACGCTGATATTGTGTGGCTTGCAACAGATGAAGACCGCGAAGGCGAGGCTATTGCGTGGCATTTATCAGAGGCTCTGGATTTAAGCATCGGGAAAACAAAACGGATAGCTTACTCTGAAATCACTAAAGATGCAATTCAAAGAGCGATTGAAAATCCGAGAACAATTGATAAAAATTTGGTTGACGCTCAACAGGCGCGCAGGGTTCTGGACAGATTGGTCGGTTATGAGATTTCGCCGATCCTCTGGAGGAAAGTAAAGCCATCGCTCTCAGCAGGAAGGGTGCAAAGCGTTGCCGTGAGATTGATTGTTGACCGTGAAAGAGAGATACAAAATTTCAAATCTGTTTCCTCTTACAAAGTGTCGGCTGTTTTTCTGAATGAGAAAAACGAAATAGTGAAAGCTGAACTGCCAAAAAAGTTTTCAACAAAAGAAGAAGCAAAGGCATTTTTAGAAAAATGTAAAGATGCGGAGTTCTTTGTCGCCAACATGGAAACAAAGCCAGGAAAGAAATCTCCATCCGCGCCATTTACCACTTCAACGCTTCAGCAGGAAGCAGGAAGAAAATTCGGATACTCTGTTGCTCAAACAATGAGGATAGCGCAGAGCCTTTACGAAAGCGGAAAGATAACCTATATGCGTACGGATTCGGTGAATCTTTCCGGCGCCGCTATAGATCAGGCTAAGGATGAGATTGAGAAATTGTACGGAAAAGATTTTCTTGCCATACGTCATTACAAAACAAAGACCAAAGGCGCTCAGGAAGCGCATGAAGCCATTCGCCCGGCTTATCTGAACATCCACGAGATTACAGGCGATGCGCAGGAGCTCCGCATTTACGATCTAATCTGGAAAAGAACTATTGCGTCGCAGATGAGCGATGCGCTTATAGAAAAAACAACTGCTGTAATCCGCGTGTCAACGGCTGAGGAAAATTTTGTCGCGCAAGGCGAGGTTTTGAAATTTGAAGGATTTCTGAAGGTTTATCTTGAAGCAAGAGACGATGAAGATGAGCCAGATGCAGAAAGCATTCTGCCTCCTTTGAGAATCGGAGAGAAGCTCGCGAACAGAGAAATAATTGCCACTGAACGTTTCACGCATCACCCCCCCCGCTACACCGAAGCCACGCTTGTGCGCAAGATGGAGGAACTCGGCATTGGAAGGCCTTCAACATACGCCCCCACTATCAGCACAATTCAAAAAAGAAATTATGTTATGAAGGAAGACCGCGATGGGGTGAAAAGGAATTTTAATCAGTTTATGCTGAAGGATAAGCAAATTGCCGAGGAGGTCAAATTAGAAAATACCGGGGCGGAGAGGGCGAAGCTGTTTCCCACAGACATCGGTATGGTGGTGAATGATTTTCTGATGAATAATTTCAAAGACATTATGGATTTCAATTTTACGGCAAATGTAGAAGAGGAGTTTGACGAAATTGCCGGAGGGAAATTAGTCTGGACAAAGATGCTATCGAGGTTTTACAAACCATTTCATGAAACCGTAGAACACACTGCCGAAACATCTCAAAGACAAAGCGGCGAGCGCATGCTCGGCAAGGACCCGAAGACAGGAAGGCAGGTAATAGTTCGCCTTGGAAAGTTTGGCCCTATAGTTCAAATCGGGCATCAAGACGACGAGGTGAAACCGAGATATGCTTCGCTTCTTAAAGACCAGCGCATGGATAACATCACCTTTGAACAGGCAATGGATCTTTTCAAGCTGCCGCGCAATCTTGGAACGCACGAAGGCAATGAGGTGATAGTTAGCATCGGACGTTTTGGCCCGTATATAAAATATGAAAATGCGTATGTGTCGCTCCCGAAAGGCGAAGACCCGTACACGATTTCGCTTGAAAGGGTAAAAGAAATCCTAAGCTGCCCCCGTCTGCCCAAAGCGCTGGGCAAGTTTAGGGATGAAGATATCAGTGTGGCTAACGGAAGATTCGGCCCTTATGTGAAATACAAAAATATTTTTGCGTCCTTGAGCAAAGGGGAAGACCCATTTAGTGTAACTCTGGAGCGCGCCATTGAGCTTGTGTCAGCTAAGGAGAAGAAAGAACTGGAGAAAATGATAAAATGCTGGGACGAGGACGCCCGCGTACGCGTCGTAAACAGCAGATACGGCCCATGCATTCAGGCGGGAAAAAAGTTTTTCCGCATCCCTGCGGACAAGCAGCCGCAAGAGCTTACGATAGAGGAATGTCTTTCCATAGCAGGGTTTAAAAACGGAGGGAAAAAGCATAAATCTGCAAGTGCGAAGCTAAAATCTAAAACTAAGAGCAGAAAGTCCAAAATCTCCAAGGCTGGTTGAGCTTTGCGAAGCCCAACCTCTTTTTTTCAAAACACCTTCGTAATGCGGCTATTTTATTTATTCAGAACCTCTCTAACCTTTCTTAAAAGTTCCTGCGGTGAAACAGGTTTTAAAATAAAGTTTATCCCTTCTTCAAGGATCCCCTTCTTTTGGATAATATTTGCAGTGTAGCCGCTTGAAAAGATTACCTTTGCATCTGGTTTTAATTCCATTATCTCATCATAAACCTGCTTGCCGTTCTTCTTTGGCATTATTACATCAAGGATAAGCAATTGTATCCTGTCTTTGTTCTCTTTAAATTTCTTTACAGCATCCTCCCCATCTATTGCCTCTATTATAGTGTATCCGAATTTCTCCAGAACCTCTTTCATAAGCATCCTTACGCCTGCATCATCTTCAGCTAAAAGTATAACCTCTGTGCCTCCGCATGGAGGCGCAGCCCCAGCAGCCTTTGCCTCTTTTGCCTCTGCTTTAATAAGCGGAAGATATATCTTGAATGTTGTGCCCCTTTTAGGTTCGCTATAGACATTGATATAACCGTCATGTTGTCTGACTATTCTGTAAACCATTGCAAGGCCAAGGCCTGTCCCTTTACCAACCTCCTTTGTTGTAAAGAACGGCTCAAATATCCTCTCCTTGGTTTTCTCATCCATTCCAGCGCCTGTATCAGAAACAGAGAGGAGGACATATTTACCCTCTTTGCCATAGCCATGCCTCTTTATATATTCGCTGTCCATTTCTATTGTCTCAGTCTCTATGGTTAAAATCCCTCCCTCAGGCATTGCATCCCTTGCATTAGTGCAGAAGTTCATTATTACCTGCTCCATCTGTCCTGCATCAACCATTGTAATTACATCCTTGGGGGAAAGCATTGTCTTAAGCTCAATATCCTCGCCTATAATCCTTAACAAAAGCCTCTCTATGCTCCTCACAATCTCATTTATATTTACTGGTCGGGGATTGTGATTATCTGTTTTCTGCTGAAGGCAAGAAGCCCTTGTGTAAGCTGTGCAGCCCTCTCTGATGCAGCAAGGATGTCCTCCAAATATCGGCTTGACTGCTCATCCCCACCCAATCTTGTCATCAATAGATTTCCATAACCAATTATTGCAGTGAGGATATTGTTAAAGTCATGGGCAATGCCTCCAGCAAGCTGTCCGATTCCCTTTAACTTCTGGGCATGGCGAAGCTGGTTTTCAAGCGCTGTCCTTTCTGTAATATCATTGATAGTCTCTATGACTGAGATGATATTCCCTTTCGCATCCTTCATGGGATAAGACTTTATCTCTAAATTAATCTGTTCCTTTTCACCGCTATGATGATTATGTATGGTTGTAAAGACCTCTCCTGTCTCCATGGTATATTTTACAGGACACTCAATTCCTGATTCAAAACATGGCCTGTCTAAGCGATGGGCAACCTTATAGCAGTTCCTGCCTATAATATCATTAATCGGCCTCTTTATCTGCTCGCAGTATGCCCTGTTTGCAGAAAGGATTTTATATTCAGGGCCTATTACAATAAGCCCTTCTCTGATGGTTTCAAAGATGCTTTTTATCAACTCTTCTGCCTTTCTGCGCTTGTTCTTCTCTTCAACCTCATGCAATGCCCGCTGAACTACAGGCACAAGCCTTGACAGCTTTTCTTTTAGAACAAAGTCTGTTGCCCCCCTTCTTAACGTCTCTGTAGCCTTCTCTTCGCCTATTGAGCCTGAAACAAAGATAAAGGGTATATCTGAATCATGGTTCCGAACTATCTCTAATGCAGAAATGCCGTCAAAGGTGGGAAGACTATAGTCTGCAAGGATGATATGAGGCTTGAATTCAGTGAATTCCTTTACAAAGCCGTTTTTTGTTTCCACCCTCTTCAGGGCAAATCTTATCCCTATATTATGCAGCTCATGTTCAACTAATTCTGCATCAACAGGCATATCTTCAAGCATAAGGATACGAAGTTTTTCAGCCATAGCTCCTCCATATTATTTCGGCGGCTTATTCAACAGCATCCAGTAAAGCCCTAATTTCTCAATTGCAGAAACAAATTTTTCAAACTCCACAGGCTTTACAATATAGCTGTTTACCCCAAGTTTATAACTCTCAACGCGGTCTTGTTCCTCCTGAGATGATGTCAGGATAACAACTGGGATTACCTTCTTTTTTTCATCAGACTTTATCCTGCGTAAGACCTCCAGACCGTCTATCTTTGGAAGCTTCAAATCAAGCAATACAACCTTTGGAATGTTATTGCCTGTTCGGTCTGCATATACGCCAGTGTAAAAAATAAAATCCAATGCCTCTGCCCCGTCCTTTACCCATAAAATCTTATTGGCAAGGTTGTGTTTCTTCAGCGACCTGAGCGCAAGCTCTGCGTCATTCGGGTTGTCTTCTACTAAAAGTATCTCTACTTCATTTAAACCTACCATATCTCTCTCCTTTCTTTTTTTGGAAGTGTAAAATAAAATGTTGCTCCCTTGTTAACCTCTCCTTCTGCCCATAATCGGCCTCCATGCCGCTGAATAATGCGATGGACAATGGCTAAGCCCAACGCCTATCCCTTCAAATTCTGGTTCGCTGTGCAGGCGCTGAAACACGCCAAACAGCTTATTTTTATACTGCATATCAAAACCAACGCCATTGTCTTTAACATAATAGATATCCTCATCTCCCTCGCTCCATCCTCCGACCTCAACAAAGGCATCTTTACTGGGCATTGTAAACTTGATGGCATTTGATAGGAGATTGACGAATACCTGCTGAATCAACGCCCTGTCGCCATAGGCATGGGGAAGCGCCTTAATATCAAATTGCAGATTTCTCTGGACATCAGACGCCTTAAGCTCATCAAATACGCTCTTTGCAAGCTCTGTCATATCAATATCCGATATCTGTATCTCCTTGCGGCCCAGCCGTGAGAGGGAGAGGAGGTCATCTATAAGCTGTCCCATCTTCTGAGTATTGTCCCTGACAATGTTCAACAGACGCCTTCCCTCTTCATCAAGCTCATCATAATAGCCCTCTATTACTATCTTTGAAAAGCCGTCAATAGCCCTTAGCGGCGACCTCAAGTCGTGGGATACAGAATAGCTGAATGCCTCAAGCTCTTTGTTTACAGCCTCAAGCTGGGCAGTGCGTTGAAGAACCCGCTGCTCAAGCTCTTCGTTCAGTTTTCGGATCTCATTCTCTGCATCTTTACGCTCAATATCTATCTGATACAGCGACCTGCTGTTCCACCAGACAGAGATGACCAAAAGGGTAATGCTTGCCACTACCATGAGCGCCAATCCAAAACCGATGTCGTAAAAGCCTGCCTGCTCCCCCATCAGCCTCACATACCCCACCACTACAGGAATGCCGATAGCTGCGGGCAAGAGACGGCGCATCGTAATGCCGCCTGCTGTATCGCTGGCAATAATAGCCATCAGGCCGCGTTCAGGCTGTGAAAAAAGAAGGCCAAAAGAGAGAACAATAAATATAATAGATGTATGCAGCGCCATAGTGCTATATGGACTGACAGCATAAAGGGATTTAACATCATAGATGTAGGCAATAAGCGCGACCATGGAGATAAAGGCTGCTGATAGGGTTAGGAATTGCGCAGCCCCAAAACCTCGGCGGGTTTTTAGCGTTAACAGCGCAAGGCCGATGGCAGCAAAGTTTGCTGCTGTTACAAACGCCATCCTCCCCGGAGGAGATGAGCCTGAAGCAGTGTCATTGAACAGAAGCTGGTCAATCCCCATATCCCAGCCAAAGAGATATTCGCAAAGCGTAAGCAGGCCGATTAATCCCACTGCTGATGCAAGAATCTGCGTTATCCGCAGCGACTGTCGGCTAACAGCAGTGTCTGCCATCAGCCATAGCGACAGACCAGACAGGACAAAGGCAAGGGCAGTGTTGGCCTTCATGGAAACAAGCCCTGAAAACACGCTCTTTAAGGCTGTAATATCCATTATCCAGCCAAAAAGCACAATAACGCCAGCAAAAACAGTTATAGCGCCTGCTATTTTTGAAATAGTTCTGAACAATGCGATAAGGCGAGGGTCTGATTGGCTTATCATTAAAGTATCCCTAATAACATTCCTCTTTATGTTTTAAGGTTAATTTTACACAGCCTTTTAATTGATATTGGATATTTTCTGTAGAGATGTCTGTAACTTTGAGATGTAGTGAGTTTAAAACAGAGCAGCTTGCTGTCAATGCTTTTGAGTTGCGCATTATCCTCACACAGGCTGAAAAAGCGCTAAGGTTGATGGAAAATAAAACAACTCTTTAAAGGATAACTATTTATAGTAAAAGTAACAAAAATAAATCATTTTGTAAAGCAAATTCTATCACCCTCCTTTGCCTTTTAAATGTTTATCCTTTGACACCCCTATTTTGTTTGTGATAAGCTTCTTATCAAATGCCAAAGGTTTTTGTAACAGATGGATACTGGCACAAGACCCTGTCAGTTGTAAGGTCTCTGGGAGAAAAGGGGATTGATGTTTCTGTCGGCGAATCAACAAGGCTCTCCACTGCCCTGTTTTCAAGATACGCAAAAAAACGGGTAATATACCCCTCGCCAAAGAGAAATCCTGATGAGTTTCTTGATTTCCTTGAAAAGGAATTGAAGAAAGAAAGATACGAGGTATTGATAACACCAGAGGAGTCAACGCTTCTTCTTATTGCAAAGAATATAAAGAGGTTTGAAGGACTTGCAAGATTTCCCTTTGCAGGGCATAATCTGATTGCAAAGGCATCAGACAAGGCAGAGGCAATAAAGGGCGCTAAAGACATTGGTATCCCTATCCCTCAGACAGTATTTATAAATGATGTTGAGGAACTTGAAAAAGAAACTGCTGGTATTGATTTCCCTGTTGTAATTAAGCCGAGGGTGAGCTCTGGCTCTTATGGTATAAGATATGTAAAAAACAAAGATGAGCTTTTCTCTGCTTACAAAGATGTTCACAGCAAATACCCCTTTCCCTTAATACAGGAATATATCCCTCAAGGCGGCGATGCCTTTGGCGTATCCTGTTTATTTGACAGGAACACACAATTAAAAGCTGTATTTGTCCACAAGAGGCTAAGGGAATATCCCATCACAGGCGGGCCAAGCACATTGCGCGAGTCTGTTGTAAATAATGAGGTGAAAGAGCTTGCTGTAAAACTACTCTCTTCCATAAAGTGGTATGGCGTTGCAATGGTGGAATTTAAAGTAGACCCGAGGGACAACAAACCAAAACTTATGGAGATAAACCCTCGCTTCTGGGGCTCGCTTTCGCTTGCAATATATTCTGGCGTGGATTTTCCGTATCTGCTTTATAGGATGGCAATGGGAGAGGGCTTTGAGCCAGTAACCACATATAAAACAGGTCTGAGATCGCGCTATCTCCTGCCAGGCGATATAATGCACTTTATATCAAACCCTGAGAGATTTAAGATGAAGCCCAGCTTTTTTAAATTCTTTGATAAGAAAACAAAGGATGATATAATCTCTTTGAAAGACCCTCTGCCAACTATTGGCAGAATTTTATCCCTTCTGACCCTTCTTTATAATAAGGACATGCGGAGATACTTAAAGGAAAGGAACTGATAACAGTAAATGAAATTGTGTGTTGTTATACCTGCATATAATGCAGAGGATACAGTTGGAGATGTTGTTACCGGCGCAAAAAAATATATTCAGGATGTGCTTGTAATTGATGACGGCTCTAAAGACAATACAGCAGTTGCAGCAGAGGCAGCAGGCGCAGTAGTCATAAGGCAAAGCGAGAATCTTGGCAAGGGTGATGCATTAAAAACAGGCTTCAGATATGCTATAGAAAAAAACTATGATGCAGTGATTACTATTGATGCAGACGGCCAGCACTATCCTGATGAGATGCCAAAACTCATAGAAAAATATGAAGAGGGCAAGCATCAGATTATTGTCGGCTCAAGGATGCATGACAGATCCTGCATGCCAAAATACAGATACAGGTGCAATATTGTCGGCGTTATATTAATCTCTGTTGCAGCAAGGCAGTATATTGCAGACACCCAGTCAGGCTACAGGCTTTATGATGTGGGTATGTTAAAGAACATCAATATACAATTTCCACGCTTTCAGACAGAGTCAGAGATCCTAATCAAGGCAGGCAAGAAAGGCTATAAGATAGCCTCTGTGCCTATTAAGGCTGTGTATAATGACAGGACAGAAACAAAGAGCCACTTCAAAAGAGTGGCAGACACATACAACATCTGCATACTTGTTTTAAAGAGTTGTTTGTGGAGTAAAAAAACCTTACGCTGCTTTTAACTCAACACCCTTTGTCCTAATCTCATATATCAGAGGAACCCATGTATCATTCTTGTAAGACTCAACAGATATAGGGACAGGTTCTATTCTCGGGTCTATTTCTCCGGCTATCCTGAAAAGCAGCATACCCTCCTCTGTCCTATCCTTTCCAAAATCTCTTGAAACCACAGCCACATCAATATCGCTGTCAGGTCTTGCCTTACCTTTTGCATATGAGCCGTAGAGGATTATCTTATCAACAGTTATGCCTTCTTCAGCTAATGCCGCGGCAAATCTCTTAATGATTTTTATAAGCAGCTTTTTAGCCATTCAAAAATCTCCTTAATTTCTTGCAATTTTTCCTTTGTATAAGACCGACTACATTTTTTATAAAAAACCTTCTGCTCATCTGGATACCGTGCTTCAAAATGAAACTCCATAAACTCCCTTAATTTAATTTGAGTTTGTTTAGGGGTATCTATTTTTGATTTTCTTGCAAGCTTTTCAAGCGAATGTGTATACGGCGCATGTTTACGCGTCGTTTTGACTACCACAGCCTTAAGTACTTTTTCCAGAGCCAGATGTCCCATAAACAAAGCGTATGGGTATTTCTTTTTTTTATACATGGCCTCTGCTACACCAATATCGTAGTCAGCGCCTTCTAACCAGTAATTAACGGTTTTTTCAACATCAAATTTTAACAAAGATTAGTCCCTATAACGATTAATTTATATAAATATAGAACTATAACCTAACCCTTGCTGATATTTTTAATTATATATACCATAAAAGTTTAAGTCAAGGTTAAAAGGACATGAGGAGATTGCGCTCTCCAGAGATTAATCCTAATAGTTTTTATTTTTTCTGGAGCATTTTTAAATAAAATAATATGCTCAAAGTGTCGTTCATAAGAATAGTCAAAATGTTATTTAATAGATTTTACTATTACGGCATGTTTATTACTATCTCATAAGTCCCGACCGCCACCTTGTCCCCAATCCCCTTTTGCCACAAAAGTTCTGTTGCCTTTACCTTTGCATTTTTAGGGATTATAAGAAATAATTTGTTCTTCTCTACTACTTCCTTCCATTCCTCTGCCTTTTCTATAGTTATGCTGTTTTCTGTTTCTACCTCAACAACAGCAAGCGTAAGGCCGTAATTGGCAAGCACAAGATCAGGGCTGCCAGTCGGGTTGATGGTTATCTCCTTATACTCCCTTGCAAACTTTTCCTTCACATAATCAACTATCAGATTATGAATTAGCTTTTCGTCAAGCAATTATAATCTCCCTTTCAACAGCAATGATTTTTGCCTTTTTCTTCGGAGCCCACCCATGCTTATGCGGCTTGCATAATGCGCACCCCTTTGATTTTTTGTCCTTGTAAACCTTTCCAATTCGGCGCTCTTTTTACAATCCTTCTTACTATCTCAAAAGCTGCTGCAATTTTTATTTCTTCCCTGCGAGAGCTACTTCTATTGGATGGTCTTTGAGAGAGCTTACTTTTAGTATTGAAAACCCAATAACCTTTCCTTCCATATCAACCTTTTCCATTATCTGGTCAGACTCTGTTTCTCTAAAGTAACCTTCCTTCTTTTCAAACATAACCTCAAGATAGTCCCCTTCAGGGTCATACCATATTTTTACCTTTTCCATATTATATCTCCTCTTTTAGCACCTGATTTATAATTCTTCTTGCAGTCTCAAAGGCCGCCGCAATTCGTATAATCTCTACATCGCCAAGGCCATTAAATTCAAGGAATTTTTAAAGAGGCTGAGTTGCCATGTCTCTAATTGTATATTATTAAAATTGTATGGTCAACATGGAAGATAAAAGTACATTAAAGCGCCCCGCCCCTGAGGCTTATCCCATGTTTTCTTTGATAAAGCCCTAAGTACGTAAGGCTGCCCAACCGCCGCCTCAAAAACATTGACATTAAAAAGATGGTAAGCTATAGTTAGCACAATAGTCGGAATAAACGAAATACTTTGTCTATGAACAAGACAAGCGGTCATCGGTTTTGCACTCGGCAAACTGCAGCACCGTTATCAGAAATGCCGCAATAAGTGTTTCGGATATAATAAGGTATGGTTAACAATAATATATTGAGAATACATGGCGATAATATTATTGAGTGCGAAAGAGCCTTACATTTGATTGCGTCTGCCTATGAAGCCAAGATCGTCAAAAAATCTAAATGTTTGTATTTACCGAGTTATGAACTTTTACAATTCCAAAACAAGCTTTTTGAAATTGAACTTTTTGCGGGACATGACAGGTGGAATGTAAGCATTGCTAAAGTCTTAGCCACTTACGGTTCACCATTGAGGGAAGCCACAGACGCATACATTACTAAACTTTCTAAAGATTCAAAAACTGAACAAATCCTGATCGCGATTGAATTTTGCAATGCTTTACCAGCAGGCAATAATGCTTGGCAACGAAGCGGCAGAGCTGTAACTACCGCTGAGATTGGCCTACCCTATTTTTATTATGCCGAGGTTGGCGGTGTGGAATTGAATAGCAACCGAGAAGTAAAAGCACCACGTTTTCCAAATCCAATTGTGCCGTTTTCGTATTTAACGGCGAGTATTTCACTGAAAGTGATATGCATTCCTATTTACGAAGCCCACCCTGCCATTACTGACGAACTTCGGAAGAAATTTACACAAGTTTTCGGCTTAGGCGATAGTTTGAAACTGATCAAGTGCATTTTAAACAAAACCGACACCGATGCACCGCTAAGTTCATTGATTGAAAAAGGCACAATGCTTGTAAAAATCCTTTCAAGCGACAGGAAAAGAATTGATACACTGAAAAATACAGAATGGGATAATTTTCTTAAAATCGGTTCAGGCTTGCAAAAAGCAAAGTGGTTAGTACAAAACACCAATGATCTGATTTGGAAAAAGAAACAGTCTGAAAAGGTTAAGGTAAGTGGTACATTCAAAAATTTGCTTGCACAAATTCAGAAACTCAATTGCCTCTCGATAGGTGCAAAAGGAATTCCGATTTGCCTTGTGCCTGATGCCAAAATTGCGGATTTAGCAAGCATTTTCAAAATTATTTACCCAAAACAAGTAAAGCTTTACAAAGTGATTTCCGAACTCAATAAATCGCTCGTAATTGTTTGGATTACAGGCTTTAAACCACGTGGCGATGATTCCCGACCTGACCGTGGGTTAGTGCCTTTGGCAAGAATGCTTTTCGGAAACGATATTAATATTTTAACCGTTGTTTTTGGCCCTGCAAAAACTACAACATGGAAACAGTTTCAGAAAAACCCTGAAAAGTTAGCAGAAATCAACGGACTATGGGAATCTGTTTTGAATTTGAGCAATTTCGTTTTTATTGACAGTGCCACGTCAGAGAAGGGCGAAATGTTTTATACCGTTCAGCGAAAATTAGACCGACAATGTAAACCTGTCGTTTTTGATAAGGCCGAACCCACCAATTTATTTTCAGAGCAAGACGTAGATACCGCAATCCATGCAATTTTCTCAAAACAAGAAAATTTAGATATTTATGAGTCAATGTGCAATCCGCCCGGCGGTGATTGGTCAGGCGTGAGTATCTTGGATTTTAATAAGTTAGATGAATACCGTTGGACATCTTTACCAAGAGTTTCAGCCGTTCAAGGCAAGCGACCTGACCACATTATTCAGTTGTTATATCAAAACGAGCTGGCTTTTTTATCTATTGAATCCAAAGACAATGCAAATGATTTGGATATAAACATTGGCAAAAGATTAAATACTTATTTGAAAGAACTCTTTGCAAGTCCGCCAACGGCTTACAGGCTAAAAGGCAAGGATTGGCAACTTTACACGCAAAAGAAAACGCCTCTAATCAAATTCAAAACCTTTTCAGGTGCTGCATTTTGCTACAAAAACGCCGACGAAATTACACCCGAAATGCAAGCAGGAAGTTTAGATTTTGTTTTTGCATTTGAGTTTAAGCCTGTTAATCAAACGTCAATTTTCCACATCAAAACAACCGGTCAATGCAAATTCCTGATTGGCTTGCTTACTAAACTCACAGAACAATTCGGGAGCGGAATTAAAATTCAAATACACTGATTCATAAACCGTATCAATTGTTGTTCTCATCATTTTGGTAAAAGGCGAATTACCTGTTTTTACAAATATTTTGCGTTTGTAAAGTTCTTTCGGCAATTGATAGGTGTATTCGCGATTTCCAGCTGTTCCATCAAAAGTCAAAAGCCATCTTGCACCGACAAAATTTAGTCGTTCCAATTGATTGTAAAAGTTTTGTAAATCAAATTCTGTTTTTGTGTAACGGCCTTTTGTGCCACCATACGGCGGGTCTAAAAACAAAAAATCATCTTTCATTACATCTTGTAAAATTTGCTGATAGTCAAGATTAGAGAACTCCACATTTTTAATGTAGTAGTTCCATATCAAAATAATTTCTCTTAAAGTTTTAGGATTAATTCCTGGACGGGTTAAGTGAAAGGAATTATTAAAATTGCCCTTTTCGTTATAGCGAATTAAACCGTTTACGCAAGTGCGAGTAAGAAACAAAAAATCAAATGGATTCTTCTCTTGATTAAACTTATCACGAATTTCGTAATAGACATGGCAACCCTCTTTTTGCAACCTTTCCCAACGAATTTTATACTCTAAGGCTGTTTGTTCAGGTTCATTTTTTATTGCACTCCATAATTCAATCAATTCAGGAATGATGTCATTAGCAACGGCATTGCGAATATTACGAAACGGCAACATTGCACCGCCACCCAAAAACGGTTCAATGTAGCGTTTTGCGTTAGGCACAAAACGGCTTAAAATCGGTGCTACTTGTCGTTTGCTACCAGACCATTTAATAACAGGTTCTAATGTCGTTTTAGGTTTCAGCATTGTATCAATAATTGCTTTTGTGTTGTCAGATAATGGCCTAAGCGCTTTTTTGCCAATTCAAAATATTCTTCATTTGTTTCAAAACCAATCACTTGCATACCGAATTTAAGCCCTGCAATGAGTTCTGTTCCCGACCCTGCAAACGGCACTAATAGTTTCCCGTTCTTCAGGCCCGAAATCATTAAAAGTCTTTCGGATAGTCTTAATGGTTTTTGTGTAGGATGTGTACCGAAAAGCAATTCATCTCTACTTTTATTATTGGGAATATCCCAAAGAGTACGCAACTGTTTATCAGGTTCTTTCAAATTGTCGCCTTCAAATTTCGCCTTTTTTACTTCATCATAATTAAACATATATTCACGCTTGTTTCCGCCCGTATGAACCCACAAAATAGTTTCGTGGCTTGCGGTCAAACGCCTTGCTGAAAGGTTTGGAAAAGCGTTTCGTTTGTACCAAACGACTTCATTAATTATCTCTAAGCCAAGCAATTGACAACAAACATTCACAAAACCAGAATTGTGATATGTGGAATGAATCCAAATTGAGCCTGTCGGCTTGACAAGTCTTTTGAGTTCTTTTAACCAAATAAATGCACTTTCAAACAACTCATTTTGCGAAAGCAAATCCCAAGCTTCACTTGTAAGCTTCCAATCACCCCCAAAGCCATTAATCTTTTTCTTACAGTCATAATTCCAATTAGCCTTAGATGATGCACCGTATGGAGGATCACAAATAGCTAAATCAAACGATTGGTCTGCAAATTTTGACATACCCAATACAGCATCTTCTAAGCGCAGGCTTATATTTTCTTCTTCAAAAAACATTATTATCTACCCCTATCGTTATTGTAGGAAACAATCTTTTCACGTACTAGGCAAACAGCATTAAGAGTGTTATCATTCATGCCGTATTCGTGAAGTATTTTTTCTGCAGTTAACATGGAAATTAATTTATTTTTCTCAATACAAAAATAAGATGAGATTCTTTTTGCTTGATCAAACGTTGGTAACCTTTCACCACGTTCAATTTTTGACAGTAACGTCATATCAATATCAGTTCCCTTAGCAACTTGATGCAAAGTTTCTTTTTTCTGTGTACGCATATCTCTAATATATTTTCCGAATTTCATATATACATAATAATGGCATTTTAGAGTCTTGTCAAGATATTTCTTGTCATATTTTGTCTATTTGAGGGATATAATTATTGCCTGTCTCCTTAGGCAGAACAGATAACCTTCTCTTTGTTTACGCTAATACATTGCTAACTGAACTTGCTCAAAACAGGGTAATGCCTTTCTGTAAAGGCAGGCTTGACAAATGCAAACAAACCTCTTGACATACTACATGCTGTAGTATATACTGATTCTGCTTAGTTTTGGAGGTTTAAATGCAGGAGTTTGTTGCAACAAGTTTTAAGCCGCACAGAAACGGTCTTAATCAGGTGCTCGGTGGTTTGGAGCAGGAGATTATGGAGGCGCTCTGGAAAAGGGAAGAGGCCATTGTCCGTGATGTGTTCCTTGATTTAAACAAAAAAAGAAAGATCGCCTACACAACAGTAATGACAGTAATGGGAAGGCTTGCAAACAAGGGCCTTCTTAAAAAATCTCCAATAAAGAATACCTACCTTTACAAACCTGTTTATTCAAAAGACGCCTTTGAAAAATGCGTATCAAGAGAGGTGATGAAGGGCGTCCTCGGCAACCATACACAGGCTGCTGTTACATCCTTTGTTGACGTCCTCACAGAGATAGACCCAAAGCAGATAGAATACCTCTCAAACCTTATTGAAGAAAAAAAGAGGGAGATTAAAAAAGGGGATAGAAGATAATGATTAACTATCAATCAAGAAAAGCAGGGATTACCTTTACCATACTATTTTTCATTGCAGGCATAGCATTATTAAGCCTTTTTTATTCCATAAACCGTATTGTTGAACCAACATTAACTTTAAAGAAAACGCTCCAGTGCTGTCCTGACCTTGTATCAAACTGCCTTCTCTATCTTGCAATGGTCAATTCTATTATTCCATGGATTGGAATAGGCATCCTGTTTCTTGGGCTTTTAAAGGGACTGCCTCAACTGATATTGAGCATTGCTGGAAGCATGAGGTTTGCAAAAAGGCTTGAAGCATTAAAAATAAAAGGAGTAATTTACAGCAGGATCAAAAGACTAATCCATGATGAAGAACTATTTAAAAGGATTGTTATCTTTGATGACATAAAGATTCACAATGCCTTTACCATAGGTTTGTTTAAGCCAAGGGTATATCTTTCTGTCAGCCTCTGCAAAAGGTTAAAGAATGAGGAACTAAGGGCAGTGATACTTCATGAGGCGCATCACATGAAAAAACATGACCCCTTAAGGCTTCTTATTGTTGCATTTGTCTGTGATATCTTTTTCTTTATACCATTAAGCAGATACTTAAAGGAGCTTTTTATATCATCAAAGGAAAAGGCTGCGGACGACGCAGCAGTTGCCGCGTCTAAAAGGCCTCTGGAACTTGCCAGTGCATTGATAAAACTTTTGAGGTCAAAGAATGATTTGATATTGAATCCAACAGCAATATGGGAGCCCGGCTCTCCTGCAGAGAGGATTCACAGGCTAATAAACCCTAAGATGGACAAATCACCTGATTTTTCCTTTCTTAAATCTGCAATAAGTTTTTTGATAGTTGTTGTATTAGTTGGGATGCTTACCTTACCGTCATTTGCAGCAAAGCTTCCGATCCTCAACACAACAAACTGCAGGTCATCGCATATGTTGATAATTAATGATTAACAAATATTAAGCAACAAGGGGTTGCAACCCCTTGTTTTAGAGCATTAGAATTTTTAATGGGGGCGTCAGATGTCTAAGAAAGAAAAAGAAGAAATAAAGAATGATGAAATAAAAAAAGGCGGCAATGCCTCTTTTTATATATTAGCTGCTGTGATATTGATAATTGCTGTTGGTGGAGGCTTTTTCTATTCAAAATTGATCAGCTCCCCAAATCCAGCCCAGGCAGCAAAGAATACACCGCGTGGCGGCGAGACAAGGCCAACCCTCTCCCCTGCCCTTTTCTTTGGCAATGCAGCAAAGGCATATAAAGTAGCACAGGAGATACCAGAGGTATTGGACGGACTTTTCTGCTACTGCTATTGTCAGGAGGGATTGGGCCATAAGAGTCTTTTGACCTGCTTTACAGATGACCATGGCGCAAATTGCGATATATGCATCAATGAGGCAATAAGGGCAGGAGAGCTGCACAAGGCAGGCTATAAGGTATCTGATATTAAAACTGTAATCGATAAGGAGTTTTACAGGCCCAAGCAATAAAAATCCTAAATCTCAAACAATATAAAAATGTCAAAAAAAATTATAATTCTTGTAATACTATTAATAATAGGTCTTGGCGCCGGATATTATTTCGGAATGGGCAAGAAACCTGAAGACCGAAGCCGGAAAACAGAGGCAGAGGCCAGCGGAAAAAACCAGCAGGCTGCGATGGATGAGGCAATAAAGGTTTTTAAAGAGCGCATAGCTGCAGACCCAAAGGATGCAGAGGCAGCAGGCCGGCTTGCTGATATATATTTTGAAAGCGGCAAATTTGAAGAGGCCATTTCCGAATATAAGAAGGCTGTTAAACTAAATCCAAAGGATATTGACTCTATCAATGACCTCGGCTTAGCATATATTTATGTTGGAAAGATGGATGACGCCGTCTCTGAGTTAACAAAGGGAACAAAGATAGACCCTATGTATCAGCGGGTATGGCTCAGCCTCGGCTTTGCGTATATATCAAAGAACAATAAAATAGAGGCAAGAAAGGCATGGCAGCGAGCTGCTGCAATGGACCCTGCATCGCCAATAGGCAAAGAGGCAAATAAATTTTTAGAACGGTTTAAATAATGAAGCGTAATTTAATAATTCTGTCAGCTATCATAATGCTCGGCATTGGCATTGGCTATATGCTTGGCGCAAAGGGGATAGGTTTTGCTAAAAAAGACAGCATCAATTGGCTAAGCTATAACGATGGAATGGAGACTGCAAAAAAAGAGGGTAAGCTTGTATTAATTAATTTTGTCACCCACTGGTGCGAATGGTGCAAGAAGATGGATGAAGAGACATACAGCAATGAAGATGTAAGGAGTTTAATTAAAAAAGGATTTATTCCGATTAGGGTTGACGCACAGATGCAGGGCGAGGCCATCTATAAAGGCATAAAGATGGGATACAAGGAATTGGCTGTCCACTATAATGTTAAAGAGGTGCCGACAGCATGGTTTGTTGAACCAGATGGGACACTGATTAAAATGATGCCAGGCAAAATAGAGCCTGATTTTTTTATAAAAACATTAGGCTATGTAAAGGATAGGACATATAAGACTAATGTCAGCCTTGCTGAGTATGCAGGGGTGAAGAGGCCATAAAATAATTGCCATAAGCAAAATTTGTATGTTATAATTTTGTAATAGCGCAGGGGCGGGGTTACCCCGCCCCTGCTGTTTAGTAGTAAGGAAAGGAAAGGTATATGGGTGAGGAAAAGGTGGAGGAAAAGATAGCTGCAGGAAAGGGGAAATGGGATACAGTTGAGGATAAATTTATTGAAATCTTCAGCTCTCCTAAACTTGCTATCTTTATCTTTATAATATTAGCTGTGCTTTCTGTGTTCGGCACTGTGATTGAGCAGAACCGCGAGCCTTCTACGTATATTGCTGCATACGGTGATAAATGGTACAACGTTATTAGGGGATTAGGGCTCACTGATATTTTTCATGTATGGTATTTTACCCTAATGATTATTCTCCTGAGCATAAATCTCTCTGTCTGCTTTTTCAGGAGGCTGCCGCCGAAGTGGAGGCTTATCAGAGACAAGACAGTAGTTATGGCAGAGGATGCGATTCTGAGGCAGAAGAACAGCGCTAAATTAAACCATAATATAAGCATTCAGGGCATAAAGGGCGCTGTCTCGGGGCTCTTAAAAAAGAAGGGATACAAGGTCATGACAACAGAGACAGGTTCTGATGTCTCTATCTTTGCCCGCAGGGGGGCAATAGGCCGTATTGGCTCAGATATCACCCATGTAGGGCTTCTTATTATATTTCTTGGCGCAATTATAGGAAGTTTTATGGGATTTAAGGGATTTGCAACTATTTTCGAAGGAGAGACAAAGCATATTAAAGAAGGCGGCTTTGAACTAAAGGTTGATAAGTTCTGGGTAGAATATTATGATGATTACAGGCCAAAGGGTTTCTTTAGCGCCCTTACTGTTATTGACAATGGCAAGGATGTTCTTAAAAAGACTATTAAGGTGAATGATCCATTAAAATACAAAGGCATCTGGTTTTATCAGAGCAGCTATGGCCAGGCATGGGACAGGATCGATAAGGCAAGGCTTTATGTATATGAGAGGGAAGGCGGGAAATTAGTTTCAGAGGTAATTGCAGATTTCGGAAAAGAAGTTGAAGTCCCGAATACAAATCTAAAACTAAAGATTATCGGATTTGTGGCAGACTTCTATTATGATACAGCAAGCAAAGAGGTATTCTCAAAATCCATGGAGCATAATAACCCTGCCATGCAGATAGAGGTTTACGAAAAGGGTGTTTTAAAAACAGCGCCGTGGCTCTTTACAAAATATCCAGAGGCATTTTTAGATAAAAGCACAAAATATTTTATTGAGGCAGCAGGGTATCAGGCGCCGCAGTATACTGGGTTGAGCATTACAAAGGATCCCGGCGTAAATATAGTCTGGATCGGCTCCACACTTCTTACACTTGGGCTTTTCCTCTCCTTTTTTGTTGTTCATAAAAGGATATGGATAAAAATTGTTGATAAAAATAATAAGGTGGATATATATGTCGGCGGAAATGCCAACAAGAACAAGATTAACTTTGACAAGGATTTTGCCAATCTCGTTAATGAGCTTGACAGGATTGGACGGTAGGAGGCAATAGATGATTAATTCCTTTTTATGGGTAGATGTTACATTCTGGCTCTATTTAACATCATGTACATTTTATGTGCTTTACGGCTTCTTTTATAAGAATAACACACTGGGCATATTAGGCGCTGTCACAGCAATCCTTGGCCTTGCAACTAACACACTGGGTCTGGTATACCGCGCCTACGAAGCAGGCCATGCGCCATTTGCAAACCTCTATGAATCCATGCTCCTGTTCACATGGGCAACTGTTTTGGGCTACCTAATGATGGAATTTAAATATAAACTCAGGATTATCGGCACATTTGTAATGAGCATTGTGTTCTTCTCAATCCTCACGATTGTCTGGCTCCTGCCGTATCGGTATCAGAATATTGACCCGTTGAATCCAGCCCTCCAGAGCCTATGGCTTGAGATACATGTTATGACTACCTTTATCGGCTATGCTGCATTTGCCATATCCTTTGGCATAAGCATAATGTATCTTATAAAAAACTGGGTTGAAAAGAAGGGCGGAGACAGCGGCTTAAAAAATTTCTTTGTGAGGTTTCCTGACTTAAATATCTTAGATGACCTGAATTACAAATCCATTGCATGGGGCTTTCCATTTCTTACAATCGGGATTATTACAGGCGCTGTTTGGGCAAATTATGCATGGGGCACATACTGGAGCTGGGATCCAAAGGAGACATGGTCTGCCATTGTGTGGCTGATATACGCAGGCTATCTTCATGCGAGGGTTACGCACGGCTGGCGCGGTGTTCGGACAGCCGTATTTGCCATAATAGGCTTTCTTGCAATAGTATTCCTTTACTGGGGAGTGAGTTTTATTTTGCCGGGGCTGCATGCGTATGCATAAAAAGGTTGACTGGTTGGTTAACAGGCTATTAAAAAGTATTTATTCACGCTTAGTTTGTCATTCCTGCGAAGGCAGGAATCCAGACTTGTCCCCGCAAAAGCGGGGAACCGTATAAATAAACTGGATTCCCGCTAAAAACATGCGGGAATGACATCAGCCTGCAATTACAAGTGATAAAGTGAGAGGAGAAATGATGGAAGAGGTTAAAGCAGAAAATAACACTGCGAAAAAATACGGCATCATCATTGCTGTTGTATTGATTATCATTGCCGGCATTGTTTATTATGAATGGAGCAATTTTGAGAGTTATAAGCCTGTTGTAATAGGCGGCGCAGCGCCTGAGTTTGGGCTAATGGACTTAACCAAGAAAACTGTTAAGCTCTCTGATTACAAGGGCAAGGTGGTTTTTTTAAATTTCTGGGCAACTTGGTGCAAGCCATGCAAGGAAGAGATGCCCTCAATGGAGCTTTTGTACAAGGCCATGAAGGGAAAGGATTTTGAAATGATTGCTGTAAGCATTGACAGGGATATAGCAAAGGTAGAGCCCTTTATAAAGGACTTGAAACTTTCATTCCCTGTTCTATTAGACTTTATGGGAAAGGCGGACAGAAGATACAAGCTTACAGGCGTGCCAGAGACATATATAATTGACCAGAACGGCGTTATTGTTGAAAAGATACTTGGACCAAGGGACTGGACAAGGCCGGAGAGTCTGCAGACAATATTAGAACTCTTGAAAAAGGGGCAAGGGAAATGAAAAAGTTATTTATATTTGCCTTTATTGTCGGCGCTGCTTTTTTATTCGGCTTTTTCAGCGAAAGAATTGTTGGCGCAGAACATAATCATGCAAAGGATAAAAAAGATATTCAATTTGCCGCGGCAAGTGTTCCACAGATCGGCCAGCAAGCGCCTGATTTTACATTAAAGGATGCATCAGGCAAGGGCATCACGCTCTCTTCCTATAAGGGAAGGGTTGTAATGATTAATTTCTGGGCAACATGGTGCCCTCCATGCAGGCAGGAGATGCCGTCTATGGAATTGCTTTTTCAGGAATACAATAAAAAGGGTTTTGAGATACTGGCGATTTCCAGCGACTCTCAGGGAGAAAAGATTGTAAAGCCGTTTATGGAATTCTATGAACTGTCCTTTACTGCTTTGATGGATACAGACGGCAAGGTTCATTCTGTATATGGCGTTACAGCAATACCAACAACATACATTGTTGATAAAAAGGGCGCCATTGCACAAAAGATTATGGGGCCAAAAGACTGGAAGGACAAAGATTCAAAGAATATAATTGAAAAGCTGTTGCAATAGGGGGTAAAGATTTTATGTTAGAATCAGGACAATCTATATCATTATTTTTAGCATTTTCAGCAGGATTATTCTCATTTTTTTCGCCATGCGTTCTTCCGCTCGTGCCGTCTTATGTCTCGTACATAACAGGCCTCTCTTTTGAAGACCTGACAAACAAGACAGAAAGAACAGATATTCTAAAAACCACTGTCTTTAATTCCCTGTTGTTTATACTGGGATTTTCAGTTGTCTTTATCTCTCTCGGCGCATCAGCAAGCTATATAGGAAAACTGATGGTCAGCTATCAGGAAATAATAAGGAAGGTCGGCGGCATAATAATAATAATCTTCGGCCTCTTTATCATGGGCATTTTAAAGATGAATTTTCTTCAGGTGGAAAAAAAGCTCCATATTAAATCCAAGCCGGCGGGCTATGTCGGCTCATTCCTTGTGGGCATAGGCTTTGCAGCAGGCTGGACGCCATGTGTAGGCCCGATACTCGGCTCAATACTATTGTATGCCAGCACATCAGGCTCTGTTACTACTGGAATAAAGCTTCTTACAATATATTCAATAGGACTTGCGCTGCCGCTCTTTATTTCAGCAATTGCAATAAATTCCTTTTTGTCCTATTTTAAGAAATTCCATAAATATATCAGGATAATTACCATTGCAAGCGGCATGCTTTTGGTATTTCTTGGAATATTAATTTATACAAATTCTCTGTCTCTCATAACCTTTTATTTATATAAATTTGGTATTGGATGGGATGTCTATTAGCAATAAAATATGGCAAAGAGCAATAAATCCGCAGGGGTGAACAGCCGTTAGCCCCTGCTACAAATGATAGGAGAATATAGATGATTATTAAAAAAAGATTTTTATTTTTGTTTTTAGCTTTATGTATATCGGCCTTTGTTTACTCAGATATTGGCTACAGCGCAGGAAAAGCCAAACCGCAGGAAGGACTCCCATCACTTGCAGAGCTGGTAAAGAAGGAAAATCCTGCTGTTGTAAATATCAGCACCACGCAGATAATAAAACCTCGTAAAAAGGGAGAGTCTAAAGAGCGCAGCCCTCACGGTCAAGGCCCCTATGATAAAGACTTCAGGGATTTTTGGGATGATTTTTTAGGCGAGCTTCCAAAGGATTTCAAAACACAGAGCCTCGGCTCAGGTTTTATTATAAGAAAGGACGGCCTTATACTAACCAACAATCATGTTATAGAGGATGCTGAGGAGATAATGATACGGCTTAATGATGAAAGGGAGTTCAAAGCAAAGGTAATAGGCAAGGATAAGAAGATAGATATTGCCCTTCTAAAGATAGAGGATAAAGGAGAGCTTCCGATAGCCGAACTTGGGGATTCTGACAAACTTGAGATTGGAGAATGGGTTTTGGCAATAGGCAATCCCTTTGGGCTTGGACACACTGTCACTGCAGGAATTGTAAGCGCCAAGGGCCGCGTAATCGGCGCAGGGCCTTATGATGACTTTATTCAAACAGACGCCTCAATAAACCCGGGAAACAGCGGCGGTCCCCTATTTAATATGAAGGGGGAGGTTGTGGGCATAAATACTGCCATAACTGCATCTGGTCAAGGCATAGGCTTTGCCATACCTATAAATACTGTAAAAAATCTCCTACCGCAGATTGAAAAGGAAGGAAAGGTAACAAGAGGCTGGCTTGGCATCATGATACAGGAGGTTACAAAGGAGCTGGCAAAGTCTTTGAATCTAAAAAGTGAGGAGGGCGCCTTAGTTGGTGACGTCATTTCCGGAGGGCCGGCAGAAAAAGCAGGCATTCAAAGAGGCGATGTAATAATTGAGTTTGACAGCAAGAAGATAAAGAAGATGAAAGAACTCCCTGCAATAGTTGCCAATACACCTGTTGGAAAGGATGTAAAGGTAAAGGTTATCAGGGAAGGTGCGGAAAAGGTTGTCACAGTAAAGATTGGAAAGCTGCCCGATGAAAAGGAAACTGCAGCAGACATAGTAAAAGAGACAAATAATAAACTCGGCATGCACGTTCAGGATATAACACCAGAAATTGCCAAACAGTTTGGTTTTGGAAAGGCAGAAGGGGTTATTGTTGCAGAGGTGGATAGAGGCAGCCCTGCCTTTGATGCGGGCATAAGAAGGGGAGATGTAATATTGGAAATAGACAAAACCCCTGTAAAAAAGATTGATGATTATGAAAAATTGATAGGCAAGAAGAAAAAGGGTGAAACCCTCTTATTGCTGGTCAAAAGAGGAGAGAGCACAACATTCTATACAATTAAGGTAGAGGAATAAATGTATCCAATCCTATTTAGAATCTTCGGTTTTGAGATAAGGGCATACGGCGTAATGATCGCCATTGCTGCTATTGCCGGCACAATACTCGGCGCAAGAGAGGCAAAGAGGAGGGGGCTAAACCCTGATCTTGTGTATGATTTTGTCTTCTATGCCATACTTGCAGCAATAATAGGCTCAAGGATATATTATGTCCTATTTTTTGACCCGGCATATTTTATTAAAAACCCGCTTGAGATGTTTGCTATCTGGAAAGGCGGGCTTGCAATCCATGGCGGATTAATTGCAGGGCTCTTAACTGCAATCTGGTTTACAAAAAAACATAAGCTCTCCTTCTGGTTTTTCACAGATACTGTAACTCCGTCAGTCATACTCGGTCAGGCTATCGGAAGAGGCGCCTGCACACTCAATGGCTGCAGCTACGGCAAACCGACAAGCCTGCCTTGGGCGATTACATTTACCAATCCAGATGCCGCTGCGCCACTCGGCATACCGCTTCACCCAACACAGCTTTATGAACTCATCCTTGACCTTGCGATATTTGCAACGGTCTTTCTTTTGAGAAAAAAGATGAAATTCAATGGCCAGCTCTTTCTTATTTATGGAATGGCCTATGGAATTACAAGATTTATTGTAGAGGGTTTCAGGGGCGACCAGCTTACAATAGGAGGCTATATCTCCACTGCACAAACAATTAGCATTGTAATCTTTATTATTTCTTTGATGCTCTACCTTTATCTTAAAAAAGGCGAGGCTCCTGTTTCGCCAAAAGGAAGTTTAAAAAAGAAGAAGGCATCGGTTCATTAATAACTTCAGGCGAAATAAGGAGGTGTAAGATGAAAAGATTATTTATTGCTCTACCTGTTTTATTAGCGACACTTCTCTTGCCATTGCCAGTTTTTACACAAACAGAAACACCAGAAACAAAGGTCTTTGAACTTACCGCAGAGAAATACAAATTTCAGCCATCCCATATCACAGTGAACAAAGGCGACAGGGTTGTGTTAAAGTTTACAAGCAAGGACAGGACGCATGGAATCACCTTGTCAGATTTTGACAAGAAAAGGGCTTTGATTAATAAGGATGAGATTACCACTGTGGAATTTGTTGCTGACAAGGCCGGTATCTTTGAATACAGATGCGCAAAATTCTGCGGCTGGGGGCACCTTTTTGGTTTTGAAAAACTAAAGATAGAGATAAAAGAAAAAGCTGCATAGAGCAGGGCTTCGTATTCATAATTTACTTGACCCTTTGCCTTTAATATATTAATGTTTTTCTATGACCTATGACTGCATAATAATCGGTTTGGGGCCTGCTGGCTCATCTGCTGCATATTATCTTGCAAAAAAAGGGTTATCTGTGCTTGCATTGGACAAGGAAAGATTCCCGAGGCATAAGCCATGCGGCGGCTGCGTATCCTATAAGGCAGAGCATCTCCTTCCCCCAGATTTTAAAGCAGTTGTAAATAACAGTGTTAATGGCGTTGTCTTCAGCTATAAAGGCAAGAAGACAGTTGAATTTAGAGGCAATAATGGGCCGGTAGGCTACATGGTCAGCCGCGAGGTCTTTGACGCCTATCTTGTAAAAAAGGCGGAAGAGGCAGGGGCAGAAATAAAAGAAGGCGAACGGCTCTTAGACATAGATGATTCACAAAACAGTGTAACTGTCTTTAGCTCAAAAGACAGATACAAAGGAAGATATTTAATAGGCGCTGACGGCGCTAACAGCAGCGTAGCAAAGAGACTCGGCCTTGCAAAGGAGAGAGGCTTATTTATCACAATAAATGCAGAGATAAAAACAGGCTCTGACGATGATTTTTCAGACCTGGTGGAAATTGATATCGGCGCCATACCTTACGGCTATGGATGGGTCTTTCCAAAGAACGGCTGCCTTGATATTGGCATTGCAAGTGTAAAGAATGAATCATTTAACCCAAAGAAATATTTTCTTGAGTTTATAAAAAAGAGGCCGTTTTTAAAAGATATAAAGATAGAAAAGACATATGCCTTCCGCCTTCCTACCAATCCTGAGAATACGCCTTTGAATATAATCGGCAAAAGCGCTCTCCTTGCAGGCGATGCAGCAGGCCTTACAGACCCGCTTGTGGGCGAAGGCATTTATTACGCTATAAAAAGCGGCCATATCGCAGGTGAAACTATCGTCAACCTCCTTAATAAGGATTCTGACATATCTAATTACAGGGAAAGGATATCAAAGGAGTTCATAGCTGAATTCAATTATGCATGGAAGGCAATTAAACTCGTCTATTCCATGCCCTACTTCTGGTCAGGCATAATAAAGAGAAATTCAAAGATTGTTGAATTTTATTACAAGGTACTAAGAGGCGAAGAGACCTACAGCAGTTTCGCAAAGAAGCTGAAGGCCGTTGTGGAAAAATAAAAATCAGTGTATTTATTTCAGAAGGGAGAAAAAGCGTTTTATGAAATATCAGGTTGGTAAAACAGGAAGGATTGTAGTAGCAAGGTTTGAGGATAGAGAGGATGTCATTGAAAATCTGCACAGCATTGCAGAGAAGGAAGGGATAAAGGCTGCTGCGTTTTATCTTCTTGGCGGCATGAGGGAGGGAAGAATCGTTGTAGGCCCTGAAAAGGACGAGATACCTCCAAAGCCAGTATGGAAAGAACTCGGCGAAAGCCATGAAATAGTCGGCTTTGGGACAATCTTTTATCAGGATGGCAAGCCAAAGGTGCATCTTCACGGTGCCTTTGGCAAAAAGGATATGGTCAAAGTCGGCTGTTTAAGAGAAAAGTCAGAGACCTTTCTTGTGCTTGAGGCAGTGATTATAGAGATTACAGGCGTAAACGCTGTCAGAGAGCTTGACCCAGTTTCTGGTCTGACATTGCTTAAGCTCTAAAAACACATCAAAAGGCACTGGTCCTTTTAATTTGTTCAGGTTATTAAGGAGTGTAGGGTTAAAGCTGATATTTCAAGACCAGACGTTTTCCTTTCCATGGAGATTAGTATAAAAAAAAAAGTTGGGACTTCAAATCGGAGGAATAATGGATACTATTGTTCTAATAGAGATGATTGAGAGAAAAATATATTTGATACGCGGCCAGAAGGTCATGCTTGACAGAGACTTAGCTCAATTATACGGCGTAGAAACAAGAGTATTAAATCAGGCAGTACGCAGGAATATTGACCGTTTTCCCCCTGATTTTATGTTTCCTTTAACCCGCGAAGAGATTATGAACTTATCACAAATTGTGATAAGTTCACGCATCAAGCATGCTCCAAATGTATTTGTTTTTACCGAGCATGGCGTAGCCATGCTTTCCAGCGTGTTAAGCAGCCAACGGGCGGTTCAGGTCAACATCCAAATCATGCGGACTTTTGCAAAACTGCGGGAACTTATCTCACAGCATAAAGATTTGGCAAGGAGATTAGACAATCTTGAAAAGAAATACGACACACAATTTAAAGTCGTTTTTGACGCCATTCGTCAACTAATGGCAACTCCGGAACCCAAGAAAAAGAAAATAGGATTTGTTGTCAGGGAACGCAGTGCGCAGTATAAAACTCTTAGCCGCAAGGCTGTTAAAAAATAAGCTTGGTGGTAGGGGCGAGGGATAATAAAAGGCAATTCCCTTTTTCTATAGCGGCCATGTAAAGTGGTTTTGTATTAACCTTTTTTAGCAAGGGGAATATACTTTTTATGCCTGCTTTTTTCATTGATTCTGTTACAATCCCCAAAATTATAGGGAGGATATAAAATGGCTGATAATTGTCATGAATGGGAGACTGGTTGGCTTGGTTGTCATGGACACGGTTATCCAGAGAAAAACGGGAAGGTTCAGTGCCCATCTGACTGCCTTGGAGATTTTACCCAGATGGCTCGCGAATGGGCGAAAAAGCTTGGAAACGGCAAGGAGGTTTTCTTAGGGTTATGTGAAGGACACGGAACGAGGGTATTCTTGTACCGATATGGCAGTCAATTATATATAGAACATGCAACGAATGGAGCAATAGAATGGAAACCACAGCCAGCAAGAGCAAAGATGCCAATCAAATCTGTTTCTCGCTCAAACAAATCGCACCACCGAAAACGCAAGAAAACAGCGCGTTGAGCAGCCTTGCGTTATGATAAAATAATGAAGAAAGATATAAAAATCATAGCAGAAAAAATCAATGAGGCTGCCGTAAATTATAAAATGCGCGATTTCCAAGAAAGTAGGCAGCAAATCCAATGTCTTGTGAAATTGCATACTCGGAAAATTTTTTCCAGTTTAACTATCCATACTGCTAAAAAACCTGATGACAATGATTATGCATTCCATGATGGAGGGCGAAAAGAGCTCCAATTCAACATCGGTTTTGAAGATAAACTGAAGAAATGGCTTCGTTATGGAATTGCATTTTCCTTTCAGCGCAATATATCGCTTAAGGATCCGATGGTTCTCAAACCGAAAGTTTTAAAACTTAATGAGTACACAAAGAAGAACCAATCTGAACTGGAAGACCTCCGCTTCTGGTTCTGGTATGATACCGGCCCTACCCGTCAGAGAAAGAGAAGCGCCACTCTGCCAGTTACTCCAATTCCAGAAAACTTGATTAGTAATGGCAACTTCCTTTTTTGGGGCAAGATGTCGTTAACAAACACTATACAGCCTGAAGAAGTGCTCTTTCTTTTTGACCGCTTGCTACACATTTATGAGTTTGTAGAAGGCAATGCTCCATTAGAGAAACATCCTGCTGAATTAAATAAAGGCTTTCAGTTCAAGCCGGGCTGTTCTACTAAGATGGAGGCATCAATTAAGCGGTCATTGGCAACAACGAAAACAGTTGCGCTTACGCACAACAAGCTTCAAATGGCCATTCATAATATTCTTTCACAGGAATATGGAAAAGATAATGTCGGAACAGAGAATGACGCAGGGCGTGGTTCGCGTGTTGATTTGGTCGTGCATGATGGGAATAAATATATATACTATGAGATTAAGACAAGTCCAATCATTAAAGACTGTTTGCGCGATGCGATAGCGCAGTTGATTGAATACTCATATTGGCTAGGCGGAAACGAGGCCGAAACTTTGATAGTAATTTCAGAAAACCCTTTGACCCCTGATGCACGTCGATACTTGATGATGCTACGCGAGCGATTTCATCTGCCAATCTACTATCAGCATTTTGATCTATCACAAAAAAGTCTTGGAGAACCAGAATAATGGAGGCGCTTACTCTAAGGATAGGGTCATGCCCATACATTTTACAGCCTTTAGTCTTCTGTAAAAATATTTCACCTTTTAAGCGTCTTCCTTCCTCCCTACTACCTCATAATGCGAGGGATTAAGGCTGTTTGTTTCTATTTTTTTAAATCCTGCCTGCGCAAAGATTTCTTTTGCCTTTTCTTTTGGTATCCTCTCTTCAAAAGGCGGCCCCTTTTCCTCTAACTTCTTTTCCCAGTCAATCACAATCAGCTTGCCAGTCGGTTTCAAAATCCTTTTTACCTCTTTTAAGAAGTCTACTGGATGATGAACCTCGTGCAAAACAAAGACCATGAGCGCTATATCAACTGCCTTATCATCAACAGGCAGTTTTGTCTCATCTGATTTTAAGACAATAACATTATCTACTGGTTTTCTCTTTTTCAGCTCATTCAGCATCTCCTGCTGTGTATCTAAGGCATAGACCTTTCCTGTTTTGCCGACAATCTCTGATGCAGGAAATACAAAAAATCCAGGGCCGCAGCCAATGTCAGCAAAGGCCATACCCTTTTTTAGACCCTTTTCTTTCAGATATTTTAAAGGGTCAAGCTCCTTCTTCCTCTCTTCGCTGATAAGTATATCAATTCTTTTTGGGTCAAACTTGTGCATAGCTTCTCCTATCCTCCTAAATATACCTCTTTTATCTTTTTGTTCTTAAGCAGTTTCTCTGCCTTATCCTCCATAACGATTCTTCCTGTTTCCATTACATAGCCGTAATCAGAGATTTCAAGCGCTAAGGCTGCATTCTGCTCTACAAGAAATATTGTTGTGCCGCTTTTATTTATATCCTTAATTATCTTAAATATCTTCTCAACCATTATTGGCGCAAGGCCAAGAGACGGCTCATCTAATAACAAAAGCCTTGGCCTTGACATCAGCGCCCTTGCTATTGATAGCATCTGCTGCTCCCCGCCGCTTAAAGTGCCAGCTAATTGTTTATTCCTCTCTTTAAGTATGGGAAAGTTCTTGTAGATGCCCGCCATATCCTCTTCTATTCCCATTTTATCGCTTCTTACAAATGCGCCCATCTGTAGGTTCTCGTAAACAGTGAGCCTTGGGAATACCCTTCTGCCCTCAGGGACAAGGGATATCCCCTCCTCAACAATCTTATGAGGCAAAAGCCCGTTTATTGTCCTGCTGAGAAATGTTATGTCCCCTTTTGTAGGCTTGTTTACGCCGCATATAGTCAAAAGGGTTGTGCTCTTTCCTGCGCCATTTGCGCCAAGAAGACATGCAATCCCCCCTTCTTTTACCTTTAAGGAGACCCCTTTTAATGCCTCAATCACGCCATAAGATGTGTGTATGTTGTCTATCTTAAGCAGTGTGCCTCCTCCTTCCAAGATACGCCTCAATTACCTTCTCGTTCTTCTGAACCTCTTTTGGAGTCCCCTCTGCTATTTTAATCCCATGGTCTATCACGGTTATTGTATCTGCTATATTCATCACTAACCTCATGTCGTGTTCAATTAAAAGAATTGTTACGCCTTCATCCCTTATCTTTCTGATTAATTCCATTAATCCCTTTGTCTCATTTGGATTCATTCCAGCAGCAGGCTCATCAAGCAATAGCAATTTAGGTTCAGTTGCAAGCGCCCTTGCAAGCTCAAGCCTCCTCTGGTCCCCATAGGAAAGATTTCTGGAAAGATGGTTTGCAAATTTAGAGAGGCCTGTAAATCTCAGATATTTCAGCGCCCTCTTTGATATCTCCCTTTCCTCATCTCTTGTCCTTTTATCATTCAGGATTGCGCTTAATATATTCATCCTGTATCTGCACTGGCTGCCTGTTAAAACATTCTCCATTACAGTCATCTCTGCAAAGAGCCTGATATTCTGAAATGTCCTTGCCATGCCAGTTTCAGTAATCTGGTGCGGCTTCAAGCCTGTTATATCTTCGCCATTGAAGATTATCCTTCCCTTTGTAGGCGGATAGAATCCTGTTATGCAGTTAAAGAGTGTTGTCTTTCCTGCGCCATTCGGCCCAATCAGGGCATTAATCATAGCCTTGTTAATATGAAGGCTCACATCCTCAACTGCATGAATGCCGCCAAAGCTCTTTGTGAGATTTTTAGTTTCAAGAAGGATATTATTTTTTTTCAAGATCATAAAGCCTCTCTGTTTCCTGCTTTAATATCTTCTCATCCTCTGGATGAAGCTCCAGTTTCCTTTTTGCGCTTCCTATAAATCCCTGCGGCCTGAAGAGCATTATCAGAACCATTGCCGCGCCAAATATTACCATCCTGTAATTCTGGAATCCCCTGAGAGATTCTGGAAGGATAATCAGCACAACAGCTCCGAGCACCACGCCTGATATGCTCCCCATCCCTCCCAACACAACCATGCATAGTATGATTACTGATTCAAAGAAGGTAAAGCTCTCAGGCGACACAAACTTCATCCTGCTCGCAAAGAATGCGCCTGCCATGCCTGCAAATGATGCGCCTAATGCAAATGCAAGCAGCTTCATCTTTACAATATTAATGCCCATTGCCTCTGCTGCAATCTCATCCTCGCGTATTGCAATCCATGCCCTTCCTATGCGAGAATTGTTAAGCCTGTTTACAGCAAAGACTGTAAATATGCCGATTATGATAATCAGATAATAATAATGATAGGGTTGGGAAAAGGCGATGCCAAGGATGTCCGGGCCTCTTATACCGAGTATGCCATTCGGCCCGCCTGTTACACTGTCCCAATTGTTCAGCGTAATCCTTATCATCTCGCCGAACCCGAGTGTTACAATGGCAAGATAGTCTCCTCTTAATCTTAATGTTGGAAACCCGAGGAGGATGCCGAAGATTGCAGCCATGATTGCAGATAGCGGCAGCACAGCCCAGAATGAGAGCCCTGCCTTAATTGACAAAAGCGCATAAAAATATGCGCCAACTGCATAAAACGCAACATAGCCAAGGTCAAGGAGCCCTGCAAAGCCGACAACAATGTTTAAACCGAGTGCAAGCACAATGTATGTAAGCGCAGATGTTCCTACATTTGTAATGTAAGGGTCAGAGATAAACGGCAGTATTATAACAAGGATGACAATGACTGAATACAAAGGCCAGCGTATGGAAGGCGCTGATAGTTGAAATAGTTTGGATTGTATATCTAAAATCCTTTGTTCAAAGGATTTATAAATGAGATAGAAAATGGCAAGGGCAATAAGAGAAATGAGGAGATACAATGCATTTATTATTCCGAGAAAAGGGATTGTAAGTATAAAGAGCCATAATGAGCCGATGGCCCATTTTTTTATATCCTGCGTCATACCTTGTCAGATACCCTTTCGCCGAGAAGCCCTGTGGGTTTGAATATCAGAACAAGGACGAGTATGGCAAAGGCAAAGACATCCTTATATTCGCTTGATATGTAGCCTGCGCCGAGCGCCTCAAGAAGGCCAAGAAGAAGACCTCCGAGCATTGCGCCGGGGATATTGCCAATGCCGCCGAGCACTGCTGCTGTAAATGCCTTTATACCTGCAACATATCCCATGTAAAAATTCGCAATGCCGTAATACATGCTTATCATCACGCCTGCTGCGCCTGCGAGTATGGAGCCGACAAGAAAGGTAATTACAATTATCCTGTTAGTATCAATGCCGAGAAGCCCTGCCATGCGCATATCCTGTGCAGTTGCCCTCATTGCCATGCCGACCCTTGTCTTTTTTATAAACCATGTCAGGCCTGCCATCATTAAAATAGAAAGAGCCATTATCAGTATTTGTGTATATGTAATATACGCATCAGCAATAATAAAGCTGCCCTGAATCTTTAATTCATGCGGAAATATCTTGTCCCTTGCGCCCTGCGATAGCATCACATAGTTCTGCAAAAAAATGGACATACCGATAGCGCTGATGAGGATAGAGAGCCTCGGCGCATTGCGAAGCGGTCTGTAGGCGATGCGCTCTAAAGTAATGCCGTATGCCCCTGTAAAAATAATTGCGACAAGAAAGGTAAGTATTAATGTTAGAGCAATGCTTATATCAGGAATGCCGAGATAGATAAAAAAGCCAATGGCGATTATGCCCATGTATGCGCCTATCATGTATATCTCGCCATGGGCAAAGTTTATAAGCTGGAGTATGCCGTATACCATTGTATAGCCCAGCGCAATAAGGGCATAAACGCTTCCAATGGTAAGGCCGTTGATTATCTGCTGCAGGAGCATAAAACTATTTAACCTTGTCGTAGGTGATAAATTTTTTATCCTTTACTGTATAGATTGCATACCCTGCCTTTTTGATATCGCCGTTCTCATCATATTCAATGGCTCCAACTGCCCCTTCATATTTCATCTTGCGGATGGCGTCAATTAGTTCTTTGCCGTCAGTTGTCTTTGATTCTGCTATTGCCTTTAGTAAAATATTTGCTGCATCATACGCATAAGGCGCGTATGTCTCTATCTCTCCATATTTTGCAGTGTAGTTCTTGACAAAATTCCTTCCAATCTCTGTCTCTGCTGTTGGTGTAAAGAACGCCATGTAAGAGCCTTCTGCAGCAGGCCCTGCAACCTCAAGAAGCGTTGAGCCGTAAAGACCGTCGCCGCCTATCACAGGCGCCTTTATGCCGAGCTCCTTTGCCTGCTTGATAATCAGTCCGCCCTCTGTATGCATGCCGCCAAAAAAGATTACATCTGGATTTGAGGACTTGACCTTTGTCAAAACAGGCTTAAAATCCTGATCCCCTTGCGTAACGCCTTCATACACTATCACATCTATCTTGTTGCCAGCGGATTTTTTAAACTCCTCTGATAGCCCCTGTCCATAAGTTGTCTTGTCATGAAGCATTGCAACCTTCTTTTTCTTTAATACCTCAACAACAAACTTAGCAAGCTCTGTCCCCTGCTGGTCATCCCTGCCGCAGGTGCGGAATACATTATTGTAACCCTGTTTTGTAATCTCCGGGTTAGTTGATGCAGGCGTTATCATTGGAACTGATTTTTCATTATATATGCGCGATGCAGGCTTTGTGCAGCTGCTGTTTAAATGGCCTATTACACCAACTACGCCTGAGCTTACAAGCTTGTTTGCAACTGCTACTGCCTCTTTTGGGTCGTGCCTGTCATCCTCTGATAGCAACACAATCTTCTTGCCGAGGACGCCGCCCTTTGCATTCCATTCAGCAACAGCAAGCTCAACGCCGTTTTTCATGTCCTGCCCTATCCTTGTCTGGTCGCCTGTAAACGGGCCTGCTGTGCCGATTTTTATAACATCCTCTTTTTTTGTGCAGGCTGAAAGAAAGGATAATAGGAATAAGAACAGAAGCAGTTTATATAGTACTTTCATATTTATGCCCCCTTTAAGAATACTGACCTTAATTCAAATAAGACAAAAAATAACATTATTAAAATAGGTTGTCAAGAACCGAAATTTATGCGTCCATCAATATCTTTCTTATCCTGTCCTGCGTCTTTTCCACAGATTCCACGCCTGTATTTAATATATGACAAGGGGCTGCATCAAAAAGCTGTTCAAAAAAATGCCTCTGAATATTTTGCCTCCTCACCATAAGATGCGGATTATAATACGGTACGCTTTTGAATGAGCCGATCTTGCCGCCTGCCCCGGGCAGCATCTGGGACTTCCCTTCCTCAAGTATTTCAATAGCTTCATTAGGAGACAGTTTCTGCTCTGCAGGGGATTTATCATCCCTTCGCAAAAGCACACATGCCTTTATAACTGCCCTGTCTATAAACTTATCAGGCCCTGCAATCCATTCAGGATTTAATATTGCCCTTGCATTTTCAAATGCAGTAAAATCATCATTAGCAACATTCTCACACTTGCACCTTTCAAATAGCGGCTTTAGCTCAGGGAAACTCTTTATCATATCTGTCCTGAGATAAAACTTCTTCTCTGATACATCTGCCATTGCAAGGCCCTTTTTGTATTGAAGGAATATCCAGTCGTCTGATAGTATCTTTCCAGTAGATAATTTTAAAAGCCCCCAGCTATGCGTGCTCTTTCCCGCGCCTGTTGGCGCAATAATCACAATCCCTTTGCCGCTCACCACAGCACAGGAACCGTGAATAGAATGTATATTGTGCTGTGCCTCAAGTATGTCCGCTGCAATGCCGAGCGCCCAACTCTTGCACTGGCCGTAATATTCAGTATTGATAAATATGGCGGTCTTTGTGTCAGGATTATAATATGCAGAGGGTTTGTAGCCTTCAACTCCAACAACTGCATAAAGGTAGCCATGGGGCAGGACTGTTTGGCTCCTTGGCGCAGCATACCAGTTTTCAACCCAGAAATTGTAGAGGTGATAGGAATTGGTCTGAAGCTGGATGACAATGCCGTTTATATTTGCATTCCATCTGTATATCTCAAAGTTCCTATTCAGCGCCTTTTTTGATAATTCAATTAGCTCATTCCTTTCCTTTATATCAATCTCTTTTCTGGATGCAACTGTTTCTTTAACCTCTGTAATATAATTTGAAAGCATAGCAGGCCTCCATTGCAGGGACGAACCAATGTGTTCGTCCAAAAGGGTGATTCAACGAACCGCCCTTACATTATTTTGGTAATCTCTCTATTCCCTCTTTCGCCTCTATATTTTCTTCATTTAGTTTTAATGCCTGTTCATATCTTTTTTTCGCATCATTATGCTGAAAAAGAGACTCGTGGTTTCTGCCCATCAATGAATAAACATTTGAAAGCCAAAACTGATTATCCTTAAATAATATCTCTGCCTTTGATAGCAGACCAAGGGATTGCTTATGCTCGCCTTTTTCAGAGCGGAGCCTTGCAAAGTAATAATAGGCGTATGGGTTTGAGGTATCAATCGTGATTGCCTTTTCCAAGACCTCTGACGCCTTTATAAGATTCCCGCTTTGAAGATATGCCTTACCTTCTTCAGTAAGCCTCAGCGATGCAGCCCTCTGCGGCGATGTCTCAGGCTGAATAAGCTCTATAAGGGGCTTTTCAGTAATTATTGTCTTTGGCGCACAGCCTGCTAAAAGAATAATTGAATGACAAGAAAGTAAGATAAATAAATATCGCTTCATATTTTCATTTGAGTAAGGTTATTTATGAGATTGTGCTCCAATATAAAATGAAATTAACAGAATAATGCTTTTTTGTCAAAGCAAATCAAGAGATATATTGAAGGAATGGCTTGATTATTATAAGATACCTGTAATCTATGCCGCAGCAAAGGCAGACAAGATTAAACCAAGAGAGAAAGGGCAGCAAGATATCTACTTTGTAAAATCCCTTACTGCGCTTTTACGCCTTCTGTCGGCGCTGTTGGCGGCATCGGCGAATAGTACGGGTCTACTTGATAGCCCTGGTCAAATGCCTCATTCGCATCCTTCATCATGCCGAGCTTGTAATAAGAGTAGCCGAGAAAATAGTAGCCCTTTGCAGCATTAGGATTGATATTGACTGCCTCTTTGAATTCTCTTGCAGCAACAGAGTATTCCTTTTGGAAGTAGAGCTCAAGCCCTTTTTTAAAGTGCTCCTCTGCTGCCTTTGTGTCAAAAAGCTCCTCCTGGGCAGGAAGCGGTGCTGACAGAAAAAGGGTGATGACCACTACTGCTAAAACCGTTAATAATCTTTTCATCTTTCCCTCCTTTTTATATAAGGAAAACATAGCACACACTGTCTGGATTGTCAACTACTGCAGCTTTATTTCTACATGAGCGTTCTTTCTTAAATCCCTGAGCCATTCATCATATAAGGAATTTGCCTTTTGTTCATACAGGCTCTTTTCAATCTCCTCTCTCACCTTTTCTATTGGTATGTATGTTGGTTCCTTGCGGTCTTCAATCTTAATAATGTAATAGCCTGCATCTGCCTTGATAACACTGCTCACCTCTCCTTTTTTAAGGAAAAAGGCGGCATTCTCAATCGCAGGAAGCATGTGCCCCTTTTTAACAAATCCAATATCTCCGCCGTCTTTTGCAGTAGGGTCTTCAGAATGTTTCTTTGCTATATCAGCAAAGTCAGCGCCGCCTTTGATCTTGCCTAAGGCATCCTCCGCCTTTTTTAAGCCGTCATCACCCTTAAAAAAGATAATTCGGAGCCTCGCCTCCTCTGGTATAGCATAATCCTTTTTCTTCTCTTCATAACGCCTCTTTATCTCTTCCTCGCTGATTACCACATTTGACCGCACCTCTTTTGTAACAAGCCGCATGACCATGAGCTGTTCAGTCAGCTCCTTTTTATACTGCTCAAGCGTCATATTCTCCGAAGCCAATGCCCTCTTAAATGTCTCGTCATCTGGAAAGGCGTTTTTAGACTTAATATCATCCAATGCTGCGTCTACCTCTGTCTTATTTATTGCAATATTCATCTGCCGCGCCACCTGAAGCTGCAGCTTCTTTTCAATCATCTTATTTAATATATCCCTTGTAAGTTTATTTAAAAGCCTCTCCTGTTCCTCGCCGCTGAAGTTCTCCATTATCTGTTTTTTAGGCTTTTGTATAACCTCCTCCAATTCGCTCTGGGTTATTACCTCATTATTTACAACTGCCACAACCTTATCAATGGTAATAGCTGCAATGCCGCCGTCTGGCATTAGAAAGAAAAGCAGTATAACCGCTATTAAAAAAACTCTTTTTATCATCTTATTAATCCCTTCAAAACACAAAAAGTTACTGAATCGGAGAAACGGTGAAACGGAGAGGGGGCGAAGTAATGAAAAAGAAAGTCTCCGCTTCCCCGATTCTCCGTTTCATTTTTTTACGAAGCTGTCACTCATATAAAACATCATAGTCTATCTTAACACCCTTCTTAGTCCTAAGCTCAGCCAGCCATTCACGGTATCTCATTTCCCTCTTTTCCTGCATCAAGACTGCCTTAATCTCGGAAACAGCATCTATATAGTTTATCTTCCTTGCAGGCCGTTTTTCTTCCACCTTGAATATGTGGAAGCCGTAGGGCGTTTTTATCACCTTGCTTATTTCATTTACCTTTAGTGAAAACACAATATCAAAATCCTCGGGCATTGAACCGCCTTTGGCAAAAAATCCGAGGTCGCCGCCCTTTGCCTTGTCAGGTGTAAGGGATTTCTCCTGCGCCATTTTTGCAAAATCAGCGCCTGACTGGAGCTCCTTTCTTATTGCTGCTGCATCTTCCTCTTTTGCTACCACAATCTGCCTTACCCTTGCCTCCTCTTTTCTGTCAAACTCTCCTTTGTGAGTATTGTAATATTTTTTAAGCTCTGCATCCGGGATATTTATCTGGCTGTCCACAATTACCGTAAGGGCCTTCTTGATAATCTGGTCTTCGCGGATACGGCCCTTCCATTTATCATGGGTAAGATTTTCAGCCTTTAGAATCTCGTCAAACTTCTCTTTTGGATAATCTGTCTTTATCTTTTCAATGGCGTCATTAAGCTCTGCATCGCCTATTAATATATTTTTAGCCTGCGCCTCATGCAGGATAAGCCTTCTCTCAATCAATTGATTCAGGAGGTCTCTTTTCAGATTATTCAACTGCTCCTTATTATCCTTTACCCCGAAATTGGCTATTGTATCTTTATACAGGGAATTAAATTCTCCAAGCGTTATTGTCTGATTATCAAAAGATACAAGCACCTTCTTTGAATCAGCCTTTCCCCTTTGACAGCCAGGCAAAGTGAGAAAGGCTGAAAGCAGAAATAAAAATATTGCAAAATGCAGATTGTAAATCTTAAATTTTAATTTTTCATTTTGCATTTTTTAATTTGCAATTCCTGTTATTTTTTGCCTTCCGGCGCCTTCGGCGCCTCTGACAGCTTCTTTAAGGCATCCTCTTTAATAACAACCTTTGCCTTTGACTTCAGCTCTTTAACCTTATCATTAAGGGCATTCTGCCTTTTCTGCTTTACAAGTTTATCCTGCAGCTTGAACTGCAGTTCATTGTCTATTGCAACCTTTTTATTTACTGTCCTTGAGACAATCTTTATCACACTGACTCCAAACCGCCCCTTTAGCTTGCCGCTTTCGCCAGCCTTTAATGACAGGATAACTTTTTCAAGCTCTGCTGCCTCTGCTGGTATCTCCCTTATATTAATAGGGCCCAAGTCTCCCCCTGTTTTGTTATTCCTTGTATCAAGAGAGACCTTGGCAGCAAGCTTTGCAAAGTCTTCGCCCTTTGCAAGTCTCGCAAGCACATCATCAGCCTCTTTTTCTGTTTTTACAAGTATATGGCTTGCCTTTATCTCTGTTTTAATTGCATCCTCATTATTTTTTATATAATCTGCCAATTCTGCCTCTGACACAGTATTCTTCTCAATAACCTCTTTATTTAAATAGGTGTTGCGCAGCTCCGTATTTTTAAACTCTTCAACCTTCTGGATAAAAGCGTTGTCCTTATCAAGGCCCTTCTTCTTTGCATCCTCAACAATCAATTCAGTAGCAACAATGTCATCAATGATATCGTTTCTGGCCTGCTCCTCCGCAAGGACCTCGTGCATCCTCGGCGCTGCCTGTCCAAGCCTCTTTTTAATGTCCTCTGTTGTAATCTCCCTGCCGTTTACAACTGCTATCACATCGCCTGATTTCTTTGCGCCATCCCCTGCGCATGATGCTGTAAAGGATGTTAAAAGCATTAATGCTGCAATTACAAACATAGCGTGTCTTCTCATAAAATTCTCCTTATTTTTAACAGATTTTGAATTATTATTTATATCATACATTGCTTAATTCTTGCAAGGTAATTCTTAGCCTTTCAAAGAGTCCATCCCATCTTAAAATGGGGATTTTCAGCAGAAATGAGTATTCTGATGAAAACCTGATATCCCTTCCATATCTTTTTATCAGCTTTTCTGCAAGGCCCTTTTGGATTGCTGCGCCTTTTAAAAATCTAATCTCCACCCCTCCTGCCTTTGCCTCAATGCCGGCGATATTATTTGCAATTGATAGGGATTTTAACTCAATTATATTCAGCAGGCTGCTTACAGGCTCTAAAAGAGCTCCGAATCTGTCTATAAGTTCCGCTTTCACATTTTCAATCTCGCTGATATCCCTTATTGATGCAAGCCTCTTATACATATTCAGCCTCTGGAGCGAATCAGCAATATAATCATCTGGTATAAAGGCTGATACAGGCAGATTTATCACAGGGTCAAACTCCTCCTGCACTGCCTCGCCCTTCATCTTTTTTATGGTATTCTCAATCAATCTGGTGTAAAGCTCAAAGCCTACTGCTGAAATATGGCCTGACTGCTGTTTTCCAAGTATGTTGCCTGCGCCGCGAATCTCCAAGTCCTTCATAGCAAGCCTGAACCCAGCGCCAAGCTCTGTAAGCTCCCTTATTGCCTGAAGCCTCTTTTTTGCAATATCAGTAAGTGTTTTGCCGCCTGCTTCCCCGTCTTCTCCAAAGGCAGAGGGAATTAAAAGATATGCATACGCCTGAACAGAGGAGCGGCCGACCCTTCCCCTTAATTGATAAAGCTCTGCAAGGCCGAATCTGTCTGCATTGTTTATTATGATTGTATTAGCAGAAGGTATATCAAGGCCTGATTCAATAATGGTTGTTGAAAGAAGTATATCGTACTCCTTATCCACAAATTTTATCATCACATCCTCAAGAGCCCTCTCATTCATCTGGCCGTGGGCAACTGCTATCCTTGCCTCTGGAACCATATCCTTTAAAAAATTTGCCATCTGCGCTATTGTCTGAACCCTGTTATGAACAAAAAAGACCTGGCCCCTTCGGCTTAGCTCCTTGATAATAGCCTCTCTTATCAGCCTCTTATCAAACTTTGCAACAACAGACCTTATGGAAAGCCTGTCAGGCGGGGGCGTATTGATTATGCTCAGGTCGCGGATGCCTACCATTGACATCTGAAGTGTTCTCGGTATTGGCGTAGCCGTTAATGTCAGGACATCCACATTCTTTCTAAGCTCCTTTAATCTCTCCTTGTGCTTAACGCCGAATCTATGCTCCTCGTCAATGATTACGAGACCGAGATCCTTGAATATAATATCCTTCTGTATAAGCCTGTGCGTGCCTATGATGATGTCTATCTTTCCATCTGCAATATCTTTAATAATCTCTTTCTGCTCCTGCGATGTCCTGAACCTGCTGAGCATCTCAACCCTCATGGGAAATGGCGCAAATCTTTCTTTAAATGTCTGATAGTGCTGCTCAGCAAGTATTGTTGTTGGCACAAGCAGCGCTGCCTGTTTGTTGTCAGCCACTGCCTTGAATACAGCCCTCATTGCCACCTCTGTCTTTCCGTAGCCCACATCACCGCAGATAAGCCGGTCCATCGGCCTCTGCTTTTCCATATCCCTTTTTATATCATCTATTGCAGTAATCTGGTCAGGCGTCTCGTCATATTCAAAGGAGGCCTCAAATTCCTCCATCAACTGCTCGTCAGGCGAATATGCTATCCCCTTGGCAACCTCCCTATGCGCATAAAGTTCTACCAATTCCTTTGCAATTAATTCTGCTGCCTTCTTTACCTTAGACTTTGCCTTTTCCCATGATGTGCCGCCTAATTTGTCTATGTGCGGCGCCCTTCCTTCAACGCCAATATATTTCTGCACCATATTCAGCCTGTCTACAGGCACATAGAGCTTGTCATTGCCCGCATATTTTATATGCAGAAAATCGCTTTCATAGCCGGCCACCTTTAATCTTTTTAATCCCTCATATCTGCCGATGCCGTGCTGGATATGAACAACATAGTCGCCGACATTAAGCTCAGTAAAGGATGAGATTATCTGGCCGAGCTTGCTCGGCTTCGGCGGCTTATGTTTTATCCTTCTGCCGAATATCTCATCCTCTGTTATCACAATCAGGCCAATCTCAGGAAAAGAAAAACCGGCAGACAACTCTCCGATATTTAAACAGATATGATGAGAATCCACACCAGATTCAGCCTCATTTATGAGGGGAACATTCAGCTCGTATTCCATAAAAAGATGCTGAATCTTTTCTGCACGCTCTTTTGTTGGACAGGCTATAATAATATTATTCTCTTCTTTCAGCGCCTTCAGTTTATTAACTAATATCTCAAAAAAATCCTCGGCCTTTTCTTTTTCAGTTATGACTTTCTTATCCCTCTTCAGAGGCAGGATGCCTATGCCTTCAATAGACTTTATCTGAAAGGCAATCCTGTCTTCGTCTGTATTTATGTTTAATGATTCCAATTCTATAAGGCTGCTTCTTTTTATTAATGATGACGCCTCATCATAGGTAATATAGATTTTTTCAGGCTCAATGGCATCTTCATCCCTCTCCTTTGCCTCTTCAAAGCCCTCTGTTATCTTCCTTTCATACTCCTTTGCCTGCTTCACTATATCCTCAGGCTCATCTATCAGCCAGACAGTGTCTGGAGAAAGGTAATCAAGGATAGAAACAGCCGCAATATTTTCTGAAGGCTTTAAAGGAAGGAGCATTGCCTCGTTATTTTCAGTAATTGAAAGCTGTGTCTCAATATCAAACTCTTTGATTGTTTCAATAAAGTCTCCAAAGAAATCAAGACGCACAGGATTTTTAAGATAGGGTGTAAACAGATCAATTATACCGCCCCTGATGCTGAATTCGCCTGTCCCTGTTACAGGCTCATTCTGCTGATAACCCATATCAATCAGGCAGCGGATAAAATCATCCCTGTATAATTCTTCCTCATTGTCCCCTTTTTTAACAGGCTCTCCTGCCTTTATCTTTATAGTATTTGAGCTGAGATGCCCTTTTGGCATTACACGGGAAAGAAGCGCTGGAAGGGATAAGATTAGGATGTTAGTATCCTGATTTTTAAGCAGATGATAAAGTATCCTTGCCTGCTCGCCAATAACATCAGAAGAAGGTTCAACGCCATCGTAGGGGATTATCTCTTTTTCTGGAAAGAGAAGCGGGGCATTGTTGGGGAGAGGGAAGGGTGAGGGGTAATTTAATTTCAGAAAAAATCCCAAATCCCTTGCAAGCTCCTCTGCCCTTTTTTGATTGGATGTTAGGACGCAATAATTCCCTGTTCCCTCCTTCATCAGAAGGGATAAAAAAAGGGCTTTTGATGAACCCAAAAGCCCTGATACAGCTACTTTCGCTCTCTTCCTCAGCTTGTCTGAAACCTGCTGAAGAAGGTGTATGACATCAATGCCAGTCTTTTTCATTTATCTGTATTTTTCTAATATCCTCTCCACAATCCCAGTTGTAGACGCGCCTTCAATAAACGGAATCGCAATAACCCTGCCGCCTCTTGCCTCAACAATATCCCTGCCGACAATCTTATCTATTGTCCAGTCCCCGCCTTTAATCAGCACATCAGGCTGGAGCTTTTTAATTACATTATAAGGCGTGTCCTCATCAAACATTGTAACATAATCTACCATCTCAAGGCCTGCCAAGACCTCCGCCCTTTCTGACTGGGAGACTATGGGCCTTTTATCGCCTTTTATACTTTTAACAGATAAGTCGCTGTTTACAGCAACTATGAGTATATCGCCGTATCCCTTTGCCTCTTTAAGGTATCTAACATGGCCGACATGAAGGATATCAAAACAGCCGTTTGTAAAGACAACCTTCTTGCCCTTCTTCCGCAAGGTATCTAATATAGGAATCAACTCATCTTGTGTCTTAACCTTATCTGTCATTAATTACCCACTTATTAAAGATTCTCCTTAAGGCTGTTCAAAAAGTCCCAGATGCAAGGCGGAGCGAGGGCTTGCACCGCAGCATACATGTTGGTATGTGAGGATGCGAGGCCGAAGCGACAATGCAGCAGATGGGCTTTTTCAACAGCCTTACAGCCCCTCGATTACTGATGCTGCAAGCAGCGGCAGCATAATCTCATGATGCCCTGTTAATGCATAGCCCCTGCCTCCGCCAATGGTAGGCCTTTTAACAACATTTGTGTTCGGCCTGTAGTGCTGTATAAAATCCATGTTCACTGTTGTAAAGTCCTTTAGCCTGTATCCGAGATTGCGCACAACTGATACTGCCTTTAAAAATATCTCTGGAAGAAGAACAGCAGAGCCGAGATTAATATAAACACCCTTTTCTAAACCTGAAACCATAGAAACAAAGGTCTTAAAGTCTCTCATAGTCCCTTCGCCAATAGCAGCGCCGTCTGCAGAAGGATGCATATGTATTATATCTGTGCCAATGGCAACATGGACAGTAACAGGAACGCTAAATCTGACGCCTGCAGCAAGTATGCTGTTGTTATTATATCTGAAATCCTTTTTTATAAGCAAATCACCCACTGCCATGCCTATGCCAAGGCCTTTTTTTACGCCATTTTTTATTGCCTCATTTAATAGCCTTCCTGTCTCTTCTGCCATGCCAAAGGAACCTGTAACAAGCTCATGGTCAACATCCTCTGATGTATGGCCGACATAGGCAAGCTCAAAGTCATGCACAATGCATGCGCCGTTCATTGCAATATGCGTGATAATGCCGCGCTTCATTAAATCTATGATAATCGGATTTAAGCCCACCTTTATCGGATGCGCGCCCATTGCCAATGTAATGCTCTTGCCCTTTTTCTTTGCTAATACTACAGCATCAACAACCTCTTTAAAGCTTTTTGCAGAAAGGATATTGGGAAGGGAATTAAGAAGGTATTTTAAACCAGCGCCTTTCTTATAGGGCATTGCAAATTCATTTTTCTTAACCTTGCTCTTTCTTGATTTTAATGAATATGTATTAATCTTGCTGAAGTCAATAGCAGGATATTTTGCGGTCATTTGCCGAATATCTCCTCTTCAATAAGTTCGCAAAGGATGTGACCAAGGGTGATATGCGTCTCCTGTATACGCGGGGTCTTGTTTGTCGGCACAACAAAGGCATAATCAACAATGCCTGCAAGCTTTCCGCCTGTCCCGCCTGTTAAGCCAATTGTTTTTATATTCATCTCTTTGGCTGTCATAACACCCTTTAATACATTATTTGAATTCCCGCTTGTGCTTATTGCAATTACAATATCACCCTCTTTGCCGAGCGCCTTTATCTGCCGCACAAAGATATCTGAAAAGTCATAGTCATTGCCAATGCTTGTTAATACCGCCATATCAGTATTTAAGGCAATAGCAGGCAGCGGCGCCCTGTCCTTTAAAAACCTGTTTACAAACTCGCCTGCAATATGCGAGGCATCTCCAGCGCTGCCGCCGTTTCCAAATAGCATCACCTTTCCGCCCTTTTTGCATGCAGAGACAATGAGATTAGCAGCCTTTCTTATCCTCTCCTCATTCTCTTTTGCAAAGCGTATTTTTACCTCTGCAGACTCCTCAAAGGCTTTAATAATTCTGTTATCCATAGGGGTTATTATACCTTGCCTTTCTAATTTTTAAAATCTTTTTCTTTCACTAATTCTTTAATAACTCATTATCAAGTTTGTTAATTATCTCGTCTAATTTATTTACCAAATCAAGTCCATTACGATCTTCAATAATAGCTGCATTTAGTGTTTCATCAATAAGCGTTATAGAATAATCAATTTCCTGTTGCCAAATAGCCTGTTTATCGCTTCCTGGCGTAAAGGTTCTATTGTCGGAAATTATATTTTGAATTGTTTTAATTTCAGCATTTAAAATTTCCAGCTTACTTGACATATTATTAATTCTTTCAAAGACCTCTCTATTCTTAGCAACTACATAAGACTTCATGAGCTCTCCCCACATTGCCTTCTTATTCTCCATGTTGAAATAATCACGTGGAAACTTCTTCAGAAGGAGCATATTACGAAGCCCTTTAAGTATATTATAATAATCCGAAATATCACCCTTTAGGGTTATTAAAAGGCTTTTTAAAATTTCTCTTTTATCTTGCGCCTCCTTTTTAAATTGCCTATCTTGTAGCCGCTTTTCTACAAAAAAGGTCAATAACCCACCGATAATAACGCCTATGAGCATTAAAAATATTTCCATGCGATTTTATCAAATGCTACAACATCCTCTAATATTTGAGGCAATCATCCTATCACAGATTATTTGCCTTTGCTTTTTTTAAACCGATAAACTCGTCATCCAGCATCTCGCTATCAACCACATCGGCAACCTTATAACTTTTGTAATCACCACGAGTTACTTGGTCAATTGCATATTTTTCTCTATTTTTAACATGTGATGGAATCTCTATTATGTATTCAACTTTTTCTACTCTTCTTATTGTCTCATATTTAGTTAGCATATATTTTGTAGCCTTCATATTCACTCCGATTTAAGTTAATTAGTTTTGTTTTTCCACTTTCTAAAATCCTTCCACATTTCCCTTATTAATTCTTCTGATGCCAATTTGGTATCTTTCCTGAATACCGGAATGGTTTGACTCTCATCACTATTTGCATATAAATGGTAATGGAAAATTGGAGTTGTCAGGGTACAAAGTTTTATAAAATTATTGACGCTAAATAACTTAAAAAACCAATCGTTAATGCTTTCACTATTACCCCTACAAACTAAAAATAAATAGTTCTCCTTATTGTTTATTGCCTGAAATAATTCGGTTAACATGACTGTACCAAAAAATTTACCTGCTAATTTTGAAGAATATTTTATTTCAATATAATATATCTTATCGTCCTTTCTTCCTATTAAATCGCAACTTTCACCCTTTGCTGGTTTTATATCTGCAAATCCATTCTTTTCTAACCACTCTTTGCACATCTTTTTAGGTAACCTATCTGAAATTGTTTTAATTTTAGCCATATATTTGCCTTCTAAAATGCAAATATATGGTAGAATAAATTATAGGTTTTGTCGAGTAGTTTCTAAAATTGAATACACATCTTGCAGTTTTATTTTACACAAAATGGAGCTTACCTTTAAATTGCTGAATCTTACTACCCCACTATTGCCTTGTCAATAAGTTTTACGGATTATATCTCTTCATAACTATCGCCGCATTGCTTCCGCCGTTGGAAAAGGTGTTGATGAGGACATTGTTTACTTCTGCTTTACGCGCCTTGTTGGGCGCATAATCTAAATCGCATTCCGGGTCTGGTTCTGAATAGTTTATTGTAGGCGGGATAATGTTATCTCTTATTGATAAAAGCGCTGTAATAATCCTTAATCCTCCCATGCCTTTAAAATCGCCGGTAACAGGTTTTGTGGAGCTTATTGGAATCTCCTTTGCTTTTTTGCCAAAAAGACTCTTAACTGCCTTAGTCTCTGTTGCGTCAAGCCCTGCTGCATTTGCGCAGGCATTTATATAATCAATGTCATCCACTGTTATCTTTGATGATTTTAATGACAGCCTCATTGCCTCTGTCATCATATCAGGGTTTTGAGCATAATTAGAAACATCTGAATTAGCGCCTGTCATGCCCCATCCTGCGATCTCGCCATAAATCTTTGCATTCCTATTCAAAGCATGGTCAAGCCTTTCAAGCACAAGGATGCCGGTCCCTTCGCCAACTATCAGGCCGTTTCTCCTTTTATCAAATGGGCGGAATACCTCCTCTTTCTTATCTCGCGGAGAAGGCACGCCAAGGGTGCAATACGCATGGAACAAAATAGAGTTTAACTCATCCACACCGCCGGCAACAACCGCATCTGCGCGATTGTCCATGATGAGTCTCGCTGCATAGCATATAGCTGCCTCTGCAGATATCTCCTTTTGTATAAATGTAGAATTAGGGCCCTTTATCCTTAATTCAAAGGATATCTGGCTTGCAGCAGTATTCGGCACTGTAATCGGAAAAAGCATGGGATTGGTTGCGCTCGGTCCGTTCTTTAAAAGCCCTACATAGAATTCCTCTGTTGTCGCTGTGCCGCCGTAAGCTGTGCCAATTACAATGCCGGCCCTTTCAGAGTTCTCTGGTGTAATAAGCAGGCCGGAATCCTTTATTGCCTGTATTGCGCTGACAATGGCGAGCTGTGATACCTTATCCATCCTCCTGATTTTCATCGGGTCAATGAACTTCTCTGGAGAAAAATTTCCAACCATCCCGCCAAGCCTTGAAGGATAATTTGCAGTATCAAAGGCAGTTATCGGTCTTATCCCTGATCTGCCTTCAATACACGCCTTCCAAAATGCCTCTGCATCATTGCCTGCAGAGGTTATAGCTCCAATGCCTGTTATAACAACCCTGTTTTTCATTTGCATCTCTTAATTACAATCGTCGTATTATTCCCGCCAAAGGCAAGGGAATTTGATATGGCAATATTTACCTCTTTGTTTCTTGCTTTATTCGGGACATAGTCTAAGTCGCAGTTTGGATCAGGTGTAGAATAATTTATTGTCGGCGGAATAATGCTGTTATAAATCGTCAAGGCAGTTGCAGCAGCCTCAATGCCTCCTGCTGCGCCAAGGCAGTGGCCAACCATAGACTTTATAGAGCTTACAGGAATGTTATATGCATATTCTCCAAAGACTGTTTTGATCGCCTTTGTCTCTGCAATGTCATTATGATAAGTTGCAGTGCCATGTGCATTTATATAATTCACATCTAATGGAGAAACGCCAGCATCAAGAAGCGCTGCCTTAATAGTCCTTGCCGCTCCATTACCGGATGAATCAGGCGCTGTCATGTGATAGGCGTCGCAGGCAATGCCATATCCTGCCATCTCTGCATAAATCTTAGCGCCCCTCTTTTTTGCATGGTCAATATCTTCCAATATCAAAATGGCTGCTGCCTCGCCGAGAGAAAGGCCTTTCCGGTTTGCATCAAATGGTTTGCATTTGTCAGGGTCAACTGCGCGGAGGGAATTAAAACCCGCGTATGTAAGCTCGCACATTGCATCGCTCCCGCCTGTGATTATGATATCAGCCTCATTGTGCCTGATTAAATCCATTGCATAGCCAATGGATGTGGAGCTTGAAGAGCAGGCAGTTGCAATTGTAGCACGCGGACCGTTTACGCCGAATTCCAATGCAATATAATCTGTTTAACGGATGGGGAGTATGGGATAAGGAGCGACGGCCTCGGCTTTTTGCCATGATAAAGCCCCTTTCTATACTCCTCAACAGAGTGCATGCCGCCGGCGCCGCCGCCGAGTATTACGCCGATGCGGCTCTTATCTGCCTTATTTAAATCAAGCAGGGAGTCCTCTACTGCTTCTCGCGCTGCGGCAACCCCTATTAAATCACAGCGGGACATCCTCTGGATGTCCCGCTTGTCAAAATAGTCCTCTGGATTAAATCCCTTTATCTGCGCCCCTGTCTTTGTGCGGTAGTTTGTGACATCAAAGAGGTCAATGTTATCAATCCCGCATCTGCCATTAATCAGGCCGTTCCAGAACTCCTCTTTATTCAAACCAAGTGCAGAGATAACTCCAATCCCTGTTATAACAACCTTTCTTTTATCCATTAATGCGCTGCCTTCTTTGCCTCCCTTTCATGTAATGCAGCAGCCACCATCTCCCTCGGTACCCGCGGCTTTAGCTCCTCTATAACAGGCTCATTCTTTCCTTCAGTGATTTTTACCATCCTGTTTGCTGGTATATCCTTAAATACCTGCTTTGCGCCTGACGGCCACAACACCTCTAAGGCATCTACCTTATCAGCCTTGCCAAGTCCAAAGAACTGTGTGAGTGTAGACATGGAAAGAAAACCTGAGCCTCCATAAACCTCTCTCATCTGCGTCTTGCCTGCTGATGTAATCTTTATCTTTGCGCCTATTGCATCGCGGTTGCTTTTTGTTCCTGTAAGCCTTACATTCAGATAATTATTACCAGAAATATTTGCATTACAATAAAGGGCTGCCTTTGCCCTGTAATTTCTTAGCAATATGTCAGGGTATCCGTCGCCATCAAAGTCTATCAATGCAACGCCTCTTCCGTCCTCTAACCTGTCTGCGCCAACTGCATTGGCAATGTCAGTGAATGTGCCGTTGCCATTGTTCCTGAAAAGTTTTTTATGCTCATAGCCGTTTAATGATGCGTCGCCTATATCAAAGTCCTTTGTCCTCTTCTGATAATCGCTAAAGTCTCGACCGAAACTTTTAAAGTAGGGCACTCAGAGGTCGTCCTTTCGTTTGCCTGACAGGAAGCCATTGGCAGCATATATGTCCTGATGACCGTCTGCATCATAATCAACAAATATCCCGCCCCATGACCACTCGCCGTCCCATGCCTTTGCCTCAAAGGAAACATTTTTAAATGTGCCGTCTCCATTATTCAGAAAAAGGGCATTTCCATTTGTTGTATCCTTCATCCGTGTCATTATAGAGCTGCGAAAGAATCTGCCGATGAATGGCAATTCATAATCAGGGTCATCAAAGAGCCAGCGGGAATTGGAATACATATTTGAAAAATATAGGTCAAGAAGCCCGTCATTATTATAATCGCCCCAGCTAACGCCCATGCCATAGCCTATATTAGAGACACCTGCCTTCTTGGTAACATCTGTAAATGTTCCATCGCCATTGTTGCGGTAAAGGACTTTTTCACCAAAGTCATTTGCCACTGCAAGGTCAGGGTAATTATCATTATTATAATCAGCAAAGCCGCAGGCAAGACTCCACCCCTTATCACCCACACCTGACTTTTTTGTAATATCTGTGAATGTCCCATCTCCATTGTTGCGGTAAAGGATATTCGGCTCGGCATTCTTGGACTTCCATGGATATGTTGGGAAGACCTTTTTGATATCGCCATTATTTACAACATAGAGGTCTAAATTGCCGTCCCTGTCAATGTCTGCCCAGCACGCAGATGTGCCAAAGCCTTTGTGGCCGACGCCTGCCTTTGCAGTTACATCCGTGAATGTGCCGTCACCGTTATTGTGATAAAGGATATTCGGCTCTTCAAAGCCCACAACAAATATATCAGGATAGCCGTCATTATCATAATCAGCAAAGGTTACACCCTTGCCGCCGCGGCTTGTATCAATGCCTGCCTCTTTTGAAACATTGGTAAATGTGCCGTCTGGATTCCCTTTTAATAAAAGATTGCTTACGCCGTCTGCCATGAATATATCATCAATGCCATCCCTGTTGAAGTCCCCCACTGCAACGCCTGAGCCGCTGTGGATCCCGGGGCTTAAGGCAGACTTGCTTACGTCAGGACGCTCATTATACTTATAATCCACCTTTGCCATTGCCTCTGCCTCTACAAAGTGGTATCTTGTGCCAATAACCCTGTCCATGTAAATCCATTTGTGTTTTATCAGCTTCCAGCTCTCTCCCCTCTTTTCATATACAGCATCTACCTCACCGTGGTCTTCTATCCTTCTCCCTTTGTGGTCTACTGCAATGTTATAAACCTTAAGCCTCGCCTCTGCACGGCTCTTTGTTATCTTTAGATCCTTCATCCTCACCTTGCCCTTATGCACCTCTGCAAACTCTGCGATATAATCCTGAAAATGCTTTTTAAGCAGCTCGTGGTCTTCCTTCACCTTTTTTCCTGTGTCCATTGCATAGGTAAGTACGCCGTCCTTTTCCGAAACAAGTTTAAACTCCCATGAGTCGCCCTCTGTATTCACATAGTCCTTAGAAGCAGGACCTATAAGCAGCTTCAAATCCCTATCCCCAAAACCCTTGCTGTAAAGCGATGTAAAAGCCTCAATCTCTTCAGACAGGAGCTTCTTTTCAGATGCCTTTTCCTCGCCTGCAATGCCTGACGAAACAATTACTGCTGGCAAAAGCAACAACACAAAAAAGGTCTTTACAAATCTGCTCATTCAATTCCTCCTCTCATGAAGGTTTGACTAATTATATTACTAACAGCTTACGACTTACTTCTTACGACCTAAAACTGTTTCTAATTATATTTCTACTGCGGACTGATGTCAATGGATACTATTATAATAAGAGCTATTTAATTATTTCTGTTGCTTTTTCCACCCTTTTGATTATCCTCTCCTTCCCAATAATCTCTATCACCTCAAAAATACCCGGGCTGACTGTGCTGCCTGTTATTGCAACGCGCACAGGCTGGGCAATCTGGCCGAGCTTCAGGCCCTTTTCATCTTTTAACTCATTGAATGACTTTTCTATTTCTGTATGATTAAAGGGCTCAACCTTTTTCAATCTCTCTATCAACTCTTTTAGAATCAGTTTATTCTCAGGTATCAGGAATTTTGCAACTGCCTTTTCATCCCATTTAATAACATCTGTAAGAAAATATCTTGCAGAATTTGCGAGTTCAACGAGTGTGCGGTTTCTTTCTTTAAGTGATGTAACTGCCTTTGCAAGATAAGCAATATCCACATCCGCTTCGCTCTTTACTATCCCTTCATTAATCAAAAATGGCATTAAAAGTTTTGCAAGCCTGTTTGGGTCTCCGACATTTATATAATGGCTGTTCAGCCATAGAAGTTTTTCTGGATTGAATACTGCTGCTGCCTTGCCAACACTCTCCAAGGAAAATTTCTCAATCAATCCCTCTAAACTGAAAACCTCCTCGTCTTTATATGACCAGCCGAGCCTTACAAGATAGTTTATCATTGCCTCTGGAAGATAGCCCATCTCCTTATATGCCATTACAGATGTTGCGCCGTGTCTTTTTGATAAACGGGTTTTGTCAGAGCCGAGTATCATTGGCAGATGGCCGAATTTTGGGATTGGATACCCAAGGGCATTGTAGATGTTTATCTGCCTCGGTGTATTATTCAGGTGGTCGTCGCCCCTGATTACATGGGTTATCTTCATCTCTGCGTCGTCAACAACAACAGTAAAATTGTATGTTGGTATGCCGTCTGAACGCATGATGATTAAATCATCAAGCTGTATATTATCAAACACAACCCTGTCTTTTATCAGGTCATATACTATTATCTGGCCTTCTTTCGGAGTCTTAAATCGTATTGCAGGCTTTCTGTCTGCTATCGGCTCTTTGAGATTCCTGCATCTGCCGTCATATTTTGGCACAGCGCCTTTTGCTAAAGCCTCTTTTCTCCTCTGCTCAAGCTCCTCTGGAGTGCAATAGCAGTAGTATGCTTTTTCCTCTGAAAGGAGCTTTTTTGCATACTCTTTGTAAATATTTAGCCTGTCTGTCTGCCTGAAGGGGCCTTCGTCCCAGTCTAAGCCGAGCCACTTCATACCTTCAATAATGGCAGTGATGGATTCTTCTGTTGAGCGGGAGCGGTCAGTATCCTCTATGCGCAGGATAAACTTGCCTTTATTATGCCTTGCAAACAGATAGTTAAAGAGCGCGGTCCTCACCCCGCCAATGTGAAGATAGCCAGTTGGGCTTGGCGCAAAACGGACACGAACAGACATAAAACCTCCAATAATAGAAAATGTAAGATTTAAATATCGATATTCAAAATTAAGGAAAATCTATAAAATATAACTCCTACATTCCACCAGCTATTGCACCACTTAGCACTTCGCTTGGTGTGGCATAGTTTAAGCACTTTCGCGGCCGGTTGTTAAGCTTTTTTTCCACGCGCTTGACTTC
>Ga0105164_10000050_pt1 | contig 81320 bp, 66 predicted proteins | sample VDWuncwatermetaG_FD_89674 | JGI IMG/M metagenome (GOLD analysis project Ga0105164, IMG submission 89674) | Wastewater microbial communities from Netherlands to study Microbial Dark Matter (Phase II) - VDW unchlorinated drinking water | ecosystem: Environmental > Aquatic > Freshwater > Drinking...
AAAAAAAAAAAACAATAAAAAAACAAATTAAAAAAACTACAAAAAAAGACAGCTCTAAAAAGCCTGCTCCAAGCGCAAAGAGCCAAATGCCGGCCGCGAAAAAAACCGCCGCAAAAAACTCTTTTAAAAAAGTGGCCGCTAAAGTTATTAATACTTCGAAAATGAAACAGACCTCGATGATCTCTGATATGGCCACCGAATTTGATGACGAATCTGAAATTGATGCCTTGGTCGATCTTGACGATGAAGATGCCTTAACCAATGCCGTGCCGCTTGAAGATGACGAAGAGCTAGCGGAAGACGCTGGCGCAACATTTGAAAGTCTTGAAGACGAAGATTCTGCTGAAGACATGGAAGACGATATGCAAGACGACTTGGCCTCAGGTGAAAAAAAATCAGATGAAGATGAAGATGACGAGGGATATTTCTAAAAGGCGCCCTTCGGGCTCCCTTTTAGAAATTTACTCAAAAATTAAACTCTAGCAGGCTTGGTATGCACCGCAAATTTTTCAAACTCACCGTATTCGTGCAATTTATTATAAAGTGTTTTAATTGTAATTCCCAAGCCTAGCGCGGCCTGTGTTTTGTTTCCGCCGTAATGAGCCAGTGCTTTTAAAATATAACGTTTTTCAAGAGTAGACAGCGGTATTGCCGGATCAAACTCCATTCCTTTTTCAACAACTTCAGGGCTGCGTATACTATCCGGAAGATCATTCATCATAACCATATGACCTTCACATAATATCTGCAGTCTTTCACAGGCGTTCTGGAGTTCGCGGATATTTCCCGGCCACTCATACTTAACTAAAATCTTCATGGCCTCTTCATCAATAGTTTTGCCGCGATTCATAAATGAGTTGGGGCCTGCACCTAAAAAATAATTAACCAGCATCGGAATATCTTCTTTGCGCCGCCTTAATGGCGGGGCATTAATCACTATTGTATTAATACGATAGAATAAGTCTTCTCTGAAATTTCCACGCAGAATTTCTTGGTCTAACTCGCGGTTAGTGGCACACACTAAGCGGATATCGACTTTAATCGGATCTTTACCGCCCACTCTGAACATTTCTCCTTCTTGAATAAATCTTAAAAGTTTAGACTGAATCGCTAATGGTAGCTCCCCGATTTCGTCTAAAAACAGTGTTCCGCCATTAGCGGCTTCGGCCAAACCAATTTTTTTATTATAAGCTCCGGTGAATGAGCCTTTTTCATGACCAAAAAGTTCTGATTCTAGTAAGGTTTCTCTTAAGGCACCGCAGTTGATGGCCACAAAGGCTTTATTTTTTCGGGCCGATTTGTCATGAATCGCGCGCGCTATCAATTCTTTACCCGTGCCGGATTCTCCCATAACCAAAACACTGGCCTGTGAAGGCGAAACTCTTTCAATCATTTTCATAAGCTGTACCATAACGTCAGATTTATAGATCATCGGTTTAGTTTCTGTTACTCTAGGAGTTGACACCCAAACAGACGTATTAAGCGTTTGCGATGTTGAGCTGGGCAAATGAGGTAATGAAGTTGCTTGTAATTCAGACATAGTTTCCACCTTTCAAAGCGAAATTAAGTTATTAAGCGTTTTTGCAGTGCGTCTTGGCCATTTTTTCAGCATTTACATCAAGCTCAGATCGAGTCTCAGTTTGATACATCGCATTGGCCGCAGTGCAATATAGCTTAAGTCGTGTACAAATTGCAAGCAAAATATTCACTGTTCTGTATTTTTTCTATATTATTTTCTAGATTATTTTAGTTAATGATTTTCTGGCCTTTAACTTATGACTGCTAATTGCGATAATGAATTAATGAAGATTTTGATATCTGATATAGTATTTAACTATTTAAAATATAAAGAGAATATCGAATCTTTTTCTCCACATAGCATTAAAGCATATAGACTTGATTTGTCTCAGGTTTTTGCTAAAAAATACAATATAGTTTATAAACATGATGAACTTTGGAGCCTTGTCAGGCCTGCACTAGCACAGTGGGGACAGCAAAGCCTAGCCACACGAAACCGAAAAATTGCTACATTAAAAAGCTTTTTTTCATGGTTATACGGCCAAAAACTACTTGATAAAAACTATTCCACGCAGTTAGTTTGCCCGAAAGTTCCGCATAAAATACCAAATTTTTTATCTGTAGATGAAATTATTGCAGTGATTAATTACTTAAATAACAGCCTCACCACCGAAACCAATGAAAAAATATTAGCTCAGCTTCGTAATCAAAAAACTCTTTTTTTGTTGCTGTATGGGGGGGGCTTACGAATTAGCGAAGCTTGCAAGCTTAAGTGGAAAGATATTTTTTTGAAAGATAAAAAAATTTTAGTTAAAGGAAAAGGAAATAAAGAGCGCTACTCAATACTGCCAGATTTTTCAATAGCGCATTTGAAAAAAATGCTTCTTATATCTAAAACTCAATTTCCTGATTATTTATTTGCTAGCGCACCGCTGAATACCCGAGCGGGCTTTGAGCTTATACGGCAATTAGGTGCAAGTGTGGGACTTATAAACTTACTGAGCCCCCACGCCCTACGTCACAGCTACGCTACGCATTTACTGGCCAGTGGCGCAAACTTAAGAACTCTACAGAAACTTTTAGGTCATGAAAGTTTACAAGCCACCGAAAAGTACACGCACCTAAGTGTAGATCACTTAGCGCGCTTAATAGAGCAAACTCATCCTTTAAGCAAAATAAAAATATAAGTATAAGTAATTTAGATGAAGTTTCGGCTTTGTGCCTAAACTTCATCCCGCCTGCTGAGTCGTTACAAACTGACGTTTGGGAATGAGGATAACGAAACATGTGTTTTTTGAACGATGTTCATATGCAAATTGACCTTGATGGCATTCAATTATTCCCTTTGAAATACTTAAACCAAGCCCTGTGCCTTTGCCAATTTCTTTCGTGGTATAAAAGGGCTGCATCATTTTTTCCACCACCGCTGGTGCAATTCCTTCACCGCTATCTGTTATTGCAATACGAAGCTGGTCTGCTACGGCTGACACCTTAATATTTATCCATTTTTCCTCAAGAGAGGCAATGGCGTCGCCGGCGTTCATAATTAAATTCATAAGTACCTGCGAAATCTCGGTGGCTCTACATTCTAGCGTAAAGTTTTTATCGCAATCAACATTTAACAAAATAGTCTGTTGCCGCAATCGTTCCAGAGTAAGCTCAACTGTGTCGTTAATTATCTGATTCAAATTTTCAATGATCAATGGATCAGATTCCGTATTACGCGAAATCATCCTAAGACCTTTTATGATTTTAGATATTCGACCGGCGGTTGAGTGAATCTTAATTAAATCTGCTTTTAGTTTTTCAATATTGAGTGCGTCATCTTCAACCTGCTCTATCAGCATACTAGATTTAGCATAAATAATGGCTAGTGGATTATTAATTTCATGGGCAATTCCGCCCGCAATCTCACCCAGCGAGGTCATTTTTGCAGATTGCACAAGATACCCTTGCTGAAACTCTATTTCATGCCTTAATTTAACTTTTTCAGAAATATCGCCCAGCATTACCGTAAATGATTCCAGCAAGCCGGCAGCATCATGTACAGGCCGCACGCGTAACCGCCACCACTGCTCCCCATTTGTTAACGTAGAGTATTCTATTTCTACATTTTTATTTTTATTAGCGGCGGTTTCAAATGCCCCCTTGATTCTGGACCAAATAAAACTTGAAACCACTTCAGCACATGCTTTACCTAAAATTTTTTCTCTTGGTAAAAATAATCTGGAATCATTTCTACACCAAACTTCTTTAAATATTAAATCTGGCGAAATAACAAAAACAACATCATCTAAGCCTGCTACCAATAGCTTCATTTTTTGAATATTGTCAGCTTGAAGATTTTCAAGCCTGGCATTTCGGGCAAGCTGATAATACAGGGCTCCAAGCCCAATCAGGGCCGATGACAGCATCATGGCAACAACTAAAGGGAACTGCATAAAGTCTGGAATGACTTGTTTTGGCAGGATGGACCACGAAAAATAAGTCATCTTCAGCACAGCATACAAAATAGGTCCAGGCAGCACTGCATACAATAAACGCCGGTCTTTAATATCAAAAACGATATAAGCCACTAAGGAAATAGCAAGAAACCAGTAATGAATGCCTGCTTTTTGACCTAGCGTGCTTGAGTACAGATAAATATTAAAATAAAAAAATAAAAAAAATATAGGCTTTAGAAATTCAGAACCTCTTTGTTTTATTATCAAAAAAAAGCTCCAAAAAATTCCGCCCGACAGTATGGCTAGAGTTCCAATTTGTGTAGCTTTAAATTTTAAAAAAGTCAGACCACTCAAAATAAGTAGAAAACCAAATAATAGCGAGGCAAAATTAAGAACTCTAATTCTGTCTATCTCAAATTCTGAAGTGTCTTGACTAACTCCAAATGAACAAACTCTTAAAAATAATTTATTGATTTTTTTTAACATTATTACAACTCTCGGGTTAAGCATACATATCCGTTAAGGGCCTTCGTATCCTCTATCGGTTATTTCTATGTAAAACTAAACAGTAAACTAAACTGCATTAATCAGTACGAAAGTCGAGCTTCACTGGTTCGTTTGCTATGTATTTTAGAGGTCACTTAAGGTTTTTATAAGATTTTTAAGCTGTTTATTTAGATCTTCTTGATCGCCAGAATTATCTAGACAGTAATGGGCCTTTTTGACTTTGTCGATCATTGACCACTGACTATTAATTCTTAATTGCGCGGCTTCAACTGTTAGCCTATTTCGCTGCATGAGACGTTGTAACTGTGTCTGGCGATTACACCAGATCAAAACAATTGTCTCAAAGTTTGTTTCTAATTTCTTTTCAAATAACAAGGGTACATCATAAAAACAAAGACTTACACCTTTGAGTTGGTGCTCTTTTTTTTGCAGTTGAACTTCGGCTTTAATCAACGGATGCATGATATTTTCTAAATCTGATTTAAGTCGGGAGTTTGAAAAAATAATCTGGCCTAATTTTTTTCGATCAATAGATAGATTGGTATTTAATATATCTTTACCAAAATGAAACAGTATTTTTTCGTAACCAAGCTGCCCCACCTCAGATAACTTGTGTGATATCTGATCGGCGTCGATAACCGGAATACCTAGACCTTCGATCAGCTTTGACGCTGTCGACTTACCTGTGGCTATACCTCCGGTGAGTCCAGTCCATTTCATAAAAATTCCTCTTCAAGAATCTTCTATGAAATGCCGATAATTAGCAAGTAGGAGTATTTTAAATCGATGTTACTAAAATATGAACAGTTCGGAAAATATTTATTACTTGAAAAGGTTGCCGCCGGTGGCATGGCGGAGGTTTACTTGGCCCGCTCAGGAGCCGCCAATGGCTTAAATAAGTTTTTTGCTATTAAAAGGATACTGCCACAATATTCAAATAACGAAGATTTTATCTCGATGTTTAAAGAAGAAGCTAAAGTGGCGATTAACCTTAACCACAGCAATGTGGTCTCGATTTTTGATTTTGGTATTGAGGATGGCCAGTTTTTTTTAGTTATGGAGTATTGCGAAGGGCGCAATTTAAGACAAATAATAAATGAATTAAAAAAAGCAAATAAAAGTTTTTCAATAGATCAAGCACTTTTTTTAATTAAAGAAACTGCCGCCGGTCTTGATCATGCCCATCGCTGCACCGACTCCGCTTCCGGCAGACCATTGAATATCACGCACCGGGATATGAGTCCGCAGAATATTATGGTTTCATTTGAAGGGGAAGTTAAGGTTATTGACTTCGGTATTGCGAAAGCCGAAACAGAAGCTGAAGATACAAAAGCTGGAACACTCAAAGGCAAATTCAGTTATATGAGCCCCGAGCAAGCCGAAGGTGAATCGATAGATCCACGAACTGATGTTTTTGCACTGGGTATAGTTCTTTGGGAGTTACTTGCTAATGATCGTTTATTCACCGGTAGCAATGAAGCGGCCATTTTACGAAAAGTCAGAGACTGTCAAATTCCACTTATACGTAAAATCAATCCGACCGTACCTCCTGAATTAGAAAGAATTGTTATGAAATCGCTGGCGAAAGATCGTAATGTTCGCTATCAAACTGCGGCCAATCTTCATCGTGATTTGAACCGATTTTTAAATACACAGTATCCTGATTTTTCGCCTCAGGACTTTAGTCATTTCATAAAAGATAGCTTCAAAACAGCCTACCAGGAAGGCCGCGATAAATTAGTGGCCTACACCAAGGCTGATTTCATAGAACCTAAACTCGACGTAGAAGTCAAAACAACGGCTAGTGCCGCACCACCACCACTACCGAATATACGAAAACCTGATGAAGAGACTCAAGAACCACCGCGAATGCCCAGTGGTTTTACTGCAGATCAAAATATAAAAATAAAACTCGAGGGTCTGAACTCTGCTAAACCACCTACTTCTGCGCAACATGTAGTTAATCGATTTAAGTCGGCAAATGCTAATATTACAATGCCCAGTGGAAACTTAGGCCAGACAAAAATAACTCAAATTTCGCAAGTGCTTGATCTGAAAAAATCAAATTCACCGGATATACTCAGTATCCTAACTCAAATAGCACTAGCGGTGACACTTGTCTGCGGTAGTTGGTGGGGCTATAAAAACTACATCACCAAACCTAAAACTCAGCAAGCGATTACTCGTACCAAACCAGTTTTACTGGGAATTAATGAAACCCAATCTGCATCTGTAGCCACAGTTAAAGTTTCAATTAACAGCAGCCCTGATAATGCGGAAATTTTTGTGGATGGTCGCGATACCGAGTACACAACTCCGGCGGTGATCAGCCTAACAGCTAATAATGCCGTTGAAATTACGATCAAGAAAAATGGCTACCTTGACTACAAAATATCGCAGGCCTTCCCTGAAACATCGCAGGTGATCGCCACCCTGCAACCCAGTATTTCTACTGCCTATTTAAATATTATAGTTCATGATTTAAATACTTTTACTAAAATATCCATTAACGGAAAAGAACTGCTGGAAAAGCCCCCTATACTGAAATATCCTATAGTGGCGGAAAAAGAAATTATTATCTCTGCTTACAACCCGATTACTAAATTAACGGATGAAACTAAAGTCACGCTCCGGCCCGGCGAAGATAGGGATATACAACTTAACCTTAATCAGAACAAAAATAAAAAATGACAGTAGGACACTGGATTGTACATGCGGAAACACGCGGAGCAAAGCCGGCCATTGAATACAAAACAAAAAATACTTGGCATAAATTAACTTGGTCGCAATATATAAATAAAGTTATTTCGGCTCATTTATTTTTTAAAAATAATGCGATTACAAAAAAAACACACGTTGGACTGATGTCGGCAACAAGATGGGAATGGGCCGCCCTAGATTTAGCACTACTAGGCTCGGGCGCTATTGTTGTGCCCGTGTATCCCGACTTAAACGATGAAGATTTATTGTATATTATTAACCACTCAGATATTCGGTTTTTGATTATAGAACAGGAAATACATTTTTTGCAGATCAATCGCATTAAAATTGGATTTACTAAAGATGTTAAAATTTTTCAATTAAGCAACATTGACTTTAACCTGCATATTTCAACAAAATCAAAAAAAATATTTTTTGATTTATGTAAAAGTATTGATTTAAAATCCCCAGCTACAATCGTGTACACTTCCGGCACTACTGGAAAACCTAAAGGCGCCGTACTTTTACACGAAGCCTTGGTTTCTGAAATTACAGAAGGTTTTTTGTTGTTTGGTGTTAAGCCTAGCTATAAATCATTAACTTTTTTACCTTTTGCGCATATCTTGGGTCGCATTGAACACTGGGGCAGTTGCTGGAATGGTCATACTATTGCCTATGCGGAGTCTGCTGAAAAAATTAAATTAAATCTAAAGGAAGTTAAGCCAGACTTTATAATTGCCGTGCCCAGAGTTTTTGAAAAAATTTATTCTAGCATTATGTCACAAATTGAAAATATTAAATACCGACAGACAGTTTTTTCATTAGCGCTTGAAACCGCCAGGCAGGTGCAAAAATACCGAAAAACCAAAGAGGCCCTTCCTTGGGTACTGCTTTTAAAACATGAGGTTTTAAATAAAATTGCATTTGCGCCTATTCACAATGCCTTTGGAGGTAATCTAAAATTTGCCATTTGCGGTGGCGCCCCCATGAGTGCAGAATTAGTTGAATTTTTTTTCTGCTGTGGCTTGCCCATTTTAGAGGGCTATGGCTTAACCGAAACCTGCGCAGCAGTAACCGTTAATAGTTTAAATAATTATCAAATAGGCACAGTCGGGCGTCCTATCGGTGATGTTCAATTTAAATTTGCGGAAGACGGAGAGATTCTTATTAAAAGTAAAAAATGTCTAACTGAATACTACAAGGCTCCCGAGGAAACCGCAAAAAGCATTGCAGATGGTTACTTCGCTACCGGCGATATCGGTATTTTAACTGAGCAAGGCTACCTGAAAATTACGGACCGAAAAAAAGACTTAATCAAAACTGCGGGGGGCAAATACGTGGCTCCTCAAAAACTTGAAGGCTTACTTAAACATGATCCTTTGATTTCACAAGTGCTCATACATGGAGATCAAAAAAAATTTATCTGCGTGCTGATTACATTCGATGCCCTGCAACTCAAACAATGGGCGCTATCACAACATATCAGTTTTAAAAATATAACGGAACTCTACCAAAATCGTCAATTTAAACTCCGCTTGCAAAAACATATTAAAAATATCAATTCAAAATTATCAACTTTTGAAGCTATTAAAAAATTTGAAATAATTCCAGATGAGTGGACAACTGAGAATCAAAGCTTAACGCCCTCATTAAAGGTAAAACGCAAGTTCTTAGAAACTCGATATGCCGATTTAATTCGCGAAATTTACGAATGAAATTGATTCTCACTACTCCTAGCCGGTATTAGCCAGCGATAGGCGTCTTAACTTAGAGGTGCAATCATACACGGCGCGACTCTCTTCCACAGTTGCCACTTGATTATTTTCAATTTTTAAAAGCAGCTTTGTGCAAAGATCCGTTGCAAAAAGCAAGTTGTCAACACACGACTGCTCCACTTGTTGATGCTTGTCTCTGAGATGACTTAAAAAATTTTCAAGATTTTCGGCTAAAAGTCCCACAAACTTACTGTTGGGAACAAAAGCCAGATTACTTTTAATGGTGTGCACGCGTCGGTAAATCAAACTCACGTTATCGGCTGTATTCGTGCGCGGATCCGCACTGCCAAGTGCAAGAATCAGTTGATCAAGACCTAGCATTAAATCCTTAATTTCATTCAGGGCTATTTCCATTGTTTCTTTAAAATCATCATCTTGATCGTTCATTTAAGCCGCTCCCATTCTTACGCGAAATTGTTCAAAAAGCAGGGCGGATATTTTATTTAAGGGCGATACAATATGTATCGCTCCCAAGTCTATGGCCACCTTTGGCATACCAAAGACAACACAAGAGTTTTCATCTTGGGCAATATTGTAACTTCCGGCTTGCTTCATCGACAATAAGCCTTCGGCTCCATCTTTGCCCATGCCCGTAAGCACAACCCCGATCGCATTATTGCCTGCTACTTTAGCCACCGATTTCATTAAATAATCGGCGGCCGGTCGTACTCCGTGCAAAGAGGGCTCTTGATGTAAACGCACATAATAAAAAGCGCCACTGCGAGTTAGCTCCATATGAAAGTTACCGGGCGCGAGTAGCGCACGACCCGGAATAACCCTATCGCCATTTTCAGCCTCTTTAACTTCAAACGGGCAAATTTTTTGCAGACTGTCTGCAAAAGTTTTTGTGAATACGGGTGGCATATGCTGAACAATTACTGTGCCGGGTAGATCTGAGGGGAGTTTGGGTAGAAGTTCTTTTAGCGCTTCCGTGCCTCCGGTAGATGAGGCAATAGCTAAAATCTGATGCGTCGTACGTGAAAGCGCTTGACCAGTCACATGACTAGGCAATTGACCAAGCGCCCGCACTGCCGAGCTTTGCGCTTTGACAGTTGAGGTCTCTGCCGGTCTAACATTATTTTTTCTTTCAATTAGCCGATCAAGATTAACATTCGCTGCAACCTTGACTCTTTGACGAATTTCTTCTCCTAGAGCTAAGAGTGACTGCGACACATCAATAGCGGGCTTAGTCATGACATCCACCGCACCGGCTTCAAGGGCCCGCAGGGCCAGTTCAGACCCCTTAAGCGAAAGACTACTAATAATAATTGTGCGCACCGGAAAGTGTTGCATTACTTTTTCAAGAAAAGTTACCCCATCCATTCGGGGCATTTCGATATCTAATGTCATGACATCTGGTTTTAGTTCAATTAGCTTATCTCTAGCAAAATAGGGGTCGGGAGCGGTACCAACGACTTCGATACCTGGATCAGCAGATAATAATTTTGTTAAAAGTGTTCGTACAATTGAGGAATCATCCACAATTAATACTCTGATTTTTTTGTTCATACTTAGGCCACCCTTTTATTTCGATATTCCATAACTAAAGAACCCATTTGATCGATCATAGTAATTTTATCGACCACACCTAGCTCGATGGCTTTTTGCGCGGCATAGGGAAATTCTGTTTCGCTCGGATCTTGCACCATTGTAAATCCGCCTTTGGATTGAATTTTTGTTAAACCTTCCACGCCGTCAGAGCCGAATGCGCTTAGCAAAATTCCAACAGCCCCTGATGCGGCCGCAGCTGCCGCGGACTCTAACAAAACATTACCTGATGGCATTTGCCCACAAACCGGACCTTGCTTGCTGATATCAAGAGTTAATTTATGTCCCGTTGCCACCACACGCGTTTGCTTGTCGGGCCCCGCAAAATAAACTTTTCCCATATGTAAAGTGTCCCCCTGCTGAGCTACACTTAAATCTACTCGCACAAGCTTTTTCAGCTTTACTAAATATTGCTCTAGAAAAGGGGCAATTGTCGAAACCGCAACAACAACTGGTGGTGTGTCGGCCTCTAGCGACGATAAGAATTTTAGTAGCGAGTCTTGACTGCCTGTATTTCCGGATACTGTGATTACTTTAATTTCGGCTTGTCGGATTTTGCCGATGCTTTCTCCTGCCATTGTTAAAACCTTAGGTTTAAAATTAGAACGTGCCTTTTTAATAATATCTACGCAAGCCGCAGCCCGGACTTTTTCCACTAGCATTTCAGCTAAATCTTTTAAAACCGCCGGGTCGTACTGTGAAGGTTTGTGAATAAATTCAATCGCACCAAGTTCAAGCGCGCGTAAAGCCGCAGAGCCTTGACTTCCTAATGATGAAACCATCACCACTGGTATTGGCATATGCTGCATGATTTTTTCAAGAAAAACAATACCACTCATGCGTGGCATTTCAATATCTAAGGTAATGACATCAGGTTTAGTTTTTACGATGATCTCTCGGGCCTCATAAGCGTCTGCGGCAACTCCCACAACGTTTAATCCATGTCTAACAAAAATTTTCTGAAAAAGACTTCGCACCGTAGCTGAATCATCAATTATAACTATCTTAATGTCCTTAGCTGTTTGCAGAGCGTGAAAACCACTGGTGTCAGTATCGGTGGCAGCGTCACCGGAGCCCTCATCGCGCTCAACATTAAAAGTTTCGGTTTCCATCCGAATTTTTATACCCCTTTTACCGCCCACACCTTGTTCGTCAATAGAAATCCCCGCGGCTTCTAGCGTTTTAATTGCAAATTCTATATTACGCCTTCCGATATCTTGCCCGATTGAGGCCGCACCCAAAACAGCCGCTCCACCAAAAATCTTAGCGCGTAAGTCGCGGGGATCCGCGCCCAACTTAACCAGCCCATTAATTAATGCCGGAATTGCACATGAACCGTAACGCCCACTGGGTTGTTCACCCAATGGCAATTCCGGTAATAGATAATGATTTAGTCCACCACATTTAAGTTTTGGGTCAAATAAGGCCACCCCAACACACGAACCTAAAACAGTTCGAATTCGGATGGGCTCTTGTGAAAAGGCAAATTGCCCAGGATAAAGATAAACTTCTTTCATGCGGCCGCCATAGCTTTGTTAAGATCCAAGACAAGTATAGTTTTATTATCTGTCAGTGAAATATGTGTAACCAAACTTATCCCGGAGGCTCTGTCTACTTCTGTTAGGGATTGAAAAGAACCTGATTTAAGTGGCATAACTTCATGAACTTCTTCAATCTCAAAACCAAAACCGTGGGCACCAACACGAACAATAACAACATAGGCTTTAACTGTATTATTCTCAAACTTACGCCCATCAAATGTAGAACACAAATCGAGAATAGGCATTACCTCACCCCGTAAATTTAATAGACCACGCAGTAGTTTATTCGGCGTAGGCATAGGCGTCAGTGCTTGGGTGCAAACAATCTCAACCACATTGGCAATGGAAACCGCAAAATATTTAGCTCCATTTTTACATAAAAGATAAAGCTCATCTTTTAGTTTAGTTTCAGATTGAATGGGCGCTGCTGCCACCTTAGTGGTGACAACTGCTACTGATGGCACCACCTTAAACTTAGCTATTACTGGCGGACCACTTACTTTGGGTTTCCATGCTCGCAATGCTTGGATTTCCGCGTGATGAATTTTATCATCCTGATTTTCTTTTTTTTCAATTAGCAGACCTTGCGTTTGTACAAAATCCTTCAGTAATTGAATCTTAAGTTCAAGGCTGTTTACCATAACTGCAAGCAAGTGCTGTAAATCTTTTAAATCATTGCCTGAAACACTTGGGAACTTCAGTAACGTGGCTTCTGTTGCCGCTAAACCATCTTCCGCACTATGTATAAAATTTACTAATTGACTAAAACCTACCGCTTGAAAGTTACCTTTAAGATTATGAAAAATTTTCAGTAAAGCTCGAACACTATTTAAAGGGTCAGTTAAGAGTAAAGTCATTGTCTGGTTAACAACATCAAAGTGCTCCTCGCTATCTTTCAAGCACTGTGCTTGTAGCTCTTTTAAAAAATCAACATCAGACATTGTGTTCCCCTCTCATGCGGCACCGACCGGCTGTTGATCCTGTTTTATATCAAGACTGTTACAAACAAATTCTTCAGGTGAAATTACATACGCAATCGAATCATCTCCAAGAACTGTTGTACCTTTAAAACCAGGAAGGCCCTTCACCACACTGTCAAATGGGCGAATGACGGCCTCAAGTTGGTCATAGATGCAATCAACCACTAGGCCTACATATCGATTTTTATTTTGTATAATGACAATTGTTTTATTTTGTTGGTTGTCATCAGCTGTTTTCATCATCAACTGACTATAATTACCCGTCTGAATGGTCATTCCATTAAATTGACTCGTTTGAACTTTGCCAATCTTTGTCTTAACAGCATCCCGTCCAGAATCAATTTGCGCTATTGAAACCAATGGCACCGCAATTTTAACTCCCGCCGATTGCACAAGCACGGTTTGCTCCACCATGACCGTTTTAGGCACCGGAATTTCAATACTAAATGTTGATCCCACTCCCAGTGCTGATTCTATTTTAATTTTTCCATTTAGAGCTGAAATCGCTGATTTTACAACATCCATTCCCACGCCACGGCCCGAAATACTTGATACTTTTTCGGCCGTAGAAAATCCGGGCAGAAAAATTAAATCAAAAACCTCAGAATCACTTAAGTTGTTAGCGCGACTTTCATCAATAAGACCTTTTTCTATAGCTTTTGCTAAAACTTTATCTCGGGCTATTCCGCCACCATCATCTTGCACCATAATGCGTATAAATCCCTGAGACTCAATCGCAGAAAGTGTCACAATTCCCTCGGCGGCTTTACCGCGTGAAATTCGAATATCCACCGTTTCAATGCCATGATCCACAGAGTTGCGGATCATATGCGTCATGCAAGCACTTAAACCTTTAGCTATATTTTTATCTACACCAAGTTCAAGCCCCTTCATATTCAGTTTCACTTGTTTGCCAATTTCCTGACTTACTTGCCGCACAATACGCGGAAGTTTACTAAAGGTGCGTTCAAGTGTAATCTTACGCACCGACATAATCTGGTCTTGCAGTGTATCTGTTATTTTATTCAATGAGTAAGAAAAATCATTTAATTTTTTATCAATCTTCTGAGAGGTCACCCGCAAATCGGGGTCATCACAAAGAATTTGAAAATAATTCTTAAGTACAATCAGCTCACCCGAGAGTTTCATAAAAGCGTCTAATTTTTCATTTGTAACCCAGACGCCCTCCTCTTCTTTTTGAGCACTATCATCTTGCTGTACACTGGCCGTTGTTTTCAGCTTAGAATTACTTAAGGCCGCAGAGTTGCTGGTTTGGCTAATTTGCGTACTGGTTTGTGGGTTAACTTTACCACTTTTTGCATCTTTCAAGGCGGCGATACTGAATTGCACAGCGGCTTCAATTTTTGCTTCAGGCTGCTGCTTATTTTTCAATAGGTTAATTAACTTCTGACAAAGATCTGCGGCGCCCAAAAAAACATTAATACTTCCGGCATTCGGCTGCAATTCAGATTTTTTAATTAAAGAAAGACAAGATTCGAACTCATGCCCGAGCTCCGCCAGTAGTTTAGCACCGGGAATGGAGCCGGCGCCCCCTTTTACCGAGTGAACTTTGCGGAATATTAAATCGATAACGGCAACATCAATGGGGGTTTCTTCCAAACGAAGCACCAACTGATCAAGATCACTGAGTAAGTCTGTTGACTCTTCCACAAAAAGTTGCAAAATTTCTTCAAGGTCCTTAAGCTCTGCCGCTACCGCGTCTAAATGTTTATTTAAATAATTTTGCACGACAGAACTTAGATTATTTTCATTAAACGGCTTTTCAAGAATGGCGTTTATTCCTTTATTCAAACTTTCAATGGCGATAGCCTTATCTGCATAGCCGGTGATTAATATAAACGGTATTCTTGGAAATATTTTACTGACAACTTCATCATACAATTGAATGCCGTTCATCTCGGGCATATTAAAATCAGATAGTATCAGAATTGGTTTTTCTTTTTCAATTAATACTATTGCTTCCTGGGCACTCCCCGCACATAATGTGCGCACGCCCAAAGATTCCAGCATATTAACTACAACTTCTAAAATTTCTTTTTCGTCATCAATAATCAATATAGGTTGAGTAATGATTTTGTAATCAGCGCCCACGTTTATTCTCCTGTTTTGTGATCATTGAGTTCACCCGACTGTACACCGCATGTGACACCGCCTTTAAAGTTGGCGAGCGAACCATACCCGCTTCTGAGTGTCCTAAAAATAAATACCCCTCCGGATGCAAGCAGTTAGCTAATTTATCAACAACTGTCGCCGCATTTGGCCTAGTAAAATATATCAATACATTTCTGCAAAATATTAAATCAAATGGCTGTTTAAAATTATAAGACTCATTTAATAAATTAAATGGCGCAAAGGTAACAAGTTCCCGGACTTCTTTTTTTACTCTAAACCGCTTTTCGCCGTTGTCGGTCCGAGAATCAAAATATTTTTGTAAAATTAATTTTGGTGCACTTTGGGCTTCTGCAGAGGTGTACACGCCGCGAACTGCATACTCTAAAATTTTTAAATCTATATCAGAGGCCAGCAGCTTAATAGACCAAGAACTTGCAGCGGGAATACTTTCAAGTAAAGTCATAGCTATTGTGTAGGGTTCTTGTCCCGCACTTGAAGCTGCGCACCAAATTCTAAGCTGTCGATTTTGTAAACGCTTTTTTTCTTCTAAAATTGTGGGTAGTATTTTTTTTAAAATTTTAAAATGAGCATCTTCTCTAAAAAACTGTGTTGTATTTGTGGTCATGGCTGAAATAAATTCTGAAGTTGCTGCCTGATCACCGCGACTAAGTGGTTTAATATAGTCTGCGTAGGACGTAATACCCTGAACACGAAGTATCTTACCTAATCGACTGCTTACCAGCGTTACGTTTTTTGGGGTATAAGGCAGATCAATACCCGCCATGTTCCCCAGTAATGCTGCAAGTTTGTCAAAAGATGCACGATCAATTTTTATTTCACTCTTAATATCGCCAGCGTCGTTATTAAAAAGCATTTTTTTTGCTAACATATTAAGCCACTCTTTCTCTGCTGACAAACGAAATATCAGCGGACTGCCGCCCCGCACTCTCGTGATGCCGTTGCACAAGACCATCTACATCTAGCACCAAGGCCACGCTGCCATCACCAAGAATGGCGGCGCCGGCTATGCCAAGCGTGTGGCTAAAGTTTTCACCCAGCGTCTTAATTACAAATTGACTCTGCCCGATGACACTATCAATCGCCAAAGCTAACCAAACACCCCCGTGTTCAACTACACCCACCATAGCTTCACTCTTATCATCTGGTGCTAAATTTTTAAATGAATGTGAAAATAATATTTTTCTAGTTATAACTAGCGGTAAAAACCGACCCCGGATTTCGATAACTGCACGCTCTTCAGATATTTGCGTTAGTGAATTTTGTTCAATTTGTACAAATTCACGAATGGCATTGATCGGAATAATGTAGCGCCTATGGTCTATCAGCACCACCATGCCATCAGTAATGGCGGTGGTAAATGGTATGCTTATTTTAAATGAAGTTCCCTGGCCCAATTTGGTTTTAATATCAATGCGGCCACGTAGTCGTTCTATATTGGTTTTAACCACATCTAAACCAACCCCTCTGCCGGAAACATCCGTCACTTGTTTCGCGGTAGAAAATCCAGGCGCAAAAATTAAATTTATGGCTTCAGTCTCTGAAATCGCGTCCAGATCACGTCCCGCTAATAAACCTTTTTCTAAAGCTGACTGTAACACTTTCGTTTTATCAATTCCCTGTCCGTCATCAATAATCTCAATTGTTACCTGACTTCCTGCTTGTTCGGCTTTAATTCGAAGACACGCTTTCAATGGCTTACCAGAAAGTTTTCGGGCCTCGGCACTTTCGATACCATGATCTACCGCATTTCTAACCAAATGCACCAACGGATCGCCTAAAAGTTCAATCATTGTGCGGTCAATTTCGGTATCCTCGCCCGTTAACTCTAGCTCAATGGCTTTACCTAATTTAGAAGACAAATCCCGCACGGCTCGCTGCACCTTCATGTAAAGCGGCTTAAGTGACGTCATTCTCATACTTAAAGTTTTATCGTGTAATTCACGAACAGTTTTATCAAACATACTGATTACGCTGTGCAGCCCCGTACTTTGCGAAGCCATTATAATTTCATTTTGAATCAACTGGCTTTTGATCACCACCAGTTCGCCGACTAAATCCAGTACCGAATCAAGACGGTCAATATCAAGTTTGATTGTACTCGGTTGAACATGACGAGGGCTGGCGTTGCTGATTTCACGCTTATGACTGCTGCCAGAAGCAGAAGCCGGTACAGAGTTGTCCGCCGTAAATTTTTGCACTTGCTCGGCCTCAATACGATTTTTTACATCATGACACAATTGATTAATTTCATTTTCTAGAGCTCGCGTATCCCAAGCATTCCTATTTTCTTCTTGCCTAAGTACAAAGATCCGCTCTAAAAAAGCATCTCCGGCCTTAAGTAATACCGAGATCGAATTTTCGTCGACATAATCTGGATTCGCACGAAGGACCGCTAAATAATTTTCAACTATATGGGCAAAAGCACTAAGCTCAGGATAGCCGACCGCGCCTCCCGCCCCTTTTATTGAATGTACCATCCTAAAAATTAAGGCTAATTCTTCGCGACGGCAATCGGGGTTGCTTAACTTAAGATAGGACTCCTCACACTGGCTCAGCAAATGAGAAACTTCGTTTAAAAATTCTTTTTGCAGCTCATCCATCCGCAACCTTACCCATGTGCTTTCATTTTATGTTGATTCTGGGCTCTTAATAGTAATAAAACTTTTTGTTTTTTGCGATAAAGCTCAAGTTCATCTTTTGGCAATTGAATATTATCGCAAAGTTTATTTAATTGAACATCAAGATCACGTAGTGCCACTCCCACTTGAGCGGCCTTTTGTACCGAAGTCAGCATCATTTGTATTTGACAAGGTTTTTCAAGAAAATCAAATGCTCCCAACTGCAAAGCCTGAATTGTCGCCGCCTTATCTGCATACCCCGTTAAAAAAACAAAGGGAGTTTGTATGCCTAATCCACGCACTGTAGATAGCAAGGCTAAACCATCCATAATAGGCATGTTAATATCACATAAAATCGCGTCAATCTGTGGCGCAAAACCTTCATTAGATTTTTTAATATGCTCCAAGGCCTCTTGACCATTACTGGATTTACAAACACTAAAACCCGCATGGGTTAGCTGCAGCTCCACCAGATCGCGAAGCTCCACTTCATCATCTACAACAAGAACAGTTCGCACGAGTTTTGAATCCATAAAACAACAACCTTTCAGGTCTACTTGCCAGCTAGTTAAGCCGCAACTACGGCCTTTTCAACTACGGCCTTTTCAACTACATCCATAAGACTTTCTTTAGATAACGCCAGCACTATATTGATCAAGATGATCACTCGATTATCAAATTTACCCATACCGATCACAAATGCCAACTTAGCTTCATCACCCAAAACCGGCGGCGGCTCAATCTGTTCTGATTTAAGCTCAAGTACTTCGCTGACGGAATCAACGATCATACCCACTTGGCCGTTTTCACCTTCGATAACAATAATACAGGTTTGTTTTGTGTGGGCGGCGTCCTGAATACCGAATTTAAGCCTTAAATCAATTACTGGAATTACTTTTCCACGCAAATTAATTACACCCACTACATAATGAGGGGTCTGAGGCACCGGCGTGATCTCGCAAACACGGTTAATTTCTCGGACTGTGCCGATCGGAACCCCATAGTATTGATTCTTTAAAAGAAACGTCAGATATTGTCCAGGTTTAGCCTGTGAAATACTTATTTCCATTTTATGATCTCCATTTTTATAATCTTACTTTTATATTAAAATTCATCTGTGGTGCCCACTTTTCCGGGAACTTCATCATCGCCAAAAGGGATGGTCTTTTCTGCTGAGCTAGAACTGTTTTTTGCAGCTTTATGAAAACCCGCCGGATTCGGCACAATTTTAAGAAATTTGTTTCCACTATGACTATGGTGAGCCACCGGTCTTGCAGCTGCCGCCTGCCGTTTAAAAGCCTGCGGGCGCCTTTCGCTACCCGTACTGTCACGAGTGCCTCTAAGAATAAAGTTCAGATCATTAACTAGACTTTGCAGCGCAATCGCTTGCGCGGACATCTCTTCAGCAGAAGCCGCCGCTTCTTCGGCAGAGGCCGCATTACTTTGAGTGGTTTGATCTAGTTGATTCATCGCCTTACTGATCTGCGAAATACCATTGGCCTGCTCTTGACTGGCCGATGAAATTTCGTTATTAAGATCGGCCACTTTTTTAACGGAAGTCACAATGTTTTTAAGTACACTACCGCTGTTGTCGGCAATCTTAGAACCACGATCAATTTTTGAAACACTTTCTTTAATTAAAGAGGTAATATCTTTTGCAGCGGTTGCACTTCTTTGAGCTAAATTACGCACCGCCTCTGCCACCACGGCAAAACCCTTACCTTGCTCTCCGGCGCGGGCGGCCTCAACCGCAGCATTGAGCGCCAGTAAGTTAGTCTGAAAGGCAATGTCATCAATAACGTTAATAATCTCTTCAATTTTTTTAGAACTTTGGGCAATTTCGGTCATGGCCGAAATAAGATGTTTGATTTCAGATTCGCCCTCTTCTGCAGACGTGCGGCTCGTTTGTGAAATTCCCGCAGCCTCTTTGGCGTTATCTGCATTCAGCCTGACCATACTGGAAAGCTCTTCCAATGAGGAAACCGTTTCTTCTAATGACGCGGCAGATTCTGTGGCCCCAGATGAAAGCTGCTGGCTGGCTGAAGATAGCTGCTCGCTGGCGCTGCTGACCTGTGTGCTGGATTCATAGATTTCGTTATTCACATTCGTCAGAGATTTCGTCAAATTTAAAGAAATAATAAACCCAAGAATAATCATACTTAGGCCACCCACAAGGGCGCACGCGATGATCAACCACTTATTTGATTCGATGTCTTTCGTATCATGGGCGGCTTCTTCTTTGATCATTTTAGAACGTTCAACCTCTATCTCTTCAAGAGCATGACCAATCATATTCACGGGGCCCCGAAGATCTGAAATAATGAACTCTTTAGCCCGCTCGTTATCGCGGGAGTTGTGTTTAGAAAAAAATGCAATTGCAATATTAAAATCTTTCAAAAGCTCATCTGTTGCTTTATCAATGGGCTCAAATAACTTTTGCATTTTTTCAGAGCGCGGCAACTTTAGGTACTCATTCTCTGCCGTTTCAAAATGTTTAACTTGAACATTAGCCTTAGCTATGAGTTCATTTCGGGCGGCTTCATTATTTGACTCAATGGCATATATGGACCATAAAAATCTCATGGCCCCTTGCATAGCGGCGTCCATGTCTCCACTGTATTCAAGTACCGGTATACGAACATTGTTAGCCCTATCTAGGTCTACGCTGGCCACCATAAAACCTCGGTACGCAATCACGCTAGACACGGTTAAACACACAAGTGGAATAATTATCAACAATAACAGTTTACCCCGTAAACCACTAAACCATGTACTTATGCTATTCATTTTTATTTTCTCCTTCTTGTCCGGATAAACCGGTAGTTTTTTTAAGATTAATTTTTTTAAATTAACATAACCAATACATCGGATTTCATAGTTGCAAACTTTAACATATATTTAAGTTAATTATTTAATTCTGTTTAATGATGAAGATATCTCTGTTTGAAACGAAAACGGCCACATTTGTGGCCGTTTAAAAACAATTTAATATAGGATTGTCGCGTTAAATTTAACTATTTCTTAGCTATTTCTTAGCTATTTCTTAATATTGCTGGTCAGCGATAGCTCTTTACCCTTTTCTAATACAATTAAATCCAATAATACATCTGAAGCTTCCTGCACGTCTGCACGCTTTAAATATTCTATATCTTTTTCATTTTTAGCGGCATAACGGGTTTTTTTAACTTTTTTTTCTTTTTCGCCTTTATCTTTTATGACTTCAGAAACCTTAATTGTTTTACCCAGTTTTTTTGTTTTTTCTAACTCATCCGTTATTTTTTTAAATTCTTCATTCTGAGCAATACGCTGCTGTGAACGGGTTTTAATTTTAGTTACCCATTCTGACTTTATCAACTGCCAATGGCTATCGCCTTTTTCTACAAATGCTTCTTTTGACAAAAAAGTCTCAATTTTTTTAGGCGGCAGCGAGTAATCCATACTTTTTTCACCAATATCATCAACGTTATAAGGGCTTGGTATCAAAATATCAGACTCCACCCCGCGATGTTGCGTTGAAAATCCACCGGGAGTAAAGAACATACCAATTGTCACTTTTAAAGCCCCCAGCTCACCGGGTACGGCAATAACAGTCTGAATGCTACCTTTGCCATAGGTGTGGTCAGAACCCACAATAAGAGCACGATTGTAATCTTTTAAGGCACCTGACACTATTTCTGAAGCTGAGGCACTAATTCGCGAAGTCAATATAACTAAGGGGCCATTCCAATCCACCTTTTCATCTACATCCGCTAGGGCGTTTTCATAACCTTCACGGCGCGATGTTTGCTTAACAATATTACCCGCTTTAATAAACAAGCCGCCGATTTTTACAGCATCATCCAAAGATCCACCGCCATTATTTGACAAATCTAACACTAGGCCATCAACGTTTTTAGCTTTAGCCTCGGCCACCACTCTTTTCATATCTACCGCCGACGATCGGCCTCCGCGTTTAGAATCTGCATAAAAAGACGGAAAATTAATTATCCCGATTTTCTTTTTTTCCCCATGAACCTCTTTATCTTGATAGTGAATGGATACGGCGTTGTCTTCTAGGCTGACTTTCTCACGCGTGAGTTCAATATCTATCTTTTTATTGCTGCCAGATTCTTTTCTTAAAATACTTAACTTAACTTTAGTTCCCTTGGGGCCACGTATCATTTTTACGACATCTTTTAAATCCATATCAATAACATTTTCCATTTTTCCGTCTTTTTTACTAACCGCGACGATTTTGTCTTGCGGTTCAACTAACTTTGACTTCCATGCGGCGCCGCCCGTTACAAGCGCTTCCACCACTGTGAACCCATCTTCTTGTGACAACGTAGCGCCAATTCCTTCAAGTGAAAGACTCATATCAATTGAAAAATCTTCATAATACTCTTTAGAAAAAAAACTAGAGTGCGGATCTAGCGATAGTGCAAAAGAATTCAAATAATTCGCTACGAGCGCCTCGGTTTTTGTATCTTTTATACGTTTCAAATTTCTTTCATAATTTTTGGTTACGCGTTTTTTAGCCTCCTCCAGCTTAATATCTGTCGCCAAGTAATTGGCCACCTGAAATTGTATATATTTTTTTAAAAACTCGCCCGCTTCTTCTGAAGTTTTTGGAAACTCTTTATGGTCGGGATCGTATACAAATTCGGTTTCTTTGTTGAATTTAAAATCTTTATTCAGAATTTTTTTAACCTGCTCAGTTCTTTCTTCCACACGCTTAACAAGCAGTCCTTGCGCTTCGGTTAAAAATTTACAGTCCGTTTTTGTGACATCTTCAAAAATATTTTTCATCATAGTTTTGAGCTTAAGAATGTCATTTTCCAATAAATAAATCTTAGCTCCGTCTTGCCGTTTAATGTACTGCTCAATGACTCTGACCTGCAAAGCTTTGTCTTTTTGCTTTACCACAAGATGATTCTGTAAAAATCCTGTTTGAATTGGTTCAATCCAATTGCAATCCAGATTTTTTGTTATTTGCAAGCCTTGTGCGAATGAGGTGGCCGCCGCAAAAAGAAATATCAAGCTAAACATTCCGCCCCAATTTAAAAATATTTTTTTCATGATAGTGGTTCCCTTTAGTATCTTAATATATCTTAATATATCTTAATATATCTTAATATATCTATCTTATTTTTTTAAAAAAATTAAAATTAATTAAGACTTCATTCTTTTTGAATTAAACAAATCCAATTGTGAAGCGGTATCGTGCATAAACTGAGACTTAAGGCCCTGTTTAGTGATTTCATGTTTAATAAAATCGCCGCCATGCGTTTCAATCATAAAAAATGACATCTCCGCGTAGTCGGACTTAAGTCTGGTCATTTCTTCAACCACCAATTGAATATTTTTAGGATCATCATCACTCATTCCAAAACGGTGATGCGGGCTATACCCGTAAACCTCAATGGCTTTTTCTACTGAGGCCCTAATGGCTCGCTGCTTTAGCTCCGCTACTGACAATTTAAATTCTTGATCGCGCAAATACTCACGAATCTTTTTATTACTAACGGCAAAAACACTCAAATAATTAGGCTCTACGGGTAGATGTCCAGCCTTAATAAACTCCCGTACACCCTCTTGAATGGTGTAAACATTATGCCCTCTGGCCGTAATAACAGAAATAGGTCTTTGGTTAAATGCCGCATGATAAAAACAGTGCCACGAGGGCCCCTTCCATTGCAAGTCAGGTAGTCTCAGCGCCTGTTGCACATCTTGAATAAACAATTGTTTTTTGCCACTGAGCTTTTCTACTTCAGAAAACTCTGCATCGCGAAAATTTTTGAAAGAACCCTGCTCATCATCATATCTAATTTCATAGTCAATATAAGGAGCTGACTTTCCGATGCTTGAATGATGTAAGGCCCACTCCGCACTTGATAACAGCAATTCATTGCCCGTTTGCTTATGAAATAAAATTAAGGGCGTAGTCAAAAAAGCAATGTTGTCGTCAAAGTCAAAAAAATAAAAACTCCGTCCACCTTGGTGGTAGTTACGATCTGGCTCTTTGAGCCTAGTTTCACCAAGCTCCAGTTGCAGTATAGGAATTTTTATATTTTTATTCTCGCTCATTGAATTATTTTTTTGCTTTTTTAAGCTTACTTGCTTTTTTAAGCTTACTTGCTTTTTTAAGCTTACTTGCTTTTTTAAGCTTACTTACTTTATTAGTCTTGCTCGCTTTATTTACGGAGGCCACACCTAATTTTTCGTTGACGAGCATAAAGGCGACTTCAGGTGTTAGTTGTTCAACAGTTGTGCCCTCAGGTAATCCAATATTTACTTTTGCGGCTTTTAAATAGGGCCCATAGGGGCCATTAAATAAACTCACCATCACTTCATGGCTGGGGTGCAAACCAAATTCTTTTAGCGGCGGCGCCTTGCCCCGGCCCTTTTTCGGTTGCGAAAATAAATCTAATGCTTTTTTTAAATCCATAGTAAAAACGGTTTCAGTTTTTGGTACCGATCTGTAGTCGCCCTCATGCAGCACAAAGGGCCCAAAACGACCTATTCCCACTTTCACCTCTTTTTCAGTACTCGGGTGAATACCTAGAGTTTTTGGCATAGATAAAATCTCTAAGGCCATTTTAATATCAACCGCGCGCGGCTCCACCCCCGGCGGAAGCGAGCCCCGCTTAATTTTTTCGCCCTTACTTTCCGCGTCAATTTCACCTAACTGTACATAGGGGCCATAGCGACCATTTAAAATGTAAATCTTTTTGCCAGTAATAGGGTCAAGCCCTAATGAATCTGCCCCTTTTAATTTTTGATCTATCAGCTTCTCCACATGTTCGGAAGTGATATCGGCAGGGGCCTCAATATCGGGGATTGAGGCGCTGACATCACTGCCATCACGTTTAGATTTCACATAGGCACCATAGCGTCCCACATGAAATTCATATTGATCCAAACCTTCTAATTTAATAGAACGAGCCTCTTCAGGATTAATTTTATCGTGCTGCACTTCAACGTTTGCGCGCAAACCATTGGGTCCATGATATATACTTTTTAAATACATCTCCCAATTCAATTCACCCTCTGCTATATTATCAAGAGAAAGCTCCATCTGAGAGGTAAACCCCAAATCCACATACTGAGTTAGATGTTGTGATAAAAGTTTTGAAACCACCATAGCCGTAAATGTAGGAATTAATGCATTGGCATTTTTTCTAACATACCCGCGATCCATAATTGTACTAATAACGCTGGCGTATGTTGAGGGCCGCCCGATGCCCTCTTTTTCCATGATCTGCACCAGTGAAGCTTCCGTAAAGCGTGCTGGAGGTTTTGTTTCATGGGAAGTTGGCGCTACATAATGAAGTTTAAGTTGATCATTTACTTGTAATTTCGGAAGCTTCACGTCACGAGACTCTAAGTCGGCTTCCGGGTCATCACTGCCTTCAACGTAAGCCCGTAAAAAACCCGCAAATTCAATCGTGGTTCCAGAGGCCGAAAATAGGGCGTCGCCTGCTGAAATTTTTAAACTTACTTGTTTTTGTTTTGCATCTGTCATTTGCGAAGCCATGGTGCGCTTCCAGATTAAATCATATAATTTAAACTGCGTGCTCGTTAAACCCGTATCGTCAGGATCTTGAAAACTAATACCGGCAGGCCTAATGGCCTCATGGGCCTCTTGCGCCCCTTTAGCCTTTTTTCCCTCATAGTTTCTGGGTACCATAGGCAAATAATCTTTGCCGTATTTTTTCAATATAGATTCTCGTGCTGCTTTTATGGCCTCAGTTGATAAATTAATTGAGTCGGTTCGCATGTAGGTAATAAAACCCTGCTCGTAAAGCTTTTGTGCCACCTGCATGGTTTCTCGTGAGCTTAAACCAAGTTTGCGATTGGACTCTTGTTGCAAAGTTGAAGTTATAAAGGGAGCATAGGGTTTGCGGTTTACTGGTTTTTCTTCAACTTCAGTTACCCGCCAATTTTTATTTTTAATTTCGTTTAAAATATTTTTCGCGCTAGACTCATCTATAACAGTTAAGTCTTTTCCGGCTAGCAATTGGCCGGTTAAGCCATCAAAATCTTTACCCGTAGCAATTCTTTTGTTTTTATAAGTTGAAATTTTGGCATCAAAAGTTAGGCCTGACTTTTCGCTAGATTTTTCGTCTAACTTCTCTAGTTCGGCTAGCACGCCAAAGTACGCCGATTTTTTAAAGCGTATGCGTTCTTTTTCGCGATCTACAATTAGCGTTAAGGCTACAGATTGCACCCTGCCGGCAGAAAGACCAAAGGCCACCTTCTTCCATAATAAAGGTGAAATCGTATAACCTACGAGGCGGTCTAAAACCCGCCTGGCTTCCTGTGCGCGCACTAAATTATAATCAATTTCACGGGTTTCAGTTAACGATTTTTGTATGGCCTCTTTCGTGATTTCATGAAACACCATCCGCTTAGTTGGCACACTTGGCTTTAGCACTTCTAACAAATGCCAGCTGATGCTTTCACCTTCACGGTCTTCATCGGTTGCCAGATACAACTCATCAGCCTCTAGTAGCTTGTCTTTTAAATTTTTAATTATTTTTAGTTTATCTTTAGGAATGCAATAAAGAGGCTCAAAATGTTTATCAACATTAACACCCAGCTGTGCCCATTTTTCTTTTTTTACTTTTTCTGGTATTTCTTTGGCTGATTTCGGCAAATCACGCACATGTCCCATACAAGACTCTACTATGTAGTTGCTGCCCAAAAACTTACGAATAGTCTTGGCCTTGGTCGGTGATTCAACAATAACTAACTTAGTCCCTGATCTAGAATTTTCGCGGGCTTGAGATGATGCTTTCTTCACTGTGTATATTCCTCTATCATATAAAAAACACTGAATTTACAGAAAGCACAATGAAAAATTTAACTGATTTCAATTCTAAGATCGAGTTTGTGCTAACAGACATAGATGATACGCTTACGACGGAAGGCCAGTTGCCCGCCAAAGCCTATGATTCTTTATGGAAACTTCACGACGCAGGACTTAAGATTATTCCTATCACCGGACGTCCTGCCGGATGGTGCGAAATGATCGCAAGATTTTGGCCCGTTGAGGGTGTTGTTGGTGAAAACGGCGGTTTTTACTTTCGGCATGCCACAATTCAGAGCGAAAAAATAAAAAAAATGCAAAGATGGTTTTTTTCAGATGAAAAAACTATCAAACAAAACAAACTTAAATTGGCCGCTATCGAAAAAGAAATCTTAGAAAATATTAAAGGCTGTGCACTGGCCTCAGACCAATTTTGCAGGTTAATGGATTTAGCCATCGACTTCTGTGAAGATGTGCCCCCCTTAAATCAAAATGATGTGCAAAAAATTGTCCATATTTTTAAAAAACACAAGGCTCAGGTCAAAGTTAGCTCGATTCACGTGAATGGCTGGTTTGGTGACTACAACAAACTAAGTACCACTTTTCAGTTTTTAAAAAATGAATATGGTTTAAGTCAAACCGAAGCACTTAACAAATGTATTTTTGTGGGCGACTCACCCAATGATGAGCCCCTATTTGCCAAATTTCCTCTTTCTTTTGGTGTAGCCAATATCAAAAAATTTGCAAACCAATTACAAAATTTGCCGACTTTTGTCTCTAAAGCCAATGGTGGAGACGGTTTTACTGAAATTGCTGATCGTATTTTGGCCGTTAACAAATAAATCTTTAGCCACAGAAACATGCAGCCACCAAGGGGTTCGGATTATCCCTTGAAACAAGCCTTGCTCTCTTATTGGTTTAGTGTTAAACTAAATGTTTTGTTAAATATAAATATATTTAGTTTAAATTAAACCCAAGAAATTGGAAGAAAAAGGATAAATCTATGGCATCAAAGTGGGAAATAACGAAAGTACGAAATATAGGTATTTCAGCTCATATCGACTCCGGTAAAACAACCCTATCAGAACGTATTTTATTTTACGGCGGACGTATTCACGAAATTCATGAAGTTAAAGGTAAAGATGGCGTCGGCGCCACCATGGACTCTATGGATCTTGAGCGCGAAAAAGGCATCACCATTCAATCGGCGGCTACCCAGGTGCAGTGGAAAGATCATACAATTAATTTAATTGATACACCGGGGCACGTGGATTTTACTGTAGAAGTGGAACGCTCGCTGCGGGTACTTGATGGCGCGGTTTTAGTTCTCTGCGGTGTTTCTGGCGTTCAATCTCAATCCATAACAGTTGATAGACAGATGAAGCGCTATAGTGTTCCACGCTTAGCCTTCGTTAATAAATTAGATCGTCAAGGCGCTAATCCGTTCCGCGTAAAAGATGCCTTAGTTGAAAAACTTCGTTTAAACGCATTCATGGCTAATATTCCAGTTGGTCTTGAAGAGAAACACATTGGTATAGTGGATCTTATCAGCATGAAAGCCTATCAAAACGAAGGCGAGGATGGCGAAACAATCAAAGAAATTCCAGTTCCTGCCGACCTGCTTAATCAGGCTAAAGAATACCGTCTAATTTTAATCGGAAAACTGGCCGATGTAGACGACTTAATTGCGGAAAAATTTTTAATGGAAGAAGAACCCACTGTTGAGGAACTGCGCGCGGCTATGCGCAAGGGTGTTATTGCGTTAAAATTAGTTCCTGTTTTCTGCGGATCGGCCTACAAAAATAAAAATGTTCAGCATTTGTTAGATGCGGTAAATTACTATTTACCGTATCCGGCTGAAAAAATCGAACACGCCTTGGATTTAAGTAAAAATGAAGAAAAATTTGCTTTGGTCACCGATGATAATAAACCGCTCGTGATGCTCGCCTTCAAATTACAAGAGACTCAATTTGGTCAGCTCACCTATATGCGCGTTTATCAAGGCACTGTTAAAAAAGGTGATTTTATCATTAATCAAACAACCAAAAAATCTTTAAAGGTTCCGCGCCTCGTGCGAATGCATTCAGCTAAAATGGAAGATATTGAGGTGTCTTATGCTGGTGATATCGTCGCCGTATTCGGTGTGGATTGCGCCTCCGGCGATACTTTCTGTGATGATAAAATAGAAGCCTCTATGCAATCTATGCACATTGCGGATGCCGTTATTTCTTTGGCAGTGGCACCCAAAACCAAAGAGGGCACCAACAACTTCACCAAAGCTTTGCAGAAATTCAGAAAAGAAGACCCCACCTTTCGTGTGCACCGCGATGAAGAGTCTAACGAAACTATTATCTCGGGAATGGGTGAACTCCACTTAGAAATTTACGTTGAGCGCATGAAGCGAGAGTTCAATTGCGAAGTGACTGTGGGGCAACCTCAGGTCGCTTACCGTGAAACTATTATGCAAGCCGCTGATTACGATTACACACACAAAAAGCAAACCGGAGGTTCTGGTCAATTTGCTAAAATAGTTGGTCATATTCAACCCTTGGCACCTCAAGAAGATGGCAAAACTTTTCTATTCCAAAATAAAGTGGTCGGTGGCCGTATTCCAAAAGAATTTATTCCGGCAGTTGAAGAGGGATTTGAGGACCAATGCAAAAAAGGGCCCCTAATTGGATTTCCAATTGTAGGCGTTGAAGTGGCGCTAACTGATGGCTCTTATCATGATGTGGACTCTAGCTACATGGCCTTTAAAATTGCGGCCATGGCGGCCATGCGTGAAGTTTACCAAAAAGCAAAGCCAACTGTACTTGAGCCGATCATGAAACTTGAAACCACGGTTCCTGAAGAATACCAAGGCCCTGCTACCGGACAAATCAATCAAAGACGTGGTGTCATTACCGGAACAACGTCTATCGAAGGTAATTGCACAATTGAGGCCGAAGTTCCATTAACAGAAATGTTTGGTTATTCGACCGATCTACGTTCGGCCACCAAGGGTAAAGGTGAATTCTCTATGGAATTCTTAAAGTACTCGCAGGCACCGCGCAATGTTCAAGACACACTGGCAAAAAAATATGCAGAAAAGCGTGCAGCCGAACATAAATAAGTAGTTTATTAAGCTGCTATGCCAATTTTTACATCGCTGTTTAAGCCTAATCGTATGACTAACGGCTAGGTTCTATTCAACATCAAAGACATCAAACCCTGAATAAGGCTACTCTGTAGGTTCAACATGATATTGATTCTTTTCTCATTTATACTGGTCTTAGTAATCTCTTTTATATGTTCACTTTGTGAGGCCGTAGTGCTGTCGCTATCGCCAGCATTTGTCGAAGTTGCAGCCGAAACTAAATCAAAATCCGGAAAACTTTTAAAACACATCATTGACCATCCTGATCGGTCTATTTCCGCCATTTTAACACTTAATACAACATCGCATACTTTAGGGTCGGCCTGGATTGCTTATCAGGTGCAAACCCAATTCGGCGAAACTTGGGTTACTGTCGTCTCTGTATTTCTAACATTTATGATTTTGATATTTTCAGAAATTATACCCAAAACTATTGGAAAAACCCATTCCAAATCCTTGGCTTTTTTCTCTGCCTATGGAATTCAAACCATGATCATATCCATGTATCCAATTGTTAAATTGGCCGAATATCTTTCTATATCCTTTAGCAGCCAATCTGAAGAACCCGATATCACCCGTGATGAAATGATTAAGCACGCAGAGCTCGGCGTAGAAGAAGGCACGATTAAGGCTAAAGAATCCATGATCATCAAAAACTTGCTTAAATTAGATAAAATTTATGTTTCAGACATCATGACTCCACGCTCGGTATTCACGGCTCTTGATGCTTCTTTATCAGTTGATGATATCGCTAAAAAATATAAGCCAATCCGCTTTTCACGCCTTCCCGTTTATGAAGACTCTTTAGACCATATTATCGGAATGACCCACCGCTATAAAATTCTAGAAGCCCTATCGCAAGACCAACATACAAAACTCGTTCGTGAATTAATATTGCCAATTAACAGTGTTTCAGAGCGCATGACGGTGTCGCAGGCTTTAGATTTTTTTGTTAAGCAAAAAGATCATCTGGCCCTTGTTACTGACGAGTATGGCGTAGTAACAGGTTTAGTTACACTTGAAGACGCCGTTGAAACTTTATTAGGTGTCGAAATCGTCGATGAATTCGACAATATTGAAGATATGCGAAAATATGCCCTGGAGCAATGGCAACAACGAAAAAGTAATAATCGCAGATACTAAGAAAACGACCAAGCAAACTAATATAGCGGAAATAAGCTTATTGGCCGGCACGCAGAATACCAAAAACTGCAGACTCTTTGGGAAAGATGTGAAATAAAATACAACTCGAAAGCCTTGGGGCCAGAAATTATCGCCACAATGGAAGCTCGAATAAAAAAAATATCAATCCCACGGGGGGGGGTACTGTTGAAAAAGCCTTAATCTGCCTTAATGGCTGCGAAAATTCAGTTATTAAATCGAATTATTTTAATTATATTTTAACGCTGGAAGATTTAGTTTAGTTTAGCTACCCACTTCGCTCTGTTTAATTGGGCAAATTAGGGCTTTGGAGATGTTACCTGCGTGGGGGCTCTGTCGACAACTTCACTTTGTGGTGCAAAAAGCACCATTTTAAATAACAAAAAAATAAGTAGAGTTAGCGTGGCTAACGTACTGAAAAGACTAACTATTTTATATTCTTTAAGCTTAATAAACTGTTTTTTAAATTCCATATTGTGCAATAATCCTTTGCTGATACATACAAAAAGCATAAAATAGGCCAACTTTAATGGAGCAAATATGACCCACCAAGAATTAGCCCAAAATATTTATCAAATCTGTCACTTAAAAGGTGACTTTCTGCTGCGTAGCGGACAGCGCTCTCACGAGTATTTTGACAAGTATCGCTTTGAGTCTCAACCCCTAATTTTAAAAGAAATTGCCAATCAAATGAAATCACTAATTCCGGCGGAGACAGAAGTTTTAGCGGCATTAGAAATGGGGGGGCTGCCGATCGGCACCGCTCTTTCATTAGTGACGGACCTCCCCTGTGTTTTTGTAAGAAAATTAGCTAAAAACTATGGCACCTGTCGATTAGCTGAAGGCCTTGATATTAAAAATAAAAAAGTCTGCATAATTGAAGATGTGATCACCTCCGGTGGTCAGGTTTTAACGAGTGTCGCTGATTTACGTAAATTAGGCGCACAGATAGAAAACGTACTTTGCGTGATTCATCGTGGTGGCGCGCTAGCAGAGGCTAAGCTAAAAGAAGTCGGACTTCGGCTTCATCCGTTATTTGTACGTGGAGACTTTCCGGTCTAAAGTAATTAAGCCTAACTGAGGCACTCGTTTCAAAACTTCGCCCACTAAATACAAAGAGCCCGTAACTAACACTAAATCTACCCGTTGGGCTTTAACAGAAATTTTCTCTAGCAAGTCAATAACGTCAGAATTTTTTAGTATGGCAAGGCTTGAGTACTTTTCCGGGTATTCGTCCAGTGTGCGCCCCTTAAATGGAGTCTGGGTTAAATACAATTTAATATTTGTAAGTTCACAAAGTTGTTTTAGCATTAACTCGGCATCTTTATCTGTACCAATCCCCACAACTAAATGCAAAGTTTGCCATTGAAAATCGTGTAAGATCTCAATTAAACTTAACACACCCTGCTCGTTATGATCACCCGACAAATATAAAGGGCATTGCAAATTTGGCCAAAGTATCTTTTGCATACGACCTGACCAATCTATTTTATTTAAGGCGGCCTGGTAATTGTCAGAATTAAATCCAAGAATTTTAAACAGGGTAAGCGCCGTCATAATATTTTCGGCTGCGCGTTTTCCGGCAATATTAATTTCAAATTCAAGATTGTTATATTTAATAAAATATCTTGGACTTAAATTTTCTTTATTTATCTTCAATTCGCATTTATCAGACTCAATCCAGTTCGACTTCGTTTTTTTTTGTACGACCTTTTTTAATTCATAAACTTCTTCGGGCAATTGGTGATGCACTACAATATTTTTTTTCTGAACTATCCCAAATTTATTTTCGGCAATATCCACTATGCCATAACCTAAGATATTAACGTGATCTAATCCTAATTTAGTAATGACACTGTACTTGTGCGGAAAGGCATTTGTAGCGTCAAAACGACCACCCAGTCCTACTTCCAAAATAACAAAATCTAAATTTTTATTCCACTTAGCGCTAAAAAAATAATGGCCCGCCATTAAAGTTAGCGCTTCAAAGTGTGACAACTGACACTGCTCAATTAAACTAAAACAATCCTCAAACAACTCTACAAAATCTTCTGTTAAAATCTGTGCGCCGCCAGTTCTTATTCTTTCAGTAGTGGTCACTAAATGCGGAGAGCTGTAAAAACCAACTTTTTGCTTGGCCGCAAGTAACAAACTTTCAAGTGCGGCGCAGGTTGTTCCCTTGCCGTTCGTACCGGCCACCACAATTACTTTATTGGCATCAAGACCTCCGTACCAGTCAGTTAACTTTAAGGCCGATTTAATTTTAGCAAGACCGGGCATCGTCTTGGGCATCATTTGCAGACCTTCTAAATAAGCTACAACTTCATTGTAATTGTATTTTTTATTCACTTTAAAGCCATCAACTGAGACTGCACATCATGTACCCTAAGATATTGCACATAAGCTAAATTAAGATCTTTGGTGATCAATGCGGTTTCAAGATCTCTTTCTTTTGCGGGCCTATCTGATATTAAACTTAAAAATGATTTTCTCGAGTGGCCAATCATAATAGGATTTTTAATATTATTTAGTTGCTCTAAGTGTTGCAAAATATACAGATTTTGTAATTTAGATTTACCAAAACCTATACCCGGATCAAAAATTAATTTATCCTCTAAAATTCCAGCAAGAATCAGTTCCTGGCACCGAATTCGCCACCAATCGGTTAATTGCTGACACGGATTTTTTTCTGCATCCAAATTTAAACCCGGCAGTGGAGGCACGCTTAAAGAATGCATCACAAATGCGCTTAGCCCCGATTTTTTTAAGATAGTTTGCATTTTAATGTCTGCAAAACCTGAAACATCATTTATATAGTCAAGACGATGGCCTTCTAAAATACGTTCAATAACAGCTGCCCTTCTGCAATCTAAGGAAACTGGCGTCTTTAGTTTTAGTTCTTTGAGCGCCCAATTTAGGTTTTCATACTCTTCCTCCAGCGAAATAACGGATGCCCCAGGCCTAGTGGATTCTGCACCTATTTCAATAATATCCGCCCCTTGCTGAATAAGTTGACTGCACTGTTGCTCTAAACTTTCGACGTTTAAAAAACGTCCCCCATCTGAAAATGAATCTTTAGTGATATTTAAAATTCCAATTAGCCGCGGCCAGAAATACCTTTTACTTTTTTGGGTGTTAAATGGTTTTTTCTTAATATACCCGGGCACCCAATCTGGCCAAGCTAGCTGAGTCGCTTGTTTAGCATCTGATTTAGCATCTGGACTAATTTCTGGCCAAACTTCTAAAAGCGGTAGAAGTGCAAAAGGCCTTTCTAAAAGTTTTAAATGCGGAATATTAATTTCTTCTGATTTGTAATTTTCAGAATCCCAATATAAAATATCGATATCAATTATCCTGGGCGCCCATTTTTCAGATTCTGCCCGTCCAATTTTGGCTTCAATTTTTTTGATTTCATGTAACACCTCTGCGGGATTTGTTGGTTTAAAAATTCGGCAAAGCACGGCTGCATTTAAAAAACTTTTATTCCAATCGGCGGTAGAATTCTCAGGCAATTGTGCATCTGATTCATATAAAGAAGAAACATTTAAAACTTCAAATAAAGCGTTATTCCTAATTTCAAATAAGGCCTGTCTTAAATTTTGAATAGGATTTCCCAGGTTAGAACCTAAACCTAAACTTATAGTTTGGCTTCGCATGAAAAAACCACACCATTTCTTAAGTTTTCAATCGGCACTCTGATTTTTTTTACTGTCAGTTTAATTTCTGCTTGTAAGTTTTTTAATTTAATCTGTTCTGCTAAGTTTTCCATCAAGTATCGCAGAACGCCATTAAAGACCTGCTGATTCAAATGTTCAATTAAGTTGTATTTTTTTTCTAATGAAATTTTTTTTAAAATACTGGTTATTTTTACATAATCAATGGCATCGTTCAACTTGTCTGTCTGGCACGCAAGCAGCGGGCTTTCATAGCTAGTTTCATAGCTGATTTCAAAATTATAATGCACCGGCTGTAAATACTTCTGCTCTTCTGCGTCACAACCTAAATGCACCCAGACTTCAAAGTCTTGTATCTGCAATTTTTGCCTTAGCCATAAATTTTGCTTATTTTGTTGCATTATTTTACGCCCACCACATAAGCAATCCAGCTTTCGCAAGCTTCACCTTTTTCAGTAGCGCGAAATTCCCCATTGCCATTACCTTTATTGTCATTACCTTCCCAGTATACCTTAGTGCTTTGAAAACCCACTTCTTGCATAATTTCGCGTATTTCCGGCAAACTCCACATGCGCCAGTCATAAGTAAAAACCCCCTTGTGTTTTTTACCCTTATAGCCGAAGTGAATTTCAAAATAAGCCTCGTTCGTAATGGGATCAAAGTTTTTTTGATCCCAATAATAGATAAATTTTTTATGTTTAGTTTTATCTTCAATTTCCCCAGTGCACTGGGTGCCGCCAAAAGCATCCACAATAAACAGACCTTCCTGATTTAAGGATTTGTACACATTATCAAAGTAACGTTTTAATATTTCTCTTTTTTTAAAGAAAAAATAAGAAAAATTCACCGCGATAGCAATATCGGCTGCCGGTAAATTTAAAGTTAACACATCTTTTTTTACTAATGCCACCCGTTTTTGCTGATCAAGATTAAGTTTTGATATATAATGTTTGCGTCCGTAATCCATGGGCTCACGATCAAGATCCAGCCCGCAAGATTTAAATTGCGAATTTAGTTTAACCCACTCGCACGAAAGGGCGCCCGCGCCACAAAAATCTTCACGCAAAATTACCGGCAATTTATTTTTGCGAATTTTTTTATACACTCGTCGGTAAAATTTTACATCTTCAGCTGCCGACTGCACGGCTTTATTGTAAAATTCATACTTATTGAAAGGCCACTTATTAGTGGTCTGTTTAGTGGTCTGTTTAGTATTTTGCAACACTTAAGGAGCCTCTGCACAGATTTTGCGTATGAGTGCTGCTATTTCTGTCTTTTGTGGAACGCTGTTATCTTCTAAGTTAGGGTGCAAACCAATACCTGGCAAATTTTTACCGGCTAAAACTCTTGGCGCGGCCAGCAGTTCATAAAATAATTCTTTTGTTACGCGGTACGATAAATGCTCACAAAAATTTGTAACCTCTGTGTCTTCATTTACAAATAATACGCGGCCAGTTTTTTTTACAGACGCCTTAATCATTTGCCAATCGTAAGGGTAAATTGATCTCAAATCAATTACCTCGATGGAATAGCCTTCGCTTTTAAGCTGATCCGCCACCTCTGTACATAATAACAAGTGACGTCCGTAACTAACGACAGAAATTTGCTCTCCGCTGCGGGTTATTTTTCCCTTACCAAATGGAATTAAATATTCTTGCAACTCCGGCCACTGCGCTTTCCATTTTGTGCGATCGCCGATGGGCGCATCAATCATCGCCTTTAAATCTTTTTCATTTAAAGGCTCGCCCGGAATTAGGTCCTTGCCCCGCACCCGCATAAGTGCCTTTGGGTTTAAAAATAAACAAGGATTGGGATCTTGTATACAAGATAGCAGCAAACCATACGCATCTAGCGGGTTTGAGGGCATCACCACTTTCCATCCGGTTAAACGCGAGGCCCAAGCATCAAATGAATGTGAATGATAAATACTCCCATGAATACCGGCACCTACTGGAGTCATCACCGTCATTGGTAAATTGTACTGGCCATTTGTACACCACAAAGTATTACCCGCAATTTTTAAAAGATCTAGGGTGTTAAATATATAATCGGCAAATTGAATTTCGGCTACGCAGCGATCACCTGTCATCGCTATCCCCATAGCCATACCAATAATCCCGCGCTCATCTAAAGTTGAATTCCAGGCCGTTTTTAAACCTTGAGTGGCGGTAAACACTCCACCTAAAGGGGCTCCGACATCTTGACCAAAGACATCTTTTAAATCATAATTTTTTTCTGCAAAGTGAAGCGCCATTCTAATGGCTTGAGCCATATTCGACATTAAAAATTTCTCCAGTCTGCATTTTCACCTGCCGCGTAAACATGATCCCAGATGCTCTCAGATGCCGAAACTTGTTCAGACCTTGCTGTTGCCGCCGCAAGAACGCCTTCGGCTTCAAACTCTTCCCAAAGTGCTTTGACTTCTTTAGTTTTTAATATATTTGCTTTAAGCAAAGCCCTTTCAAATTCTTTCACTGGATCAATTTCTGTCATTACAGGGTTCGCGCCGCTGGCCGAAGAATGCCCGTATAATCTTGAAACCTGCGCTTCAATAAAAGCAGGCTTTCCGGTTTTACGAATATAAGCCATGTCTTCAGTTAAACATAAGTAAACCTCAACTGGATCATTACCGTTGATGACGCGCGATTTTATATTAAAAGCCTTCGCGCGATCTGCAATATTGGTTTCCCCGTGCTGCCCCTCATACGAAGTGGAAATTCCCCATTTATTATTTTGCACGGTAATCAGCAGGGGTAGCTCTTGTGCTCTGCGCGAAGCTAAAATTAAGCTAGATGCAAAATCGCCTTCCGCCGTTCCGGCATCACCTCCCGTAACAATAGAAATGGCGCTTTTACCCGCACGCTTTTGGGCGTGCGCCGTACCGCAGGCAATAGGATACTGAACTTCTAGTGGAGAGGTAACTGGCGCCACATTCCATTCTGGAAAACAATAATGGCCTGAAAAATTTCGGCCACCGGTAGACTTATCGGTCACTCGGTTCATCATCAAACGAGTGGCATCTAGCATCGTCATACCCAAAGCAATTAAGGTTGGAGTGGAGCGATAATGTAAATGAAAAAAATCATACTCTAGACCGCGACCTTTTCTACCCAGTAAACCTAGCGGAACGCCCCAGGCCTCTTCACCCGGGCCACCGATCCAAAAAAAAGACTCACCGGCGCGATAAATTTTAATTAGCCGTTCTTCTAGAACACGCGATTTTACCATTAACTCATAAATGTGAATGAGAACTTTTTTATCAAGTCCACCGAATACTTTTTTTTCTATCATATCTACCTTTAGGCTTAGCTTTTATTTAAACATCTATCATAACCAAAATACCCAGTAAATTCCTAGGTTTAAAAGCAAAGTCGAACTTGTGCTGCAAGGTTAAGCAACAAACAACGTTGACTGGCAGTTGACAACACAATTGACAACACAATTGACAATGGCAAAATACGACTCACATTAAGGTTTGTACACATTAAAAGGAGATCCGCATGACGTATCTTAAGCGCTTTGGTTATTTTATTATCACAGGTATTTTGGTCGCTATTACAGTGCAATTTGTGGTCGGTTTTATCGGTCAGTTTTTCGGTATAAATTTAACCAGCGGTGGCTACGCCGGCCTTTTTACCCTTTGCTTGATCTACGGCATGGTGGGTTCCTTTGTTTCATTGCAGCTTTCCCGCTGGATGGCTAAACGCTTTCATGGCGTTAAGCTAGTTGAGACGAACACCACTAATTCCACCGAGCGAAATTTGATTGATAAAGTCTACAGAATCGCCCGTGGTGCCGGTATGGATGTAATGCCGGAAGTGGGTTATTATGAATCCGCAGATGTTAATGCATTTGCCACCGGCCCCTCGAAAAAAAGATCTTTAATCGCGGTTTCAACTGGACTTCTGCATAACATGAGCGAAGTCGAACAAGAAGGGGTTTTAGCTCACGAAATTGCCCATATTGTTAATGGTGATATGGTCACTTTAACATTAATTCAGGGCGTGGTGAATGCCTTTGCCATGTTTATTGCGCAAATTATTACAATGGCAGTTATGAATGCCCTGCGCAGCAAAGATAACGACCGCCCTGGCTTTGGTGATTTTATGCTGCGTCAAATGATCTACAATGTGGTTGCTATAGTGTTTACAATTTTAGGTTCTATCATAGTTAATTATTTTTCGCGTAGGCGCGAATTCAGAGCGGATGCCGGTGGTGCGCGCTACTCATCACCTGACAAAATGACCGCCGCGCTTTTAAAGCTCCAAAAAATGCATTTGCTTCCTCCTGTAAAAGAAGAAAAAGAAGGCGCTGATAAATTAGCCGCCATGAAAATTTTCGGTAAATCTTCTGGTTTTTCGACTTTATTTATGACTCATCCACCGCTGGAAGAGCGAATTGCCGCACTCAGAAATAAAACTTATTCAGTTGCGGTTTAGAGTTACCACTAGGTCCGGTTCTTACAAATCACCCATCGTTACACCTTCATTTGTGTTTCGAAAAGCCGGAAGTATTCACCCTTTTGCAAAAGTAATTGAGCTTGAGTACCTTGCTCAACTATTTTTCCCTTATTTAAAACTAAAATTAAATCCGCATTTTGTATGGTCGATAACCGATGAGCAATCACAAAGGTTGTGCGGCCTTTCATCAAGGTTTCTAGACCTCGCTGCACCTGTTCTTCGCTAATTGAATCCAGCGCGCTCGTGGCCTCGTCAAGAATTAAAATTGGCGCATCTTTTAAAAAGGCGCGCGCAATGCCCACCCGCTGTTTTTCGCCGCCCGACAACAAATTACCGCGTTCTCCAGTTAGAGTTTGATACTGCAGGGGAAGCTTTAATATAAAATCGTGGGCGTACGCGGCCTTTGCTGAGGCCTCTATGGCCTGATTATCAGCGCAGTCTTCATTAGCTAAAATATTTTTTTCAATGCTATCCGAAAATAAAAAAACGTCTTGCGAAACAAGGCCGATATTTTTTCGCAGTTCTGAAAGCTTAATGTCTTTGATATCGGTACTGCCAATTAGAATTTTACCATTTTGCGGATCATAAAATCGCGCTAAAAGATTGGCTAAAGTTGATTTACCGCTACCACTTTCACCAACAAAAGCCACCACTTGACCTTTGTTAATTGTTAAATTGAAATTTTGTATTAAATTTTCTGTGGCATACGAAAAACTTACATCCTTATATTCAATGGTTTGCCAATTTTTTGGAAAGGCCGCCGCGGTTAGAGATTCTTCAATTTCACTTTTTTCATCAAGCAAATGAAATACCCGGGCGGCCGCCACCCTGGTTTCTTGAATGCGAACATAGGCCACTTGAAATTTTTTTACAGGCTCATTAATTTGTAAAATCGCAGTGATAAAACCGGTCAAAGAGCCCGCCGTGGCTAGCCCCAAAGCTATTTTTTGCGAAAAATAAAATACCACCCCTAAAATTAAAAATGTGGCAACAAATTCGGTAACCGGGCCCATGGATTCAATTAAAGCATGAATTTTTTTACGCATAGCTACAAACTCATTGCCCTGCTCGTTAAGTTTTACTTGCATTCTTTTTTCTAAATTAAAGGCTTGAATGGTTCTGACACCATCTAATGTCTCTTTTATGGTGGAGGTCATTTTTTCAAGTTGCTCAATGCCAACAGTCGCGTATTTGCGTATATTTTTTGAAATCTGCTTTAAAAAAAACACTAACAGCGGAGTTACCAATAAAATATAAAAAGTAAGTTTTGCATCTAAAATAAATAAATTGATCACCAGAAAAATAAACAATAAGGGGGCACTGAATAAATCTGCAAAGAGTCTAAGGCCATCATGAATAATGTTTATATCATTCATAGTCCGACTAATCAGCCCCCCCGATCCCGCTGCATAATTGTTGTGAAATTTAAGATTAAGCTGCATAAATTTTGTCTGAAGTTTTTGTCTTAAAGCTTGCGAAACTTTTTCGGCGGCTAAATTCATTAAATAAATATGAAAATAGCGACTTAGGCCAATCGTCAGTGCCAGCGCGGCACCCATCCACGCCATTGGCACAAGGCGCTCAGGCTTAGTGGCAGCCGCGTCCATAAGTTCTTTAATAAAAATGGCCACATAACCTTTGCAAGCTGCACCTATAACGCCTGCGATTGCCACGATAAATAAATATTTTTTAAAGACTAATAGTTCTTTTAAAGTTGATTTTAATTCTTGTGGCATTTTAAACTAAACCCCTACATTCCTACATATTTTTTTAAATATTGTCCGGTCAAACTTTTTTTAGCGGCTATAACTTGTTCAACCGTTCCTGCCACAACGATATTTCCGCCATTTTTACCAGCTTCGGGGCCCATATCAATCACATAATCCGCACTTTTTATGACATCTAAATTATGCTCCACCACAATAACCGAACCACCAGACTCAATTAGCTTGTGTAAAACTTTCATCAGTAAATCCACCTCTTTAAAATGCAGCCCCGTGGTGGGTTCATCTAAAATATAAAGCGTGGCCTTTTGGCTAACCTGAGAAAGCTCTTTTGCAATTTTTAATCTTTGTGATTCTCCGCCACTGAGTGAATTAGCCGGCTGCCCCAGTGCTAAATAATCTAAACCGACCTCTTTCAATACGGAGAGGGGCTTGCGAATACTCGGATATGCTACAAAAAAATTCATAGCTTCAAAGACTGTCAAAGATAAAATTTGATATACATTTTTATTATTAAACTGGATTTCAAGAATTTCAGGCCGATATTTTTTTCCATCACAAACATCACATACAATAATAACATTATCCATGAACTGCATATCAATTTCTTCATAACCCGTACCCCTACACGAAGGACAACGTCCGCCATCAACATTTAAGCTGAAGGTGCCCGGTGTGTAGCCGCGTGATTGCGCCTCCTGTGTGGAGGACATCAAGGTTCTAATGGCATCAAAAACTTTTAAATAGGTAATGGGTGAGCTGCGCGCCGATTTTCCGATAGGCGACTGGTCAATTAAAAGTACATTTTTAATATTTTCTGCCCCCAAGAGTTTAGAAAACTCTTGGGCCGGTTCATATTCTAAATCTAATTTTCGCGCGAGCGCCGGATACAAAGTCTTGCTCACTAGGGTGGACTTGCCAGAGCCACTGACCCCACTGATCGCAACCAGTCGGTTTAGCGGAAACTCCACATCTATATTTTTTAAATTGTGTCCACGGCATCCGAGTAGCTCTAATTTATAACGGTAGTTTTCAATTTCTACTGGCCGCCCAGTTCGTAGCGGCGTCCACTGCTGTGGTTTTAAATAAGGCACCGTGATAGACTCTTTTGATTCAAAAAACTTTTCAGTGGGGCCTGAATAAATAACCTGGCCTCCCAAATATCCTGAGCCTGGCCCCATTTCTATAATATTTTCAGAGTTACGAATCACATCGTGATCGTGCTCCACAACAACCAAAGTGTTGCCTAAATTTTTTAAATCTTTCAAAATAGAAACAAGTCTGTCATTGTCGCGCGGGTGCAGGCCCACCGTCGGTTCGTCTAAAACATATAAAGCCTGTGAAAGTCCCATGCCAAGCTGATTTGCCAATATAAGTCGTTGATATTCACCGCCCGATAACGTGCGCGTTTCGCGATCTAAAGATAAATAATTAACTCCGACCCGCATTAAAAAATTAAGTCGTGCGCGGATTTGTTTTAAAACTTCACCTGCTATTTCTAATTCATAGGCGCTTAATTTTATTTTTTGAAAAAAACCGTAAAGATCTTCTATGGTTTTAGCCGTTAACTGTGTAATCGTTTTTTTATTAACAAAAATAGTCTGCACCTCCCTGCGCAGCCTTGAACCTTTGCATTCAGGACATCGACGCGGGCTGCGGTAGCGCGAAATAAAAACTCGCACATGCATTTTATATTTCATTTCATCTAAATATTCAAATAGTCCCTTAACGCCAAAAAAATCTTTATTGCCTTCCCAAATTAAGTCGCGCTGGGCTTTCGGAAGATCTTTCCATGCTTTTTGCAGATCAATTTTTTGTCTTTTGCAAAACAAAAAAAGTGATTTTTTATCGTGTTCGGCGCTGGGCATTGTAAAAGGATTTATGGCCCCTTCAGATATTGATATGTTCGGGTTAGGTATTACTTTAGCTTCATCAAGCTCAAGAATATTGCCAAAGCCCTTACAACACCCGCAGGCTCCCATTGGCGAATTAAATGAAAAAAGTTTAGAAGTAATCATTGGTGGTGTCCAGCCGCAAATGGCGCAAGAAGGCTCTTCACTTAATTTTAATACTTCACCGGCGGTGGTCACTATCAAGGCTTTACGAATTTGCGTGCCGGTGTTGTATCTAAGGCTGGCCTCATAGGCCTGGGTGATGGAATCTGTTAAGCGACCTTTTTCGTCCATCGAAAAAGTAAGGCGATCCACCACTAAATAAAAGGTATCGCTGGGAATGCCTTTCTTAATTTGCGCAGGCGAGGCAAGATCAAGAATCTCTTGAACTTCCAACCTAGTTGCGAGGTTTTTTTTATCGGATTTTTTTGATTTAACACTTGTGATTCGCAAGAAACCTTCTTGCAACAGCAAAGCGTGCAACTTTTTACCCTGTAAAACGCGTGCGGCTTTTGGAATTTCAACCATAACATATCCGCGCTGATCTATAAATTGACTTAACACCAAATCGCTGGCTTCCGTCGTTGAGGTTTTGACCGCCGGAATATTATGATCTGGGCAATAGGCCACAGAAATTTTTTCATAGAGCAGTCTTAAATAATCAATTAGTTCAGTGGTGGTACCAACAGTTGAACGGCTTGATTTAACAGTGTTTTTTTGTTCTATAGATATAGCGGGTGGAATATTATTAATGCCCTCAATGTCGGGCTTGGGGGCCTTATTTAAAAACTGACGGGCATAGTTTGACATACTTTCAATAAAGCGCCTTTGTCCCTCCGCAAATAAAGTTTCAAAAGCCAGCGAGCTTTTTCCAGAACCCGAGGGCCCGCAAATAACCGTCAGTTTTCCCAGTGGAATTTTGATTTCGATATTCTTTAAATTATTCTGCTTAATTCCCCAAATATGTATTTCTTTATTCATCCATATCCTGCTTCAGGTGATCTGTGGTTTCTTCAGATCGGCTTGCTGCGGCAGTTGGCTCCGTACCCACAATAAAGGCTTGGCTTACAACCCGCAAACTTGTCGAATTAGCTAGTTTACCAGTTTCCGCGTCGATGTTCACGATTTTAACTTTTTCAGGTATTATAAATGACATCACAGGTAAGTTCTGATGGGCTTCTTTCATATAGTTAAGCCAAATAGGTAACGCCGCTCTTCCGCCAACTTCACCCTTGCCAAGAGTGCTTTCTTTATCAAATCCAACCCAAACGCCTGTCGCAATATGAGGTGTGTAGCCAATAAACCAAGCATCAAAATAGCCATTAGTTGAGCCTGTTTTGCCCGCAGTTTCACGACCTAATGCGGCGGCTCGGCCGCCGGTGCCAGCGGGATCAGTTACTACATTTTTTAGCATATCAGTTATTACATAAGCAACTTCTGGTTTAATTAATTGCTCGGGGTTTTCAAAAAAATATTGAGATTGTTCCGGCTCTGCCTTATTCGTAGCGCCTACGTCCTGCTCGGCAGTGTTTTCTATTGTCGCCTGAATATTCGACTGTGTTTCTGTAAAAACTTTCTTTTTTTCTTCAAATTCGTCTTCGAGATGTTTTATTTCATCAATAAATCTGGCGTCTAAATCTAGTTTTTCTAAAAGAATTTTACCTTTTCTATCAATTACTTTTTTAATAATATTCGGGCGAGTCCTTAAGCCCATTCTGCCAAACTGTGAAAAAACTTTTGTCATTTCATAAAGTGTTAACGAGCTTGAGCCCAGAACCTGGGTAAAGTCTGCATTTAGTTTTGAAAAAACTCCTAGTCGCTGGGCAAATTCGGTGGCATAGCCTACGCCAATATCTTCAATTATTTTTACCGATGGTATATTTAAAGATTTTATCAGGGCATTGCGCATAGTGATTTCACCGCTAAAATTTTTTTCATGGTTGGAGGGCTTCCAGACTTTATCTTCTTCTTGACCTTCATCGCCCGTCTCTTTTTTAGCTTGTTGCCGGTAGGCAATCGGCGCATCAATAATTTGTGTTGAGGGATTATAGCCTTTATCTAGAGCCGCTGCATAAACCAAGGCCTTAAAGGCCGAGCCCGTTTGGCGCGCGGCCTGTAAAGCGCGATTAAACTCATTGCGGGCAAAGCTGTAACCGCCCACCATAGCTAAGACATCTTGCGTTTGTTGATCTATCGACAGCAATGAGGCTTCAACAAGAGGCTCTTGGTCAAGCTCGGCCTGCAGATGCAGCGTCGCATCTGGGTAGTTGGGCATCTTTTTTTTACTGTTCAACTTACTGTTCAACTTACTGTCTAACTTTGAATCTGCTTTTGCGTTTGGCCACTGTACATTTTCTGAAACAATCTTTATTAAAATAATATCGCCTTTTTTAACTGCCTGCGATGGTGCCGTAATTAAATCGACTTCAAATTTTTTTTCAAAATTTGGTTTACGAGCCCAAGTCATAGTTTCAAAATTAATGTACGCTTTGATTTCGGGTAGCTGAACTTCAACAAAACCAATTTCGTCATTTATTTGAGTAACCACCGCTTCATAAGTGGTATTAATTTTTAAAAATGTAGGTAGTTTTTCAAGTGCACTTAACTCAGGTTTTAAAGTTCGCTTATTTGGTTTTTTAACCAACCATTCAATTTCAGCAAACTGGCCATCTGCTAAAATTGTTCTGTTGGGGTTAGACTCCGCGATGAGCTGCTTTTTAGCCTTATCTAAATAATCTTTAATGTCGGATTCAGAATCTAAATGGTGCAGGGGGCCTCGGTAGCCTTGGCGTTTATCTAATTCTTTTAAACCTTTTTCAACGGCCTCATTGGCCGCTTTTTGCATAGTAATATCAAGACCGGTGTATATTTTTACACCCAAATCCAAAATAGTTTCTTCGCCTAATTGCTTTACTAAAAGTTGCCGGACGGTTTCTAAATAATAAGCGGCCGCGACTTCATAGTCTTCTTTTAAATAAACTTTAATCGGCTCATTAATTGCGGCCTCGGCGTCAGCTTGAGTTATATAATTAACACTGGCCATGCGGTTTAATACGTAAATTTGCCGCTCTTTAGCTCGTGAGGGATTTTTAACCGGAGAAAATTCAGACGGCGCCTTGGGTAGCGCTGCTAGCAATGCTGACTCGGCCAATGTTAATTGTTTGACTGACTTCTTAAAATAAGTCTGGGCCGCCATTTCTATACCGTAGGCACTTTCGCCAAAATAAATTTGATTCAAATACAAATATAAAATTTCTTCTTTAGAAAAATTTTTTTCAATTTGTAATGCCAGCAAAATATCTTTAAGCTTACGAGTGTAGCTTCTTTCACTTGTCAAAAATAAAGTTTTAGCCACCTGCTGGGTAATTGTAGAGCCCCCCTGTACCTTATGACCGGCACGCATATTCACAATTGCCGCGCGAAGTAAACCTTGGTAGTTAACTCCACTGTGCTCAAAAAATTTATCATCTTCAGCGGCTAAAAACGCATTCACAACACTTTTAGGAATATCAGAATAGGGCACTAACACCCGACGTTCACGAAAGAATTCACCGATTTTTTTATTATTTCGGTCATAAACCTGCGAAACTAACAGCGGTTTGTAATCTTCAATTTTAATGATTTCAGGTAGACTTTGCTTAACTGATGAGTACACAAGATAGGCGGACAGCACCGTGATAAATAATAAAGAAAGTAATCCGATTAATATTTTTTTAAACATATAACCCTTCGGCGATAATATAATTTTATAACGAAGCAAATCCGTGGAAAATCTTTTCACTAACCACCGCGACACTGTAATGTGGTGGCAAAAACCAGGAAAAAGCTTCTAAAATACCTTCGTGTTCAGCCTCCGGCGGAGACCCCAGTGACTCTAAAGAAAAACAAAGATCATAATTCTCACCATCGGTTGATATCATCAATACACGTGCATCAAGTACGTTTTGATCGCGCAGAAAATCTTTGATTAGGCTTCTTACATAAGTTGGAAAATACTCTCTACTTGGTGGCCCCGTCATAATTTCTGAATTTTTATCAATTACTATTTGTTTATTTGTATTTGTATTTTGATATTTAATAAAGTAACCGGTTTCGCGAAACGACCAAATCATTCCGTATGAAAAAATATAATCCGGATAAGGTAGTTTTTTAGGGTTGACCACAAGCCCTATTCCCCTTGTTGAAAGCCAGTGCAAAATTTTTTGAGCTGAATCGATTTTGTTATCTTCTGTTTTAGGCTCAGTAGTAGTTTCGCACAAAAGATACGGCCAACCATCAGGACCCTGTTGCGGGTCATCCGCTAAAATAAGCAAACTAGACTCTGAAAATAACTTGAAAAAGCCTTCATCCCAACTTTGATTTCGCTCTTCTTCTTTAGTTAGTAAATATGTTTGTAACTGCAAGCCAAGAGTATTCATCGAGTAAACCTACTCCAACTTTCTAGATGGAGCAAGCTGCCCGATTTCACCATATCTGAAATTCATAATTTAGAAACAGCTGCTGAAAAAATAGACTACTTAGAAAATTGACTTAGCCACCGCTGTCTATTTCAAAGCCCTAGAAAAAAAGTTTTAGCCTTTACCGCAAGCTCAAAATTTTCTTCAAAAAAACTATTCCAACCCGGATGGCCTTCTAAAGCCTGATAATTATTATCCGGAATACTTAGCTGTCCGTACTGTGCCTTTGCTTCAATCAATGCAACCAGCACTAGATTTAAATCGTTTACCGCCTTATGTTCAGAGGTCTGCAATAACTCAGCCCTTAGCAACTTAATAAAATGGGCTGTAGATTTAATGCTTTTTTTATCAATGGCATCAGTCTTCGGATCAAATATTAAAACTGAGGTTACCGTTACTTTTTTATCTTTTACTATTTGCGGTACCAAGCGGCGGACTCATTCAAATTCATTTCGCGCACTGCGCTCAGTTTTAAATTGATCAAGTGCCTCAACCAAAATTTCAATTTCTACCGATGTACTAACACTGTCGCCACCGATACCCACCCCATCACCACCCGCAACTTCATCGCCGCCTTTAGCTAGCAATACTCGATTTGCCATTGGTCCACACTTCAAACATGGCATCGGTTCTTGACGCGCCTTCGGCCTGAACAAAGACTTGCTCGATGTAGGCCCGTTTGTGCAGGCTAACAGATTTAGTGTCTCCCTGACCTAAATGCATATAACCTGCGATTGAACTTGCTTGCGCCATAGCTTGGCGCACTCATAATTCTCCTTTTTGTTTGCGCAACTTATTTTTTATTTTTTTGTTTTTTTTATTTTTCTGCTTTATGCAGATTTTTTAAGTTGCAGTTGTGGAATGAATATCGCTTTTTTTAAAAAGATATTCCTTAACGAAAAACTCTTTTTGAATCGAATATTGGTTCGGATTTGATAATAAGACGTGATTTTAAGGGGTTATGGACTAATTGCTCGTTTTCTTAAAGATGTAAATAACGGACTATTAATCAGCCGACTTTAAGTTAGAGTGAAAATGGGCTTTATTTTCCCTATCCTTTTCATATTCCATCAGTCTTAACCTCAGTGTCCGCTTCTTGTTTATTTTCGATATTTATTTTTGAAATCGATAAAATGTCTTCGCCATATTTTTGGGCTTTACCTTTTCCAACCCCATCAATTTGCGTGAGTTCTGCTATTGACTGTGGGCGCTTTTTTACAATCATAGCAAGCTGTTGATTAGTAAAAAGAATATATGGCGGCACACCATCTTTTTTACATCGTTGTGACCTCCAATCGCGGAGTATATTAAATAGACCCATGTCGGCAGCAGTCAATAGCTTCTTCCAGTCATCGTCCTGATCTCGTTTTTCTTTTTGGATGCCCTTCGATTCAATTTCTGCTCTGTGTGGAAAGTACCTGAGTACAAATATCAGATAGGGAACATCGTTTTTTACGAAGTGATAATCTGTAATCGAAATTACTTCTTTGTCTTTTAAAAATTCCCTAATTTCCTCATCGTTAAATCCGCCATAAATGGAATCGAAAGCTAACGATATGACTTTAATCAACACTATTTCCCCACGCTCAAACATGTTGAATATCGCAAGACAATCTTTAGTGCCTCCGATGGCCTCAATCAAAAGGCCAAGGTCATGAAGATAATTAGTTAAGCATTTCGATATTTTTTTATAAACTAATATTTTACTCCAAAAAGAATGGATCGACTAAGCTTCTTGTTGAAAGACGGATCAACCAATTGAAACGGTTAATCAAATTTCAAACTGGCTTGATTTATAAAATATTTTTGTTTACGCGCGGCGAAATAGACGTGGAATTTTAAAAATCTTGGCTTACGCCAAATGAATTTGAGGCTCAGGCCGCGCCTTCGGCGGGCCATCGTTTCTCCTCAAATTCATTTGTCTTCAGCCGTTTAAGGGTAAAAAGTAAAAAGAGCCAAGGATTACTTCTGAGTCCTCACGAGGCGGAACCCAACATCGTCGTAACGAGAACCAGGAACGCTGTAAGAGCGAAAACCGGAACGCAAGTACAGCGCATCGTAGAACCAACTACCGCCACGTATGACGCGGAAAGAGCCCGTTGATAGGCCAGTAGGGTCTGTTTGGCGAGATGTTGAGTAGTTACCATGCCAGTCTGAAACCCATTGCCAAACATTTCCATGAGCATCATAAAGACCCCAAGAATTAGCTGGTTTTGATCCTACTGAGTGGGTCATACTTCCTGAGTTTCCAGAAAACCAAGCATAATCGCCAAGTCTATCGGTATCATTTCCATACCAATAAGCAGCTTGAGAGCCCGCGCGAGCTGAATATTCCCATTCGGCCTCAGTTGGTAACCGATACGAATAATCTGCATCAGTAGCGTTTAATTTTTTTATAAAATCTTGAGCATCGTTCCATGATACGGACTCCACAGGATTATTTGGGCAAAGCGCTGTTCCATTAATTTCAACATACTCACTTGAACAATAGCTTCTACTTTTAAAACTTGAAGGATTATAACCCATCGCCAAGAAATACTGAGCTTGAGTCACGATGGTCGATTGAATTTCAAAATCTCTCGAAATTGTGACATCATGTAAATCTTCATCACTATATCTTCCATTTTCAGAAGACGAACTGCCCATTTGAAAAGATCCCGATCTGATTTTAACAAAATCTGCCGACAAACCTGGTGTTTTAATATAACTTCTTAGGATATTAAATTCAAAAGTGTACTTATCCTTTGAGAAAACAAACTGCTTAAGTGTAGTTTGACCGATCACCTGATCCACAAGCTTATTTATAAGCTTGTTAATTTCAGCGGCATCTTTCATCGTCTGTAATTTGTCCAGAATGCCTGGCTCAGCATTTTCTGAACCGTGTCTGGCTATAAAATCTTGGGCGCGCTTAATGGCTTTGTCGAGCTCCGCTGGATCGATTGGTTTTTGTTTTTTATAAACTTCAATTTTTCTCTTCATATCATCAGTGTAACCAGCAGGGACATTCAGTGCAGCCTTAAGTCTTCGCTTAAACTCATTAACAGGTACTTGAACTACCTTTGTTCCTGTTTTTGTCTGACAATCATCTCTTTGATTTAAAACCGTATTATCTTCGCATTGCTGAATTATAATATTATTTCCATTTTTGTAAAAGAGAATAACCTCTCCATTTGGCCCAACAATCCCAGCATCTAAAGCTCCAGCCATTTTTCGACCTGCTTTGCTCGTCGTCATTGCAGATGAACCCGAGCCATTAGACTTCGTACTTATGTGAGTACACCCCAGCCATCCAGCTAAAAAGGCGACCCCTAATATCAATAAAAAATGTTTCCTCATGTTTTTTCCTCTCATGTTTTTTCCTAATTCCTGACTTTAATTACATCGGCTTTCTACACAGTAAAGTTTAGCTTCAAAAACCAAATATAAATACATGACTTAGGTCGGGATTTTAATTTATTTTGAATTGAAGAAAAAAAATTAAAGAAAAGTCATATTTTAACCGAAAAATGAGCTAAATGAAGCCCATTTATATCTCTTGCGCATTTAAAACCACACTTATTTTGTGCTTTTCTTTTTTTGCTAATCAAACCTTGGCCGCAAAATATGCTCTTGTCGTCGGCGGAGCTTCAAAAAATATAGAGTCTAGTCAGCATGAATTTGCCAGAGTCAGCGTTGCCTCGACAATTGGCTTAGTTAACAAGGGTTATGATGTAACAACTTTTTTTGGTACTGTAGAAAATAGTCAAGAACAGCAGAAATACAAGCCTGACTATACAAAAATTGCGTCACTTTCAAATACGAAAAAAACCGCCACTGTTGCTAATATTGATACTGCCTTCGATAACATAATCAACAAAGCGCAAGCTGGAGATTCTGTTGAAGTTCTTATTTCGGCGCATGGTGCCGATAGCTGTGGCGAACTTGGCAAAATTATTAAAAATGATATCGGATCTGGATGTCAGCACACCTTTACAGTTTTTGATAAGAACGGCATCGAAACCCAGTATCCCAGTGAAAAAATACTCTACTACGTAAAACGTCTTGAAGAAAAAGGGGCACAGGCAAATGTTATTTTCTCTTCCTGCCACTCGGGACGAGCTAAAGATGCTTTCAAAAAACTAGACTTAAAAAACTCCTGTGCTTTTTTTCAATCGGCTGGCAATGAGCTCGGATATGGCTGCTTCGAAGATGATCCTGACTTTGCAAAAGACTTTACTTCAAGCAGCGAATATTTAGCGTTAAGGTACTATAAAGATAGCCTCGCTCAATTAGAAAAAGATCCCTATTTTTCTAAGAGTGCCTGTTTTCAGAAAACAACAAAATACTTTCGAGACAATAATATGGATCTTTCAAGCATGTCATCAGCATTTTGGTCTTCACGAAGATCAGATCAGACTTTTCAATCCCCTGCTCTAAGCTCACTTCTTAGTTTCAGATATTTTACCAGCGGAGCTATGCAGTCGCAAGTTAGAGAAGAACAAGGCCTTTCTTGTGAGCAACTGCGAATGGCAAATACATCACTAATAAAACAACTCTCAACTCTTGAAATTCAGATATCAAGTGCTGTCACCAATTCTTACGATAAATCTCTGATGAGCTATAACAGAACTGTCGATGACTTAAGATTAGCTATCGAAAGGTCAGACTCGCCAAGTCAGATATCTAAAAAGCAGCTAAAGGTTAAAAAAATGGCCGAAAATGTAATGCTGCAAGAACGAAAATTAATAGATGATTTATTTAAACATAAAATTAAACATAAAAAATCTGACTCTTTAAATGATCCCTGCACAAGGCCCCTCGAATGAAAAATCTACTTGTTTTTACAATTATTTTTTCATCCTATATTAGCCAAGCTCATGCCATGTCAGAAGAATCTTTAATTCAAGGCCTTCTTTTTAAAAAAAATGAAAAATGGTGTATTTTTGTTGAATCAAAAAATGCAGCATTTAAAAAAGGTGTCTTAACATTGATCAAAATACCCAAAAGCTACAACAAAATGCTGATCGAAAAGTCATTTGTTGAGATTATAGGTCATCAGGAAAAATGTGCATCACCTTTTGCTTGCTTTGCTGTTAAAAAAATTAAATCAGCAGTTTATGATCCATTAAAAAACAAGTGAAAACATTCATTCGCTCCACTTATTTAATTTGCTCATTTGATGAAGATGACTTATAAAACACACTATGCAAGCCACAACACATAATCATCTCGCTGAATTACTGCAAACCGAATTCAATAAACACAAAAACTCGGCAGATTTTGTGGCGTTTAAATTAATTAAAGAAAAAACCCGCGACTATTCTATGCGCAACGGAAAAACCGAAGAACTCTCAGAGTTTAATGATCAAGGCCTGATGATTGAAATTATGGTTGATGGGCATATGGGTTATGGCGCCACAGCAGAATTAACACCCGAAGGAATAAAAAAAGCTTTTAATAAAGCTCGCTCAATGACTTTAGCCTCATCGCGCCACGCTGTTTTAACCCTTCGGCGATAATATAATTTTATAACGAAGCAAATCCGTGGAAAATCTTTTCACTAACCACCGCGACACTGTAATGTGGTGGCAAAAACCAGGAAAAATCTTCTAAAATACCTTCGTGTTCAGCCTCCGGCGGAGACCCCAGTGACTCTAAAGAGCCTGTCCCCAAATTCTTAAAAACTTCCTGACAAAAGTCTAAGTTTCAATCAGACTTTAAGGATGTTAAAAAAAGATCACACTTATCGAAAGTTGCTTGAACTTGTCGATTTCGATGAATTACTTTTGCCATTTGAAAAATTATATTCACACCTAGGAAGTCCGTCAGAGCCATTGACTCGAGGATTTAAGTGTTTGTTGATACAGTTTTGGCATGATTTGTCAATCAAGAAAGAGGTCTAATTATCCAGCCAGCAACTCTTTACATTACGACTAAGTGCGGTCTCGCGCGCTAGTTCATAGCCCGCATCTAAATGCCTGAACACCCCCATGGCGGGGTCGGTGGTCAGAACCCGCTTAATTCTGACTGCTGCCGCATCCGTACCGTCTGCCACTATGACCTGGCCCGAGTGCTGAGAATACCCCATGCCTACACCACCACCATGATGTAAAGATACCCAAGTGGCACCCGAAGCCACTAACGCCATAGCACTTAGCATGGGCCAGTCACTTACCGCATCTGAGCCATCAAGCATGGCTTCGGTTTCACGGTTAGGGCTCGCGACTGAGCCACAATCTAAATGGTCACGGCCTATCACTAAAGGTGCCTTAACTTTACCCTGCTTAACCAGCTGATTTAAAAGCAAACCCGCGCTTGAACGCTCGCCATACTCTAGCCAGCAAATTCTAGCGGGTAATCCCTGAAATTGAATTCGCGCGGCCGCCATATCCAGCCAGTGTATTAAATCTTTTTTATGTGGAAATAATTCTTTTATAGCGTCATCTGTTACTTTAATGTCATTAGGATCACCTGACAAAGCCACCCATCTAAAAGGTCCGCTGCCTTTACAAAATAAGGGGCGAATATAGGCTGGAACAAAACCCGGATAATCAAACGCATTTTTTACGCCATATTCCAAGGCCCGTGCGCGCAAGTTATTTCCGTAGTCAAAAGTAATGGCGCCGCGTTTTTGCATTGCAAGCATGCCTTCTACGTGTTTTGCCATGGCCTTGTAGGCGGCGTCTAAATAAGCTTTTTCATTTTCCTTTCTGAAGACCATTGCACTTTGTACCGAGTAATTTTCAGGAATATAACCCATCAGTGGATCATGCGCTGAAGTTTGATCGGTTAATACATCCGGAATAAAGTTGCGCTTAATCATCTGATGAATCACGGTGGCCATATTTCCAAGTAACGCCACCGACTTGGCTTCTTTTTGAGCTGCGTATTTTCGAACTCGAGCAATGGCCTCATCTAAATCGGTAACCGCTTCGTCAACATATTTAGTTTTTAATCTTTTCTCAATACTAACGGGATCGACATCCACCGCTAAAACAGTCGCACCGGCAAAAACGCCGGCTAGTGGCTGCGCTCCGCCCATACCGCCCAGGCCCGCAGTCAAAATAATTTTACCCGCTAAGCTTCCGCCAAAATGCTGGCGCGCAACTTCAACAAAAGTTTCATACGTTCCCTGAATTATTCCTTGCGTGCCAATATAAATCCAAGAGCCCGCCGTCATCTGCCCGTACATCATCAAACCTTTTTTATCCAGCTCATGAAAGACCTCCCAAGTGGCCCACTTAGGCACCAAATTAGAATTGGCGATTAAAACTCTAGGTGCATCCTCATGAGTTTGCAGCACACCAATGGGCTTCCCCGATTGCACTAATAAAGTTTCATTATTTTCCAGTTTTTTTAAGGCCGCTAATATTTTATCAAAACTTTCCCAGTTGCGCGCGGCTTTGCCAATGCCGCCATAAACCACAAGCTCTGCCGGATTTTCCGCCACATCAGGGTCTAAATTATTTTGAATCATGCGGTAGGCGGCTTCTTGCAGCCAGCCCTTGCAGTTAAGTTTTGTGCCAGTTGGCGAGCTCACCACGCGCGCAGGTGACGTGTTCATTTGGACCTCATTTTTTTGTATAACAAATATAGCAAAAACCTACAGTTAAGGCCAGATTTAACTTATGGGGGCTTTGGCTGATGCCGTATTAAATAATAGCGGCATAGGCAGGAAAATTTTAATGGGCACTTACTTTAGCATTAAACTGCTGCTCTTCTGTTGAGCCCTTCATGGCTAAGGTTGACGATTTTCCTTTGGTTACAACGGTGTTTACAAGATCAAAATAACCCGTACCCACTTCGCGCTGATGTTTAGTGGCCGTGTAACCAATACTTTCTGCCGCAAACTCTTGATCTTGCAAAACAGAATATGCGGACATGCCATTTTTATTGTACGAATGTGCTAAATCAAACATCGAATAATTAAGAGCATGAAATCCGGCAAGTGTAACAAACTGAAATTTGTACCCCATGGCATTCAATTCAGTTTGAAATTTGGCAATCGTGTGGGCATCCAATTTTTTACTCCAGTTAAAGGATGGCGAGCAATTATACGCCAGCATTTTATTCGGGAATTTCTCCCTGACGGCTTCGGCAAAAAGTTTTGCCTCGTGCAGATCCGGAGTTGAGGTCTCACACCACACAAGATCCGCATAAGGCGCGTAAGCAAGCCCTCTTGAAATCGCCATTTCAATACCACCGGTAATTGTGTAAAAACCTTCAGGCGTGCGGGTGTGTGCACCTGTGATATACGGGCGGTCATAGTCATCGACGTCACTGGTGATAAGTCTTGCGGCATCGGCATCGGTTCTGGCCACAATCAGGGTGGGCACATCCATAACATCTGCCGCTAAGCGTGCCGCATTCAGCGTTTTTACAAATTGATTGGTGGGCACGAGAACTTTGCCACCCAGGTGTCCACATTTTTTTTCAGAAGCCAATTGATCCTCAAAATGAACGCCCGCGGCGCCAGCTTCAATCATGGCTTTCATCAATTCAAAGGCATTTAATACTCCGCCAAACCCCGCCTCTGCATCTGCAATAATCGGCGCGAACCAATCTGTTTCCGAGTTATTTTCAGCATGACAAATTTGATCGGCGCGCTGCAATGTTTGATTGATTCTTTTTACCACGCTAGGTACAGAGTTAACTGGGTATAAACTTTGATCCGGATACATTTGGCCCGCTAAATTGGCATCTGCGGCCACTTGCCAACCAGAAAGATAAATGGCCTTTAAACCTGCCTTCACTTGCTGCATGGCTTGATTTCCAGTTAATGCGCCTAAGGCCCGCACCGCCTCTGGCTGATGTAGCAAGGTCCACAACTTTTTGGCGCCGCGCGCTGCCAGCGTGTATTCAATTTTAAGGCTGCCTGATAAATTCAGCACTTCTTGGGCGCTGTATTCTCTCTTAATTCCGCTCCAACGGGGGTTCTGAATCCATTCGTTTTGTAGCTCTGTGATTTTTTTTTGCATATTATTCCTTTTGCTTAGTTTATCGCTAGTTCGCTGCTTCGTTTACTGCTAGTTTACCACTTAGTTTACTGCTAGTTTTGTGTTGTAAAAAAACTATTTAAATTTTTCATTAAAAATACTTTTTCGATTTTATTTTTAGCTAGAATATACGACTGAATCTCCTCATTTGAGGTGATCTTTTGCTGTATAATAATTTTATTGCATTCTTCCTCAAACAATAACGCCACCAAAGATTCAGTGACTGCGGTTCCATCATCCAGTACCACTTGATGGTGCAACCACTGCCAAACCTGGGCCCTGCTAATTTCTAGAGTGGCCAAGTCTTCCATCAAGTTCTCAAAAGAAATACAACCCAAACCCTGATCCCAACCTTGTTGGTAAGCAACCCCCACGCGGATATTTTGTCTTAAGCCATTTAAAGTTTTGGGCCCGATTGCCTGAGGTAATAAATCGGGCTCGGCGGGCAGGTCCGCATGCATAACCTCTAATTGATTAATTTTTTTAAATTGCGCTTTTGCTAATGTAATAAAATACGGATGCGACACCCAGCAACCGTCATGCCCAATACTGGCTTCGCGGCTTTTATCCGCCACTACTTTTTCGGTTTGCTGCTTGCGCACACTGGCTTCTGAACCTGGGGTAAAGGCCGACATTCCGCCCATCGCAAAAGCTCCGCGTTTGTGACATATTTTTATTAAAAGTTTGGCGTAATTGTCCATCCAGGGCCTTGTCATATCAATTGAGCTGCGGTCGGCCAAAATTCTGTCTTTATGCATTTTTAATGTTTTAATATCCGAAAATATTTTATCCCAGCGTCCGCCATTTAATCCACATGCCCTTTCTTTTATTTCAAAAAGAATTTCTTCCATTTGAAAAGCCGCCGGCAAGGTTTCAATCAAAAAAGTTACTTTTAAAGTTCCATGCGCTAATTGCAGACTGTCTTCAATCGTACGAAAAATCTGATTCCACCAGCGCGCCTCTAAGTAGTGTTCGCATTTTGGCACATAAAACTTGGGAGTTTTACCAGACTCTAAAAAATTTTTAGCGGTATGAAATGCCGTCATCGCTAAATCAAATAATCCAGCGGAAATAGGGGCCCCATTGATCAATACGCTTTCTTCATTTAAATGCAAACCGCGAACCCGCACCATCGGGTGCGCCATGTTGGACTTATTAAGTTTATATACTTTCGCTGCCGAATCCGCCGCCGCCGGTTGCGTAAAACTTAAATTCCCATTAGCTACGCCTATTACATTTTCAATTCCACTAATTACGTTTTTCCAAGTAGGCGCCATTGAGTCTTCAAAATCCAGCATGGCGGTGCAGGCTCTTTCGCCATCTTGATTGGGGTTTAACATATTGATCACCATTTTGGTGTTTGAAATAGGGCCGGTAATTTCAACCCGACGGTCTAACAAATCTGCCGGAATGGTGGCCACTTTCCAACCCGTTTTGCGGGCGGGATGATCTTTTATAAATCTTGGAACCTCACCGGCATCATATTGAGCTTGCTTTTCAAGTCGTGCAGTTAAAAGCACCCGACGCTCGTCTTCAAATAAATCATGTAATTCAGTTAATAGGCTTTCAAGTTGTGGCGGAAATAACTCGGAATAAGTGAAATTGCTAGATTCAAAATCACTGACCATAATACTTTCATACTTTTCAACGCGCTGTATTTTTGTGATCATGACATTTTTTTTGATATAATTATCTGATTTAGATGCAGATAAAGTTGCAGATAAAGTTGCAGATAAAGTTGCAGATTTAGCAAAAACTTGACCAGAATCCATGAGTTCTCCTTAGTTTAACAAGAGTTTATCAAGCAGTTTGATGCTTTGATTATTGTCAAAGTATCAAAAAAATGCAAGCGAATATTCGCTAACAGCGTAAATAGGTCATAAATACAGTTTTGTATGGCTTAAGACATGCCTTAAATTAAGCAATCTGAATACGTGATCTCAAAACATCTGCCTGGTAAGACTCAGCCAATGTCTTTACATTTACCAGATCAACTTTAACCGGCAGATTTGACTCTTCCAATTCGGTTTTAATTTTATAAATAAAATTAAGTTTAAGTTCTTCAGACGCTTCATATAACAAATCGATATCAGAAAATTTTTGATACGTATTACTTGCTCTAGAGCCAAATATCCAAACTTTACACTTGGCTTTTTTAAGTGGAGTTACGGCCAAGTCATTCAACAAGTTAAAATGTTCTTTACTTAATCCGTATAAATTCATTTTAATAAATTCTTTAGCAACAAATCGGCTTCTGTATAAAAAATATTAAATAGCGCGTGAATTTTTTTGGCAATCTCCTCATCATACGAGTGCGATGATAAATTCCGGGCCTCTAAAAAACCAAACCAGACTTCGGGCTCATTTATAAGCCCGGCTTGAGCCATTTCACGAATAACTGTTTTAGGCGCCCCCGAAGCTGATCCCATTTGTTTTTTTGATACTTTCCAAGCTAATTCTACACAAAACTCAAATCTTTGAATGCCGGCATCGCGAAATAATTTCATATCTGAATCGGCCAAGTTATCTCTTTTTAAAGCAGCTAAGGCCAACTCAAATGAAACAAGGGCTTTTTTATATTCTTGGATTGAAATTGCCAACGTATTCCTCGGATATTTAATGTCAAAGACTTAGAATATTTGAGCGCAAAGCTGACGTCAACTCTTTGAAATTTGCATTTTAGTCTGCAAATACTTGTCCAGTCTCACCAGTAAATATTCGCTAATAGCATAAATAGGCCATAAACAGCTAATATATATGCAATAAATTTGGCTCAATTTAGTAAATCATGCTATGTGTTGGGCTAGGAGAAACCTATGCTTTTGAATCAAGAGACTTTGCGCCTAGTTTTTGGGCTGAAACTTCGTGGCCTGCGCCTAGATCGGGGTTATTCATTAAAAGTGCTTTCTAAAAAAACCGGCCTTTCGCCTTCTTATTTAAATGAAATTGAAAAAGGGAAAAAGTACCCCAAAACCGAAAAAATACTTCTGCTGGCCGCCGCCTTAAATGAAAAAATGGAAAACTTGGTCTCACTAGAGCTTAAAAAAGAATTGCAATTGATTCAGCAACTTTTAGATAAAAAATTTCTGACCGGACTGCCTTTTGATATATTTGGAATACCGACCAATACAATTTTTGAGCTGCTTGCCGAGCATCCAAAAAAAATGCAGGCCCTTGTCGGCACGCTGATTGAAATTGCTCGGGCGCATAATATTGAGGTGGATGACTTACTTTTTGCGTTGCTACGCTCTTACTTAGATATGCACAATAATTATTTTCCGGAATTAGAAGCTAGCGCGACCAAAGCCCGATTAGAGTTTGGCCTTGACTGGCAACTGCCACCGGAACAACTTAGAAAAAATTTAATTCGTGTGTTAGAAAGCAATTTCAAAGTCAGTGTGCAGAATCAACTGGATTTAAAAGAATTTGCGCCAGAATTTATCGGTGTGGATCATTTTGTACTTAAAAAAGGCCAGCAGCTTTTTATCTCTAACACGTTAAATGTGGTCGATCAGGTTTTTATTTTAAGTCGTGAGTTAGGTTATCAGTTCTTAAAATTAAAAATTCGCCCGGTCAGTTCTTTAACACTGCAGCTGGATTCCTTTGAGCAGTTGTTTAATTTTTTTTCAGCCAGTTATTTTGCCGGAAGTTTATTAGTGCCTGAAGAGCTTATTAAAAAAGATCTTCAGCAGTTTTTCTTGCAAAAAAATTGGTCGCACGCGGATTTTTTAAATTTAACAGAAAAATTTTGTTGCAATATAGAGTGTTTTTTTCACCGCATGACCCAAGTTCTACCCACGCATCTTGAACTTGGAAATTTATTTTTTTTACGTTATGAATATGATATCGCTAATAACCGGTATCAGATCGAGCGCGAACTGCATTTGTCGTTGTTACACGCTCCCCATAAAGTAAAAGCACATGAACATTACTGCACCCGTTGGTTGGTGCATCGGTTAACACAGCAAAAAATAAAATCTACAGAAAGCGCCGCCTATAATCCCGCACAAAACCATATTGGAATTCAGCGCTCTAGCTTTGTTGACAGCCAAAATGAATACCTGATACTTGCGGCCTCTTATAAAAAAGAAGCGCTTTCTCCTAAGGTTGTGTGCGTCTGTTTGGGACTTTTAAACAACGAGACCTTAAAGAAAAAAGTCAGTTTTTTAGAAGACAAAAAAATTCCCAAGTATGAAGTCGGCGAAACCTGCGAAAGATGCACTCTTGAAAATTGCACTGATCGGCAGGCCCCACTTGACCCCGACATCAACCCCCAGCGGTTTCAGCAGATTTTTAATAAAATTCAACAGCTTGATGAGCAGACTTAGTGATTAATACCTTTAGTGATTAATACCTTTAGTGATTAATACCTTTAGTGATTAATATAAGGCAAGCTGTCGCCGCTTTCACCTGCTTGGTCACCAAAGTGTAGTGGTGTCGCCGGTGAGTTCATAGTAAATACACCGTGTGCCACTGTGCCACCTGAATCTGTACCCCGCCCCCAGCACTTAATACGATCATTGGTAAATAGGGCACACATTGTACGGTAGCCTGCTGAAAATTTTGAAACCACTAAACCCGTACCCACATTAAATGCGGCCGCTGGTGGAGTCTTTTGGTGAGTTGTCGTGCCTAATAATTGTTGGCCATTCGTGTTGTAGCCCCAACATTTAAACATATTGGCATTATCTTTTACACAGGCACCGTAGCCGGCGGCATATATATTCGTAAGTGTCGCAAAACCTGCGCCCATATTAATAGCGGCAATTGCGGCCATTTCACCGGCTTCATCGCCAATTTCACCATCTCCAAGATCGCCGTCTCCTAGCTCGCCCGCGTCAGCTTCTCCCCAACATATCATGCTGGAATTATCGCGGCTTACGCACGCATGTTCGTAACCCGCTATAATATCTGTGCTCGTTCTGGCTCCGCCGCTGTTTCCATCAATATTGACCGCAGTTAAAAAATCACCCATTTCATTAGCGGTATCACCCAATGTAGTTAGATTACCTTTTCCTAGTTGGCCTTTATTATTTCGCCCCCAGCATTTTACTGTAGAATTATCAAGTAGCGCGCAAATATGACCAAAACCACCCACTAACTTAGTGGCGGTGCGGCCTGTACCCAAACTCAGCGCGGCTAAGGTATCTCCCATTTCGTTAGCGCCATCACCAATGTTTGCATTAGCGCCCGCAATACTGCCTATACCTATTTGTCCATAAGTGTTCTGTCCCCAGCATTTAACAGTAGCGTTGTCTAATTTAGCACAAGATACATAACCAAAAGCATAAACTTCTGTAGCGGTACGGCCTGTACCTAAACTCACCGCGCTCAAATTATTACCCATTTCATCAGATCCATCTCCCAAATTTGCGGTGCTGCCCTTACCCAATTGGCCTGCAGAATTTCGGCCCCAGCATTTAACAGTTGCATTATCTAATAAGGCACAAGCGTGATCTAAACCAACCGCAATTTGCGTAGCAGTTCTGCCTGTACCTAAATTTACAAATAAATTGGCGCCGCCCACTTCCCCAGCGGTATCACCAATACTTGTGCTTGAGCCCAGACCCAACTGACCATACAGATTTTGTCCCCAACATTTAACGGAGCCCTCGTTATACAAAGCACAGGCAAAGTACTGCCCAACTTTTATATCGATAGGTTTAATAATGCTAACTGCAGAATTCGATGTGCTAGAAACCGTATCTGTAACCCTGACGGTGACACTGCCAATCGTAGATGCTGCCGTGTAAACACCAGTGGCCGGAACTATACTCCCCAAGCCTGCAAATACAGAATATGTATAAGCCGGAACACCTAAAATTGATGTAAAGGTTGCTGTTGAAAAAACCGGTAATTTTAAAGTTGCAGGAGTAATTGTTAAAGCACTGACCACGGTAATTGTTGATGCGGCAACATTACCAATGGAATCGGTTACGTGTAGTGTGTCAGTACCCGCGCCAGCAGGCGCGGTGTAAAAACCTGTCGCGGAGTTGATTGTACCATTTCCGCTAAAAACTGAATAGGTTAAAGCCCCTAAACCACCCGCCCCAATAAAAGTATGTGTCGATCCGGTGCCTAAAGTAATTGTTACGGGTGAAATTGACAAAGCCGTATAATCAATTACAGTGGCATCGCTGGTGTTGCCTAAGGCATCTGTGGCTCTGACGGTGTCGGTGCCATTTGAAGCCGGCGCGGTATATATACCAATAGCTGGGTCGGCAATTGATCCATCTGCGGGGCCATTAGCGATTATCGAATATGTAACTGGCGGAACTCCTCCAGTAAAATTAAAGGTAAAATCACTATCTAAGGTAACATTAGCTGTGCTTGGCACAATGGCTAAAGCGGTATTAACAGTTAGCGCGCCATTACTGGTGTTACCAAGTGAGTCGGTTACGCGTATCGTAATCGAACCCGCTCCCACCGGGGTGTAAAGCCCCGTGCCGGAATTAATTGACCCAGCACCACTGAAAACAGAATAGGTGTAAGGGGCCACGCCACCACTGGCGGCATAGGCCTGTGTATTATTAACAGTAATCGTTGAAGCCGCTGGAGAAATCACCAGCGCTGCATTTATTGTGACAACAGAATTTGAAGTATTGCCAAGACCATCAGTTACCCTAACGGTAGCAGAGCCCGAACCCGCAGGGGCGGTGTATTCGCCAGTGGTGGCATTGACACTACCGCCTCCTGCAAACATTGAATAACTATAGGGTGAAACACCACCGGTAGCGTTAAAAGTAAATACATTATTAACAGCTAAAGTTTTTGTTGCGGGCGAAATAGCTAAGGCCGGGTCAATTGTAACTGTGGCATCAGCCGTATTCGATAGTGTGTCCGTTACACGAACAACTGTTGTTCCTGGCGTAACCGGAGCTGTAAATAAGCCCGTTCCGGCATTGATGCTTCCTCCGCCGCTGAATATAGAAAATGTATACCCCGGAGCTCCTGCTAAGCCAGAAAATGTCGTGGTGTTATTAACTGCCAAAGTTATGGCCGCAGGTGAAATTCCCAAGGCGTTATTAATTGTAACTGTTGAATCTGCGGTGTTGCCAATACTGTCCGTAATGCGAACCACACTTGTGCCCACTGTGCCCGGCGCTGTAAAAGCACCCGTCGTAGCATTAATACTTCCCCCCCCCGAAAACACGGAATAGGTGTAGGGCGGCACGCCACCGCCTGAGGAAAAATTCAATAATCCACCAATTGACATCGTTTGTGTGCTCGGGGTAATTGTTAGGGCGGCGTTAACAGTTACATTTGCACTGGCGCTGGTCCCTAAAGAATCTGTAACCCGAACCACCGCGCTGCCGGGTGCCGCAGGTGCCGTGTAGGCCCCGCTTGCAGAATTAATCGCACCCGTGCCACTAAAAACTGAATAAGTTAAAGGTGGCGTACCCCCGCTGCCCGTGAAACTAAATACATTATTCACCGCCAATATTTTTATGGTCGGTGAAATAAGTAATGTTTGGGTTATCGTTATATTTGCATTTGATATATTACCATAAGAATCTGTGGCTCTAACCACCGCAGTGCCAATTGATGCCGGAGCCGTGTAATCTCCAGTTGCAGAGTTTATTGAGCCTGTGCCGCTGAATATAGAAAAAGAAACAGGGTCTACTCCGCCGGTATATGAAAAAGTTATCGCGTCATTAATTAACAAAGTTTGCGATGTCGGAGAAATCTGTAAAGCGTTATTAACTGTAATAATAGCATCGCTAGTGCTGGCCGCAGGACTGGCTGAATCGGTAACCCTGACTGTAACACTGCCCGCACCTGCGGGGGCTGTAAAAAATCCGCTTGAAGAATTAATGCTGCCGCCACCACTGAAAATAGTATAGGTGTAGGGCGCAACACCACCGCCAGCCGAAAAAGCTATGGTGTTATTAACCGCTACTCCTATTAATGCCGGAGAGATTCCAAGGGCACCATAAATATTAATATTGGCATTAGATATATTACCGTAAGAATCTGTTACCCTTAGCACGGCTGTACCCTGAGAGGCCCCTGCGGTGTACAAACCTGTTTGATCAATTGAACCAAGACCACTAACAATAGAGTACACCACTGGAAGCACCCCGCCAGTGTACGAAAAAGCATGTGTGCCATTTAAACTTATACTTTGACTGGTCGGAGAAATCTGCAAGGCCGCATTAACCGTTATAATAGCATCAGCAAATAGACCCTGACTATCAATCACCCGTACCACCGCAGTGCCAGCGCCACTTGGGGCCGTGTAGTTACCGGTGGTTGAAAGAACTGAACCACTACCGCTAAAAATAGAATAACTGTAAGAACCACTGCCGCCTGAGGCACTGAACGCCACCGTATTGGTGGCCGCCACCGTAATCGAGCTTGGAGAAATTATCAAACTTGCAGTTGTTGATGACGAGGGTGCAAAGCCATCTGTTTTACCACACGCATAAAGCATGAGTGTTAATAATATTAATCCAATAGATTTCCCTGTTTTTAACTTCCCTGCTTTTATAAATATATGTTCCATATTTATATTATCGGTCTTTATTAAGATTTGTAAAGTTTTTAGATCAAATTCTTAAAATGAAACGCTTTTTGTATTAATACAATACTCTCGTCCAGAGTATTTAATCTAATTTTTAATTTAGTTTTTTTGAAAATTAAGCAACTAAATCTCTAAATTCCCTATTTTACTCTCTACTTGTTTGAGCAGGCTGCGTTTAACAATCAGTTCTCTAATTTTCTCAACATCTTTAGAAAAAATACGGTCCTCCTTAGCAAAAGGCACCACTTTGCGAATTTCATTGTAAGCGGTCAGCACACCGTCCACGGGCCTTAGCGGTAACAGCATATCTAAGGCCTGCGTGGCTGATAAAAATTCCATAGCCAAAACATATTGGGCATTTTTTACTATTTGTGTAAATTTTCTAGCCGCAATTGTGCCCATTGAAACATGATCTTCTTTTTCGGCCGAGGTCGGCATGGAATCCACACTGGCCGGATGAGCTAACACCTTATTTTCGCTAACAAGGCTTGCGCTGGCCACCTGCACAATCATATGCCCCGAGTTCAGACCGCCATTAGGCGCTAAAAATGGCGGAAGCTCGCTCATTTGTGTGGAAATAAATTTAGAAATTCTTTCGTGCGAGATACTGGCTAAGGAACAAATACTAATAGCGGCAAAATCCATAGCGTGGGCTACGGGCATACCATGAAAATTTCCACAAGATAAAATTTTAGCCTCACTTGCAAAGACCAAGGGGTTATCCGTGCTTGAATTGGCTTCGGTTTCTAAAATATTCACCGCATATTGTATCGCCATTTTTACTGCGCCATGCACCGCGGGCATACACCGCAGTGAATAGGCATCCTGCACGCGATGATCATCAGATCTGTGGCTTTCGCCAATGGGGCTTAGCTCCCCCATAATTTTTAATAAATTTCGGGCGGTGGGGGCTTCGCCTGCATGCGGGCGAGTTGCGGCTATTAGCGGATCAAAAGGCTTTCTTGAGCCGCGCAAACCTTCAATGGACATGGCCCCCGTAATGTCGGCAAGTTTTAAAAGATCGCGGGCCTCAAACAGGGCTAATAAGCCAACTGCCGTCATAACTTGACAGCCGTTAATTAAAGACAAACCCTCTTTGGCTTTTAACTGCAGCGGCTGAATGGCCTTTAAATCGCCACCCCAGATTTCACCTTCACCAATTAAAGCCAATGCTAAATGCGCAAGCGGCGCTAAATCCCCACTGGCCCCGACGCTTCCTTGCTGTGGAATTATCGGAATTACATCTTTATTTAAAAATTCTAAAATTTTTTCAATTACGTGCACCCGCACCCCACTGTGACCACGGGCTAATGTATTCGCACGTAAAATCATCATGGCCCTTGACTGATCTTTACTAAAAACTTCACCAATTCCCATTGAATGCGAGCGAATTAAATTTTTTTGTAGCTGTTCTATTTCTGAATCAGAAATACGCACTGATGAAAAAGCCCCAAAACCGGTATTAACCCCGTACATCACTTCACCGGTTTTAATTCGGCCCTCAATGTAATCCCGTGCCGCTTGCACGTTTTTATTGGCCCCCGTCGATAACTCAAAAACCCCAAGGTCAAAGGTCATTTCATGTAAAGAATCTACTGTAATTGAGTTGCCATCTAAAATAAATTTTTTCATATTTTACAATATCCTATCTTATCTTATTCTACCTTAGTAGTTGAATATTATTGCGGTAACTGGCAGTTGTTTTCTCGCCTTTAAAAACACTACTGCCCGCCACCAGCACGTCAGCCCCGGCGGCTGTACATATTTTGGCTGTGGTAGCGGTGATGCCGCCATCGACCTCAATTAAATAATTTCCCAAACCCTCCGCCCGCCATTTTTTTAACAATTCAATTTTTAGAACTTGTTCCTGCCTAAAACTTTGCCCCCCAAAACCGGGCTCTACGGTCATAATCAAAACTAAATCTGCCAAGGCTAAAAAAGGTTTAATGGCTTCCGCCGGCGTATTGGGTTTTAAACTTAGCCCCGCTTTACAGCCAAAAAATTTTATTTTTTGAAGCGATTCTTTTAAAACATTTGTGGATTCAATATGCAGAGTTAAATAATCGCTTCCCGCCTTAATAAACTCTTCTATGTATCTTTCCGGTTTATCAATCATTAAATGAACATCCAGTGGAATTTTTGCACAGGCTTTTATAGCTTTTATAACAGGCATTCCAATAGTGATATTGGGTACAAAATTTCCGTCCATTACATCCACATGCAGCCAGTCGGCTCCGGCTTCAGTCACTTTATTCATTTCATTTTTTAAATCTGAAAAATCTGCGGACAACAAACTGGGCGCAATTAATGTTTTAGACAAAAATATCTCCTTTTTTAATTGTCAGATATTTTAAAAATTCAGGAGTCGTCATTTTCGACTTAGACTCTGGCTGCAACTCCAGCAGTGTAATAACACCCAAGGCCGTCTGAATATTAAGCTCAGATTCATCCGCTAATACGACTGAGCCCAAAACTCCAACTGCGGCATTATCTTGAACTTTAGTTTTATGAATTTTCAAGCGCTTTCCTTTAAATATAACGTAGGTACCGGGCCCCATACTAAAAGCCCGCACGCGATGATGAATTGTTGTTGCTGGCAAATTCCAGCTAAGTAAAGCTTCCGCTTTTTCAATTTTTTTAGCAAAGCTCACTTTAAGCTCATCCTGTTCTTCGGTTTTAATTTCATTTTTAGTATATTTTAGCAAATCTTGCTCCAGCAACTCAGAGCCCAAAACCGCCAGCTTTTCATATAACTCTGTAGCCGTTATTTCGTCGTTTAATTTCACCACTCTTTTTGCAATCACAGGGCCCGCATCTAGCTTTTTAACCATACGTTGCAGGGTTACGCCAGTTTCAATATCTCCGGCCTCAATCGATCTTTGAATGGGCGCGGCCCCCCGCCACAAGGGCAAAAGGCTGCCATGTACATTTACGGCGCCAAATTTAAAACTGTCTAAAAACTCTTGTGACAAAATCTGTCCGTAAGCCACCACCACCGCTATATCGGCCTGCCACAATTTAATTATCTGAAATATTTCAGGTGATTTTTTTAAACTTTCAGGAGCGAGCAGGGGTAAATTATTTTCCAGCGCCACAAGTTTAACGGCGGAAGGCGTTAATTGTAACTTACGCCCCGCGGGCCTATCGGGCTGAGTCACCACTCCTACAACTTTAAAATTTTCATTTTTTAATAAGCTCCGCAAATGCACCGCCGCAAATTCAGGGGTCCCTAAAAAACAAACTTTCACGGGGTTCATCTTAAAACAGAAGCCTTTTTGCGCTCAGATTTTTTTTGTTCAATTTCTTCCCGACTGGGGTATCCTGATTTTTTAATTTGATTTTTAATTTTGTTACTTTTTGTAAAACTGATGTGATCAATAAATAAAGTGCCTTTAAGATGATCCATTTCGTGTTGAATGCAAATAGCTAATAGCCCATCTACACTCAATCGAAACTCTTGACCATTAACATCTCGCGCTTTCACTTCAATTTTTTCAAATCTTTCCACAGTTTCAAAAAAGCTGGGCACAGATAAACAGCCCTCATCAAAAGTTGTTTTGCCTTCGCCTTTTATAATTTCAGGATTAACTAACACCAGCGGCTGCTTGATGCTTTTTTCTAACTCGGTCTGGTCGTCATTTTCAGAGCGCGCGCTTTCAATGTCGCGTGGCCGGGTGTCAATTACCAGGAGCTGAATTAGCTCTCCCACCTGTACTGCGGCAAGTCCAATGCCATTTGAGTCATACATAGTTTCAAGCATATTTTCCGTCAGTTTTTTAAGTTTGGAACCAAACTCTTTTACGGGCGCGGATTCTTCTCTTAATAGGGGATTGGGGTAGGTTAGGATTTCGAGCTTCATGAAAGACATTGAATGATTATATGGTTTTTATTAGCACTTATCAACAAAAACTCAATAAAAAACTCAATAAAATACTAAGTGAAAAACTCAGCGATTTGAACGTAGTAATAAAAATACGCCCAAGCTTAGCATTAAAACATTTGGCAACCAAGCCGCTAAAATGGGGGCTATTTGTCCATGTTGGCCCAAAGTCTGCGCCGTGCTGTGCATCACCCAGTACATAACGACTAAGCCAATACTAATGCCGATATTCCTCATCATGCCGCCGCCGCGACCCCGCCCAACACAAAAAGGCAAGGCGAGCAGACTCATCACCAAACCCGCTAAGGCAAAGCTGAATTTAGAATAAAAATCCACTTCATAGCGAATGGTATCAAGCCCTGCCTCTTTATTTTTATTAATAAAACGGGATAGTTCTTTTTGGGTTAACAAGTCTGAAGTTTGCCCTGTGCTGCGCAAATCCTGCGCGTCTTCGGTCATCATAATAGTTTTTTCAATAAATTTATCATTTAGTGGAAAGCTAGAAGCCTGATCAAAAACTGTAATGGTGCCGTGTTTCAAAATCCACTGACTGCCATTGAGCAAAACTGAATCTGCCGTCAGCATTTGCACTAAGTTCCATTTATCATTAAAAAAATAGAGTGTTAAGCCCTGCGCTTTATTGCCCTCAATATTCAGAGTTTTAATATTGAAAATGGAGTTTTTAGAACGATACCAAATTTTATTGGTTTTAATTGTCTGAAAGCGCGAGGGCGTTTTCTCCATTTCGTTGTAATAAATGAAATTTTTCTGCCGGTTAAACACAGGCATCAACTGATCACTAAAGAAATAAGAAAAAACCCCAACAATTATAATAGAAATAAAAATTACTCTTGAAATACGAAATAGACTTAATCCTGAAGCAAACAAGGCCACCAACTCGCTGCCTTTATTTAATGAGGAAATAGTTACGACCATGCCTATGACGCATGCAATAGGCAACATTTTATATATGACTTCAGGTGCATAAAAGGCGTAGTACTTTAAAAGAATCATCGAACTTATGTCTTTATACTTGACCAGTGTTGATATAGCGTCCGTGGCTAAAAATAGCGTTAAAAAAACCAGTAGGCCTGCAAAAAAGGCCGACCAAAAAAGCACCAGTAAATATCGATCAATTCGGGCAAACATCAATTAATCATGCCCCGAACTTGACTCATTTGCTATCGTGATATCTACTTAGGTATGGCTTTGCGTGTCTTATTAGCAGATGAAAGTTCAACAATAAAAAAAGCCATCCAAATGGTGTTGTCTGATTATGGTGTTGAGATCAAAACCGTTCCTACGGGTATTGATGTTTTCACTGTTACGCAATCATTTCGCCCTGATATTATTATAGTAGATATCTTGCTTAATAAGAAAAACGGCTATGACGTCTGTCAAGAGCTAAAAAATAACTCCGAAACAAAAAATATACCGGTTGTTCTTATGTGGAGCAGCTTTATGCAACTGGATGATCAGCTTTTTAAAGAGTCAAACGCCGAGGCCTCATTAGAAAAACCTTTCGACACCGAAACCATCAGAGCCTTAGTTGAAAAACTAGTGCCCAAACTGCAGACCTTTCCCTTAAAAGGTTTTTTAAATTTTTCTCCGTTACCAGATTTTGAGGAATCTGACACCTTTATAAAACAAAAAAATGATTTCAATACATTGTCTAAATCTGAACTTTCCAGAATAACCACTCCCGCTATAACTCAAACATCAATGCAAGATGAAGAGGCTGACTCGCTCCCGCATAATGAAGAGTGGTCTTCAGCTAAAACCAATCAATTTGTGATTGAGACTGAAAGCTTTGGTGATTTTGAAGAAGTCAAAGCCATCAATTCAGTCAATAAAAAAGCAGGCGACAATCCCCTTGATTTGCAACAAAAAATTAATGAACAAATTAATACCTACTTAAAAGGCTCTCCCGTCGCGACTCACCGGGCCAAGTCCACCTTGCAACAAAAAAATAATCTTTCAAATTTTGATGAGCAATTAATGAAAGAAGAAATTCGGCAAATAACCGAAAGAATATGCTGGCAGATAATCCCCGAAATTGCCGAAAAAATTGCGCGCCAGGAGCTTGCCAAACTTCTTGAGGGAATTGAAAAAAATATATGAACACAATTGAGCTTATCCGCGCGGCCCTTAAAGAGGACATGCCCTCTGGCGACATCACCACTGAGTCTCTGGCCATGAAACCCAAAAATGGCGAAGCCCTGCTAAAAGCTAAAGAAGACTTAGTACTTTCTGGCGCCAATGCATTCGAAGAAACAATTCTGTATTTAGAGCCTCAAGCTAAAGTTAAATGGCAATTCAACGAAGGCGATCTCATTTATAAAGGGCAAAATATTTGCTCTATCGAGGGCGATCTCATTCAAATTTTAAAGGTCGAAAGGGTCGCCTTAAATTTTCTAGGTCGTCTATCTGGCATTGCCACGCTTACCCGAAGTTTTGTTAAGGCGGTGGAAGGTACTAAAACAAAAATTTTAGATACGCGTAAAACTACTCCGCTTTTGCGCGAACTTGAAAAACGCGCCGTTGGACACGGCGGTGGCTTTAACCATCGTTTTAATTTGTCCGAAGCTGTACTTATTAAAGATAATCATATCACACTTATGGGGGGCATTACAAAAGCCGTGGGGCGCCTAAGGCAGCACTGTACTTTGCCAATCGAAGTTGAGGCCAGCCAATTAGAACAAGTTAAAGAATGTGTTTCATTAAATGTGCAAAGAATTTTACTAGATAACATGAGCCACGAAATGATGAACTTAGCTCTTAGAATAATTCCTGCAGAAATTAAAACTGAAGCCAGCGGCAATATGAATTTATCGCGCGTTAAATCAGTGGCACTTTTGGGCGTGGATTACATCTCTGTGGGTGCGCTTACCCACTCGGCCCCCTGTGCAGATATCAGTCTTTTATTTGATTGGGGTCAATAATGTCCGAAACACTCGCTAACAAAAGCATTTGTCTTGGCAAGACCACTCATCACTGGGCGCAGAAGCAAGAAATTGACTCGTACTATTTTACGACTCTAGATAGCACGAACTCAAAAGCTAAGGCCGAAGCATTTAATGAACATTCTTTTAATAAGCCCCTGATTCTTTATCTTGCTGGGCACCAAAGCGCAGGGAAAGGCCGTGGACAAAACTCCTGGGTCAGTGATCCGTCAGGTTCCCAGTTGCTGTCTACTTGGTCATTTATGTCAGGCCTTGTTCCGCAGCCCATCATTTCCCCAATGATGGGCTTAGCCCTTTACCGCGCCGCAAATGCTAGCTGGCCCTTTTTAAACTGGAATTTAAAAGCTCCCAACGACCTTTACATCAACAGCAAAAAAGTGGCCGGCATTTTACTTGAAACCGTCTCGCAGGGGGATGACCACCGCTTACTGCTAGGGCTTGGCATTAATATAATTTCAAGTCCTGACTTTTTGCCCACCACCGCCACCTCTTTAGCCGTTGAGCTTTCAAAAGACGCCCCCTTACTGACAGAAGATTGGATCGCCTTTTTAGAACGCTTGCATTTTGAATTTTCTTTTTCATTACAATTATCTGTTGCGCCTATGAACACAACCAGTACCCACGCCCTCCTGACGGCTCTTAATAAACATCCGTTACTGAAAGAAAAATATATTTCTGTTGATGAACATGGCAACTTAGCAACCGCTTTCAAAAATACTTCGTGGACCGAGTTATAGGAATATCTATGGGCTATTATAATCAAATGGATCACGTATGATTAAACACACGCTTTACGCCATCACTCTGGGTTTTATGCTTTTTTTTCTTTACCTGTTTCAATACACTGGGGCTTTTAAAACAGTCTCTATTATTCAAGACGAACGCGGCCCGTACACCCTTATTTTTAAAACCCATATCGGCCCCTATCACAAAATTGTGGCCACCATTGAGGCAGTTGAAAAATGGGCTAGATTCAACAAGCTAAAATGCCGCTTAAGTTTTGGTGAGTACTTAGACGACCCCCGAATCGTAGAAGAAGGTCGTTTAAACTCGCGCGGCGGCTGCCTGATCGACCCCTTAGCTCATGATGAAAAAGTAATATTAGAAAAACTTAAATCTCAGCTTCCGCCAGACTTCAAAATTAGCGTATTTGAAAAAACTAAGGCGGTGGTGGCCTTATTTACCGGCGCCCCTGGCATTGGCCCCTTAAAAGTTTACCCCAAAGCCGAAGACTACCTTATCAAGCACAAATTAACCCCCAAGGGCAGCGTTATGGAAATCTATGAAGTGTTTGATTTACGCAGCGGTAGCGGCATAGCGGTGCAGACCACCTATATTTGGCCCGTGCAGGATTAGCTTGTCGGACCTAAAATGCTTGTTGATAATGGAATAGCTGGCGAATCTTTACGGGTAAAATCATCACATTCCTCAGCCTAAGCAGGAACTGTAATAATAAAAACTTGAGTTTCATCATCTAGACAAATGGCTAGAACTATAGATTATTTATTTAAACTTAAGCTTAAACTTAAACTTCCCGTATTAAATTAAGTGCCGAGCCCGCCTTAAACCACTTAATTTGTTCTGTATTATAGCTGTGCTGAACGAAAATACTTTCAGTCAAACCGTCGTAATGCTTTAATTCTAAAATCAAATTTTTTCCGGGAGCCAAATCTTTTAGACCTTTAATGCTTAATAAATCTTTTTCCTGAATTTTATCGTAGTCTTTAACATTGGTGAACGTCAGCGCCAGCACCCCTTGTTTTTTTAAATTGGTTTCATGGATACGCGCAAAAGATTTAGTAATGACGGCGGTGCAACCTAAAAATCTGGGTGACATCGCGGCGTGCTCACGCGAGGAACCTTCGCCGTAGTTTTCATCGCCGATAATCATCCATGGTTTATTTGCTTTTTGATACTCACGCGCAATCTGTGCAAATTCGTTTTTTTTACCCGTTAATTGATTAATGCCTTTACCAATTTCACCACCACCAAAAGCATTGTCTGCCCCTAATAGCATATTGTTTGAAATACTATCTAAGTGACCTCGGTAATTCAGCCACTTGCCGCCTGGGCTAATGTGATCGGTGGTGCATTTACCCTTGGTTTTGGCCAAAACTAAATGTTCGCTAAAATCCTGACCATTCCATTTTGTAAATGGTGCTAATAACTGCAAACGTTCTGAGGTTGGATTTACTAATACCGTGGTTTTAGCACCTTCGGGTTTTTGATAACCTTCGGTATCTGGTAAAAACCCTTTTTCTGGCAATTCCGGCGCTACCGGTGCTTTTAGTTTAATTTTTCCTTTTGGCCCCTCGAGCTCGTCGGTCAGTGGATTAAAATCTAAGCGCCCCGCAAGACCTAACGCCATGACTATTTCGGGCGAACCAATAAAGGCCAATGTGTCGGCGTTGGCATCATTGCGACCTCTGAAATTGCGATTGAACGAAGTAATTATTGTATTTTTATCTCCGTGCTTAATGTCATCACGTTTCCATTGACCAATGCACGGCCCACAAGCATTAGCTAGCACAACCGCACCCACGGCTTCAAAAGTTTTCATTTGTCCGTCACGGGTAATGGTATTTTGAATCTGTGTTGAACCTGGTGAAACCAAAAATGGCTGTTTCATTTTTACGCCAATTTGCAAAGCCTGCTCGGCGATCATGGCGGATCTGCCGATATCCTCATATGAAGAATTTGTACAAGAGCCAATCAGCGCACTTGATAAATTCAGCGTCCAGCCATTAGCTTTGGCCTCTTGGCCTATTTCAGATATCGGACGGGCCAAATCTGGAGTGTGCGGGCCAACTAAGTGGGGCTCTAATGTAGATAAATCAATTTCATAAACTTCATCAAAATATTTTTTAGGGTTAATTAAGACATCTTTATCTGCCGTAAGGATATCCATATTTTGATCGGCAATTTTGGCTATTTCTTTTCTTGCAGTTGCCGCTAAAAAACTCGCCATCTTCGCGTCATACGGAAATACGGAACACGTGGCCCCAAGTTCCGCCCCCATATTGGTAATGGTGGCCTTTCCGGTGCACGATAAGCTGGTGGCACCTTCACCAAAGTACTCTACTATTTTATCGGTGCCGCCTTTAACTGTTAGCATTCCGCAAAGTTTTAAAATAACATCTTTCGCGGAAGTCCAACCACTCAGCTTTCCCTTTAAATGCACACCTATCAGTTTAGGGTTTTTAACTTCCCAGGGAAGCCCCACCATGACGTCACTGGCATCAGAACCACCCACACCGATGGCACACATTCCTAAACCGCCTGCGTTTGGCGTGTGCGAGTCCGTTCCGATAATCAACCCCCCCGGAAAAGCATAATTTTCTAAAATTACCTGATGTATAATGCCCGCACCAGGTTTCCAAAAACCAATATTATATTTTGATGAAGAGCTTGCTAAAAAATCAAAAACTTCTTTATTGGATATATTAGAGGCCGTCATATCTTTTTCTTTACCTTGATAGGCTTGAATCAAATGGTCACAATGCACAGTTGAAGGCACCGCGGCTTCTGATTTGCCCGCTAACATAAACTGTAAAATGGCCATTTGGGCTGTGGCGTCCTGCATGGCCACGCGGTCGGGATGCAACAATAAAAAACTTTGTCCGCGCTCAATTTCTTGGTTTAAAGGATCAGCCAAATGCCCATACATAATTTTTTCAGCCAATGTTAAATCGCGATTTAAACGTTTACGCACGATCTTAACTTTTTCACGAATGGTTTCATAAACTTTTTGGACCATTTCAGGGGTGGTTTCAATTTTTGCAGTCATATTATAATTCCTTTTGTAATTCTTTTTTGTAGCTCTATTGTGTAGTTCTTTTTAGTTAAAACTTAGGTTTATTTAATACGTTCTAGATTACACCTTAATTATTTTGTAAAATCATTAAAGAAAAAATTGAATAATAGGAATATAATATAGTAGCGTTAGGAATATGTTGTTCAAAGCAGAAAGTGAGGCTAGGCTATGGTCGAAGGTATTGAAGCCCTTTTAGCTCTAGAAAGAACCGGTACTATCAGCGAAGCTGCTGTACAGCTTCGCTTAACGCAATCTGCTGTTAGCAAGCGTATTCAGGCTTTAGAAAATGTATTGAAATTCAAATTGATTGCTCCTGACGGAAGGCGAGTCAAGCTTACCGCAAAAGGGCTCTTATTCCTTGCTAAGGCCCATCACTTATACTCTGAGCTAAAAAATCTTAAATCCATTGCCACCGATAAAGAAACTGACAACGAAGTTAAAAAATTCTCAATTGCCTTGTCAGATTCCATAGCCGCCTCTTGGGGCCCTAAACTTATTCGACTGGTTTCAAAAAAATTATCTGCAGAATTTGAAATGCATGTACACAGAAGCACCTTGGTCGAGGAAAACGTAAAATTAGGTAAATATCATTTAGGGCTTTGCATCAGCAATACAAAAAATTCGCAAATGGTTTCAACTGTAGTAATTGAAGAACCCCTCGTTTTTCTCAGAAGCGCAATTGAAAGCAATCAACTTATTACAATTGAAAAAAATTCTGGCACTTGGCGCTCGCTCGAAGAAAAAATCGCGCGCCATCCTAAACTTAAAAATTTTGAACTCACCCATGTAGAATCCTTTGCGGCCATCGTTCAAATGGCTAAAGAAGGCTTTGGTAACGGACTTGTTCCAATGGGCATTGCACAGACAATGCAATTTTCTAAAAAAGATATATTAATGTTAAGTCCACATATTCACCGCCAAATTAAACTGATCGCCCGAAAAAATATTGCGGAGCTCCCGGTGATCAAGGAGTTTCAAACGCTTATTCAAGAATTAGCAAAGAAACTTTGATGTACACTTAAGCTATGTATTACCGCCCTAATTTATGAAGTATCTCAATTTTAATTTTAGATGGCACCGCTGCATATTCTAAAAATTCTTGGCTAAAAAAAGCTCGGCCCTGCGATAAGCTTCTGACATCAGTAGCGTAACCAAAAAGCTGCGCCAGTGGCACCTCCGCCAGCACCACCTGCCCTTGCATGGGCTTAGCCGTCATATTTAAAACTTTGCCACGACGAGAGCTTAAATCTCCTACAATATTACCAACAAATTCATCTGGACAAGTCACTTCAAGTTTAAAAATTGGCTCTAGCAATACGGCCTCAGTTTTTTTAATCGCCTCTCTGAACGCCAGCGAAGCCGCAGCCTTACAAGCAACTTCATCCGTAATCTGGGGCTTGCCAACAATAGATTTAATGTTAATTTTTAATCCCACCATTGAATAACTGGCAATAGGTCCAACTTCTGAGGCCTCTTTAAGTCCATTTTCGCAAGCTTTAATCCAATTAGGCTGCACTTCTTTACTTGGACTGATTAACGAAAAAATTTTCACACCATCGCTTGCGGCTATAGGTTCAATTTCAATATGAACCTGAGCGAATTTCTCTTCTGATCCCAACTGTTTTTCAAAAGTATATTGCGCTGAGGCTAGTTTGGCGATGGTTTCGCGGTAAGCCACCTGCGGACGACCTACATTTGCCTGAACTTTATGTTCACGCAACAATCGGTCTACTAATATATCTAAATGCAACTCGCCCATTCCCGATAATAAAATCTGGCCCGTTTCAGCATCAGTTCTTAAACGGCAGGACGGATCTTCTTTTTCAAGTCTTTGCAAACCTTCAATCATTTTTTCTTGATCAGCAGAAGACTTTGCCTCGACCACAACAGATATAACGGGCTCAGGAAATATCATAGATTCAAACACAACTAATCGCTGAGTATCGCAAAGTGTGTCTCCGGTTGAGGTGAATTTTAATCCTATAACCGCACCAATGTCTCCGGCTTTAAGATAGGCCACTTCTTCTCGGGCGCTGGCATGCATTTTTACAATTTTTTGCACCCGTTCTTTTTTTTCAGTTCTGGGGTTGAACAGTTGATCCCCAAGCTTTACGACACCTGAATAGACACGCACATATGTTAATGAGCCGGCAAAAGGGTCATTTGCCAGTTTAAACGCAATAGCGGCCGCAGGCTCATCATACCTTGGATGACACTCCACAGTTAAATCAGATTTAACAGGATTCATTCCTAGCACAACTGATTTATCCAGCGGCGAGGGTAAGTAATCAATAACGGCATCAAGCAACTGCTGAATACCTTTATTTTTAAAGGCCGCACCACAAAAAACTGGAAAAGCTTTTAGCTCAAGCGTGGCTTTTCTTAATGCGGCCTTAAGCTCTTCAAGCGTAAGGGCTTCGCCATTTAGATATTTCTCAGTTAAAGTATCATCTAATTCACAGATTTTTTCTAAAGTATTTGCACTTTCTTTTTCAACAAGCGCAGCTATGTCGTGTGGAATTTCGACCTCAGAATAACTATGCTCGGTGGCGCCTTTCCAGACGTAGGCTTTTTTTGTTAGTAAATCGATGACCCCCAAAAATTGATCTTCGGCCCCAATGGGCATTTGTAATTTAATCGGATAAGCTTCAAGTTTGTCTCTGATCGTTTCTACACTTTTATCAAAATCAGAACCTACACGGTCCATTTTATTAATAAAACAGATGCGCGGAACTTTATACTTATTAGCTTGTCGCCAGACAGTTTCAGACTGAGGCTCAACACCGTTAACCGCATCAAAAACAGCAATTGCGCCGTCTAATACGCGTAGCGATCTTTCCACTTCAATCGTGAAGTCCACATGTCCAGGGGTGTCTATTATATTAAGTCGGCAGTTTTTCCAAAATGCGGTCGTGGCTGCTGAGGTAATGGTAATACCACGTTCTTGCTCTTGCGGCATCCAATCCATTGTGGCGGCACCATCATGAACTTCGCCAATTTTATGACTTTTTCCTGTATAGAATAGAATTCGTTCTGTAGTTGTGGTTTTGCCGGCATCAATGTGCGCCATGATGCCGATATTTCTAGTATGTTTTAGATCAGCTTCAGTTTCTGAGTTAGACTCGCCCTTTTTTGAACTTTGCTCACTTTTTTTAATAGAGCTCGCCCCATGCTCGCCCCCCATTAAAATACTCCAAAAAATTGATAGGTAAAATTCTGCTCTAGATTTCTCACAACCAAGGGTCGCATCACATCTTAAACAAATCTAATGCTTTCAACTGTTTTTTTGCGCGGCGTTAATCATATTTTTTCAGGCCCGTAACACCAAAACACACGGTAAGCGTTGGGAGTGTTATTTTGAAGCAACTCAAGATACGAGATGGTTTTTCGCTTTTTTAATGTCTCTGTCTCGCCCATTTTTATTACCTCCCAATATGGGGGTTAATTCTGTTTTGCCCGTTCGGGCTTTATTCGCTTGACCATACTCCCAAATTGTCGGATAATTTGGGAGTATGGTCAAGCGGCTTATAAAACCATCAATTAATTCGAGTTTTTTTCTGTTCGGTGCCCGTGGCGTTGGCAAATCAACTTGGATTGAAGACGAATTTTTATCACAATTTAAAAATAAAAATGAAGTTTTGTATATCAACCTGCTTGAAGACCTAGTTGAAGAACGATATCTGCGAAATCCACAATTACTGGTAGAGGATATCAACGTAAAAAAGGATGCAATCAAATGGGTTATTATTGATGAAGTACAAAAAATTCCCCGTTTTTTAGATATTATTCATAATCTAATAGAAAAGAAAAAAATTAAATTTTTACTTTCTGGGTCAAGCGCCAGAAAATTAAAAATATCAGGTGCCAATATGCTTGGTGGACGAGCTTTTGATTATAGATTGTTTCCATTTTGTTTTATAGAGTTAAAAGAACTCTTTAAATTAGATGAGGTCTTAAATTATGGAATGCTCCCTCGAGTTTTTGTTCTTAATCAAACTACCGATAAAATAAAATTCTTATTAAGTTATGTCAGCACTTATGTGAAAATGGAAGTTCAGTTAGAGCAATTGCTGCGAAATATAGAACCATTCAGAGATTTTTTAGAAATTGCGGCGCAAATGAACGGAAAAATGATCAATTATTCTAAAATTGCTAAAGATGTCGGTGTGGATCATAAAACAGTGCAGACTTATTATTCTATACTAGAGGACACGTATTTAGGCTTCAAACTACCAGCCTACCATAACTCGATCCGAAAAAGCCAGTTGCTCACTCCTAAGTTTTATTTTTTTGATACAGGTATTAAGAGGGCTATTGAAGGCTCACTGCATTCGGCTGTGGTTCACGGAACTTCTTTTTATGGTGATACTTTTGAGCATTTTATTATTTTGGAAATTTATAAATTAAATCATTATTTAGAGACTGATTATCGAATTTCATATTTTGGTACTAAAGATAAATCCGAAGTTGATCTGATCCTTTCGCGAGGTCGTAAAAAAATTCTTGTTGAAATTAAATCTACAAAAAATATTAACGAATCAGAAGTAAAAAAACTGGCTAAATACTCTGCTAAAGCGAAGGGTAGCGGATTTTATCTTTCGCTTGATCCATACCCTAGATTCATTCATGATATTAATTGTTTACCTTGGGACCAGGGCATTAAAAAGATTTTTGAATTGATTGATTAGCGCTTTTGACTGGTTCGAGTCATACAAACCTGTTCGCCATTTTCACCTTTAAGACAGGTTTTATCATAGTGGTAATGTTCTGCCGCTGTGGTTTAGGCACCGGCGGGCATTAATTTGGTCATTTCAGCAGCGAGAGCTGCAGGCGGGTTTTAGCCCCGCCGAAATTGAATACCTACAACAATTACGAGAGTCTTTTTTGGATAAAGGCAGTGTTTGGAAGAAGAAATAGGGTCTATAAATTGCCGAATTAAACTTGCTCGATTTTGTAGCTACGAAGCTAAATCAAATTTAAAATCAAGCTTTGGATAAAGAACATTCAAAAATTTAACCAATCTATCAATAGTAAATTCATCAAAGTGATAATGAAGAATTTTACTCATAAGAGATTCATCAATACCGATTTTTTCAGCTAAATCTTTTTGTGTCAGATGATGTGCATTTTTATACATAATAAACTCTTTACAAAGTCGGTGTTTGATTTTATCAACTGCCGATGCATTTTTATCTAATGGTTTCGAAGCAATTGATTTTGACAACAGCTCGCGCATGTCAGAAAGTTCAGCCTCAGATGGAAATACAGTTTTTTTCGCCATATTTATTCTTTCCGATCAACTCTAAAGGCGTTGATCACTCCTAAATAATCATCGCAAATACACATGAGCATAATTAACCGATATGGTCGCGTCTGATTCATTACAGGTTCTGCTACAAAGTACTGAAACTGACCTTTTTCTGAATCAATATCAAAGACCTCACCATGAATAGATTTTACTAAATCTAAAATTAATTCATCGTTAATAGACTCAGCATGTTTTATTGAGTAATGCTGATCAATTACAATACAAGTTAGCTTGCGTCCGTTTATTTCAATTAATAGCTCATATTCTGTGCGCCGACTCATCTGAAGCAGCATAACATAGTTGATGAATTTGTCAAGAAAATTAAATAATGAGGCTTATACAATTAATATTGAACTACGAATACAGGCGGGTTTTAGCCCCGCCGAAATTGAATACCTACAACAATTACGAGAGTCTTTTTTGGATAAAGGCAGTGTTTGGAAGAAGAAATAAGGTCTATTCCGCAAGATTTTTTCGGCAGTTTGTAAAATTTATATAAATTATAAATCAGCCTGCTTATGCACTTGACTCCAGTCTCCTATAGTTCAAATGGCGGAGATTTAATAGATGCCTCAATTAAGCGATAAAAGACAAGACCTCGACTGGCAGGCACGTTGAGCGGAAATACTTCTGCACGTCATTTTGCTTTCAATGTAGAAACTCCGCCACCTAAATGTGCTTTAGTGGGTTAAAATGCAATAAAATTGTTCTGATATTTATTTTACTGATTCTGAAAAGTACAGCTGCAAATTAAGACAGAACTCGATGCTCTGGAT
>Ga0105164_10000051_pt1 | contig 80660 bp, 81 predicted proteins | sample VDWuncwatermetaG_FD_89674 | JGI IMG/M metagenome (GOLD analysis project Ga0105164, IMG submission 89674) | Wastewater microbial communities from Netherlands to study Microbial Dark Matter (Phase II) - VDW unchlorinated drinking water | ecosystem: Environmental > Aquatic > Freshwater > Drinking...
GAACCGATCGGCTATATCCCGCCAGCAGAAGCTGAGGCACAATACTACCGGCAGCTAGCCAACACGGATTCTGCCAACGTTACTTAAACTAAACTGCCTCCACGAAACCCGGGGCGATTCAATCTGGCCTCTGTGCAAATGGCGGAGGGTCTGATCAAGCATCTGATAGAAGCTGAGACAACCGATCGTGAGGTTCGCTCTGTCGGCTATCAGATGAAGTCAGCCCGATTTCCTATTCACCGCAGTCTGGCTGACTTCGACTTCAGCCAAGCGAAAGTGGATGAGTCCATGATCAGACAACTTGCCATCTTTGAATTTACGCAAGCCGCACAAAATGTGGTGCTGGTCGGTGGCACAGGAACCGGCAAATCGCATCTGGCGACGGGGTTGGGCGTATCGGCTATTCAACAACACGGCATGCGAGTACGGTTTTATTCGACTGTCGACTTGGTTAAACGCTGGAACTGGAAAAGGCGGCCGGCAAACAAGGGCGACTGGCGCTGAGTCTGATGCAAGTGGATCTGGTGATCCTGGATGAGTTGGGCTATCTGCCGTTCTCACAAGCGGGCGGCGCTTTGCTGTTTCACCTGCTGTCGAAAATCTACGAGAGAACCAGCGTGATCATTACGACCAACCTGACCTTCTCGGAATGGAGCAGCGTGTTTGGGGATGCCAAGCAGACCACGGCGTTACTGGATCGACTGACGCATCACTGCCATATCGTTGAGACCGGCAACGAATCATACCGATTCAAGCACAGCAGTGCGGCAGCCAGAGAGCGCATCAAGGCGAGGGAGAAAAACAAACGTGCACAAACCAGTGAAGAAGCACTCTGAAAATCTCAACAGGAGTTTCAACACCATCTCAGTCTGGTAGACTTATCCACAGCGGCGTAGTTAATTACGCCGTAAAACGCCTGGTCAAAATTCAACGCGCACGGGTGGTCAGTTTTAAACGCGCGCCAACATTCAGCGGAAAGTGGTAGTGACTCTGTTAACGACAGAGAAAGCAGCCGTTTTCGGGGGTATTCAAGGGGAAAATACGAAAACAGAGAATGGCCAGAGACGCGAAAGCCCGCGTTCAGCGGGCTTTCTTGTGTAATAATATTGTTAATAATCAACAATATAGGCTGTCTGGCGGAGCGGTGTCAGTCGAAAAGTTAATCTAACTTATTGTAAAATAAAGGTATTAAATTTTTAAATATATTTAATACCCCCATTTGTACCCCCGTAACTCTTTGGTGCTGACAAGTTTGCTAGCTGCAAGGGCTTAAACTAAGTGAGTTTTGCCAAGCAATGACATCGGATTGCCGCCAGCGAACTGAGCCTGTGCCTATGGAAACGGGACGAGGGAATTTGCCAGTTTTTAATAGTCGGTAAATTGTTGCACGGCTCAAACCAGACAGTTTTTCAACAGTTTTACGCGGAATGAGGAAATCAACTGTCTCTGATTGCTGCGGTTGGAAAGGTGCACTTTGAAGTATATTGGTTTGCATAATTTTCTTCCTAAGAGAATTAGATTTACTTCCAAGAACACGCCCAGCCAGCGAGCATGCCTTCACCATCCCACACGAAACCGACAGAACCGCCTGAAGCTTCTTTCAGTGTGTCGAGTGCAATATCGCTTGTCTTGCGTTCGGTGCCGACAGGAACAGTAAAACACTCCATAGGCACCTGAATATTGCGCGATGAGCGAAAACGGTGCTTGTTGAGTTTTCTGTCACCTGTTACGAATGCTTTGACCAGATACTTGCCGAGATACTGCACCAGAAAGAGCCGCTGATCTTTACGGTTGCCTTTGGGTGCACTCACGTCGATATTTCCCTCGCCCACAATTTCACGCCATAGGGTGCGGATCAATTCCACGTTCTGTCGACCACGAACAGCCAGGTGCCAATGCCATGCGCCACGTTCTTGCTGTTCAGCTACTGCCACATAAAGCCAGTCAGCCAGATTGACTTTCATCTTGCGCACGAAACGATTCAGATCGTCAGATGCGCGAGTGAAATCGGTGACATTTTCCCGATAGGTGAGGGTAAGCAAATGGGTAAGGTTGGCACTCAGAATGAGCTGACGTAAACGGGATTTTGCGCGACGTACTGCTCGATCTTCATTTTGTGTGCGCTCGGTTGAGGTGCCTCGTGCGGCCTTGTGAGATGGACACACCCCGACAAATGACCAGCCGACCTCGGCAAGACCTTTGCCGTAATTGCGTAAGGTGATGCGATTTTTACCAGTGGGGTGATTGTTGAAATATGTCCTCTTTTCAAGTCTAGGGGCGGCTGCGCCGCCTGTGGAATTTACTCCGAGCAAAGGGGGTTCAACAAGGGGAATTAAAACATCGCCTCTTGTTCGTACGGCCACCGTGCGCGGGGCGCACGTGCGGGCGATCGAACAAATGGCAGCGGAAACAGCATCTGATGATGAAGGGTTTTTCATAACGGACTCCGATCAAAGTTGATTGAGAAAGCCGTAAGGCAAAAATCAACTTCATCCGTTATGATTGGTGGCATTTCCGACAGGCTTTATACCCTGTCTGGTCATAAATAAAAAATGCACTTAGAGGGTCATTCCTCCGACCAGAAGTTCTGGCTAAAACCTTGCGACGATTTATTAGATCAGGATAAATATATTCTTGTCAAGAAAAATATAAATGTTTGTTCACATATCCACAGCCGCGCTTTGCGCCCCCGCGCGCGTCTGCGTGGCGTGCGCCACGCGCGCGTGGCTTCGGGCTATGGATATATGAACAATATCTGCTAGAGAATTTTCTTGTGCTGTGTCGATTATGATGGGTAGAACCTAGAGCTCAGGCGCGCAATGGTATCACTTGAGCGCCAGACTTCGCAGCATCCAGATAATCAGCCCATTTTTGCATAATACCGCGCCGTTCTTCAAAGTAGGAAGTTCTGATATATGCGGCTGCTGTCTGATTTTCGAGGGCATGGGATAGCATGGCTTCCAGTGCTTCCCATCTATATCCCATTTCACCTAGCGTTGTGCGTGCCATGCTGCGGAAGCCGTGGCCTGTGTGTCTGCCTTTATAGCCCATCGATTCAATGATCTTGTTGACGGTATTTTCAGAGACGACGCGTCCCATTCCGTTGCGACTGGGGAATACATGCTCGCTATGCCCTGTGACCGGATAGAGTTCCCTCAGTACAGCTATGGCCTGATCTGAAAGAGGTACGGCATGGGGTTTTCGCTTGCCGTGTTTGCCCTTGCGCCCTTGTTGTTCGGCAGGGATGACCCAACATCCTGCATCAAGGTCGAAGTCTGCCCACTTTGAAAAACGCATTTCACTCGATCGGGTTGCCGTTAGCAGCAGCAGACGGAAAGCGGCAGAGGCAATCAGGGAAACTTTGCCTCGCTCCTGATACTCATCAAAGGCGCGCAGGAAGGCGGGTATTTCTTCTGTGGTGATACAGGCAAAGTTTTCTACCTTCGGGCGGTCTGCCAGTGCCATACGAATTTCTGCAGGGTTATATTTGGCTTTTCCCATCGCAATCGCGTATTTGAAAGTTGAGCTGATCGTTTGTAAGAGTCGGTCGCGGGTCTCAAATGTGCCTTTCGCCTCAACGTTGCGCATAATCCCGACCAGCTCCATCGGCTCGATCTCCGCGATAGGGCGATCCCCGATAACAGGAAATGCGTATTTTTCCATGTTGAGCATCCATTGTTTTGCATGGCCTTCTGTCCATATCGGGGATTTTACTTTGTGCAGTTCACGGGCAAGCGCCGAAAAACTATTGACGGTGGCGGCCTGTAATATGCGCCGTGCTTCCTTCTTTGTTTCGTTCGGATCGGTGTCGTTTGCCAATAGTTTGCGCGCCTGTTCGCGACGTTCGCGCGCATCGGCTAGGCTAATGTCTGGATATACCCCCAGCGCCAGTGTTTTTTCTACCCCCAAAAATCTGTATTTGAAACGCCAGTACTTTGAACCGGTGGGGTGTATCAGTAGATACATGCCGCCACCATCTGCGATTTTGTACGGTTTATCTTCGGGCTTGGCTTTCTTGATTACCATATCCGTTAGTTTGCTCATGATCTGACCTCTCTGTGGGGGTATAAATGGCGTGGGGGTATTTAGATACCCCCAAATATACCCCCATGAGGTGTGAGATTCAATGAGGCAAATTGATGCAGATTTAGACGGTTTAGACGTAAAAAAACCCATAAATCATTGATATTTATGGGTTTGTGAGTCTTTTTTAGACTCCTTGAAACGGTGTTCTGGCGGAAGCGGTGAGATTCGAACTCACGGAGGACTCTCATCCTCGCTAGTTTTCAAGACTAGTGCCTTAAACCGCTCGGCCACACTTCCATTTTCGCTGATAACTGGCATAAGCCAGTTTCTCGAAGGCGCGCATTTTGACGTAAGTTGCGCATTCTGTCCAGAAATTTTATAAAAAAATTATTTTCGTATGCAATCTGCCCAATTGTTAGGGGTTTCGAACAGGCGTATTCGCTCAAGTCGCAAATGATTTCCATAGCTGTCCTGATAAGCCGGATCAAGAATTTTGAAGGCTTCCTGTGCCAGATTCTCTGCGGTTGGCACCACGTCGAAAATGACAGTTTTATGATCTGGCATGGTTGCCAGAAAGTCACATACCTGTTTGTCGTTACGATAGACCAGAAATGCGTGATCCCAGATATTGACGATTTTTTCTTGAGCAATGCGTTTAACATCTGAAAAATCCATCACCATGCCCTGGGCGGATTGCCCCTCCGTTTCGATGATCTCGCCTGACAGGGTGATCTCCAGCGCGTAGCGATGCCCGTGCAGGTGTCTGCACTGACTGTTATGGTTGGGGATACGATGTCCGGCATCGAATTCCAGGCGGCGGGTGATGAGCATGATGAATACAGTCTTTTTTGTGTGGCACGAATTATAACATTGAGCGGGATTTATCCCCGGTGTGATTCCCTATCGGTTGGAATGATCGGAATTTGTTGGCGAGACTGATAAATTCCCGTTGTGCATTCATATTTTCAGGTTGTCCGTAGCGCAACGTGATATATCGGGCTGCAAGATCCTGGATCGAGTCTGATAAATCGGCACGAGCGCGGGCTACGCGCATCGCGAAGTCCCACGGGCCTTCATAAGGTTGCCGCGTAAAACCCGATTTGGCCAGCTTACGGCAGATTTTTAGCCATGCGGCCTGCGTTTTATCCGGCTCGCGTTTGAATAAGTGGCGCAGCATATACAGCGCGAACAGGGCAATGACTGCGCCTAATCCTGCCACCATGTTAACCGCAAGTTGTTGCCAGCTCCAGGATTCCAGTCCCAGACGGCTCATTAAGGCGAACTGCCGCTCGTGGTCGTAGCCGATAATCGCGCTATTCCACTGGTAGGACAGGGCATCGAGGTTCAGTCGTAATTCGCGCAGGAACGGGTTGCGAGCCATGTATGACAGGGCTGCATTATCAGGCAGCGCCGCGGACAAGCCGTGCGCGACCCGTTCCGGTGCAATGGATGCGGTCGGATCAATGCGAACCCAGCCGCGATGAGTCAGCCAGACTTCTGCCCAGGCATGCGCGTCGGATTGCCGTACGATGTAATATTTACCGAACGCATTATATTCGCCGCCCTGATATCCGGTCACCACGCGCGCGGGAATACCAGCTGCACGCATTAGATATACAAATGCCGAGGCGTAATGTTCGCAAAACCCCTGCCGGGTCGTGAATAGAAAGTCATCAATCGCGTGTTCGCTGAGCGGAGGGGGTTCTAAGGTATAGCTGAAATTTTGCTGATTGAATAAGGAGAGTGTGCGGCTGACAATCTCCTCATTCGTGGCGCTGGCTGCGCGCCAGTCTGTTGCGAGCTGTTGTGCACGGGGGTTTAATGCCGGAGGCAGCTGCAACGCGCGTTGCAGCTGCCAGGCGGATTCCTCCACGTTGGCGTGATAACTCAGGTTGGATTTGGCCTCATAGCGCAGCCGTGCGTTGACAGGGTTTGGGCTCAGTATCTGAAAGTCATCAGTCAGTCGGGCAGGGATTGATATTTTTTCCGGTACGTCGAGTGCAAACAGCCAGCGCTTGTTATGGGGTTCCAGCGTCACACTGTAGGTAATCGGCTGACTCGTGTCGGAAAATTGAGGCGCCGCGCTTCGGATGCGTTTGCCGGGTGTCCAGGTGCGCCCGTCGAAATTCCACAATACGGGGCCTCTCCAGTACATCTGGTCACGCCGTGGCGGCGGCCCCTGAAAACTTGCGCGAAAGGCGACGGCTTCAGACAGTACCAGTTTTCCCATACTGCCCGGCGACATGCTGTCATCCAGTCCACTGCTGGCAAAAGCGTCCTGTGGCAATCCCCACAACGGCCCCTGTATTCGGGGGAACAGGACGAACAGGATGATTGTCAGCGGAATGGCTTGCAACACCAATATCGATGCAATTTTTAATCTTGTTTTGAACGCACTGTGCGGCGCGTGCAGATGCACCCAGGTCACCGTGATGACAAGCAGTGTGATGAGCAGGTACAGGAAGGTTGTCAGCGTCTGCGAGTAAAGAAAATGGGTGATCATGATGAAGCAGGAAAGGTAAATCAGCGCCATCGCATCGCGAGTGCTTTTAAGCTCCATCAGTTTCAGGGTGGCCAGCAGCATCAGCATGGTGACACCGACTTCGCGACCAAACAGTGTGTGGTAGTCGATGAGGATCGCGCCGATCGCAGCGATTGTGATGGTTGCGAGCAGCCATCGTTTCGGCAGCGGGTGAGCGTGCCATGCAAGGTAGCCGCGCCATATCAGCAATGAGATACATAACGCGCTGACCCACAGCGGAAGATGAGTGGTGTGGGGAGCGATCACCATCAGAATGGACAGCAGCAGGCCCCCGATGAGCGCCCGATCTCCCCAGTCAGAGGGGGAGCCTGCATGCAAGGGGCGGGAGGCATTCAAGGTTGTGCCTCGCATAATCCGAACAGGGCGATGCGGCGCAGGCATTCCCCGCGGTGCTGAGCGCCATGGCTAACTGGCAGCGCTGAGTCCGGCAGGATCAATCCATAGTGTAAACCCTGTTTTTCGGCATCCAGTACCCATCTGGTCATGCGCGCCAGTTTGTCTTCCAGTTCCTGTTCAGGGGTATCGGCCAAATCCAGCAGAATTTCTTCGCCCAACTGGGTTGCGAATTGTTTGACCTGCAAGGGATGTCCCCGGGCGTAGGCTTTCCATGCGATGCGCGGCAAGGCATCGCCGGATGCATAATTGCGCAATCCTGCAAAATCATCATCCCCTGTTACGCTGCGTTGTCCGATGCCGTCAGGCGTGTGCCCCGGCGGTAGTGGTGCATCGTGTAAGGGTTTTGGATAAACCAGGCAGCGTGTGTCGAAATGAATGTATGACCAGGCATGAAACAGGCCGAGCGGAAACACGGTGTACAAGGTCAGGCGGCCAGTTTGCAGCCAGCCGCGTTTTGTCGCCGTGACGGGCATGAAAATTTCACTGTCCTGTCCTGCAGGAAGATCAAAACTGACCGAGTTGGTGCCGCGCAATACGAGTTGATAGCGCGGAAATGGACTGCTGAACTGTAAAGAAAAAAGTGCGGTCTCACCGCAAAAGACAGGGTCGACACGTCCGGCGCTGATTTTTAGATGCGCCAGATTTCGAAAGGCATGCAGCATGGACATGACCGCCATCATGGCAAGCAAAAAGGTCAGCACATAGCCTAAACTCAGATTGTAGTTGATGTCGCCCAGCAGCATCAGTAGCAACAATAAGCACAGCGACAGCCCATGAAGGGTGGGGAGGATGAAAATGCGTCGCTGTGAGAGTACGATCGTTCCATGCTCGATTTTCGGGCGGAACAGCCAGGTACGGAATCGTTGTCTGAGTGCGATCAGCACGGTGTGTCAGGGAATTGCGACTGCTTCGATTAATTCGCGTGCCAGTGTTGCGCTGTCGTTGTTTTGATATTCGCCCTGCAGGCGGTGGCTGACCACGCCGGGCAGTATGGTCTGCACATCTTCGGGGATGACCGAGTCGCGACCATCGATCAGCGCCCATGCACGTGCGGCGGATAACAGTGCCAGCCCTGCGCGGGGGCTTAAGCCATGTGTATATCGGGGTGATTCGCGCGTATGGCGAAGGATGGCCTGTACATAATCGAGCAGTGCCGGTGAGACAAAAACTTGTCTTGCGCGCAGTTGCAGCGCAAGCAATTCGGTCGCATCCATTTGCGGGGTCAGGCCTGCGATAATTTCGCGCCTGTCTACGCCGGACAGCAGGCCTCGCTCGGCTGCAGCATCCGGATAGCCCATCTCAATGCGCATCAAAAAACGGTCCAGCTGAGATTCAGGTAGCGGGAAAGTGCCAACCTGGTGGGAGGGGTTTTGTGTCGCAATGACGAAGAACGGCGTTGGAAGCTGCCGCGTTAATCCTTCTATCGTCACCTGGTGTTCTTCCATTGCTTCGAGCAATGCGCTCTGTGCCTTGGGCGTAGCGCGGTTGACTTCGTCGGCGAGTATCATTTGCGCAAAAATAGGTCCTGCGTGGAAAATGAACTGACCGGAAGCGGCATCGGTTTTTGCTCGTTCATAGACCGATACGCCGAGGATGTCGGCTGGCAACAAGTCGCTTGTGAACTGAATGCGGGCGAACTGCAGTCCCAGCGTGTGCGCGAGCACCTGTGCCAGCGTGGTTTTACCTACGCCCGGCAAATCCTCAATCAGTAAATGTCCGCGCGCGAGCAGGCAGGTAAGCGCAAACCGGATTTGCTGCGGCTTGCCCAGAATGGCACTTTCGGCTTGCAAAATGACGTTGTTGAGCGAGTGATTCATGGTTATGTTTTGCTGATTGCTTTGGGCTTGCGGTCATATTTACGCCAGTACGGAAACTCGTCTTCATGAATTTCAATATCGAGTTCCATTACTCTGATCTGGAGTTGTGCCTGAATATCTGCGACGGCCTGGTTGTAGACCGCTGGGCCTATTTCGGCAAGAAAATAATCGAGCAGTTCACCTGCCGCTATGTTGCCAAGCTTGTCGTCAATGCACTCCGGGAAATTTCTGGCAAAGTAACGCTCAATGGAGGTTATTGAATGGCTGCGAGCTTCTTTGGATAATTCAACCGTCATGATGTTTTTACAGCAAGATAGCCGCGATGACTTTGCGGTCTTCTTCTACCAGAATGTTGTAAGTGCGGCAGGCTGCAGGCGTGTCCATGCATTCTACGCCGATCCCGGCATTGGTCAGCGCACGATACAGGCGCGGGTGCGGAAAATGCTGCCGTGCGCCTGTGCCGAGCAACAGCACTTCAGGACGCAGTGACATAAAGTATTCGAAATCTGCTTCGCATAGTCCGTCAAAGCTGACAGGCTGCCAGTCCGTGCGAACTTCTTCCGCGCGAACGACGATGCTCGTGTCAAATCGTTCACGATTGACCATCACGTGATCGTCGGTATAGCCTGTGAATAATTTGGTGTCGCCAAGATTGGCCAGATGTAATTTCACTTGTAACCTCGCAAGTTGAACGAATATGGTGCTGAGTGTAGAGGTTAGAGGCGCAATGCGTCAAACGAATGGCCATATTCACAGGATATTTGTGGATTTAATGACTTACAAATTTGCTGTGCGCGTGCAGCACAGGTAAAATCGTGAACTTTCGCGCTGTACCGATCAGCGCTTTTCATTCGAGTAAAGACTAAGTGAAACCAATACTAAAATCCGACAAGCTTGCCAACGTGTGTTATGACATTCGCGGACCGGTGATGGAACGTGCCAAACAGATGGAGGAGGAAGGTCAGCGCATCATCAAGCTGAATATTGGTAATCTTGCGCCGTTCGGTTTTGAGGCGCCTGAAGAGATTCAGCAGGATGTGATTCTGAATCTGCCCAACTCATCCGGCTATTCCGATTCTAAGGGTATGTTCGCTGCACGCAAGGCGATCATGCATTATTGCCAATCCAAGAATATCAAGGCGGTGGGGCTCGAAGACATCTACATCGGAAATGGTGCGTCAGAACTGATCGTGATGGCGATGCAGGGGTTGCTCAATACCGGCGATGAAGTGCTGGTGCCAGCTCCCGACTATCCGCTTTGGACGGCTGCGGTGACATTGGCGGGCGGTACAGCGCGCCATTACCTGTGCGATGAGGCGAATGAATGGATGCCGGATCTGGCCGATATGAAAGCCAAGATCACCGAAAAAACGCGTGCAATTGTTATCATCAATCCGAATAATCCGACCGGTGCGCTGTATTCGGATGATATTTTAAAAGAAATCATCCAGATCGCGCGCGAACATCAGCTGATCATTTTTGCCGACGAAATATACGACAAAATGCTTTATGACGGTGCGATACATACGTCGATTGCTTCGCTGGCTAATGATGTGTTGTTCGTGACGCTGAACGGCTTGTCCAAAAACTATCGTGCCTGCGGCTATCGTTCCGGCTGGATGGTGGTGTCAGGCGAGAAAAAACATGCGCAGGACTATATCAATGGCCTGACCATACTCGCGTCCATGCGTCTGTGCTCTAACGTGCCGGGGCAGTTCGCCATTCAGACGGCATTGGGCGGTTATCAGAGCATCAATGATCTGGTGGCCGAAAAGGGACGGTTACGCAAGCAGCGCGATCTGGCCTATGAATTGCTCACTGCCATTCCCGGTGTGTCCTGCGTCAAGCCGAAAGCGGGTCTCTATTTGTTCCCGCGCCTTGATCCTGAGATGTATCCGGTCGCGGACGATCAGCAGTTCATTCTGGAATTGCTGGAAAACGAAAAAGTGCTGGTCGTGCAGGGCAGTGGCTTCAACTGGAAACAGCCCGATCATCTGCGTCTGGTGTTTTTGCCGACGGTGGATGACTTGACTGAGGCATTCGCGCGTATCGCACGCTTTTTAGAACAATACCGCAAGCGGCACGGCACTTAAAGTTTGCCGGTCAGGCTGTTTTGCTACATGCTCAATATTGAATTTAGGACATAACGAATGAAACCAATCAACGTAGGACTTTTAGGGATAGGCACTGTCGGCGGCGGTACTTTCACTGTATTGCAGCGTAACTGCGAAGAAATCGCACGACGTGCAGGGCGTGAAATCCGCATCGTGGTGGTCGCAGATAAAAATCTGGAACTGGCAAAGCAGGTAACAGGCGGTGCATGTCGTCTGACCGATGATGCGTTCTCGGTGGTGACTGACCCTGAAGTGGATATCGTGATCGAGTTGATCGGCGGCTATGGCGTGGCCAGGCAGCTGGTGATGCAGGCGATCAATAACGGTAAACATGTGGTGACCGCTAACAAGGCATTGCTGGCCACCCACGGCAACGAGATTTTCAAGGCGGCACAGGACAAGGGCGTAATGGTCGGTTTTGAGGCTGCGGTCGCGGGCGGCATCCCCATCATCAAGGCGGTGCGTGAAGGCTTGACGGCCAATCGCATCGAGTGGATCGCCGGTATCATCAACGGCACGACCAACTTTATTTTGTCGGAGATGCGCGACAAGGGGCTCTCTTTCGACACCGTGTTGAAAGAAGCGCAGCGTCTGGGTTATGCGGAAGCGGATCCGACCTTCGATATCGAAGGCGTGGATGCGGCACACAAAATCACGATACTGGCATCCCTTGCATTCGGTATTCCGATGCAGTTCGACAAGGCTTACATCGAAGGCATTTCCAAACTCGATGCGGTCGACATCAAATACGCAGAACAACTGGGTTACCGCATCAAGCTGCTGGGGATAACCCGCCGCACGGATGAGGGCGTCGAGTTGCGCGTGCACCCGACGCTGATCCCGGCTAAGCGTTTGATTGCAAATGTTGAAGGTGCGATGAACGCGGTGCTGGTACAGGCCGATGCGGTTGGCGCAACCTTGTATTACGGCAAAGGGGCAGGCGCAGAACCGACTGCCAGTGCGGTGATCGCGGATCTTGTGGATATCACGCGCATGCATACGGCGGATCCTGAAAATCGCGTCCCTCACTTAGCATTCCAGCCCGATGCGATGGTCGAATTGCCGATGCTGGCGATGGATGACGTTACCACCAGTTACTATTTGCGTCTGCGTGTCGCGGATAAGACCGGTGTGCTGGCCGACATCACGCGCATTCTGGCGGATGAGAATATCTCGATCGATGCGGTGATTCAGAAAGAACCGGCAGACGGCGAAACTGAAGCCGATCTGATCATGCTGACCCATCAGACGCGCGAAAAATGCATTAAGGCGGCGATCGTTAAGATCGAAGGTTTAGGCGTGGTAACAGGCCATGTAACCAAGCTGCGCATGGAAGAGCTGGGAAAATAAATTGACTTTCCGGGTAGCGCTTGAGTGTGTACAAATTATCAGCGGGCTGCTGATAATGAGTGGCACACAGAAGATATTGACTGCGCAGGTATCCGCCAATGATTAAGCAAGTTTCCGATTGGAATCAGCTCTCCAGGCTTGTGCTGCGAGGCTACAAGTCTGTTGCCGAGTGCGATATTGAGCTCAGTAAGCTGAACGTTCTGATCGGCGCTAACGGTGCCGGAAAATCCAATTTCATCGGCTTCTTTCGCCTGATTAATCGCATTCTCGATAATCAACTTCAGGCCTCCGTGGGGGAGGCGGGTGGGCCTGATGTGATGTTGCATTTTGGCCGGAAGAGAACCGAAGAATTGCATGCACAGATGTATTTCGGGAGTAACGGCTACCGGTTTACGCTCAAACCTACGCAAGACAATCGCATGATGTTTGCGCATGAGGCGCTTTGGTGGAATAAGCATGGAGACTGGCTGCCACATTCCGGGCACTTTGAAACCTATGTCGAAGCGCAAAAAGAGAAAACCAGAATCTACGAATATGTCGTTCCTGCCATGCGTCGCTGGCGGCTTTACCATTTTCACGACACCAGTCGTAGCGCCATGGTCAAGCAGGTTCATGGCATCAACGACAACGAGTATCTGCGCGAAGATGCGCGCAATCTTGCGGCCTTTCTGTATCGCCTGAAAAATCATCACGAGTCCCATTACAAGCGCATCGTTAAAACAGTTCAACTGGTGGCCCCGTTTTTTGGCGACTTCCATCTGCGCCCCAGCGTGGATAATAAAGAAAAGATTCAACTCGAATGGACAGAGGCTGGGCAGGATATTCCTTTTACTGCCAGCGCTTTGTCCGATGGAACTCTGCGTTTTATCTGCCTTGCCACGGTGTTGTTACAACCTGGTGAGTTCATGCCTTCCACCATTCTTATCGACGAACCCGAACTGGGGTTGCACCCTTTTGCCATCGCCGTACTTGGCGGCTTGATGAAATCTGCAGCAGGTGATCATCAGCTTATTGTCTCCACACAATCTGTCGAACTGGTCAATGAATTTGATGCTGAGGACCTTGTTGTGGTGGATAAACTAGGTGGCGCATCTACCTTCAAACGCCTGAATGGCGATGAACTGGCCGAATGGTTGGGCGAGTACAGCCTGGGTGAGTTGTGGAAGAAAAATCTGCTGGGCGGGAGACCGACCCGATGACACGCATATACCTGCTGGTTGAGGGGCAGACCGAAGAAGCATTTGTGCGTGAATTGCTTGAACCGTATTACGCACGGCTCGGTTTGTACCTGACCCCCATTATTGTTCGCACTAGCCCAGGGTATAAAGGTGGCGTGGTGAGCTACGCCAAAATCAAACCGCAAATTTTGCGCTTATGCAGGCAGGATGAGGGGGCATACGTCACCACCTTGTTCGATTTGTATGCTCTGCCGCAGGATTTTCCCGGTAAAACTGATGATGCATACCCCTCGGCGGGTAGCGGTCATCAGAAAGCCACATTTCTGGAAGCGCAGTTGGCGCAAGATATCGCTCAAGCCAATTTTATTTCCAATCTGATGGTGCATGAGTTTGAGGCATTATTATTTGTGGATACGGGAAAGTTTGCCGTATGGGTGGACAACTACAAAATAGTGATTTCTTTGGGCGATCAGGCACAGAAGTACACAACCCCTGAAGATATTAACGACAGTCTGCAAACCGCACCTTCCAAGCGTATTCTGGCAGCCATGCCGAGCTATCAAAAGACTTTTCATGGTCCGTTGATTGCCTGTGAAATAGGGTTGGACGCCATGCGAAATGCTTGCCCGCACTTTAATGAATGGTTGGTGAAAATTGAAGCATTGTTGCCGTCTACGACAACGGCCTGAACTGATGGCTCTCAGTTTGAAAAATTTTTCGAATAAGGATTTTTAATGAAATACATTTCCACACGGGGCAATGCGCCCGCCATGACCTTCACTGAAATCCTGCTGGCGGGCTTAGCGCCCGACGGTGGTCTGTATCTGCCTGAGGAATATCCACAGGTGACCCGTGCAGAGCTGGATGCGTGGCGCACGCTGTCCTATGCAGATCTGGCGTACGCAGTGTTATCCAAATTTGCGACCGACATTCCGGCGGCGGATCTTAAGGCCATCACAGCTAAGACCTATACCGCCCAGGTGTATTGCAACGGACGCAGCGACTCCGATGCGACACAAATCACACCGCTACGCACACTGGTACCCGGTGTGCATCTGCTCGAATTATCCAACGGCCCGACGCTGGCGTTCAAGGACATGGCGATGCAGCTGCTGGGCAATCTGTTTGAGTATGCGCTGGACAAACAGCATGCCGAACTCAACATTCTCGGTGCAACTTCAGGCGATACAGGTTCGGCTGCCGAATACGCAATGCGCGGCAAGCGCGGTATTCGTGTGTTCATGTTGTCCCCGAATGGCAAGATGAGCGCGTTTCAGCGTGCGCAGATGTATTCGCTGCAGGACGAAAATATTCATAACATTGCGATCAACGGCATGTTCGACGATGCGCAGGACATGGTCAAGGCCGTGTCCAACGATCATACTTACAAGGCCGCTCACAAGATCGGTACGGTCAACTCGATCAACTGGGGTCGTGTTTCCGCTCAGATCGTGTATTACTTCAAGGGTTATTTTGCCGCGACGTCATCGAACGACGAGCAAGTCGCTTTTTCAGTGCCGTCGGGCAATTTCGGCAACATTTGCGCAGGGCACATCGCGCGCATGATGGGGCTGCCCATCGGCCAGCTGATTCTGGCGACCAACGAAAACGATGTGCTGGATGAGTTTTTCCGCACCGGCGCCTATCGTCCGCGCGGCACAGATCACACCTATCAGACCAGCAGTCCGTCGATGGATATTTCCAAAGCATCTAATTTCGAGCGTTTCGTGTACGACCTGGTCGGCCGCGACGGTGCGAAAGTGCGCGAATTCTGGAGTCGTGTGGATGCGGGCGGTGCGTTCGACATCAAAGGCATGGAATGCTGGCACGACCTTGCAAAGTTCAAATTTTCCTCCGGCAAGAGCACGCATCTGGATCGCTTAAAAACGATACGCGAGTTGTGGGAGGAATACGGCGTGATGGTGGATACGCATACAGCAGATGGCCTGAAGGTCGGGCTTGAGCAGCGCCGCCCCGGTTTGCCGCTGATCTGTCTGGAAACCGCACTGCCCGCCAAGTTTGAGGAAACCATCATTGAAGCGCTGGGGCGCAAGCCTGAACGTCCGGCTGCAATGGAGGGAATCGAAGAGCTGCCGCAGCGGGTTGAAGTGATGGATGCGGATGTCGCAACACTCAAGGCGTTCATATCTGCGCACATTCCGAATTGATCGGCGGTTAACAGAGGTATGAACAACCTTCTTCTGCTCGTCCTCTGTTTTTTAGCCGGTATGCTGCTGCGGTATTTCCGGCGCATGCCGGATAATGCACCGGCAACGCTCAACAGCTTCATCATCCACGTCTCTCTGCCGGCGCTGACGCTGCTGTATATTCATCAGCTGAAATTGTCGGGCGATGTGTTGCTGGTCGGTCTGATGGCGTGGCTGGTGTTTGGCTTGTCGGCCGGTTTATTCTGGCTGCTCGGACGCTATCTTCACTTGCCGCGTGCCACGACAGGTGCGCTGATACTGGTCGGCGGCCTGGGTAATACCTCGTTTTTTGGTGTACCGATGGTCGAAGCCTTTTACGGACAATCTGGATTGAGTACGGCGATCATCGCCGATCAGCTGGGTTCTTTCTTTGCGCTCTCAATCTTGGGTATTACCTTTGCCGGCATTTATTCTTCGGGCCGTCCCACAGGCAAGGAGATTTTCAAACGCATCGCGCTGTTTCCACCGTTTATTTCATTAATCATCGCGTTGCTGCTGATACCAGTCGAGTATGCCGACTGGTTTGCCGTGTTGCTCAAACGCTTAGGGGATACACTGGCGCCATTGGCCTTGCTGTCGGTGGGGCTGCAACTGCGCATGGGACATATCGCTGAGCATAAACGCAATCTGGCGCTGGGACTGGGCTTCAAACTGATACTCGCACCACTGGCGATTTATTTGCTGTACGTTCAGCTGCTCGGCGCGCAGGGACAGGCGATACAGGTCACACTTTTCGAAGCGGCGATGCCACCGATGATCACTGCCGCAATTGTGGCCTCCGAGCACGATCTCGATCCTCCTCTGGTCAACCTGATGGTGGCGGTGGGGTTGGTTATCTCCTTTTTTACGCTCACCGGCTGGTGGTGGCTGATGAAGGGTATATAGATTTCTTCTGGTTAAGTAAATGTGCCGGAACATGCGCTCTGCACACTTCATGTCGTTCTCCTTGTGTTGAAAGGAAAACAATTGTCACCGCTTTGAATGCTTCGGGTGGTTGTTTGTTATGTCGGACAAACGACTGAGTTTGACCATCTATGTTATTGCGTCATGCTCCGATCAAGCCTGATGCACGATCCGCGTTTCTAGGGTTACGTTTAATACCTTTCTGATTGCTGAAAAAACCGCCGATAAACTTTCCATGGTCGGATTGCCGCGAGCAGACAGCATACGATGCACGCTCTTGCTAGGACGGTTGGTTGCCAGGGCGATTTGCTCAAACCCGACGGTTGCATTCACCACATCGCGCAGCAATAAACGCGATGCTTCTGCCTCGCCATTGAGAAACATATCGGTAGCTTCTCTCAGCAAGGCTTCTGCAAACGCTGGGTCTGCCTTGATTCTGGCTTGTAATGTTGTACTGGAATCTACAGTGAGCTGTCCCATCATTTATCCTTTCTGACTTTTCTTTAACATGGCTTTGCGTGCATCGTACTCATCACGCAATTTCTTCGCCTGCCTGATATCGGCAGGCTGGCCATTCTTAGTTCCACCGCCAAGCAGCACAATGAACACATCACCATCCTGAATGAGGTAAATCCAAATTCCCGGCCCCCAATCAATCCGATATTCCTTGAGCGTTCCGTCTATGGGCTTCACATTCCCAAAACTGCCCGCCATCATTCGCGCACGAGCAGCGGCCACTTTTGCGGCATACTCAACGGACAAGTCATTGAACCACTCAGCATAGTAGTTCTTCTGTTCGCTGGTTATGTATTCTTCAATCTTGATCGACATGGCTGAATGGTAACTTTAAGGTTACTTTTTGGCAAGAAAAATTCAGAGTAGATTAGATAAGTTGGATATCAGAGATGGATATTCCGTTGAAAACGCGCTGCCATGAAGTGCAGGTATCGGGCTAGCAATTTCGGCCTTCGAGTGACCGTTGGCACATTGTTGCTTGTCACGATTGTCTGCTTTGTGCCAACCTTTTCATAATTGCTGACGAAATCCAAGGTGGGCAATAAATTTGTGCTGTGCATTGTGTGTCGGGAATGCTTTCGGCACTATTGGAAAATTCTGATTTTGCGAGGGATTTTCGCTTTATATGAAATCAAGCGGGCATAGCTAAAAATTTTTACCAGCATGATTGGGTATAATGCGCACCCGATATAAAAATCAGACAGGCTACCGTGTTCGATCGTCTCGCAGTTCTCTTGCAATACCTTCTTCCAAAACAGATTCTGACCGAAATCGCCGGAAAAGTCGCCAGTGCGCAGGCCTCGTGGACGCCCTCGCTGATCGAGTGGTTTATCGGGCGTTATAAGGTGAACATGGCGGAAGCAGCCAATCCCGACATTCACAGTTACGCCACCTTCAATGACTTTTTCACCCGTGCGTTAAAGCCCGGAGCCCGTCCCCTGTCGGAAGCCGGGTATGTCTGCCCGGTCGACGGTGCAATCAGCCAGTTCGGTCCCATCGACAATGATCAGCTGTTTCAGGCCAAGGGGCATCGTTACTCGACCACTGCGCTGGTGGGCGGCGATGCAAAACTGGCTGCGCAGTTTCAGGACGGCAGCTTTGCGACGATTTATCTGAGCCCCAAAGACTATCACCGCATCCATATGCCCTGCGACGGGCGCTTGACGCGGATGATCTACGTGCCCGGCGATCTGTTCTCGGTGAATCCAGTGACTGCGCGCGGCGTACCGGGTTTGTTTGCGCGCAACGAGCGGGTGGTGTGCGTATTCGATACAGAACAAGGTGAATTTGTACTGACACTGGTCGGCGCGACCATCGTCGGCAGCATGGCGACTGTCTGGCATGGGGTGGTGAATCCGCCGCGCACGGGTGACGTGCGTGAATGGCGCTATGACGATCAGCAAATTAATTTGAAAAAAGGCGACGAGATGGGGCGCTTTTTGCTAGGTTCCACGGTGGTGATGTTGTTCAAAAAAGATACGCTGCAATTTAACCCGCAATGGGCGCCAGCCCTTCCCGTGCGCATGGGTGAGGTGATGGGCGTATGAGCATCTGGAACGAGCGTTATTCGGGCGAGGAGTACCATTTCGGCACCGAGCCGAATGCGTTCCTGGTCTCACAAGCGGCAAGGCTTAAATCCGGAATGAGCTGTCTTGCGGTCGCAGACGGAGAAGGGCGCAACGGCGTGTGGCTGGCCGAGCAGGGTTTGAACGTGCTTTCGGTGGATAACTCGCCTGTTGCGGTTGAAAAGGCGCGCGCACTGGCCGAGATGCGCGGTGTGAAGATCGATGTCGAACTGGTCGATCTTGCAGAGTGGGACTGGGGGAGCGAGCGGTTCGATATCGTCGCCGGCATCTTCATTCAGTTCGCTGATCCGCTTGTTCGCATCGGTCAGTTTGCTAATCTCAGACGCTGTCTTAAACCCGGTGGATTGCTGTTGCTGCAGGGCTATACCCCGCGCCAGCTGGAATACCGCACCGGCGGTCCGTCGCAGGCAGAGAATCTTTACACCGAATCATTGCTGCGTGAGGCTTTTTCTGACATGGAAATACTGCATCTTGCAGAGCACGACAGCGACATACAGGAGGGCGCGGGGCATAGCGGCATGTCGGCGCTGATTGATCTTGTCGCGCGAAAATTAGCCTGATTAAAACGGAGAGTATTTTGAGTTTATTGAAGTCGAATAAGGCACGCGGGATCATCGTAAGTCTGCTGCTGTTGGCGGGTGCCGCCCTCTGGCAGAATTCGTCTGCAGCTAAAAATCCTGTGGTTGCTTCGACAGCTAAGCCTGCGCTGACCGTCATCACGACGATGCTCAAACCCTTACTATTGCAGCAAAGCCTGCATGCTAACGGCAGTGTGGTAGCCTGGCAGGAGGCGATTATCGGCTCAGAGGTCAGTGGTGTGCGCATATCGGATGTGCGGGTGAGTATTGGCGATCAAGTCGCCAAAGGGCAGGTGCTGGCAACGCTCTCGAATGATACGTTACAGGCCAATGAGGCTGAGTCTCAGGCCGCGTTAAGAGAGAGCGAAGCCGTTTATGCGGATGCCGCTGCGAATGCCGCGCGCATGAAAAAACTTGCTGATTCCGGATTTATCAGCGCGCAGCAGGCAGGGCAGGCCTTGACCGCTGAAAACACCGCACGTGCAAAACTGGACGCACAGCGTGCCCGCCTGAAGGTCAGCACACAACGACTGGCGCAACAAAATATCAGCGCGCCTGATTCGGGTGTGATTTCGGCAAGAAACGCTACGGTCGGGGCGATCACCCAGCCTGGCGGTGAGTTGTTCAGGCTGATCCGTCAGGGCCGGCTTGAATGGCATGCCGATGTCACAGCGGATGAGCTTGTGCAGATTAAAAAAGGCTTGCAAGTAGAATTGATGACAGCACAGGGAAATGTCGTGCAGGGGGTCGTTCGGGCCATTTCTCCTGCGATCAACCCGCAGACCCGTTACGGTCAGGTGCTGGTCGATCTGCCACACAATCAGGGACTGGTTGCCGGTATGTTTCTTGGCGGCAACTTGTTGCTGGGCGAAAAATCGGCAATGGTGCTGCCTCAGTCAGCTGTGATGGTGCGTGACAAATCGGCTTTTGTGTATCGGGTGGGGAGCGATTCGCATGTCGTGGCGCAGGCTGTCATCGCAGGGCGCCGCCAGGGAACGCAGATTGAAATTATCAGCGGGCTGGAACAGGGCGTGCCAGTCGTCGAATCGGGTGGCGCATTTCTGGTCGATGGGGATCAGGTCAGGGTAACGGCTAAATGAACGTTTCGGCCTGGTCTATCCGTAACCCTATACCGGCGATCCTGGCGTTTGCGCTGCTGACGATGCTGGGCTTCATGGGGTTTTCGGCCATGAAGATACAACTCTTCCCCGATATTGATTTTCCGATGATCACGGTGACGACCACCTTGCCCGGTGCATCACCTGAGCAGATGGAAGTGGAGGTTGCACGCAAGATCGAGAATGCACTGGTTAGCGCACAGGGTTTGAAACACCTGTATACCCAGGTCAAAGAAGGGGTTGCGATCGTCTCGGCCGAATTCAGACTGGAGCGTGACTCGCACGCAGCCCTTGAAGATGTGCGCTCTGCCGTCACCCGCGTGCGCGGTGATTTGCCACGCGAGATCAACGAACCCGTGGTCAGCAAGATCGAGATTTCGGGCAAGCCGATTCTGACTTATGCAATCTCAATACCCAACATGAGCGAGGAAGCGTTGTCCTGGTTTGTGGACAACAACATGACCCGCATCCTGCTGGGCGTGAAGGGCGTCGGTGCGGTCAATCGCGTGGGAGGGGTGACACGGCTGGTACGCGTAGAACTGGATCCTGAAAAAATGCTGGCGCTCAACCTGTCAGCTGCCGATATTTCCGCTAGGCTCAAACTGATCGAACAGGAGGCGCCGGGCGGGCGCATGGATATTGGCGGCATGGAGCAGGCGGTGCGCACGGTGGCGACCGTGCAGAGTGCGGAACAACTGGGGCAGATGGAGCTCAGCCTCAAAGATGGCCGCCGTATCAGGCTGAACGAAGTCGCGACGGTTCGTGACACTATCGCGGAACGCCGTCAGGCCGCATTGCTCAATGGTCGTGCGGTGGTTGGTTTTGAGATCATGCGATCCCTGGGCGCTAGCGATGTTGAAGTGCTGGACGGCGTGACGGCGGCGCTTGCTAAACTTTCCGCATCCCGTCCTGACGTTCATACCGAAAAGGTGTTCGATACCGTCGGGCGCATCTCCGATGCCTACCGTGGCTCAATGGAGATGATCTTCGAGGGTGCGTTGCTTGCGATCATCGTGGTGATTTTTTTCCTGCGCAATACACGAGCGACCATCGTGGCGGCCACCGCCTTGCCGCTGGCGGTCATTCCAACCTTCGCGCTGATGTATGTGTTCGGTTTCTCGATCAATGTTGTCACGCTGCTGGCGCTGTCCCTGGTGGTGGGTGTGCTGGTGGATGATGCGATCGTCGAAATCGAGAACATCATGCGTCATCTGGAAATGGGCAAGAGCCCCTATCAGGCGGCGATGGAGGCGGCTGACGAGATCGGTATGGCGGTGATTGCGACTACCTTCACACTGGTGGCGGTGTTTTTGCCGACCGCCTTTATGAGTGGTATTCCGGGGCGATTCTTTGTGCAGTTCGGCTGGACGGCTGCCATCGCGGTGCTGTTCTCGCTGCTGGTCGCACGCATGCTCACGCCGATGATGTCCGCTTATCTGTTGCGGCCACGCGCAGCGCATGCAGAGCCTGTGTGGATGAAGAGGTATCTGAAATGGGCCGCCTGGTGTCTGGCTCACCGCAAGTCCACGCTGTTTGTCACGGCTGTATTTTTTGTCGGATCACTGGGGCTGGCAGGTACGCTGGAAAAAGCGTTTCAGCCTAAGGATAATCAGTCGCAAACGCAGGTGTCTTTGACACTGGCACCCGGCAGCACCTTTGAAAATTCGCTCGCAATCACTGAGCAGGCGCGCGCAATTTTAACCAGAAATCTCAACGTCACGCTGGTGTATGCAGCGATTGGCGGAGGGACTACGGCGGGCAATCCGTTTGAGCCTGCCGGGGTTTCCGAAGTGCGTAAGGCTACCTTGTCGATCCAGCTAAAACCGATGGATGAACGCGTTGTAAAACAGCAGATTGAAGCGCAGCTTCGCGATGCCCTTGCGGTTTTGCCCGGCGTGCGTGTCAAAGTGGGCATGGGTTCGTCTGCGGACAAGTACCAGCTGGTGCTCTCATCCGAAAACGGAGAATTGCTGGATCATTACGCGATAAAAGTCGGGCAGGAGTTGCGCACCATCCCCGGTGTGGGCAATGTCGTATCCAATGCAGGCCTGTTGCGGCCAGAGATCGTGGTGCGCCCTGATTATGCGAAAGCAGCTGATCTGGGCGTGACCACCTCGGTGATTGCCGAAACGTTGCGCGTTGCAACAAATGGCGATTATGATCAGGCCTTAGCCAAACTCAACCTGCCAGACAGACAGTTACCTATTGTGGTGAAATTGCGTGACGACGCAAGGCAGGACATCGGGCAGCTTGCGCGTCTGATGGTACCGGGCGCAAAGGGGCCGGTGATGCTGGGCAATGTTGCGAGCATCCAGATGAATGCGGGTCCCGCACAAATCGACCGTTACGATCGTCAGCGCAATGTGACTTTCGAAGTCGAACTGGCTGGTCAGCCGCTGGGCAAGGTACAGTCCGCAGCCGTTGCTTTGCCATCGATTGTGAACTTGCCGGCCGGCATTGAGAAGGCGCCGATCGGGGATGCGGAAGCGATGAAGGAGTTGTTTGCAAGCTTTGGTCTGGCGATGTTTACTGGCATCCTGTGCATCTACATCGTGCTGGTGCTCCTGTTCAAGGACTTCATGCAGCCGACAACCATACTGGCGGCGCTGGTGCTGTCCGTCCCCGGTGCATTTCTCGCGTTGTTTGTCTCGCGTACCGCGCTGTCGATGCCATCGATGATCGGCCTGATCATGCTGATGGGCATTGCCACAAAAAATTCGATCCTGCTGGTTGAGTATGCGATCGTATCGCGCCGCTCCCGCGGCATGAACCGGCTGGACGCCTTGCTCGATGCCTGTCGTAAACGGGCCAGGCCAATTGTGATGACCACTATGGCGATGGGCGCGGGCATGCTGCCTGTTGCGCTCAATTTAGGGATGGGGGATGGCAGTTTCAGGGAGCCGATGGCGATCGTCGTGATCGGCGGGCTGATCACGTCCACTTTTTTAAGTCTCCTGGTTGTACCGGTGGTATTCACTTATGTGGACGATGTCGTGCAATGGCTCACCGTTCGTTTTGCACGCAAGCGTGAGGTCTGACGGGTAAAAACGCGTTTTATTAGAAGCGTTCGTGTTGCATCAGATAGCGCCATTGCCCGGTCGCTAATTTGGCCATGGCGATGCGGCCGATGCGGATGCGCTTCATGGACAGCAATTGCAGCCCGACGGCCTGACAGGCGTGCGCGATTTGTCCGGATATGACGCCTTTGAGCGCGAATCTCAGGCGAGTTTCATTCTGCCAGCTGACTTTGATGGGGGGCAGGGGCTTGCCATTAAACTTAAGGCCGTGATTGAGCAGTTTGAGTCCATCAGGGGGCAGTTCACCTGCGACTTCAACGATGTACTCTTGCTCAATGGTGGCCGCATCATCCGATAGTTTGCGCGACACACGGAAATCCTGTGTAAACACTGTTAATCCAGTTGCATTGCGCTCAAGTGGTGTGCATTGCGTCAGTTTGAAAAAATGTTGCCTGAGCAGGTGTATGCCCGAATGATCATCCGGTGAGCGGGTGTCGGCACAAATTGCATCGGGATATATGGCGTTTGCCAGTGGTTGGTGGTAAAGAATCGTCACCGGCTCAATCGGGGTGAGATTGGCATCCGGATTGAGTTCTACTGTTTGCGTCGATACCATGAACTGGGGTGCTTCGATAACTTGCCCGTCGACTAAGACCCAGCCTCCGGCAATATAGAGTTCGGCCTCGCGGCGTGAGCAGGAAATCAATTCAACAACGCGTTTGGCGAGACGGACGGATTCGGTCATGGAAAACTATTCTGGGTAAATGGTACGTCATTGTAAACGTTCAAGCCTGACTCCTGTAAAATGCAGGCATGGATACAATTAAAGAAACGGTTCGTCGTCCCCCGCTCGACGGCATTACGCTGGAAACCATGGTCACGCAATTAGCTGAAAGTATGGGATGGGAGGCGATGGCGGCAGCTGTGCCGGTGCGCTGTTTTACATTTGAGCCCAGCGTGAAGTCCAGCCTGAAGTTTTTGCGTAAAACTCCCTGGGCGCGAGCGAAAGTTGAGGCCTTGTATTTACAGCGTATGCACGCTTAAACACGCCCTGCATCACCCTGAAATGACGAAAATTGCCAGGGGCGGGTTGATTTTCAGGTAGATTTTGAAATTTGACCGGTATGCATGCCTGTAACAGTTCAGCTGTACTCTCTCCTTTATAAAAAATAGTAGCGATATATGTATTCCTGTCTGTCTTGTTTCGGCATATACTGCTGTACAGCCGTTTACATCCATGTCCAGACATCTTAATTCGCTATGAGCCTTGTTGACGACCCCAAATTTACCCAGTTAAAAATAAGTGGTCGTCTGCCCACCCCTAAGGGGATTGCGATGCAGGTCATTACGCTGACCCAGCAGGCGAATGCCTCGAATCAGGACATTGCACATCTGATCGGTGCTGATCCGGCGCTGAGTCTGCGGGTCATTAAAGCGGCCAATGTATTGCTTGCTCATTCTTCTCGCGCGGTTGTGACGATTTCCGACGCCATCATGGTGCTGGGTGTGCGTGGTTTACGTCAACTGGTGTTGAGTATCGCGCTCATAGCAGACTACCGTCACGGACCCTGTAAACAGTTTGACTATCCGCATTTCTGGGTGCACTCGCTGCTGACGGGTATTGCCGCTAAACATTTTGCTCAGCATACACGCCTGGCATCAGTCGATGAAATATTCGTGGCAGGACTATTCTGCCATATTGGCCAGTTAGCGTTGGCCACCGTGTTTACTGAAGAATACAGCACCTTGCTGGCCCGCTCCAGAACGGATGCGCGGGCGACTGTATACGCAAATCAGCAGGCGGAATTCGGGTTCAGTGAAGTTCAGTTGAGTGAGGCGATACTCGCAGACTTGAATTTTCCGAAGATTTTTCAGATGCTGGTGCGTCACTGCGACCTGCCTGACTTGGCGGGTCTGACTGAGGCGACACGCGAGTGGCGATTGTTGCATCTGATGCATCTGGCTACCTTGCTGGCGGATGTGTTTTTGTCCGAAGAGGCTGCAGCTGGTGACGTTATGGCCAGAATTCAACTTCAGGCGCAGCGACTCGGTATCGCTATCGGGGAGCTTGTTCAAATTGCTGATGCGTGTACGCGTGACTGGCTGGAATGGTCGGCGCTGCTCAGTATGGGTGAGAATCTGACTATTCCTGCCTTTTCAACATTGTTGCAGTCATCAGTTACCGCCGCAGCGATGCCTGCTGCTCCGGTTAAGGAGTTTCAGCCATTGCGTGTGCTGGTCGTGGATGATGACGCGACGATGCTGAATTTACTTCGGGCTATGCTGGAGGGGGCGGGGCATCATGTGGTGACTGCAATGAACGGTGTGGAGGCGATACGCCATATCCGGCAATCCCCCCCGCAACTGGTGCTGAGCGACTGGATGATGCCTGAAATGGACGGTATTGCACTGTGTCGCACATTGCGTGCGACGGATGAGTGGCGTCATATTTATCTGGTTATTCTCACCTCGCAGGAAAATCCAGATAAGCTGATAGAAGCTTTTGAGGCCGGTGTGGATGATTATCTGATCAAGCCGGTTACTCAAAAAATGTTTTTTGCCCGCATGCGGGCTGCGCAGCGGGTGATTCAAATGCAGGCTGAACTGGCCTCTGATCAAGCGCTGCTGCAGCGCTTTGCAGATGAGCTTACCGTTGCCAATCAGCGCTTGCAACAACTGGCGTTGACTGATGCACTGACGGAATTGCCTAATCGTCGTGCAGCGATGGAGCGACTGGGGCAGGAGTGGTCACTGATGCAGCGCAGTCAGCGCCCACTGGTCTGTATGATCATCGATATTGATCATTTCAAAGCTATCAATGATCAATTCGGTCACCCCGTTGGTGATGCGGTACTCAAGCAGGTTGCGCAGACCTTGCGTCACACCGCACGTACTCAGGATATGGTATGTCGTTTTGGCGGTGAAGAGTTTTTGGTGATTTGTCCGGATACGGACACGAATGCGGCATTTCAGTGTGCCGAGCGCTTGCGTTTGCAAGTGGCCGCACTGGCGGATTTGACGCCAGCTCATGGGGTGAGTGTCAGCATTGGTCTGGCAGCAGCTGATATCAATATGGATACGCTGGATGAATTGCTCGTTCACGCTGACAAGTGTTTATATGCGGCAAAACAGGCGGGACGAAATAGAACAATTTTCTGATATATTTTTGTTTTATTTTAATATGTTGTTTTTTAATATAAAAATATTTTAAAAATATCCTAAAGTTTCTTAATTTTTGGCCGATAAGGTAATTAGAACGTTGTTTGACCCCTCGCAAACTTCGTACTGCAATGGTTCTCCGGTTCGGTCTCGAACCGGAGTCTTTTGCTTTGTAGGCAATTTTCCTACATTCACTATGTCAAATCCCCTACAATAAAAACATCCTGTTTCCGATTTGATTTTTCGATGTCTTTCGCGCAAAATGCAAACTCTTAAATTGAGCGTTTCATTTCATGATGTTAGCTCTGATAGTTAAATAATCAAGTTAGCGTTTCGAATTCGCACACAAGGGGATCATGATGGATACCATGCAATTGCAAGAAGGAATACGCGACATCAATCTGACCTATCTGATGCTGGCTCAGCAGATGATCAAAGAAGACAAAGCTGCTGCGACCTTTCGTCTGGGGTTGACACAGGAGTTAATTGATCTGATTGGTGGTCTGACCCCTGCGCAGATTATCAAAATGGCAAGTTGCAACATGTTGCTGTGCAGTTTCCGTTTCGACGAAAATACCCTGCTCAATATGGTGACCGACTACAGCAAGAGCCGCATGATGGCGCAAATGCACGCCGCTATTTTAATGTCCGCGCAGCCTGCAGAAGAAACCGTCTAAGCTGCCGGGGCTGATGTGGCGATTAAAACGGTACTCGGTGAGGCGCAGGAAATTAAGATCGCCACTGATCTGATTGAGATGGGCGCGCGCCTGCAGGTGCTGCAGGAGGAGACTCATCTCAGCCGCGAACGTTTGCTCAAACTCTACAAAGAAGTTAAAGGCGAGTCGCCTTCCAAGGGGATGCTGCCCTATTCAACTGACTGGTTTATCAGCTGGCAACCCAATATTCACTCCTCCCTGTTTATGGGAATTTACCAGTATCTGATTAAGAATGCCGGAACGGACGGCGTGCATGCGCTGATCACCGCTTATCGTTTATACCTTGATCAGGTTCACGGTATCGAGGGGGGGGAAGCCGTTTTGAGTATTACGCGTGCCTGGTTTCTGGTGCGTTTTTTCAAAGCCGGTATGATGCAGCTCGTCCCCTGTCGTGAATGCGCCGGCTATTTTGTTACGCATACCAACGAGTTGAACAGACATTATGTCTGTGGTATCTGCCATCCTCCGGCACGTGCCGGAAAAACCAACGCAAAAGCAAAGTTGCTGGCAGAACAAGCCGGGTAACTGGTTGCGATGTTTCTGAATCACTTCCGTTTCTTCCTCTTTGTTAAATTAAAAAATAAGAAAAAATACATAATCGGTGCAATCTGACATCACTGATTGCGCGGATTTGTTTTAGAATGCGATAGCAGAAATAAAACTTAGGAGCGCTGCATGTTAGTTATCGTAGGCTATATCGTTGTATGTGGTTCAGTATTCGGTGGCTTTGCTATGGCCGGTGGTCATCTGGCGGCATTGTGGCAGCCGCTGGAATTGCTGATGATTTTCGGCGGCGCGATTGGTGCGTTCTTTGTTGGTAACAGTATGGGCGCGATTAAAGCGACTTTGAAGGATTTGCCTTCACTCTTGAAGGGGGCAAAGTACTCCAAAGATGTTTACATGGAGCTGATGGCACTGCTGTATGAATTGCTGACGAAAGTTCGCAAAGAAGGATTGATGTCGATTGAAAATGATATCGAAAAACCGGAAGAGAGCCCCGTTTTTTCAAAGTATCCCAAGATTGTTTCAGATCATCATGTGGTCGAATTTATAACAGATTATCTGCGCATCATGGTCAGCGGCAACCTCAATGCAATGGAAATTGAAAATCTGATGGATGTTGAGCTGGAAACGCATCATCACGAAGCGATGGTTTCTTCCCATGTTATTGCCAAGCTGGGTGACGGACTACCCGCTTTCGGTATTGTCGCAGCGGTGATGGGGGTGGTGCATACGATGGAGTCGGTCGGTATGCCTCCCGCTGAACTGGGTATGCTGATCGCTCATGCGCTGGTGGGTACGTTCCTGGGTATTTTGCTCGCATACGGCTTTGTGGGTCCACTGTCCAGCTTGCTGGAACAAAAAGCGGAAGAGGGCGGGAAAATATTTCAGACCGTCAAGGTGACGCTGCTGGCGAATCTGAATGGGTATGCACCTGCGATGGCAGTTGAATTCGGGCGTAAAGCGCTCAGTTCTACTGATCGCCCAAGCTTTTCTGAACTGGAAGAGCACGTTAAACAAAAACGCTAAGTGCGTAAGCAACCTGTTGCTCACGACTTGCCACTGACGACTCACGATTAAATAATATGGCTGAGGATAAAAACAAAAGACCCATCGTTATCAAGCGCATCAAGAAGGTGGCCGGAGGTCACCACGGTGGTGCGTGGAAAATTGCTTATGCTGACTTTGTGACGGCGATGATGGCTTTTTTCCTGTTGATGTGGTTACTGGGCTCGACTGCAAAGGGTGATTTGCAGGGTATTTCCCAGTATTTCAAAACACCGCTCAGGGTAGCCTTGCAGGGCGGATCGGGGAGCGGTGACAGTTCAAGCGTGATCAAGGGCGGCGGAACTGATTTGACGCGCACGACGGGACAGGTGAAAAAAGGTGATGTTGCTTCTGATAAGATTATCATCAACGTTAAAGAAACGACTGCGGATGCGTTGCGGATTGAGCGTGAGAAAGAGCTGATCAAGCTTAAAGAATTAAAGGCGACCATCGAAAAAGCGATTGATAACAGCGATAAACTCAAACAATTCAAGAATCAGATTCTGCTCGACATCACCAGTGAGGGCTTGCGCATTCAAATCGTCGATGAAAAAAATCGTCCGATGTTCCAGAGCGGTCGCGCACAACTTGAGCCTTATACGCGGGAAATTTTGCATGCGATCGGTCAGACTCTGAACGATGTACCCAATAAAGTGAGCATATCCGGTCATACGGATGCGTCGCTTTATGGCGGTGGAGATTTCGGATATAGCAATTGGGAGTTGTCGGCTGACAGAGCCAATGCTTCTCGCCGCGAGTTGATTGCCGGTGGGATGGATGAGGCTAAAATTGTCCGCGTCGTGGGGTTGTCTTCTGCGGTTCTGTTTAAAAAAGATGAGCCGCTCAGTCCGAGCAATCGCCGGATTAGCCTGATTATCATGAATAAAAAGGCGGAAGAAGCGGCCAGCCATGACGGTGGTGTGGTTGGTTTAGATGCTGAAAGCGGCGATAAAGAGATCAGCGATACCATCAAAGAAGGCGTTGATGCGCTGCCAGTGTTGCCGGCCGCGCGACATTAGGATGCAATACGATGTTGATATGAAAAAACCCGCTTCAGCGGGTTTTTTTAATTGCGCAGGATGAGTTGGCTGATATTTTTTTTGTGTGTGCAATCAATGCCGGTGCGCAAGAGGTAAATTTCATTTTCTGACTTGCTTTGACAGGCGCATGCGAGGAAACTGTCATGAGCGTATATCGATTGAATCTCTATCGATAACGAAATCATCACTTTTATTTTCCGACGTTTAGAATTGTTATTCTAATGTGCAGGGTTACATCCGTACTTGCGCAGCGTGTATTTGACCTGAACATGCGTTCGTGTTTAAAATTTTGGCGTAACCAAGCTTGGGAATTTACACCGTACTGTACTCAGCACCGGGAGTATATGTGAGCGAAATTAGAAAAAATAAAACAGATACGCTAAACCTCGGTACCGTTGTCTCGGTACGAGGCAGTGTCGTGGACATCCGTTTCAATGAGAATTTGCCTCCTATCTACTCCTTGCTGCATGCAGGCCAAGACATGCTTGTTGAAATCGAGGTTTGGGCGCAGCTCGATGCGCATCTGGTGCGCGGGATTGCACTGACCCCGACGCAAGGCCTGGTTCGTGGCGGTGTCGTACAGAGCCATGGTTTACCGTTGCTGGCACCGGTCGGTAAAGAGATTTTGTCGCGCATGTTCGATGTGTTTGGTAATGCGATTGACCGGCTGCCCGCACCTGCCGATGTGCAATGGCGTTCGGTGCATTGCGCGCCCCCGTCTCTGGCTCGGCGTTCAACCAAATCAGAGCTTTTTGAAACCGGCATCAAAGTCATCGACGTGCTGATGCCACTGGAGCGCGGCGGTAAAGCGGGGCTGTTTGGCGGGGCAGGGGTCGGCAAGACGGTGTTGCTCACCGAAATGATACACAATATGGCAGGACAGCAGGCAGGGGTGAGTATTTTTTGCGGCATCGGCGAGCGCTGCCGTGAAGGGGAGGAACTCTATCGCGACATGAAAGCGGCGGGTGTACTTGAGAATATGGTCATGGTGTTCGGGCAGATGAACGAACCGCCCGGCGCACGTTTTAGGGTGGGACATGCCGCGCTGACCATGGCAGAATATTTTCGCGATGACGAGCATCGCGATGTCTTGCTGCTGATCGACAATATTTTTCGTTTCATACAGGCGGGCATGGAAGTGTCCGGCCTGATGGGTCAGATGCCTTCTCGTCTGGGTTATCAGCCGACCATGGGTACGGAGTTATCTCAACTGGAAGAGCGCATTGCCAACACCGATACAGGTGCGATTACTTCAATTCAGGCCGTCTATGTGCCGGCAGATGACTTTACCGACCCTGCCGCAGTGCATACTTTTTCGCATTTGTCCGCCTCCATCGTGCTGTCGAGAAAACGCGCAAGCGAAGGGCTGTATCCGGCGATTGATCCGTTGCAGTCCAGTTCCAAGATGGCAACCCCCGGCATCATCGGCGAGCGGCATTATGCACTGGCGCAGGAAATCCGGCGCACCCTTGCGCAATATACCGATCTGAAAGACATCATCGCGATGCTGGGCTTAGAGCAACTCTCGCCGGAGGATCGTAACGTGGTGGGGCGGGCGCGGCGGCTTGAGCGTTTTCTTACCCAGCCTTTTTTTACCACTGAACAGTTTTCCGGCTTAAAAGGTAAACTCGTTAGTCTCAAGGATGCGTTAGATGGCTGCGAGCGCATCTTACGCGATGAATTCAAGGATGTGCCGGAACATGCGCTGTACATGATAGGCGCAATAGACGAAGCGAAAATTTCCACTCAACCGGATGCGGATGATGCAGCCCGTGCAGATGAATCTTAAAATTCTCCTGCCCTTCAGGGTGTTTGCCGACAAGGTCGGTGTGAAGCGCATAGTCGCTGAGTCTCGCGAAGGTTCGTTCGGCCTGTTGCCTCATCGTCTAGATTGCGTGGCGTCACTCGTCCCCGGAATACTGGTTTTTGAGACTGTAGCCGAGGGCGAGGTTTGCATCGCGGTCGATGAAGGCATACTGGTCAAGGCAGGCCTTGAGGTGCTGGTCTCCGTGCGCAACGCCATCGGGGATGCTGATCTTGGTAAATTACATGAAGCGGTTGAGCGTGAATTTATGAATCTGAATGAACAGGAGAAGAGCGTGCGCTCGGTGCTGGCGAAACTGGAGAGCGGCTTCGTTCGTCGCTTCGCGGCATTTCATCATGAATGAGACGGAAAAATCCGAAGGCGGCAAATTCAGCCGTCAAGTGAATGAAAAGGCGGTGCGTAAGCTCCGCGCGCAACGTCATGTCACGCAGACCGTCTGGTCAGGACTGGGAATGATGGGCTTGGTGGGGTGGTCGGTCGCAGTGCCTACTTTACTGGGCGCTGCACTGGGAATCTGGCTGGATAAAAACTACCCGGGCAGCCATTCATGGACACTGATGTTGTTAGCCATCGGTCTCGGCTTAGGATGTGTTAATGCGTGGCATTGGGTTGCCAAGGAAGACCGGGAAATACACGAACAGGAGGGGAGTGATCGTGAATGACAGCCTGAACCTGCTATTTTCCCTGCTCGCGGGAGTGATGCTGGGTAGCGTCTTCTTTGCCGGCCTCTGGTGGACGGTACGGCGGGGGCTCACAGCAAAGCAGCCAGCTATCCTGTTTCTGTTCAGTTTTTTGTTGCGAACTGCGGCGGTCGTTGCCGGTTTTTATGTTGTGCTAGGCGACAACTGGATCAGACTGCTGGCGGGTTTGTGCGGATTGTTTATCGCACGCATCCTGATAACGCGGCTGACGCGGACCAAATTATCACCGGAGGCAGCTCATGCATCTGAGTCCTGATGCGATTATCTTCTGGCAATATGGCGTGTGTAAACTCAACGCCACGATCGTCTATACGTGGGCGCTGATGTTCGTGCTGGTGGCCGGCGCTAAATTCGTAACGAGCAAACTTTCGACCGGATTGCATCGTTCACGCTGGCAGAATCTGCTGGAAATCATCATCAGCGGGATTGAAAAACAGATCGCAGAAGTCGGGATGAGTCATCCTCGCAAATATATCGGTTTTCTGGGTAGTCTGTTTCTGTTTGTCGCGATGGCCAGTCTGTTTACCATTATCCCGGGTTATGAGCCGCCGACAGGCTCACTCTCGACGACAGCGGCGCTGGCGATCTGTGTGTTTGTGGCGGTGCCGATGTTTGGGATTGAGGAAAGTGGACTCGGTGAATATCTTCGAGCCTATCTGGCACCGACGGTGATTATGCTGCCGTTTAATATCATCAGCGAACTGTCACGTACGCTGGCGCTGGCGATCCGCCTGTTCGGCAACATGATGAGCGGGACGATGATACTGGCCATCTTGCTGACTATTACGCCGTTCATTTTTCCGATCGCGATGAGCGTGCTCGGATTGCTCACGGGCATGGTGCAGGCATATATTTTCAGTATTCTGGCTGCGGTATACATCGCGGCTGCAATACAAGTTCGCAATCCAAAAACAGATGAAGTTCATACATGAACGTCGATAATCAAAGGAGATACCATGGATAGCATGACCATTATCGCGGTGGCTTCAATCATCACCGCAGGTTTAACGATCGCAGTCGGCGTGATCGGACCTTCACTGGGGGAAGGGCGCGCGGTAGCAACTGCGCTGACGTCGCTGGCGCAGCAGCCTGATGCTTCTGCGACCATCACCCGAACGCTGTTTGTCGGTCTGGCGATGATTGAATCCACGGCCATCTACTGTTTTGTTGTCTCAATGATACTGTTGTTCGCCAACCCGTTCTGGAACCATGTCATTGCGCAAGTCGCCGGAAAATAAATCATGCTGATCGACTGGTTTACCGTCGGTGCGCAAGTTGTCAACTTCCTTATTTTGGTGTGGTTGCTGAAGCGCTTTTTGTACAAACCCATTCTGAATGCAATCGATGAACGGGAAGCGAGAATTGCCAGAGAACTGGCCGATGCGGATGCTGCAAAGGCACAGGCCAGGCAGGAACGAGACGAGTTTGAACACAAAAATCAGTTGTTCGAACAGCAGCGCCGCACGTTGATGGAGCGCGCAACGGAAGAGGCGCGTGCTGAACGCAAACGCCTGCTTGATGAGGCGAGGAAAGATGCAGATACGTTGAGCGCGCAGCGTCAGGAGACGTTAAGGCTGGATGCGCATAACCTCAATCTGGCTATCCGTCGTCGTGCACAGCAGGAGGTGTTTGCAATCGCCCGCAATGCGCTGAGCGATCTGGCAGGAGAACGCCTGGAAACGCAGATGGTTGAGGTATTCATCCGTCGTTTGCAGAAAATGGACGATGAGGTGAAAACCGTGATGGGTGATGCGCTTAAAACTTCATCTGCGCCCGCGCAAATCTGCAGCGCGTTCGAATTGCCGGATGGCCTGCGCGCAGCGCTGCAGGATGCGCTCAATGAATCGTTTTCGGCTGAAATCAGGCTGCAGTTTCAGGTCGAACCCGGGCAGATCAGCGGCATCGAACTGATTGCGAATGGCCGTAAACTGAGCTGGAGCATTTCGGATTATCTGAGTTCGCTGGAAAAAGGCGTGGCTGAACTGTTGAAAAATAAAGCTGTATCGGTCAAAACCGAACCCGACATAAAGGCGGGATAAACATGGAACCCGACACCCTGGAACATGTTTTCGATAGTGTGTTTGCCGAGATCAGTCAGGTTCGGGAAGCTTACATACCTCAACTAAAACTTCGGGAGGTGGGCACGATCACCAGTATTGCCACCGGTATCGCCAAAGTTTCGGGTCTGCCCGGCGTGGGTTTTGAAGAGGTGCTGAAATTTCCCAATGACATATACGGCATCGCATTCAATGTCGATGAAGATGAAATCGGGGTCGTGCTGCTGGGCGACTACTGGCGACTGAATGCAGGTGACGAGGTGGAACGCAGGGGGCATGTGATGGACGTGCCGGTGGGGGAAGGTCTGATCGGTCGCATCATAGACCCGATGGGCAGACCGCTTGATGGAAATGGTCCGCTGTTGTCTGTGAAGAGATTGCCCGTCGAACGGCCTGCCGTACATATCATGGATCGTGCGCCCGTCACGGTCCCGCTGCAAACCGGCATCAAGGTGATCGATGCGCTCATTCCGATCGGGCGCGGTCAGCGCGAACTGATCCTCGGCGACCGGCAGACAGGCAAGACCGCCATTGCACTTGACACTATACTCAATCAGCGCGACCAGAATGTACTGTGCATATATTGCGCCATTGGGCAGCGGGCGTCGGGGGTGGCCAAAGTGATTGCCGCACTGCGGGAAAACGGGGCGATGGCGTATACCACGGTGGTGGTCACCGAAGGCAATGACCCGCCCGGACTTGCCTATATCGCACCTTATGCAGCGACCAGCATCGCCGAATATTTCATGGAGCAGGGCCGCGATGTGCTGATCGTTTATGACGATTTGACGCATCATGCCCGCGCCTATCGCGAACTGTCCCTGCTGCTGCGTCGCCCGCCCGGACGGGAAGCTTTTCCCGGTGATATCTTTTATATCCACTCACGCTTGCTTGAGCGTGCAACACGCTTGCTTCCCGAACTCGGCGGCGGTTCGCTGACCGCCCTGCCGATTATCGAGACCGAAGCGCAGGATATTTCCGCCTATATTCCGACCAATCTGATTTCCATCACGGACGGGCAGATTTATTTGTCACCCTCTCTGTTCGAGCTGGGCGTGCTGCCTGCAGTCGATGTCGGGAAATCCGTCTCGCGCGTCGGCGGTAAGGCACAGCGCGCGGTTTACCGGTCGGTGGCAGGGGATCTGAAACTTGCCTATGCCCAGTTCGAAGAACTGGAAACGTTTGCCCGTTTTGGCGCCAGGCTGGATGAGCACACCCGCAAGATTATCGAACATGGACGGCGGATTCGCGCCTGCCTCAAACAACCGGAATTCTCACCGGTGTCTGTGCCCGCGCAAATCACGGTTTTGCTGGCGTTGAGCGATACACTTTTCGATGATGTGCCGCCATCTATGATGCGGGAGGCTGAGCTGGCTGTACGTGTTGCAGCGGCCAATATTCCGGATGAGGTCTGCGCACGATTTGAACATGCCGAAAAACTGAGCGAAGACGATCAGTCCGCGATTATTGCAATTGCCCGTGATGCACTGGCGCCTTATCATGCTGAGGATCATTGATGAGCGATAGCGCCGTGAATCTGCGCCGCAAGATCAGCAGTGCCGGGGAGCTGGAATCGGTGGTGCGGACCATGAAGGCGATGGCCGCATCCAGTATCGGACAATACGAAAACGCCGTGCGTTCGCTGGACGACTATTACCGTACGGTGCAACTGGGTCTGATGGCATGTCTGCCACAGCACGCATCCCCGACCCGACTCAAAGAATCAGGCGCGATCGGTGTCGTTGTGTTCGGTTCCGATCAGGGATTGGTCGGTCAGTTTAATGAGGTGATGGCCGAGTTCGTGGTGGATCAGCTTGCCAAACTGCCGGGAAAAAAGCTAGTCTGGACCATAGGCGAGCGCATTGAGTCGCGCCTGGCAGAGCATGCAATTTTGCCGGAGAAAAGCTTTGCGCTGCCCAACTCCATCAGTTTAATCACGCCACTGGTGGGCCAGGTTCTGACTGAAATTGAGATGCAGCGCGAAAATAATGCGATTGCGCAGGTCTATCTTTTTTTTAACCGTCCCAGGAGCGGGGCGATTTACACCCCCGTCAGTCAACGGCTGTTACCGCTTGATGCAGCCTGGCGCCACGAATTGTTAATGAGTACCTGGCCTTCTGCAAATTTACCCGAAATACTGAATGACCCTGAGCAGACCCTGCTGGCGCTGATCCGGGAATATCTGTTCGTTTCTATTTTCAGGTCATGCACTGAATCTCTGGCGAGCGAAAATGCATGCCGCCTGGCCGCCATGCAACGCGCTGAAAAAAACATAGACGAGCTGCTGGAAGATTTGAATCGTAACTTTCATCGATTGCGCCAAAGCGGTATCGATGAGGAATTGTTCGATCTGATATCCGGTTTCGAGGCGATGAGTCGTACACAGACGGGGCCGCTTGAGTAGCCGAAACCGTATGCGCGCCGCTGACGAAGATAGCAGACGATGTTGACGGCGAAGCAATAGTCTGTAATTCTGGCAAGAGACTGTCAGCGGTTAATATCAACGGAAGGAGTATCGTATGCTTGTGACATTCAAAACGGATGCCTATGCCAATGTCATGATGTTTGGCGCGGATGCGCTGGCGATGTTAAAAATGATGGGACACAGCGGTACGATACCCAGCGCCATTCTGGCTCAAGATGTGCCTGCTGTTCTGGCTCGTCTGGTTGCCGCAGTGGATCTGCAAAAAGCGGCGCAGCCGGCTCAGGAGAAGGATGCCGAGGCGGTGAGTCTGGTTAACCGTGCGTTGCCTTTGATTGAATTGTTAACGGTTGCAGCCCGTAAAAAATGCAACGTCATGTGGGAATAGGTTTATAGAGCTATATCGGTACGACGTGTCATGACAGCGCAGCGCAAAAAAACAAGGGCCGGTACGTAACAACGTATCAGCCCTTGTTACCCCTGACTGCTATGCCAGTGCTTTTGCAATGCGTGTCAAGGCTTCCTGCAGATTGCCCATTGAAGTAGCAAAAGACAGGCGGATATAGCCTTCACTGCCGAATGCTGAGCCCGGTACCACGGCCACACCGGCTTCGATCAGCAGATATTCGGAAAAGGCGATGTCAGTCGCAGCGGTGATCTTGCCTTTTTGATGCAAGGTTGCGATCGCAACGCGGGCGTCAGGGAATGCATAGAACGCACCGCCTGCCATGATGCAGGACAGCCCGGGAATCTTGTTCAGCTCGTTGACCACGAATACATGGCGTTCACGGAACGCCTTGAGCATCGGGGTAATGCAGCCCTGATCGCCGTTGAGTGCCGCTTCTGCTGCTACTTGTGAAATGGAAGTTGGGTTGGATGTGCTCTGCGACTGCACGTTTTCCATCGCGGTGATGATGGATTCAGGACCGGCCGCATAGCCGATGCGCCAGCCTGTCATCGCATAGGCTTTGGATACCCCGTTGAGTACCATGGTGCGCGGATACAGATCAGGACAGGCATTCAGAATATTGACAAATTTATCATCGGTCAGCGCGACATGCTCGTACATATCGTCGGTGGCGATCAGAATGTCCGGATGTCCGCGCAACACGTCGCCGAGCGCTTTAAGATCGTCCAGTGTATACACCGCGCCTGAGGGATTGCTCGGGCTGTTGAGCACGACCATCTTGGTTTTCGGTGTAATCGCCGCCGTCAGCTGTTCAGGGGTCAGCTTGAATCCCTGTGCAATATCCGCATGCACGATCACAGGTTTGCCTTCGGCGATGATCACGATGTCAGGATAGGATACCCAGTACGGCGCAGGAATAATCACCTCATCGCCCGGGTCAATCACCGCCAGCGCGAGGTTGAAGAAACTCTGTTTTCCGCCGCAGGAAACCAGGATCTGTTTCGCTGTGTAATCGAGGCCGTTATCGCGCTGGAATTTGGCAATAATGGCTTTTTTAAGCGATGGCGTGCCGCCGACTGCCGTGTATTTGGTAAAGCCTGAGTTGATGGCACCGATGGCGGCATCTTTGATGTGCTGCGGTGTGTCGAAATCCGGCTCACCCGTTCCCAGACCGATGATGTCACGGCCTTCTGCTTTGAGTTTCGCAGCGCGTGCGGTAACAGCAAGCGTGGGGGAAGGTTTAATAGCCTGGACACGTTTCGAGAGGGACACGATATTTCCTTAGAGATTTGGGTTGGGACGGGAATTATACACGTAGCTTAGACCTGCTGAATGGATTGCCATGCCCGTTATTTCATGGCTTGCCGTACAATGCGCGCATGAAAACTCAACACCCCTTTAGTTCGCTGACCCCTGATGTTGTGCTGGATGCGCTCGACAGTATCGGACTGCGCGGAGATGGCCGCCTGCTGGCGCTCAACAGTTATGAAAATCGGGTGTATCAGGCCGGTATGGAGGAAGGGGGGGTGCGGGTTGCCAAGTTTTATCGCCCTGCGCGATGGACGGATGCCGCCATCCTGGAAGAGCATGAATTTGTGGCGACCCTGGTTGAGCGTGAAATTCCGGTTGTGCCTGCGTTGCTGATCAACGGCAGTACCTTGCATGAATTCAACGGCTTCAGGTTTGCTGTCTTTGAAAAGCATGGCGGGCGGGCGCCGGAACTGGATAACCGCGAGACGCTTGAATGGATGGGACGTTTCATCGGACGAATTCATGCGGTCGGGTCCCTTGCGTCATATCAGCATCGCCCTGCACTGGATATGCAAAGTTTTGGTATCGAGCCTGTTGAATTCCTGCTGGCGCACGATTTTATTCCCTCTGAATTACGTGAGGTCTATCGCGGTGTTGCCTCGCATGCGCTCGACGGGGTGCGACGCTGTTATGATCTGGCAGGGCCGGTTAAAAACTTGCGGCTGCATGGCGACTGCCATGTCGGCAATGTGCTGTGGACGGATGTCGGGCCTCACTTTGTCGATTTTGATGACAGTCGCATGGGGCCTGCGATTCAGGATTTATGGTTGCTGTTATCCGGCGAGCGTGCTGATCAGACGAGGCAGTTCGGTGACTTGCTGGCGGGGTACGAGGACTTTTGCGATTTCAACCCGCGTGAGTTACATCTGACTGAAGCGCTGCGCACCTTGCGTCTGATACACTATTCTGCATGGATCGCCAGACGCTGGGATGATGCGGCGTTTCCGGCGGCCTTCCCCTGGTTCAATACACAGCGCTACTGGCAGGATCGCATTCTGGAATTAAGAGAGCAAATCGCGCTGATGAATGAGCCGCCGTTGCATTGCTGAGCACTTCTCCAATGTTACAACCAACTGATAAGGAAATACCCGTGACTGACGAATCTATCATTGCAGCAACACAGGACTGGCTCGAAAAAGCGGTGATCGGCCTTAACCTGTGTCCGTTCGCCAAGGCGGTACACGTCAAGAAACAGATACGCTATGTTGTGAGTCGTGCGACGACAGAAGAGGCGCTGTTCGATGAACTCCTGGTCGAATTACGCAGGCTGCAGGCAACCGACCCTGAGGTAATCGATACTACGCTCCTTATTCATCCTGAGGTGCTGACTGACTTTCTGGACTACAACGATTTTCTTGATGCGGTGGATATTGCCACTGCCGAGCCTGAATTCAACGACGCGTTTCAGGTCGCCAGTTTGCATCCTCAGTATCAGTTTTCCGGAACGGAACTGGATGATATTGAGAATTACAGCAACCGGTCACCTTATCCGACGCTGCATTTACTGCGTGAAGACAGTGTCGACCGGGCCGTGGATGCCTTTCCGGATGCTGACCGGATACCTGATATCAACATCGAAACGCTTAAAAAACTGGGCCACTCAGGTTGGGATAAGCTGGGTTTATTGAAGTAGTTTGTGCCGCTTTCATCCGGGTGGTTATTTTTCCGGATGGTTGCGCAGGATCTCACGGTGAAATTTATAGTTGTTTTTACCGCTCTGTTTTGCAACATACATGGCCGCATCGGCCTGTGTGACGAGTTGTTCCAGTGACTGGGTGTCATCGGGGAACAGTGAAATGCCAAGGCTGCCGCCGATATGACAAAGCTGGCCGTTCAGGTCAAAGGGTTTGGACAGCGTGTCGATAATTTTGCCGGCCACCAGTGAAGCGCCTTGCTCAGATCCGGGGTTGTTCAGCACAAAGGTGAACTCGTCTCCGCCTACCCGTGCCACGGTGTCCGATGCGCGTATGGTTTTTTTCAGCCGGGCGGCGACTTGCTGCAGCAACAGATCGCCCGCATCATGTCCCAGCGTGTCATTGATTTTCTTGAAGCCATCCAGATCGAGAAAGAATACGGCAACCTGATATTTGTTGCGTTGCGCTAAAGACAGGGACAATTCCAGACTGTTCATGAATAAGGCGCGGTTGGGCAGATCCGTTAAAAAATCGTAGTGAGCCAGATGCGAAATTTTTTGTTCAGCCTGCCGCCGTTCGGTGATGTCCCGTGCGATGCCGACAAAGTAATTGTGTCCGCCCAGCATCATTTGCGACAGGGATAACTCCATCGGGAAGGATTCGCCATTTTTGCGGATGGCCGACATCTCGCGGCCACGCAGGCCGGGCAGCTTCCCCGGTTCTGCATGCAAGTGCTGCTGGATATACTCATCATGAGCCGACTGATCCGCCTCGGACAGCAGCGTTTTTATATTTGTGCCTAGTATTTCTGGCTGAGAATATCCAAAAATTTTCTCGGCAGCGGGGTTGAAACCCTGAATCAGCCCGGATTCGTTGATGGTGATGATGCCATCCATCACATTCTGGATAACGGCCTGCAATTGTCCCTGGCTTTTTTCAAGCTCTGTTCTGGCCTGTTTGAGATTCATGACCATCTGCCAGAACAGTTTTACTTCAGGTCCGCTGGTGACGCGTTTTCCTCCAAAAATCTGGGAAACCTGAGTGGCGATTGAGTCGTCGTGTGACAAGTTGTACACGATACAGTCCGGATAGTCTTTGCAGGCCAGAATTGCATCAGCTGCGTTAGTATAAGTCGGAATATCATGCGCTTTTGCTAACAGCAAGCCCGGCGCATCAGTATGGGTATCGGCGATGGCGATCACCCGAACCAGGGTGTCTTCCAGAAACATTTCAAGCAATGCATTCCCACCCCGTCCGGCACCGATGATCAATACCGGCTGACCCATAATTTTATGCGCTTCCATGTCTGCTCCAGGTTCAGTGAGTGGCAAATGCTGATGTAAAATCAAGGATAACTTATCGCTTGCGTATTATGCCTTATTTGCCGCAATCTGCTGGAACAGTTCCATTCTGCGTGCGTTAATTGTACCCGCAGCAACTGCCGCGAGCAGTGCGCAGCCGGGTTCATGCAGGTGATGGCAGTCGCGGAAACGACACTGTCCCAGATACTTTTCAAATTCAATGAAGCCCTGTTCAATGGCGCCAAGACTCAGATGATGCAGGCCGAACGCCTGTACGCCCGGGCAGTCGATCAGGCTGCTGTGTTCATCCAGCGTGTACAGCTTTGCGTGTGTCGTGGTATGTTTTCCTGAATCGAGCACTGTGGAGATTTCGCGCGTAGCGGCTTGTGCATCGGGCAGCAGGGCATTGATCAGCGTGGATTTTCCCATGCCGGACTGTCCGACCAGCACGCTGGTATGACCTGACAGGTAAGGGCGTAAAGTGGACACGTCTTCGACAGCAGAGAGTTCCAGCACGTTGTAGCCGATTGCGCGATAGGGAATAAGCTGTGCACGGGCTGCAGCTGCCGGGACGGGCAGATCGCACTTGTTGAGCACGATCAGCACGGAAAGATGCTGGTCAAACGCAGCGATCAGGCAGCGCGTGACCACTTCATCGCTGAAGGACGGTTCTGCTGCGACCACAATGATGATCTGACTGACATTCGCGGCAATCAGCTTGGAACGAAATGCGTCAGAGCGGTGCAATAACGAGGTTCGTTGCGCTGTGCGTTCGATTACCCCCTGATTGTCGCCGCTGCGTTTGATTTCGACGCGATCTCCGCACACTACGTCGCTTTTTTTGCCGCGCGTCAGACAAGGCAGCAGGCTGCCGTCAGCCAGACGCACCAGATACTGGCGACCGAATGCGGCAACGATGCGTCCATGCAGAATGTCGTTCAAAACAGGGCGTCCGCTTTTGCGGCACAAATGAAATCGTTTTCGGACAGGCCATGGATCGCATGCGTGCTGTACACAATGCAGCAGCTGTTATAGCCTGCTGTCAGTTCGGGGTGATGGTCTTCCTTGTGTGTCATCCATGCCAGTGCATTTACAAACGCGATGGTCTGGTAGTAATTTTTGAAGGCATAGGTTTTAGTTATCGATGAACCCTGCTGCTGCCAGCCTTCGAGTTGTGTTAATAATCTGTCAATTTGAGGTTGCGTGAGAGCCGGTGTATTACCATTGCAAGGCGTGCATTGCTTGCTGGACAGAGCGCATTCCATGATGTATTCCTATTGCAGTTTGTAGTAGCGATTGAGATAGGCTCCCAGATGTTGCTGATCCTGCGGGCTCAGGCTGGCACCGACATTGCCGCTGCAAATGACAATTTGATCAATGAGTTCGGTCGGGCTGTGTACTTTTCGGTTTGCGCGGGTGAAGATTGCGCTGCCGTCGCCGCCCAGCATCGCAGCGTGACAGCTGTTGCACTTGTATTTGTCGAACAGGACTTTCCCGGTTTGCGCATTACCATCCGGAAACGGATTGGCGGATGCGGCAGTGGCCACGCAAAGCAAGATGACAGATGCGAATAACTTCATGGCAAATCTCCTTATTGAGTTTCTAGGTTAGCGATGCGCAAAGCCGCAGGCGGGTGTGAATCGTAAAATTTGGAATACAGCGGGTCAGGCGTCAGGGTGGCTGCATTGTCCTGATACAGTTTGACCAGTGCATTGATAAGATCACCTGATGCCGTTTGTTTTGCCGCATAGGCATCCGCTTCAAACTCATGCTTGCGTGAATAGGCCGCCATGATGGGTGTGATAAAAAAACTGAATACCGGCATCACCATGAAGAACAGCAGCAGCGCCAGGGCGGTGGATTGTGAGGTGACTCCCAGACCTTCGTAAAACCAGCTTGTTTTCATCAGCGCTGCCAGTATCCACAGAAAACCCAGGCTCATTGCAAAGGTCGAAAGGATGCGCTTGATCACATGGCGATGTTTGAAGTGCCCGAGTTCATGTGCGAGTACCGCTTCGATTTCACTCCCGTTCAGGCGCGCGAGCAGTGTGTCAAAAAATACGATGCGTTTAGTCTTGCCGAAGCCGGTGAAATAGGCATTGCCGTGCGCACTGCGGCGGCTGCCATCCATGACGAACAGGCCGCTGCTGGTGAAACCGCAACGGGATAGCAGGGCTTCGATGCGCGCTTTCATCGCTTCATCCTCTAACGGACTGAATTTGTTGAATAGCGGTGCAATAAAAGTCGGATAAATAAACAGAATCAGCAAATTAAAGGCGACCCAAACGCCCCAGACATACAGCCACCAGTATTCACCCATGCGATCCATCAGCCACAATACCCCGAATAAAAGCGGCAGACCCAGAATGGCACCGACCAGGAGTCCCTTCAACGCATCGGCCATATACAGTTTGAAGGTCATGTTGTTGAAGCCGAAGCGCGCTTCGATGCGGAAGGTGCGATACAGGTTGAAGGGCGCCTCGAGCAAGGAGGAGAGCATCAGTACGGCGACCAGAGTGATCATGCCTTGTGCTAACGTTGAGTCGACGTATTTCTGAGTAAAATCGGCAATCCGCTGTATGCCGCCGCCTGTGGTAAATGCCAGCAACAGCAGCGCGTCAAATTGAATGCCGAGCATTGCGAACTGCGTTTTTGCGGTCGTGTAGTCGGCGGCCTTCTGGTGGCTGGTGAGTTCAATCTGTTCGCTGAACGCGGCGGGTACGGCTTCCCGATGGCGGGCGACATGCGCCAGATGCCTTCGTGCCAGCCATAATTTGGCTAAGGTCGTGAAGGCGAGGGCGAAGATGAATATGAATGAAAATTGCGTAGCGGCCATAGGTTTTATGTTTTATTGGTAGCAATAAGTCGGGTTATGACACAATACGGATCTTACCGTTCAATACAGGCGCGCGAATTATGGCACAAAATGAAAATTACCTAGTCTGGATAGACATGGAAATGACCGGACTGAATCCGGATACCGACCGCATTATCGAAGTGGCGATTGTCGTGACGGACAACAATCTCGACACGATCGCCGAAGCACCGGTGCTGGTTGTGCACCAGAGCGATATTATCATGGACGGCATGGATAACTGGAACAAGTCCACCCATGGTAAATCAGGCCTGATCGAAAAAGTTAAAGCCTCGCTGCTCGATGAAGCCGCAGTTGAAGCGCAAATGGTGGCCTTCCTTAAAGAATATCTGCCGCCGCGTAGCTCACCGATGTGCGGTAATTCGATCTGCCAGGACAGGCGCTTTATGGCGCGCTGGATGCCGGCTTTCGAAGACTATTTCCACTACCGAAATCTGGATGTCAGTACCCTGAAAGAACTGGCCAAACGCTGGAAGCCGGACATGGCAAAAGGGGTCAAAAAGCACGGTAAACACGAAGCGCTGGCCGATATTTACGAGTCGATCGAAGAGTTAAAGCACTACCGCGAGCATTTCATCAAACTTTCATAAAATGCGACTGCTCATGCTAAGGGGTGTTTCGAATGATTTCTAATCCTTATTGGCGTGGGTTGGGTGTTCAGGGAAAGTTGCATATCCTGATACAGGGTTCATTGATTATTCTGTTAGTCGTTTCGATGAACTGGGTAATCGGGCGGTTCGAGAAACAGATCATCGGACACGCACAACAACGTGCAAACGAAGTGGCTGACGGACTGATCAACGGCATGAACATGCTGATGATAACGGGCATGGCATCCGACCCCGTAAACCGTCGTTTGTTGCTGGATAAAATGAGCCACTCCAACGGGGTGACCGCTTTGCGCATTGTGCGTGGGCGTTCCGTGGCCGCTCAGTTCGGGCCAGGATTGCCGGAAGAACAGGCGCTGGACGAGATGGATCGTACTGCGCTGGCTACCGGAAAACCAGCTTTCATGCGTATTGAACAGGAGGGCAAGCCTGCGGTACTGCGTGTGGTAGTGCCTTTTATTGCGCTGAAAAATTTTCGTGGCACCGACTGTTTGTCTTGCCATAATACTGCTGAAGGAAGTGTGAATGGCGTGGCCAGCGTCAACATCGATCTGAGTCAGGATTTGGCGAATCTGGCTGATATCAAGAAGAATCTGTGGATCGGGCATATCATTATTCAGATATTTTTGTCCTGGTTGATCTGGCTGTTTGTGCGTATTCTGATTGTTCGCAACATTGCCGAACCGGTTACAAAACTGCATCTGGCGATGTCGGAAATTCAGAGCAGCAATGATCTTTCCAAACGTGCCGACGTGGATGAGCAAAATCCCGATATCGGCGAAATGGCCAAATCATTCAATGCGCTGCTCATTAATCTGGAACGCGCGACGGAACGCCTTGAGCTGTTTGAAAAAATGTTTAAAAACAGCGGGGAGGCAATCATCATCACGGATGCTGAGCGACACATTCTCACCGTGAATCCCGCATTTGAACAGATTACGCAATACAGTTTCGCTGAAGTGGTCGGGCGGGATCCAAAGATGCTTAGTTCGGGAAAGCAAACGGCCGAATATTATAAAAAAATGTGGGATTCCATTGAACTGCTAGGACAATGGTCAGGTGAAATCTGGAACCGTCGCAAAAACGGAGAGGTGTACCCCGAATGGTTGTCGATTGGTGTGGTCAAAAATTCGCACGGGCAGATTCTCAATTATATTTCGCTTTTTTCGGATATCACGAAACGTAAGGAAGCAGAGCAGCGTATCGAATTTCTTGCGCACTACGATATGTTGACGCAACTTCCCAATCGTGCGCTGTTTGCCGACCGACTGAAACACGCTTTGCAGATTGCGGGTCGAACTCACGGCAGGGTTGCGCTGATGTTTCTCGATCTTGATAAGTTCAAAAATATCAATGACACGTTGGGTCACTTGGCAGGTGATCAGTTGCTGCAATCTGTCGCAAGCCGTTTGCAATCCTGTGTGCGTGGATCTGATATGCTGTGCCGTCAGGGAGGGGATGAGTTCATGGTTCTTCTCGAAGATATTCATTCAGCAGAAGATGTCGCGCATATCGCACAGAAGATTATGGTTGAGATGTCGGCCGCGCATCAGTTGGGTGAGGTGGAACGTGTCGTCAGCTTCAGTATCGGAGCGGCCATCTATCCTGACGATGCAACTGATGACGAAGCGCTGACGAAGTGTGCTGATCAGGCCATGTATCTGGCCAAGGAAAGCGGCAGGAATAATTTTAAGTTATACCGTCAATCCTGAACGTATTCGGGTGGGCGTATAATTCAAATTCCCCCTTAGCTAATATAAGGAGATTGTCATGTACCAACGCATTCTGGTTCCTGTCGATGGCAGCAGTACATCCGACAACGCATTGCAGGAGGCCATCAAGTTGATTAATGGGCACCCGGCACAGTTGCGACTGGTGCATGTGGTTGAAGACCTGCAATTTCTGGACACGGAAGGCTATGTGGACTATGCCGAATTGAGAGACTTAACCCGAAAAATCGGCGAACGTGCGCTTGCCAAAGCAAAACAGCGTGTGCAGCAAGCCGATATTACCGTTGAGACCTCTTTGCTCGAAGCGAACGGAGAACGTATCGCACGCGTGATCGATGGGGAGGCTAAAAGCTGGTCAGCCGATTTGATTGTGATTGGTACGCACGGCCGTTCCGGATTCAACCATCTTTTGTTCGGCAGTGTTGCAGAAGGGGTGGTGCGCGGCACATCGGTGCCTGTTTTGCTGGTGCGCGGCGAATAATCGTTGGGCCAGGCTTCGCTGTCATGGGTGGATTTTTATATAAGCGCAGCATTGCTATTACGTTGAGGTTCATTGAAAAATGCTAGCGACGACTGTTATTTTCCCCTGGAATAAAAATTTCGAGATAGGGATTGCCGAGATTGATGAGCAGCACCGGAAGCTGGTTGATTTGCTCAATCAGCTTGCCAGTCATTTAGCTTATGGATCCGATACGCCTGAAATGACCCGGGTTTTTGATGAACTTGCCGACTATGCGCTGTATCACTTCAAGACTGAAGAAGCAATCTGGCGTCAATATATGCCTGATGATGAAATGCCAGCTGAACACGAACAGACACACCGTGACTTTGTGACCGAAGTGCTCAAGCTCAAGTCGGATCAGATGAGCTTGCCCCGCGACGAACTGGTCGATGAAATCATTTCTTTTTTGACTCACTGGCTCGCTTTTCATATTCTCGAGTCCGACAAGCACATGGCGAATATTGTGTTCTCCTTGCAGCAAGGTCAGAGTTTGCAGGTTGCAAAGGAGAATGCCCGTGTTTCGATGAGCGGGGCGACTCACGTGTTGATTGACACGGTGCTGACCATGTATGACAGCATGTCAGCCAGGACCTTGCAGTTGATGCGTGAAATTGCTGAGCGCGAACGAATCGAAGCGAGGTTGCATTTGTCCAGAAGTGTGATCGACAGTACGCTGGAGGCGGTATTTATCACGGACGCTCAGGGGGTCATCGTCGATACGAATCCTGCATTTTGCCAGGATGTGCAGCAGGAGCATGAACAGATTGTTGGAATGGATATCAAAGATATCAAGCCTTCGTTGTTCAGCCAGGGGAAAATGGACGGAATCTGGCGCGATGCCGGCGATCTGGGGCACTGGGCGGGCGAACTGCTAGGACGCAATGTGCAGGGCAGTATCGAGCCGGTTTGGCTTGCACTCTCGTCCATTAAGGATAAACAGGGCTGTGTTTCGCACTATGTCGGACTGCTCTCGTCCATGTCTCAGTTGCTCAACCGGCAGCACAGTCTTGAGGAGGCAGCGCACCATGATGTGCTGACCGGCTTGCCTAACCGCCGCCTGCTGCAGGATCGGTTAACTCAGGCGATCATGCGCAGCAATCGGACCGGTCACAATCTTGCGGTATGTTATCTCGACCTGGATGGATTCAAGCGGGTCAATGACACGCTGGGTCACGAGGCCGGTGATGAAGTGTTACGGTGTGTATCCGTGAGATTGAATAAATTGTTGCGCGGGGAAGACACCGTCGCCCGTCTGGGCGGCGATGAATTTGTGCTGCTGCTGGGGGATCTGGAACGGGTGGAGGAAGCCGGATTATTGCTGTCCAGATTGTTGCAGGATATCGCAAAGCCGATCCCGTTTGAAGATACCGCCATCCTGGTGACTGCAAGCATCGGGGTTACGATCTATCCTTTTGATCAGGGTTCCCCGGCATTGCTGCTCAAACATGCTGACGAGGCGATGTACACCGCCAAGAACAGCGGAAAGTCACGTTACTCTCTTTACAGCCAGTCCTGATTAGTGTTTTGCTCCCATCGCCAGCGCCAGCAGGCGGCCTTTTTCAAGTTCAGTTGCATCAGGCTCAGTCAACCAGCCCTGCAGATTGCTCATCACCATATCAGTCAGTGCGTGCATCCAGTCCCCTCTGTCATTGAGGCAAGGGATATAGTGATATTCCCCGCCGCCTGCGTGCTGAAAGTCTTCGCAGCCTTCCATCGCAATTTCTTCAAGCGTCTCAAGGCAGTCGGCGACAAAGCCCGGGCATACCACGTCCACGCGACGCATTTTTTGCTTGCCCAGTTCAACCAGTGTTGCGGTGGTGTACGGCTTGATCCATTCGGCTTTGCCAAAGCGTGACTGAAAGCTGACGACATACTGATCTTTTTGCAGCCCTAACGCTTCTGCCAGTAATCGTCCTGTCTTGTGGCATTCACAGTGGTAGGGGTCGCCTTTATCCAGCGTGTATTGCGGCACGCCGTGAAAACTCATCACCAGTTTTTCGGGGCGGCCGTGACGGGTCCAGTAATCGTTGATATTGGCAGCCAGCGATTTGATATAGCCCGGATCATCATGAAAGTTACGGACTGTCCGGATAGCAGGCAGGTTGCGCATCTGTTGCAACTGGCTAAACACCTGATCGAATACCGGTGCTGTCGAGCTTGCTGCATATTGCGGAAACATCGGCACGATCAGAATACGCTGGCAGTTCTGGGCTTTCAGGCGCTGCAGCGCATCAGGAATGGACGGATTGCCGTAAGTCATTGCAAAGTCGACCAATAGTGGCGCATTGCTGCGCTCGCCCAGATAGCCTTTTAGCATAATGGCCATTTTTTCAGTATAGACGCGCAGCGGTGAGCCTTCAGGCAGCCAGACGCTGGCATATTTTTCAGCTGATTTTTTTGGACGGACGTTGAGGATGATGCCGTTGAGGATCAGCCACCAGATGGCTTTCGGGATTTCCACGACGCGCGGATCACCCAGAAACTGTTTCAGGTAAGGGCGCACTGCCTGAGCGGTCGGGGCATCCGGGGTGCCCAGATTGACCAGCAAAATGCCGGTTTTTGCGGGCGTCCCGTGATTGAAAGCAGGTTCGGTTTGATAGCTCATGTCAGGAATTTAATATGGTTTTTAGAAATAGATTGCAGGTTGTTGCCGCTGACAGCAACCTGCAGGAAGACAATGATTCGTTAAAGTTTTTTCTCGGCTTTCTTTATGCCTTCCTGAATATCTGCACGGCGACCGGCATCGGCATCTTCACGACCCGGACGGGCAGGGGCATTCTGTGCTTTCTTGAAATACTCGATCGCTTTGGCATATTCACCCTCATCTAGCAGAAAGTCAGCGTAAAAATAGTTCTGGTCGATGCCGTTCGGGCTGATTTTAAGAGAGCGTTCCAGATATTCACGCGCCTTTTTATGATCGCCGAAAGAGCCGAAGCTTGGGACTTTATAATACAGACTGCCGAGCGACGTCAGCGCTGAGCCGTCCAGTGCATTCGGATCTATTTTTTCGGCTGCCAGCAGCAGGTCGCGCGCGGCTTTGGCTGTGCCGCCCGCCTTGAAAAAGACCTGATACTTGGCCAGTGTGCTGGTGATGATGCCTTCCCAGATCAGCGCTTCTGCGCGTCCCGGATTGGCGGCTGTGACCTGATGCGCCTCGGCCACCAGTTTCTCCAGTGCGTCTTCACGATTCTTTTCAGGAATCTGGTAATTCGCGTTAGCCCATTCATGCTGCAGTTGCGCAATGGATGTATCCAGCGGGGTGGCGGCGAAGGTGGTGCTGATCGAGAGCGCAAGCGCGCAAAGGGCGAGATATTTTTTCATCGGGAACTCCGTAGGGGTTGGATTATTTTTTTAACTGTGCGTATTTGCGGGCGATGCGGGTGTTTTTCAATAGGCCGCCGTCAACCAGACGCGGAAACATACCATTCAGGCGGGCAAAAAAGGATTCAGGCTGCCCGATGAAGTATTCTTTCGCATCAGACTCGATCGCGATGACGATTTGTTCGGCGACATAGTCCGGTTCATCCATATTGGTTTTGGTTTCAATCAGCATCTGTGTCGTCAGCTCGTCATTGAGCGGCGTTTTGGCGGCGCGCGGAGAGACATAGGTGATGCCGACCTGGCTGTCCGCCAGTTCGCGCCGCAGGGCTTCTGAAAATCCGCGCATCGCGAATTTACTGGTGCAATAAGTGGCAAAATGCGCAAAGCCGATCGAGCCGAAAGCAGAGCCGATATTGACGATGCGCCCGCTGTTCTGTGCCAGCAGATGAGGGAGCGCGGCTCTGACCAGCAGCATCGGTGCGATCACGTTGACGTTGATCACCTGACTGATGCGTTCCGGTGATTGCCTGTCGTACAGCGTGAAATCCATGATGCCGGCATTGTTGATGACGATATCAATACCGCCCAGTGCCTGCATGGTTGTTGAGATGACCTGTTCTGCGGCGCCTTCTGCCGTCAAGTCCAGCGCGATTGCCGTTGCATGACCGCCACTTTGATTGATCTGGTTACAAATCTCGTCAAGTCGGGGGGCGTTGCGTTCTACCAGTGCCAGATGCGCGCCTTTTTGGGCGAGTAACAAAGCTAACCGATAGCCGATACCACCGGCAGCACCGGTCAGAATGATGCGTTTTTCGGTCAGATTCATGCGTTGTCCTTTGTCAGAAAGCGTGCGCCCAGATCGCGGAAAATGTCACCATACAGTTTGTAGAACATGCGTGCACAGTGGATCAGGCAAGCCTGATCGTTTGGATCTTCAATTTTATTGATCAATGACTCATAAAAATCCACATGTTCCAGATCGAGTGATCCGTGTGAAGTCAGGTAGGAGAAGGCATCGGGGCCGAGCTTCAGGCTTTGCTGAATCGCTTCTCCTGCATGGGTGGCAAGGGCTACGCTTGTGCCTTCCAGTACCAGTACCATACCGAAAAATCCGACCGGATTGACGCGCGCGATGGTGTCGTAGGCGTAGGCGACCATCAGTTCAGTGGCTGTGCGCGGGGAGCCTGTGCGTACCGCCGCCGCATCGCCGCCACAGGCCTTGATGTCGCCCAGTATCCATTCCTGATGACCGACTTCTTCTTCGATATATTCGGCTACCGCCGTTCTGAGCCACTCATATTTGCCCGGCAGACGTCCGCCGCATGACATCAGGAGCGGGGTGGTGTGCTTGACGTGATGATAGGCCTCGGTCAGAAAAGCGATGTAGGCTTCAAGGCTGACTTCGCCCATGGCGGCCGCCTGAATGATGGGCAGTCTTTGCAGTTCATTGCGCTCGGTTTCGGTCGCGGCCAGCAGTTGCTCGTAGATGGTCATGGATTTTCCCGCAGTGATTTAACGATAAAGGCGTTCGATTTTGGTTTGATATTGCGCCCAGATTGCCTCGCGTTTCAGGCGCCCATTGGCGGTCAGTTGACCGTTTTGCGGCAGAAATGGCATGGCAGCCGGCAGTGTGCATTTTACCTGAGCATAGTCAGGTAGCACCAGATTTGCTTCTTCGATGGCATTGTCAATATCTGTTTGGGATGCGTTGCCCCGCGGTACGATCACAGCCACATTCCACGGGCGCGCTTCGCCGAAGACGGCAGCCTGTGCGATGGCAGGATGCAGGGTCAGCTCTCGTTCGACCCATTCGGGCGATACATTGCGCCCGAACGAGGTGATGAAAATGTTCTTCTTGCGGCCGGTCAGATGTAAAAATCCGCTGTCGTCCAGATAGCCGATGTCGCCGGTCGGCCAGAATTCCGGCACAGGTTCGCCGCTTGTATAGCCCAGCAGCGTCGCCCCTTTGACACAAATTTCGCCATCGTCGGCAAATTTGACGGTTGTGTGCTGCAAGGGTTTGCCGACACTGCCGGACAGATGATCGGATTCCGTGTTGAGTGACACCACCGATGCGCATTCGGACAGGCCGTAACCTTCGAATACCGGAATGCCAAGCGTCTGTGCCCGCAGCAAGAGGCGCTCCGAGACGGAGGCGCCACCGATGGCAACGAAGCGTAAATGCGCAGGCTGAGGGTGCCCGGCTTCGATTGCCGCGACCTGCGCGTGCAACAATTGCGGGGTCAGTATGGTAGTCGTCGCCTGGCAGGCGATCAGGGTGCTCAGCATTTTTTTAACATCAAGTCCGCTCGAACCTGACAGTCCCACGGATGCCAGAGGGCGTAAATGGCAGCTTGCGCCCGCCAGCAGCGGCACATATACGCCGGCCAGATTTTCCAGCAGCGTGGACAGCGGCAGCACGCTGACATGCCGGTCGGCGGGTTTGCCATTGGTCGCGGCAAGTAAGGACTTCGCGACTTGATACAGTGCGTCGGCAGACAGGCATACGCCTTTAGGGTGACCTGTTGTGCCGGAGGTATAGGTGACCTTGACGGTGCCGGCAGGTAAGACATGGGCTGCAATACCCTTCAGGCGAAACTCGGTAATTTCCTGATTGCTGATGATGTGGGTGTAAGTGGCCTCGGTCGCAATGCTGCTGGCAGCGAGTATGGACTGATACAGTTCAGGCTGATCGGTGAGTATGCAGCTAATCCCCGCATCGAGGATGCTGTGCGCAGTTTGCTCAGCCGAGAAAAAGAACGGCAGGGGAATGATGGTTTTGTCGGAGGACAGTCCTGCCAGATCAAGCACCACCCACAAAGGGGAATTGTCGAGCGCCAGACCAATATTTTTGGCAGGAATGGTATGCAGCAGTACGCTGATTTGCTCAATGGCGCTGGCAAGATCCTGGTAACTGAGCAGATGTTTTTCGCCGACCAGTGCAGGTGCGTCAGGATGTTTTTTGCAAACCAGAGCGAGGTGCTCAATGAGGGATGAAGGCAAGTGTTGCTCCTTTATACACGGATGGTGCGGCGACGTTCCATGCGTCGTATCGCCATGACTTGTGGTTTGTTTTCATAATAGCTGCCCCAGTTAAACTGATCTTCCGGCGGCAGACGTTTGATATCCGCGTCGCATAAAATTCTCGGAAAGATATTTTGTTTAATCAATACATTGCGAACAAGCTGTATGGCGGTAAAAACGGCCCATTGTTTTGATGTGGCGTGCAGCTGGTTAAAAATTTCGCTGATCAGTAATCTGGACATCCCTGATTCTGATACGGAGTAATTTCCGATTTCAACAATGTCGTTGCGCATGACGGGTGAGCCGAGTCGCTCGGAGAGCACCTGTTCAACGGGTTTATCCATATACTTTTCGAGATATAAGGGCTCTGTCCCCGCGACGCGAATGCCGCAAGCGGCAATCAGATTGCCTGCCTGATCACGCAAGCTCATTAAAACAGGCAGGAAAAACCGGACTCGGGCTCCGCAGGACTGAAAAAAAATATTGGCGATAAATTTCTCAATTTCGGCTCTGTCTGCGGCATCCCGCGCAGAAAAATGCACGGTATAAGATTTGTTTCTTAAGTTGGATGGAGAATGTATTGTCATGTACACTGAAGTTCAATTAATCTTTCATGTTGGACAAACGAGAGACGCTACCCATCCGTAAAATTCTACCCTATTAGTCTGAATCAGGGTGGAGGTTGGGAAAATAGTTCAATATTCTGCTGTTTAAGTTAAAATAAACAAAAATTTACCAGTAAATTTTTTATTCCCCCCGTATTTAACTTTTTGAGGATTGTATGATGAAAAAAATCGTTGCTGCTGCCCTGTTGTCCGTCGCTGTTGCTGCACCTGTGTACGCTGCTGCCGGCAGTTCTTATGTCGGTATTTCTCTGGGCAACGGTGCACCTAATGTTACGCCGGTAACGGGTGTTGCGCTGAGCAAGAAGTCCAGCTTTATTTTCGGCGGACTGGTCGGCTATCAGTACAACCGCAACATGGCTGTTGAAGCTCAGTATACCGGCGTAGGCAAGGTATCTGATGTGAACGGTAAGTCAGTTAAAGCGGATGCGTTGAGCCTGACCCTGGTTGGCCTGTTGCCTGTATACGATAAAGTTGATCTGCTGGGTAAAATCGGTGTTGCCAGCGTTAAGAGCACTGCATCCGGTGTGGGCACGGTGGCCGGTGCGTCGCGTGTCGGTCTGACCTACGGTATCGGCGCTCAGTACACGGTGACCCGTGAACTTGCGGTGCGTCTGATGTGGGATCGTTATGCTGTTTCCGTCAACAATGCGGCTGGCAAGACAAATTCGAATGCGAATGTTGTCACTGCGGCTGCCATTTACAACTTCTAAATTTAGCAGTAATGGCGATTTAGCTGCAATGGCCCTACAAACCGGACTATATGTCCGGTTTTTTTTCGTTCATGTTCCTGATCATATGTTCGCTCGTTTGACAAACAGCCGTTTGAAAACTACATTGCATGTCTCTTTCAAGGATTAAGCTATCTGTTATGAAATCTACACTCTTGTTGATTGGACTGGTCGCGACACTGACTGCATGCGGAAGAAAGGAAGACGCGCAACCCGTCAGGGCAAGCCAGCCGGCGCAGACTCGGATTGTCAGCGCCCCCGCCGATGACAACAGCCGGCAATATAGTGGTGAGATTCGTGCACGCCATGAGATCACGCTCGGTTTTCGCACAGGAGGCGTGATTGTTGAGCGCACGGCACAATTGGGTGCAATTGTAAAAGCCGGGCAAGTTCTGGCACGTCTGGACAGGGCTGATGCGTCGCTGCAGGCGGGGGCTGCAAATGCGCAATACCTGCTGGCCGAAAATGAAATTAAACGGTATCGCGAATTGCGTGGCAAAGGTTTTGTCAGTCAATCCGCGCTCGATGCAAAAGAGGCCGCGTTACAGGTAGCCGGCGCACAAGCCGGATTAACGCACAATCAGTCGGATTACACGGTATTGCGCGCGCCGCATGACGGTATGATCGTGGCGACCCTGGCAGATGTCGGGCAGGTGGTCGCCGCTGGGCAGCCGGTGCTGCATCTGGCGCAAACGGATGAAATGGAAGTGGCAATCGACATCCCTGAGTCGCAATTCTCCAGCCGGCATGTCGGCGATGCTGCAGAAGTCATATTCCTGTCAGGTGCGCCGCTGAGCGGGCGATTGCGCGAATTGTCAGCTTCTGCGGATGCGGCGAGCCGCACTTACTCTGCGCGGGTGTCCTTCAGCGCAACCCAGGCGGTGCTGGGGATGACGGCGCGCGTGCGCTTTAAAGACAAATTGCCTGCTGAGCTGTTGATTCCGGTTGCCGCCATTTACCAGGACGGCAGCCGGATGGCAGTCTGGATTGTCGGTGCGGATCGCCGTATCAGTTTACGCCATGTCCAGATCGGCGCCTATCGCGATAACGGTGCCGTGATCGTCAGCGGTCTTGCCGGTGGCGAGCGTATAGTCAGTGCCGGTGTGCACCGTTTGACGGCAGGTCAACAGATTCAACTGATTGAAGGCGGGCAATGAAAGGGCCGAATCTGTCTGCCTGGGCGCTGACGCACCAGCAAATGGTGCTCTATCTGATAATCGTCTTGAGTTTTGCCGGGGTGATTTCCTACTTTAATCTGGGACGTGCGGAAGATCCTGATTTTACCTTCAAGGTGATGGCTGTTCGCACGCTCTGGCCGGGCGCGACTGCGCTGGAGGTCGAGCATGAACTGACTGAGAAGCTTGAGAAAAAACTGCAGGAAACCCCCTGGGTGGATGTGCTGCGCTCGGCCTCAAAACCGGGTGAATCGATGGTGTTCGTGGTGCTCAAGGATTACACGCCCAAACAGGAAGTGCCTGAAGCCTGGCGTCAGGTACGCAAGAAGCTCGATGATATACGCCATACGCTGCCTGCCGGCGTACAGGGGCCTTTTCCTAACGACGAGTTTGGCGATGTGCAGATCAATATTTTCGCGCTGACGGGTGATGGTTTTGATCTGGCTGATTTACGACGCTATGCAGATACCGTCGCGCTGGAGTTAAAGCGTGTGCCGGATGTGAAACGCGTGGAACTGATCGGCGTGCAGGATGAAAAAATTTATCTGGATGCGACGCCGGCCAGGCTGGCGAGTTTCGGTATCACGCCGGCACAAATCGGTGCGGCCTTACAGCAGCAAAATGCACTGTCGCCGGCAGGATTTATTGATACCAGCAGCGATCGTATCTGGATGCGGGTGACAGGCGGGTTTGACAGCATCGCGCGCATCCGGGATACGGATCTGCTGATCAATGGCAAACACGTGAAGTTGGGCGATATCGTCAGCGTGAGCCGGGGCTTGAGCGATCCGCCCAGGCCGCGAATGCGGGTGGGCGGGGTGCCTGCCATCGGTATCGGTGTGGTTATGGATAAGGGCGGTAATGTCATTCATCTGGGTGAAAATCTCGATGCCGCAATGAAAAAGATCAGGGCGGCATTGCCTGCCGGGGTCGATGTACATATCGTCGCCAATCAGCCGGAAGTGGTTAAAGGTTCCATATCCCTGTTCCAGGATTCGCTGGCCGAAGCCATTCTGATTGTGCTGGCGGTCTCGTTTCTGAGTCTGGGCTGGCGCACCGGTACGGTGGTCGCCCTGTCCATCCCGCTGGTGCTGGCCATCACTTTTTTCGCAATGAAAGTGTTCGGCATTGATCTGCAGCGCATCTCGCTGGGTGCGCTGGTGATTGCGTTAGGTCTGCTGGTGGATGATGCGATTATCGCCGTTGAAATGATGGTCGTGAAAATGGAGCAGGGCTGGGATCGTTTTGAGGCGGCTACCTTTGCTTATACCTCGACCGCTTTTCCGATGCTGACCGGCACATTGATTACGGCCGCTGCCTTTACTCCGGTGGGGTTTTCAAAGTCGGCCGCCAGTGAATATACTTTTTCGATTTTCGCCGTGGTGACGATTGCGCTGCTGGTTTCCTGGCTGGTCGCGGTGGTGTTTACGCCTTATCTTGGCTATCGCCTGCTGGATCCGGCAAAGCTGATTGCGAGCGCGCAGCGGCACGGCGAGGATATTTACGACACGCCTTTTTACCGCCGCTTTAGGGTGCTGGTGACCTGGTGTTTGAAGAATCGCTGGAAAGTGATCGCCGGAACCTTGCTGCTGTTCGTTTTATCGATTGCAGCGTTCGGCAAAGGCGTGCAAAAGCAGTTTTTTCCCTCGTCCAGCCGTCTGGAATTGATGGTGGATATCTGGCTGCCGCAAGGTGCATCGCTCAACGCGACCGAACATGAGACTAAACGCATTGAAGCCCTGCTCAAAGGCGATGCGGCTGTCGCTACCTATTCATGCTATATCGGTAACAGCTCGCCGCGTTTTTTCCTGTCGCTTGATGTAAAACTGTTCAGCGATAATTACGCGCAGTGTGTGATTCTGACCCGTGACTTTACCGGGCGCGAGGCGCTCAAACACCGTCTGGAACAGATTTTTACATCCGCGTCAGGCGGTTTCAGTCATATTCATCCTCATGTGGTGCGTCTGGAAAACGGCCCGCCGGTTGGCTATCTCGTGCAATTTCGCGTCAGTGGCGCCGATGTTGAACAGGTGCGTCTGATCGCAGCCCAAGTCTCAACCCTGATGCGTGCGAATCCGCATTTGCAGGATGTCAGCTATGACTGGAACGAGAAGGTGAAAAGCGTGCGCATCATCGTTGATCAGGATAAAGCGCATGCACTGGGTACATCGAGTCATGAAATCTCGCAGGCGATGCAGGGCTGGCTCAATGGCGTGGCGCTGACGCAATATCGCGAAGCGGATCAGCTGATCGACGTGGTGTGGCGCGGGACGGGTGATGCGCGTTCGCTCGATCGAATGGCTGAGCTGGATATTCCGCTTGCGAATGGCCGTCACGTGCCGCTGGCGCAACTGGCCCGCCTTGTTCCTGTTCTGGAAGAGGCGGTCATCTGGCGTCGCAACCGGCAGCCGACCATGACGGTATTGGCTGACATGAATGACAGTATGCAGCCGGCAACGGCATCGAACCTGTTGAATGTTCAGCTGGAGAGCCTGCGTGCCAAATTGCCTGCAGGCTATCACATCGATATGGGCGGCAGCGTTGAAGAGTCGGCCAAGGGTCAGACGGCCATCATGGCTGTGATGCCCTTGATGCTCATCGGCGTGATCACCTTACTGATGATCCAGTTGTAAAGCATCAGTCGTACGATCATCGTATTGCTCACCGCCCCGCTGGGACTGATCGGCGTGACCGCTGCGCTGCTGATCTTTCAGGTGCCGTTTGGTTTTGTCGCCAATCTGGGGTTTATTGCGTTAGCCGGGATGATCATGCGCAACTCGGTGATACTGGTTGATCAGATACGCCAGGACGAGGCAGAAGGCAAGTCCAGCTGGGAGGCGGTGATCAGCTCTACCGTGCGGCGTTTCAGACCCATTACGCTGACGGCTGCGGCGGCCATCCTGGCAATGATCCCGCTGACGCGTCAGGTATTCTGGGGGCCGATGGCGGTCACCATCATGGGCGGACTGGTTGTCGCAACCCTGCTCACCTGTTTGTTTTTGCCTGCCTTGTATGCAGCCTGGTTTAAGGTGAAAGAAAGTTAAGCTAGAATTATGCTCCAGTCAGTCTTGTCAGCATGTGTTCAACTCATCGCTTCATCGCTGATTTTATCGTGCTAAGAATTTTCTGATATGATAAGAAAGTAATCCAGGTATGTATGCTTAATACAAGGTATTTTAATTTTATTGATGGAGTAAAAAAAATGGCAGTACGCAGAACAAAAGCTGAGATTATTAAAGAACTTGAAGCTCGTATTCAAAAACTAAAAGAGCAACCTGAAAAAGAACTCAAGCTGACAAAAGACAGCGCAGGGATCCCGGCTGCAATTATGGCAATTGAACATGCCGCTTTGCAAAATAACATCGCAGTGAGCGAAATTATTAAAGCGATCTCAAAGATCAAACGCACCGGTTTGAGAATTGAAGATTCCATTCGGAAATCCAAAGAATAGCCGATCTTTCGATATCGTATCCCGCCGATTTAGCAGGCAGCGGCAAGTCAATTGCAGCTGCCATTGTGTCGTTGTCTGCATTGATCGTTGGTGTATATAAATATCAGTCGATGTGATGCAACAATCGTTGCGCCATGCAGTCGGAATCGCCTGCCTGATATTCACCGCAGATCATCGGGCGGATTTCGTAGATCGTGCACAGCATGGTTTTCCGATCCAGCGCTGCGCACCATCCGTCGTCCAGTCTGGCCATGATCCATCCGCCCCACTGATCCTGTTCCGTTAACTCGGGCGGGATGTCATCATCGCCCATCAGCATCACCTCAAGGCGGCAGCAGCAGGCACGGCAGGTGTGGCACGATATAATGCTGTCGCAGGAGTCGATATTCATAGGCTTTCATTCTCGCACCTTGCGGCGCTGAAACCAAATGCTAATTGGCAAGGTGAACTGCAAAGATGGGATAATGCCGCATGAGAAAAAAATCTGCCAGTGCAGCACCTGCCGAACGCCTGCATCCGCGCAATCTGCACCGGGGTCGCTATGATTTCGAACGGCTGATCGCATCCAGCCCGCCATTGGCGGAATTTTCGTCGCCCACTGCGTATGGGGAGTTGTCGATTGATTTTGCCGATCCGGCTGCAGTCAGAGCACTCAATCGCGCATTGTTAAGCCATTATTACGGCGTTAAAGAATGGGATATTCCGGCGCAGTATCTGTGTCCCCCGATTCCGGGCAGGGCGGACTATCTTCACTATCTGGCCGATCTGCTGGCTGAAATACCCGATGCCAGTGTGCCCGTGCGTGTGCTTGACATTGGCACCGGTGCCAACTGCATCTATCCCTTGATCGGTCACCGTGCTTACGGCTGGCAGTTTGTGGGCAGCGATATCGATCCGGCAGCGCTGAATAATGCGCAACAGATTCTGGATGCGAACAGCGGATTAAACAGCGCGATTGAGCTGCGTTTGCAGACATCAGACCAGGCTGTTTTTACGGGTCTGGTCAAACCGGATGAGATATTTGATCTGACGATGTGTAATCCGCCTTTTCATGCTTCGCTGGCTGCAGCGAAGGAAGGTACACAACGAAAATGGAAAAATCTGGGAAAAAATACCGCCAGACAACCCGTGCTGAATTTTGGCGGGCAAGGCGCTGAACTTTGGTGTCAGGGTGGCGAGGAAGCTTTTGTGTGCCGTATGATCCGCGAAAGTGTTCAGTTTAAAAATAACTGCCGATGGTTCAGCACGCTGATTTCAAAATCAGCTACTTTACCCGCTGTGTATCGCGCACTTAACCATGCCGGTGTTCGTGATTACAGAACGCTGGATATGGCACAGGGGCAGAAAAAAAGCCGGTTCGTCGCCTGGACTTTTCAGTCTTAAAAAGTACCGGGCAACACGTACGGGCGCCGCGTAATCGCCTTTAGCTGTGCTGGAATATTGATGATGGCCTGACGTTTTTAATATCAGAACAATTCAATATCACTGCGAACAGGTTCCTTTGCCACGGTGGTGATGTAACGGGATTCTTCTTCCACAATGGTGTTGTTGTGCAGCGAACGCAGCCGTTTTACACGGACTTTACCGGTGACGGGAAAATACACGACCATGCGTGGAAAAACATCCCCCACGTCTTCAGACACCACCTTGATAGCTTCGGTCTTGAGGTAATCTCTGACAAAGATGATGTTGCGCATGCCGATATCGCTCATGTTCTCCATGATGCGTCCGCCGCCAAACAGTTTGGCTTCCAGATTCTGACGCTTCCCGCCGTTTTTGAGGATCACGTTGATCAGATGTTCCATCGCGAAATTGCCGTACCGCGTCGCTGCACTCAGGTTGGCCGCTTTCCAGCTGTTGGCATCGGCGGATGCGGGCAGCATGAAGTGATTCATGCCGCCCACGCCTGAGACGCGGTCGCGGATGCAGGCGGAGATGCAGGAACCCAGTGTGGTGTAGACGCACTCATCATTTATGGTGACGTAATATTCGCCCGGCAAAAGGCGTGCCGCATAGGCTTCATGGGTTGCATTCCAGCTTCTGCGGACTTGCTCGAAGCCGGGCAGGACAAGCGGCATGCGTGGTGGGGTGGCCATGTTATTTGCCGAAAAACTGTTTTTCGGTTTCGATGATTTCTGCCTGTGCTTCGCGTATCACCGCTTCGATGATGTCCTCATCGAGCCCCGTAATCTCCCATGCAAGCGGGTCAACAGGTGTGACATCCGCTGTCTCCAGCGTATCCACTTCAGCCATCTGCGCCAGCGAATTGGCAAGATGCACCAGCGCGACCTCACGCGGATAGTGTTCTGCGCGTTCTATGGCGTGGTGGCAGCTGATGCATTCCACCAGCATCGGCGGCAGCGTCCACTGTTTGGCCAGTTCGCCGCCGACTTCGGCATGGTCGATGCCGATGACCTGCTGTTCGGCCTGATAGATGGGCATTTCGTCCAGCTGATCCAGTACCAGCAGCAAGGCCTGATGGGACGGCCCCGGCAGGCGGTTAAAGAGGATCAGCTCGCCGATGTCGTGCAGCAATCCTGCGGTAAACACCGCTTCCGGATCACAGCGACGCGCCTGCTTTGCCAGTATGCGTGCGATGAGTGCGCAATACAGGCTGTGGCGCCAGAAATTATCCATGGATACCAGATGGTTAGGCAGGCCGGAAAAGGCGCTTGCGACGGACATGGATAGCGCCAGATTGCGGATCTGGCTGGTGCCGATGATTGCTACCGCCTTGTCAACGGTGCCTATCGTCGAGGAAAAACCGTAGAACGGGCTGTTAGCCACCCGCAGCATGCGCACGGTGAAGGAAGGATCCTGACTCACCGCTTTGGCAATGTCGGCCATAGTACTGTCCGGGTCTTCGACCAGTTGATTGATGCGGATAAATACGTGCGGCAGCGTGACCAGCCCGTCCACACCTTTCAACAAGTCGGCGATGTTATTTTTCATGGTGTGCCACCTTGGCACGCAGTGGCGCATTAGTCAAGCTGTGTTGCTTATGATATGCCGTTTTGCAGCACGCCGGGCTTCCGGTAATTTGAATGCGGCCGCTTCTGCTATCATATTGCCATGCTCAATATATTAAACATGACTTACCTGCAGGGCGGCGTTGCGCTGTTTCAGCAGGCCAGCCTGCAGGCGTTTGCCAATCAGCGTATCGGACTGGTTGGCAATAACGGGTGCGGAAAATCTACATTGTTTCGTCTGATCCGCGGCGAACTCCAGCCTGATAGTGGTGAAGTCTCGCTGCAAAGCGGCAAGACGCTGGCCTATGTGGAACAGGAAATTGCCAATTCAGATCAGTCTGCTATCGAGTTCGTGCTGGACGGTGATGAAGCGTTGCGCCGGCTTGAACGCATTCTGGCGCAGGAGAGGCATGATACGGCCTGGTTCGAGGCTCAGCAGCAGTTTGAGTCCGTCGACGGGTACGGCGCAAAATCTCGTGCCGCGCAACTTTTGAACGGGCTGGGTTTTGATACGGACAGTCTGGACAGGCAGGTCGCCAGTTTTTCCGGCGGCTGGCGCATGCGGCTCAATCTGGCCCGCGCGCTGATGCACCGCGCGGATCTGCTGCTGCTCGATGAACCGACTAACCATCTTGATCTCGAAGCGATACTCTGGCTCGAACAATATCTGGCGCGCTATCCGGGCAGCATCCTGCTGGTCTCTCATGACAGGGAATTTCTCAATGCAACGGTCAACCGCATCGCCCATGTGCACGATTGCGTGATCGACAGCTATGCAGGGGATTACGACGATTTCGAACGCGCGCGTGCCGAAAAGATCGCGCAGCAGAATCAGGCGTTTCAGACTCAGCAGCTGAAAATTGCGCATCTGGAAGATTTTGTGCGCCGTTTTCGCGCACAGGCGACCAAGGCCAAGCAGGCGCAAAGCCGCATCAAGGCGCTGGAGCGACTCACACGCATCGCGGCGGTTCATGTCACCGACGGTCACTTCGAACTTGAGATCGAAGCGCCTGAACGCAGCCCGGATCTCCTGATGCGTCTGGATAACATGGGTTTTAGTTACGGCGATAAAAAGTTGTTTCAGGGTATGAACATGGTGCTGCGAGCCGGTGCGCGCATTGCATTGCTCGGACCCAACGGGGCGGGCAAGTCCACCCTGATCAAGCTGCTGGTCGGTGAATTAACTCCCACGACGGGCCGGCTGGACATCACGCCCGATATTCGCATCGGTTATTTTGCGCAGCATCAGCTCGAAAATCTCGATAGTGCGGCCACGCCGCTGCAGCATCTGGAGCGCATCGCCCCAAAGGAAACCACGCTGGCACTGCGCACCTTTTTAGGCCGCTTTGGTCTTGCCGGCAACAGTGAGGACAGGCCGGTGGCGAGTTTTTCCGGCGGCGAAAAAAGCCGGCTTGCTTTGGCGCTGCTGGCCTGGCAGAAACCGCATCTGCTGCTGCTGGATGAACCGACCAATCACCTCGATCTGGATATGCGGGATGCGCTTACGCTGGCGCTCGAAGAGTACGGCGGGGCGGTCGTATTAGTCTCCCACGACCGGAGTCTGATCCGTGCGGTCGCTGACGAGTTGTGGCTGGTGGCCGATGGCGAAGCGAAGCTGTTTGACGGCGATCTGGAAGACTACAAGAGCTGGATAGAATCGCGTCGTCCGCGCGAGGCGGTTCAGGTCAAATCCGTCAAAGCGGCTCCTGTTATCGCCGCCAAACCCAACAGAAAGGCGCTGCAATCGAAGCACAGCAAGCTTGAAGCCGAACTGAACAAGGCGCAGGCTGAACTGACCGAGATTAACGGGCAGCTGGGCAATCCTGCGACCTATACCGATTGCAGCAGCGATTTTATTGCGAAGCTCAATGCCCGGCGTGAAATCGTGCAGACAAAAGTCGATGAACTCGAAGAAGCCTGGCTGGAACTGGAAATGGCGCTGGAGGAGTAGGGAAAAGTGGGCGTCCATTGCAAAATCCAGCCATTTTATTTTGTGGTGCGATTTACATGTAACGTGAATTAAGAAAATCCTTATAAAAAATTAGAATTCAACTATATATTCTGATTGTAAATAGGGATACTCTTAAAAAACAAGATTAGCGTCGCAATCGGGTATGAGCTGCAAATCGCAGCGGGACAGGAAATTCGCTTTAATGCGGTTTCAAGCACCATGCGAAAATAGCGGCGTACTGTTTTTCGTTGATCTTTGCATTGGATCGGAGCACATCGTAGCGCTTATGAAGTCAGCCCTGCTTTTCTGAATGGGGATTTTTGTCGCATAACTGAAACTGTTTGCGCAGATAATAGAATGCCGGTGATATTGTTGATTGATTTTCATGGTTAATAAATTATGCAATTTTTTATCGCCAAATCAATTGTATCTGTTTTAATTTATGTGTTTCGCATCGGATAATTTAGTGCTGTATGCCTAAATCAGATTCGTGACCGGCGACCTTTTATGATCAATAGTCCATTACTACCCGAGCGGCAGCAGATACGCCGCGAGTTCTTAAAACTGTTTTTACCTGCCGTCCTGATCATCTGCTCCGTTGCCGTGCTGACAGGCTGGATGCAGAAGACCAGTTCAGAGCGTGATCAAGCAGATTATGAAAACTTCGAGGTCAGAGTTGCCGGCAATACGCTCAGTAACATTTCTGACATACCTGTTCATCATGTGCACAGCCTTGCACAATTCGAATCAGATATACAGGCTGTACTCGATACCCCGCGGGCAAACGAAACAGTTACACAGGCATTCATTTCACTGTTAAGCCGCAATCCGGCGTATCAGCAAATGCGCTGGATCGGCGAGGACGGTATCGAACGCGTTCGTATCACCAGTAGCGGCAATGGGCAGATAACCTCGACTCCTCACAATGAATTGCAGGACAAGCATGATCGCGATTATGTACTTGAATCCCTGCGACTGAAACCGGGTGAAGTCTACATATCCCGCTTCGACCTGAATGTCGAAAAAGGTCAGGTGGAAATCCCCTACCGGCCCACGATACGCTTCAGTCAGCGGGTTTTTGACCGTCATGGACGCGCACTGGGGTTCTTCATACTGAATCTGTCTGTGAATAATTATCTGGCTGCCTTTGCCAGCCAGGCACATAAAGGAAGCCAGCTGATGCTGATCAATTCTGACGGCTACTGGCTGCAGGACCCAGAAGGCCACGACGAGTGGGGTTTCATGTTTAACAAAAAAACCACCATGGAAACGCGTCACCCTGAGGCCTGGGCACTGATATCCGGTGCAGACAATGGTCAGCGTAAACTTGCCGATGGACTGTGGACATGGAAATCGATCAGGCTGACCAATGCCGGGCAAAAAAATCAGGTCTATTTTAAAGTCGTTTCGCTGCGAAACGCCAGTTTGATAAGCAGTTCATATAAAAAAATCCTGCTGGAAAATGGCGGCGCTGCACTGCTGATTTCGCTATTGTTTGCTATCGGTGCCTGGCGCCTGGCCAGACTGCAAGTTCAGCGGCGACAGAGTGAACGGACAGAGCTTGAAAATCAGGCGCTGGCGGCAGTGAATAGCGAGCTTAATCGCGAAGTCGAACTGCGCACCGCTCATCTGCAGACGGCGAATCAATTGCTGACGCAAAAAGAAGGCTTCATCCGTACCGTAACGGATGCGCTGCCCGGCATGATAGGCTATTGGGATAGCGAATTGCACTGCCGGTTTGCCAACTTGGCCTATTTTGAATGGTTCGGTAAACACGGTGTAGAAATACTCGGCATGTCGATGCGAGTATTGATGGGGGATGCCTTGTTCTGTGCTAATGAACCCCATGTTCTGGGCGTGTTGCGCGGAGAAACGCAGCACTTTGAAAGAGCTATTATTAAGGAGGACGGGACGACCGGATACATACAGGTCGACTATATTCCGGATGTTGCTGATGCGGCTGTTGTGGGATTCTACGTGCTGGCGACGGATGTGACCCCGCTCAAGCTGGCAGAACTTGAACTGGCTGCACTCAACATACAACTCTCCCAGCGCACGGAGGCTGCCGAGTCGGCCAGTCTGTCCAAATCCAACTTTCTGGCCAACATGAGCCATGAAATCAGGACACCGATGAACGGCGTGATGGGGCTGACCTATCTGCTGGAAAAAGCGGATTTGCCGGTTGAGGCAAAAGAGATGGTTCGCAAGATCCGCATGGCGGGGCAGTCATTGCAATCCATCCTCAATGACATCCTTGATTTTTCCAAGATCGAAGCCGGTCATATGGAAATTGAGAATATGCCGTTTCATCTGAGCGATGTGCTGGATAATCTTGGCACATTGATGGCATCCTACGCCGGCAGCAAGCAGCTTGAACTGGTCATCAGTCCGCCGGCAAAAGATTATCATAATCTGAGCGGTGACGCGTTGCGACTGGGGCAAATACTGATCAACCTGGTCGGCAATGCGATTAAATTCACCGATCAGGGCTATGTCGAACTGGCCGTCAGTTTTCAGGCTGAAACAGAGCAACGGGTCAGCCTGCGTTTTGCCGTTCGCGACAGTGGTATCGGCATTACACCGGAAGCCCAGCAAAGCATATTCAACTCCTTCTCACAGGCGGATGCGTCTACCACCCGCCGTTTCGGCGGCACGGGACTCGGTCTTACCATCAGCCGCCGGCTGGTGACGCTGATGGGCGGCGAACTCAACGTCAACAGCACGCCCGGCACTGGCAGCGAATTCTGGTTTACGCTGTCCTTCGAGCGACTGCCGGAGCAGCGCTACTCTTCACCGGAAATGCATCATTTAAAGATACTGATCGCCGATGACAATGCTATCGCCCGAGAAGCGCTGCGCCAGACCGCAACAGGGCTAGGCTGGGATACCCGTGTGGTGGACTCCGGGAGTGCGGCTGTTGAGCATGTACTCAGTAGCCAGGGGGGCGCCGAAGAAGTACTGCTGCTCGACTGGAAGATGCCGGGCATGGACGGGTTAGAAGCTACCCGTGCCATCCATACGGCACAGGGAAGTAAATCTGGGCCGATGATCATCATGGTCAGCGCCTATTCCCGCGACGAGTTGCTGGCCCAGCCGGACAGCCAACTTGCCGATGCCATATTGAGCAAGCCGGTCACCCCTTCGTGCCTGTACGACACGGTCATCAGGATCAGGCAGGCGCGCAGCGGGTATGTTATTCCAGACGTGATCACACAGACCCAACATCGGCTCAATGGCGTGCGGATGCTAGTGGTGGATGACAGCGACATCAACCGGGATGTGGCGCAGCGTATTTTTGCCGGTGAAGGTGCGCAGGTGTCCCTGGCAAACGATGGCCGTCAGGCGGTGGATGCGTTGCTGGCCCGCCCGGATGAATTTGACATCGTGCTGATGGACATCCAGATGCCCGAGATGGATGGCTATGCTGCGACCCGCCTGATACGGGGCACGCCGGCGCTTGCCGGGCTGCCTGTGATTGCGCTGACTGCCGGTGCATTCAAGGTGATGCAGGAAGATGCCAAGGCGGCCGGCATGACCGACTATATCGCCAAGCCTTTTGATGTGGAACAGGCCATCGAACTGATCCGCAAATACACAGGGCGCGGCGCTCAGACAACCAGCGGGCAGCTACCGGCGGCATCCGCCGTAATGGATCAGGATTTACCGGGAATTTCTGTCGGACGTGGCCTGGGGCTCTGGATGGATGCAGGCGTTTATCAGCAATATCTGCGCAAGTTTGCGCGTGATTATCGCGATTGCGTGCAGGCGATGGCAGGCAGCGAACCCGCTGTTGCCGCAACCCTTGCACACAAACTCAAAGGCGCGGCAGGCAGTCTGGCGCTACCTGATATTGCCAGAATGGCAGATGAGACGGATCGGATGCTGCAAACCGGCGATGACACCGCAGCCTGTTTTACGCGCCTGCAGACTGCACTGGATACCGCTTTGATCTCGATTGCACAATATGCGCCGTCTGACATCGCCGCGGAAAACCAGCCAGCCGGGGATGTCGATCGTGCAGAAGCAGCAACGCTGCTTGAAAAATTACTGGCGGGATTGAACACAGACCGCACGAGTGCAATCAGGCCGGTACTGGCGGAATTGGACAAGGTACTGCCGTCCGACTGTCTGGCCGCTATACATGCGGCTGTTGAAGCTTTCGATTTTCGAGCGGGCGAAGCCGCAACCCGTGCACTTGCAACAGAACTGAATATTTCAATTGGAGCAAGCGCATGAAAAACAGCATTATTTTGATTGCCGATGACGAACCGCAGAACCTGGCAGTGCTGGAACAAATTCTGTCTGACAAATATCAACTGGTTTTTGCACGCAATGGTGCGGATACGCTTATCGCGGCGCGCAAGCATTCACCGTCGCTGATTTTGCTCGATATACAAATGCCCGGCATGGACGGCTATACCGTGTGTGGCGAACTGAAGCGCGACAAGCGCACGGAAGATATTCCGGTAATCTTTGTTACCAGTTTGGCTGATGTGGGGCATGAAGCTGCCGGTTTTGAAGCCGGCGCCGTCGATTACATCCTCAAACCCGTCTCGCCTGCGATTGTGCGCGCTCGTGTTCATACGCATCTGTCGCTGGTCAGCGCAAAGAAACTTGCCAAAAGTTATCATGATGCAATCTATATGCTGGGCGATGCCGGGCATCACAATGATACCGACACCGGCGTGCATATCTGGCGCATGGCCTCCTATGCCGCCGTACTGGCGGCGTCCTGCGGCTGGGATGAAGCTGCCTGTCAACAGATCGAGCTGGCGGCTCCCATGCACGACACCGGAAAAATCGGCATACCCGATGCGATTATGCGCAAACCGGGCAAACTGGATGCGGATGAATGGGTGGTCATGAAAACGCACCCGAAAATCGGCTACGACATCCTGTCAAAAAGCGATGCGCCCGTGTTCCAGATGGCCGCAGAAATTGCGCTGCGCCATCACGAACGCTGGGACGGGACGGGGTATCCAGATGGCCTCGCAGGCGAACAAATCCCCGAGTCTGCACGTATCGTCGCGATAGCCGATGTGTTTGATGCGCTTTCAATGAAGCGTCCTTACAAAGACGCCTGGCCGCTTGAAAAAGTGATGGCGACGATCAAGGAGAGCTCGGGCAGTCATTTTGAACCACGACTGGTAGCGCTTTTTATCCTGGCACTGCCGCAGATACTGATCAACAAGGCGAGATGGGATGCGCATGAAGCGGATTGAAATAAGTTTCAATTTATTGATTATAAAATATAATTTTTTTAAAAATGGTCAGATTGACCGCCAGGCTTAACTGCTGAGCGAGTTGAGTGTAATCCGGCCTGCGGTGAGTTATATTTCAGATAGCTGTCTGCTACGTACAACGGTCGTGTCCCGCTTGCGGCTGTGATCAAATTTTTTCTGAAAATGGATTGCTCAACAGCGCTTTGTCATTGTCAGTGCAATGTGGTCTAATCGCGCCCATGAAACCGCCATTCAAAAATATTGCCCTTATCGGTAAGCACAAATCGCTGGAGATCGCAGCGCCGCTGCTGCGTCTGGCTGATTTTTTATCGGCGCGCGGGCTCAATGTGATGGTGGACAGCCTGACGGGCGACAATCTCAGGGATCACCCCTATCCGGTGATGACGCTCGCGGAAATGGCCGAAAAAGCGGATCTTGCGGTGGTGATAGGCGGCGACGGTACCATGTTGAATATTGCGCGTACTTTTTCGCCGCATCATGTGCCCCTGATCGGAGTGAATCAGGGGCGGCTCGGATTTTTGACTGACCTGACGCTCGACAATATGCTGGAGAGCATCGCGTCGATGCTGGACGGCGAGTATGTAACCGAGCGGCGCCTGTTGCTGTCGGCTAGTGTGCTGAGGGATGATGTCGAAGTATTCAGCGGTCTGGCCTTTAATGAAGTCGTGGTGCACCGCAGCCAGATCAGCAGCATGGTCGAATTCGAGGTGCGCATAGACGGCGAATATCTGTATAACCAGCGTGCTGACGGTCTGATCGTGTCTACGCCTACCGGTTCGACTGCCTACGCGATGTCAGCGGGGGGGCCGATCCTGCATCCGGCCCTCGATGTGCTGGAACTGGTGCCAATCTGCCCGCATACGCTAAGCAACCGTCCGATTGTGGTGAGCGGCACTTCTGTGCTGGATATCCTGATGCATCGCACCGGCGATATCCGGGTTCGACTGGATAGTCACACCAGTTTCGATATGCAGCTGCATGACAAAATTATCGTCAAACGCCATGCCCAGCATGCCTGCCTGCTTCATCCGCCAGGCCACAGCTACTATCATACGTTGCGTGAAAAATTACAGTGGAATCAATCTCTTTAGATGATATGAAAAAACAGCCTGTCGCTGAGTCGCATGATGCATGCCGTCCTGTCAAAGTAAATATGGCGTGGAAATTTTCGAGGCTGGTATTTAAATGCTGAAATTTTTGAGTATTCGCGATTTTGTCATTGTCGCAAAGCTGGAGCTGGAATTTAGCAGTGGTTTTACTGCGCTCACCGGCGAGACGGGCGCGGGCAAATCCATACTGATAGACGCGCTGCTGTTAGCGCTGGGCGAGCGGGGCGACGCGACGATGGTTCGTAACGGCTGCGAACGGGCCGAAATCACCGCTGAATTCGATGTTCGCGCCTTGCCTGTGCTGAAAAACTGGCTCAAAGATCAGTCGCTGGAGGGGGATGAGGACGTTTGCCTGATGCGGCGGCTGCTCGATGCGGGGGGGCGTTCGCGCGGTTATATCAACGGACAGAGTGCCACTTTGCAGCAGATGCGCGAAGTGGGCGAACATCTGCTCAACATTCACGGCCAGCATGCGCATCAGTCCTTATTGCTGCCCGATGCGCAGCGCGCTTTGCTGGACGAATATGCGGGCTTGAGCGGGCTTGCAGAGCAGGTTGCGAGCGATTATCGTGACTGGCAGGCGAAAAAAAATCGCCGGATTGCCTTGAGTGAAAATGAACAGGCGCTGGTTGCCGAACGCGAGTTGCTGTCGTTTCAGCGCGATGAACTGGAGGCGCTGGCGTTCAATGCGAGCGACTGGGAGCAATTGCAGGCGGACTATGCGCGACTGGCGCATGCGGCGAGTTTGCTGGAGACGGCCGCTTTCGGCGTTGAAACGCTGAGTGAGGCGGATACCGCCTGTCTTAGCCAGATCAATGCGCTGATGACGAGAATGCAGGATGGCCTGCAATATGACGCCAGTCTGGATGAACCTATGCGCATGCTTGCATCGGCTCAGGCCGAATTGCAGGAGGCCGTGTACAGTTTGCGGCATTATCAGCAGCGTCTGGAAGCCGATCCCCAGCAGTTGCTTGAAAAAGAGCGAAAAATTCAGACCGTGATGGATGCCTCGCGCAAATATCGCGTGCCACCTTTGCAGCTGAACGATGTGCTGCGGCAGGTTCTCAGGCGACTGGCTGTGCTGGGCGAGGAGGCTGATCTTGCCCAGTTGATCAGGCTGGAAAAAGACGCGCAGCAACGCTATCTGGACAGCGCAACCCCATTGAGTGAAAGCCGAAAGCTCGCTGCCGCCAGGCTCTCGCAGGAAATTACCGCAGCCATGCAAAAACTGGCGATGCAAGGCGGCAGCTTTGCCGCCGCGCTGCGCCCGCTGCCCGAGGGGAACGCCAGCGGTCTGGAGGCGATCGAGTTTCAGGTGGCAGCCAATCCCGGGGTGCCCACGCGCAGCATGGCCAAAGTGGCGTCCGGCGGAGAGCTCTCCCGCATCAGCCTGGCGATGCAGGTCGCGACCAGTCAGGTCGCCCGTGTGCCCACGCTGATTTTCGATGAAGTTGACAGCGGCATCGGCGGTCGCGTCGCTGAAATCGTCGGGCTTTTGCTCAAAAATCTGGGGCGGGAATACCAGGTGCTCTGTGTGACTCATTTGCCGCAGGTCGCTGCGATGGCCAACTGGCAGTGGCAGGTGAGCAAGGCGGTGGAAAACGGCATTACGCTGAGTCATATCGAGGTGCTGAACGAGGATCAGCGCATCGAAGAGATCGCGCGTATGCTGGGCGGGGTCACGATTACCGATACGACCCGCAAACACGCGGCAGAGATGCTGGGCGTCGCCGCTTGAGGTATCATGCGACAGATTGTTGAAATTATGAGAATGGAAACCATGCGCTTTACAATAATTATGTTTTCTCTGTTGCTCGCTTCGTGCGGCTCTGTGCCCTCGCTGTCTCCCTACAAAATGGATATCCGTCAGGGGAATTATGTGACGGCGGACATGCGCGACAAAATCAAGCCTGGCATGACACGCGCGCAAGTTCGTTTTGCACTGGGTACTCCCATGATCAGCGACGCATTCCATGCTAACCGCTGGGATTATGTGTACCGGCTGGAGCAAAGTCGCGAGCTGGTTGATCAGCAGCATCTGATCGTATATTTTGAAAATGATAAGCTGGTGCGCATCGATGACAGCGGCCTGACCGTCAAACCTGTCACCCAGGAAGCGCAATAGCGCGAAGCAATGTCGTGTTTGTTAAGGACTAAATGAATGAGTCAAATTAAAGTCGCCATCGCCGGAAGCAGCGGCCGCATGGGTCGTATTTTGCTGGAAAATATCGCCGCGTCCCCCGATCTGGCGTTGTTCGCGGCGCTGGAACATGCCGGCAGTCCGATGTTAGGGCGCGATGCGGGCGATTTGTCCGGCATGCCTTGCGGCGTGAAGATCACCGCTGAGGTCGAGGCCGCTTTAACGGGCGCGGATGTGCTGATCGATTTCACCCGTCCTGAAGGCACGCTTCATCATCTGGAAATCTGCCGCCGTCTGGGCGTGAATATGGTGATCGGTACAACCGGCTTCAATGCACAGCAAAAAGCCGTGCTGGGTGCTGCGGCACAGGATATCGGCATCGTGTTCGCGCCCAACATGAGTGTCGGCGTGAATCTGGTATTCAAACTGCTCGAAACGGCATCGCGTGTGTTATCTGAAGGCTACGACATCGAGATCATCGAGGCGCATCACCGGCATAAAGTCGATGCGCCGTCAGGCACCGCCTTGGGTCTGGGCGAAGTGATCGCCCGCACACTGGGGCGCGATCTGGCAGACTGCGCCGTCTACGGACGGGAAGGCGTGACAGGGGAGCGCGATCCTTCTACGATCGGTTTTGCGACCGTACGCGGCGGCGATATCGTCGGCGACCATACCGTGCTGTATGCCGGGATTGGAGAGCGCATCGAAATTACCCACAAGGCAAGCAGTCGTGCCACCTTTGCGCTGGGTGCGCTGCGCGCCGCCCGCTATCTGGCAGTCAATCCTGCCGGCATGTACGATATGCAGGATGTGCTGAATCTGAAGTAGGTATTTAAATCCAAATCAATGATAAAAAAATTTCTCAAACGTGTATTTCGACGCGCTGCCAAAGCTAAAACGGTAGGCAATGCTCAGGTGATTCCATTTTCATTGCACGGTGTTCCGCGCGAGCAGATCAGCTATGGTGCAAAACGCGTGACCGATGGTTTGCAGGGGGCGGGCTTCAAGGCTTATGTGGTCGGTGGCGCGGTGCGCGATCTGCTGCTGGGAAAAGTTCCCAAGGATTACGATGTGGCGACCGATGCCACGCCTGAGGAGGTCAAGCGGGTGTTCAGGCGTTCGCGCATCATCGGACGTCGTTTTCGTCTGGTGCATGTGATGTTCGGCGAGGAACTGGTCGAAGTCGCCACCTTCAGGTGCATGACAGAAACAATCGATGCGCAGACCGATGAGCATGGCCGACTGTTACGCGACAACGAATTCGGCGATCAGGAGCAGGATGCGGCGCGGCGCGATTTTACCGCCAATGCGCTGTTCTACGATCCGACCACGCAGGAAATATTCGATTATCACCGGGGTTATGCGGATACGCGCGATCATATCCTGCGCATCATCGGTGATCCGCTGGTGCGCTACCGCGAGGATCCTGTGCGCATGTTGCGTGCGGTGCGTCTGTCCGCCAAGCTGGGTATCAGGCTTGATGCGGCGACTGCCGCACCGATCGCACAGTTAAAATCCCTGCTCGATAACGTGCCTGAAGCGCGTATGCTCGATGAAGTGCTGAAGATGTTGCTATCGGGCCATTCGGTGGAATGCATCCAGCAGCTGCGTAAAATGGAGTTGCATCACGGTTTGCTGCCGTTGCTCGATGTGATCATGGAGCAGCCGACGGGCGAGAAATTCGTGATGCTGGCGCTGAAAAATACGGATGAACGCATTGCTCAGGACAAGTCGGTCTCACCTGCATTTCTGTTTGCCGCACTGCTCTGGCACGAAGTGCTGTTCGCCTGGAAAGCGCTGGTCAAACAGGGGGAGCGCCCGGTGGGTGCGATGCATATTGCCATGGATGAAGTGCTGGCACGGCAAAAGAAGAAACTGGCTATTCCGCACCGGCACGATGCGGTGATGAAAGAAATCTGGCTGCTGCAGCAGCGCTTCGAGCAGCGCTCAGGTCAGCGCCCTTACCGCTTGCTGGAGCAACCGCGTTTTCGTGCCGCTTTTGACTTTCTGCTGCTGCGTTGCGCAAGCAATGAAGTCGACAACGAGCTGGGGCTGTGGTGGGATGAGTTTCAGGATGCGTCTGAAGCCCGCCGTCAGGAAATGCTGCAGCCCGAAGGTGTCGGTACGGGTGCTAAAAAGCGCCGTCGTAAACCCCGCAAGAAGCCGGCTGAGGGGGGTGCACCCTCCAATGCCGATGACCGGATACCCGAGTGAGGCAGCACGTCTGTTTTGTCGGGCTGGGCAGTAATCTGGGTGAGTCTTGCGAACAGCTAAGGCTGGCTGTCGCGGATATCGCTGCATTGCCCGATACACAGCTGCTTGCCTGTTCCTCGCCTTATCGCAGCGCACCGGTGGGCTATCTGGATCAGCCCGATTTTGTGAATGCGGTGGCTAAATTTTCGACAGGTTTATCCCCGCAGGCATTGCTTGCCGCTTTGCTTGGTATCGAACAGCACTACGGGCGTCAGCGTGCGTTTCACAACGCGCCGCGCACACTGGATCTGGATGTGTTGCTCTACGCTGATATTGAGCTTCACGAACATGGCCTGACCATTCCGCATCCGGAGATGCACCGGCGGGCATTTGTTTTACTGCCGCTGCTTGAGATTGAACCCGACTGCCATATCCCGGGATTAGGTTCATCGCAGCAGGCAATGCAGAACTGTCTGGATCAGGATCTGGAAAAAATGTCAGGCTGTTTCGATCTGATGTCAGAAAAAGCAATAAGTTAATCGGAAAAACGGATGCGAATAACCTTAACCACCCTCAAAACCATGCATGAGCGCGGTGATAAAATTGCGATGCTCACCTGTTATGACGCGAGTTTTTCGGCGATGCTCGACACTGCGGGTATCGACGTGTTGCTGGTAGGCGATTCACTCGGCATGGTGGTTCAGGGCTTCGATTCCACATTGCCTGTTACGCTAGCCGATATGGTGTATCACACCAGATGCGTGGCACGAGGGGCGAAACAGACGTTTATCGTCAGCGACATGCCTTTCGGGACATCTCAGGTCAGTGCCGAAAAAACCTTTGAGCATGCCGCGCAACTGATGGCCGCCGGTGCGCAGATGGTCAAGCTCGAAGGCGGGGCGGTGATGCTCGAAACAGTGCGATTTCTGACTTCGCGCGGCATTCCCGTCTGCGCGCATCTGGGGCTGACCCCTCAGTCGGTACATCAGCTGGGCGGTTATAAGCTGCAGGGTAAAGCGTCCGGTGCCGCGCAGCAGCTGCTGGAGGATGCGCAGGCCTTAGAAAAAGCCGGTGCCGGCATGCTGGTGCTGGAATTGGTGCCGGCGGTGCTTGCCGCTGAAATCACGGCGTTGCTTTCCATTCCGACCATCGGGATCGGTGCCGGTGTGTCCTGTTCAGGTCAGGTGCTGGTGCTGCATGACATGCTGGATATCTATCCGGGCAAAAAAGCGCGCTTCGTAAAAAACTATATGCAGGGCGCGACTTCCATCAGCGATGCGGTCAGTCGCTATGTTGCTGAGGTCAAAAACGGCAGTTTCCCTGCGACTGAGCATAGTTTCTGATGCAAATCATTTCAACTGTTGCTCAACTGCGGGCGCGTCTGGGTCAGGCGTGCACGGTTGCATTTGTGCCAACCATGGGGAATCTGCACGAAGGGCACCTTAATCTGATGAGGCTGGCACGTGAGCACGGCAGTTGTGTGGTTGCGAGCATTTTCGTCAATCCGCTGCAGTTCGGGCCGAACGAGGATTTCGACCAGTATCCCCGTACGCTGGATGCCGACTGTCTGAAGCTGCAAGGTTTGGCGGATGTGGTTTTTGCACCGTCAGTCAATGAACTGTATCCTGTCGTTCAGACTGTATTTGTCGATCCGCCTCTGATTGCCAATGAATTTTGCGGTGCTGCGCGCCCCGGTCATTTTCGCGGCATGGCAACGGTGGTACTGAAACTGCTTAACATCGTGCAACCTCATGTGGCCTTGTTCGGCAAGAAGGACTACCAGCAGCTGCATATCATCCGTCAGATGGTGTCGCAGCTGAATTTGCCGGTACGCATTGTCGGCGGCGAAACGGTGAGAGCTGCGGATGGACTGGCGCTGAGTTCCCGCAATCAGTATCTGACGGCTGATGAACGCTGCGAAGCGGTATTTCTGAGCCAGGTTTTGCAAGATATGCGTGAACGCGTGATGCAGGGCGCGCGCGATTTTGATCAATTGCAGCAACAAGCTGTTCAGGCGCTGACGGGCAGAGGGTGGCTGGTCGATTATGTGGCAATATGCAATCAGGCAACGTTACAGCCGGCGAACGCCGCATCGGATAGTCTGGTGATCCTGGCCGCGGCCCGTCTGGGGAAGACCCGTTTACTCGACAATGTCGAAATCACAAGCGTGCCCGATAGCGTTGTCTGACATGAATAAAGATTACAATCTGTCCGGTGAAGACGACGACGATGAAGGTTTGTCGCCACTGGCCCCTTTGCCATCCGGGGTTAAAAATTACATCACGCCGGGCGGGCATAAAAAGCTGCAGGCGGAACTGGAACAGCTCTGGAAAGTTGAGCGTCCGGTGCTGGTCAATACCATCACCTGGGCAGCCTCCAATGGAGACCGCTCCGAAAATGGCGATTATATTTACGGCAAGCGGCGCCTGCGTGAAATCGACCGGCGCGTGCGTTTTTTGCATAAGCGTCTGGAGCAGGCCGAAGTGGTTGATCCGGCGGTACGCAGCGCATGTGATCAGGTTTTTTTCAGCGCGACGGTGACCGTTTGCAATAACGAAGGGTGTGAAGCTACTTACGCCATTGTGGGCGTCGATGAGGCGGATCTGACCCGCGGCCATATCAGCTGGGTGTCGCCACTGGCGCGCGCTTTGCTCAAGTTGCACGTGGGTGATGTTGCAAGGCTATTGACGCCTGCCGGCATTTCAGAACTGGAAATAATCAGCGTGCGCTATCTTTCCCTCGAGTAAGATTGCAAAAATATTGCAGTATCGGTTGCATGCTTTGTATCAAGTCTATTGATACAATGTGTTTGATCCGAATCAGATTCATGAGTACCCGGGGCTTTGCCGGGTTTTTGATAAATCACTGAGGAGTTCATTGTGAAAAAAATTGAAGCCGTAATTAAGCCATTCAAGCTGGATGAAGTACGTGAGGCGTTATCCGAGCTGAATATCAGCGGTTTGACAGTCACTGAAGTCAAGGGATTTGGTCGTCAGAAAGGGCATACCGAGTTGTACCGTGGTGCAGAGTATGTTGTCGATTTCTTGCCAAAAATAAAAGTAGAAGTGGTTGTTTCCACTGAAATGCTGGATACGGCGGTTGAAGCGATCATCAAGGCTGCGCATACCGGAAAAATCGGTGACGGCAAGATTTTTGTCTCGACGATCGAGCAAGTCATCCGTATCCGTACGGGCGAAGTGAACGAGTCTGCGCTGTAAAATTTGCGTTAAATCCCTAATTAATTTGTCCGCGTGCAACCGGTTTATTTACCCGGACGCGCGGGATGCGTATAATGCGCGTTTTGCCGAAGGCCCATTCCCATGCGCATCATTCAAAAAGCACTAACCTTTGACGACGTTTTGCTCGTTCCTGCTTACTCTAACGTTATGCCGCGCGATGTCAGTCTGCGTACGCAGCTGACGCGCAACATCAGTCTGAATATGCCGCTGCTCTCCGCTGCGATGGACACGGTGACCGGCGCACGCCTGGCGATTGCACTTGCTCAGGAAGGCGGGATCGGTATCATCCATAAAAATATGTCCTCGCGTGAGCAGGCGGCCAAGGTCGCTAAAGTCAAACGCTTTGAAAGCGGTGTGGTCAAGGATCCGATCACCATCACGCCTGATATGTCGGTGCGCCATGTGCTGAGCCTGACTCGCCAGTACAAGATTTCCGGATTGCCGGTGGTGCAGGGTAAACAGCTGGTTGGTATTGTGACCAATCGCGATCTGCGCTTTGAAAACAATCTGGATCAGCCGGTTAACAACATTATGACGCCGCGCGACCGTCTGATTACCGTCAAGGAAAACACGAGTCTGGAAGATGCGCGAAACCTGATGCATCAGCATCGTCTTGAACGCGTGCTGGTTGTCAATGATGCGTTTGAGTTGTGCGGTCTGATGACGGTCAAAGATATACTCAAATCCAGCGAACATCCGCTGGCCAGCAAAGATAGTCTGGGCCGGCTGCGTGCGGGGGCCGCTGTCGGTGTGGGCGAAGGCACGGAAGAGCGCGTGACCCTGCTGGCTGAGGCGGGTGTGGATGTGATCGTGGTGGATACGGCTCACGGTCATTCACAAGGTGTGCTCGACAGAGTCAAGTGGGTCAAGATGAATTTTCCTCACGTTGAAGTCATCGGCGGCAATATTGCGACAGGCTCTGCTGCGATCGCGTTGATGGATCACGGCGCAGATGCCGTGAAAGTGGGTATCGGCCCCGGTTCAATTTGCACTACACGTATCGTGGCAGGGGTCGGCGTGCCGCAGATCGCGGCGATTCAGAATGTCGCGAAAGCCTTGCAGGGTACCGGTGTGCCGTTGATTGCCGATGGCGGGATTCGTTATTCAGGCGATATTTCCAAAGCGATAGCAGCGGGTGCACATACGGTGATGCTCGGTGGTCTGTTTGCGGGTACGGAAGAGGCGCCTGGTGAAATTGAATTGTTCCAGGGGCGTTCATACAAGTCATATCGCGGTATGGGCAGTCTGGGTGCCATGCAGCAAGGCTCCAGCGATCGTTACTTCCAGGAAGGCGAGGCCAATCAGGACAAACTGGTGCCCGAAGGCGTGGAAGGCCGCGTCCCTTACAAGGGCAGCGTGCTGGCGGTGATACACCAGCTGATGGGTGGCCTGCGTGCGAGCATGGGTTATCTGGGGTGTTCCGATATCGCGATCATGCATGCCAAAGCGGAATTCGTGGAAATCAGTTCAGCCGGTATTCGCGAATCGCATGTACACGACGTGCAGATCACCAAGGAAGCACCGAACTACCATATCGACTAAAGACAGTTTGAGGTGCTGGAATCGCAGATCATGGTTAAAACCACTGCGTTTTCAGTCCATTAAGTTACTGCTCAATCCACTATCTCTGATCCTCACTCTTAGCCATGTCACATAAAAAACTCCTGATTCTTGATTTCGGTTCGCAATATACGCAGCTGATTGCACGTCGCGTTCGCGAAGCGAATGTTTACTGCGAACTGCATCCCTGGGATATGTCAGAAGATGATATCCGCGCGTTCAATCCGGCGGGCATTATTTTGTCCGGAGGCCCGAACTCGGTGACGGAAGGTGATACGCCGCGCGCACCGCAAGTCGTGTTTGATCTGGATGTGCCGGTGCTGGGGATTTGTTACGGCATGCAAACCATGGCTTCTCAACTGGGCGGTCTGGTGGAAAATGGACTGGTCAGGGAATTCGGTTATGCCGAAATTCGCGCCCAGGGACATTCGGCGTTGCTCAAAGATATACAGGATCGGGTCAACGAACAGGGGCACGGGCTGGTTGACGTGTGGATGAGTCACGGTGATAAGGTGACTTCATTGCCGCCCGGCTTTTCGGTTATCGCCAGCAATCCGACTACGCCAATCGCCGGCATGGCGGATGAGGCGCGGCGCTTTTATGCTTTGCAATTTCATCCTGAAGTCACGCACACCCGTCAGGGAAAACGCATGCTGGAACGTTTCGTGCACGACATCTGCGGTTGCGGACACGACTGGAACATGCCGGACTATATCAGTGAAGCGGTTGAAAAAATCCGCGCACA
>Ga0105164_10000053_pt1 | contig 78382 bp, 72 predicted proteins | sample VDWuncwatermetaG_FD_89674 | JGI IMG/M metagenome (GOLD analysis project Ga0105164, IMG submission 89674) | Wastewater microbial communities from Netherlands to study Microbial Dark Matter (Phase II) - VDW unchlorinated drinking water | ecosystem: Environmental > Aquatic > Freshwater > Drinking...
AGACCTCTGCCTGAGTAGGAGATTTTACAGTCCTGATATCTGCGCCTGCGTCTGCAGGCCAAAAGGATGAAAGATTGTGCTTGGTATACTTAATGTTTTCATCCCCTAAGTCGCCTCGGGCTGAAAGGACGGTTTCAGCATTTAGAAATAGAATGACGACTGTAAAAAAAGATGCTACATGCTTCATAGAACAAAGACCACCTTTCTATTGACCCTTTGCTTTTAAATACTTAAACACCTGCACCCTGTTGTTGTACGAGTCTGCCAAATATATTTTATCTTCTTTATCAATATAAAGTCCTGCTGGAAGCCACATCTTGCCATCCTCAGAGCCGCCTCCTCCAAAGACCAGCAGAAGTTCGCCGTTTTTATTGAATACCTGAACCACATCATACATAGCATCTGCAACATAGACATGTCCTTCGCTATCCACTGCAATGCCCTTTGGCTTGGAGAATTCTCCTATCCTGTTACCGACCTTGCCAAATTTACCAATAAACTTTCCATCTTTACCAAATATCTGAACCCTGAAATTTAATGTATCGCATATATATATATTCCCATCCTTATCAATTGCTATGTTCGTGGGAAAGTTAAACTCGCCGTCCTTTTTGCCCCTCTGGCCAAATTCAAATATAGGTTTCCCCTCAAGCGAGAATACCCTTGCCTTGTTAGCAGCGGTGTCCACTACATATAAATAATTATTAACAGGATTTATAGCAATGCCAACCGGCCTTGTGAGAATACCTTCCCCTCCAATCTCCTTTTGGAGCTTTCCTTTAGCATCAAAAATAAATACCTTGCCAATAATAGAATCAGAGAGATATACATTTTCCTTATTATCAACAACAACACCAATCGGCGATTTTAAAGGCATATTCTTGCTTATGCTGTCAATAAAGCTGTATTTCTTCTTTTTTGTATCAAAGATATGGACCCTGCGGCTTCCACTGTCTGTTATATATATCTTTTCATCTGCTGAAAACACGCCATAAGGTTTTACAACGCGGTTTTCTACATCCTCGCCAATAATGAATTCCCATATCTTCTTAAAGATAGATTTTTTAATCTTTAAGTCCTCGGGTGTTGAAAAGGACTGGACAAAGGCTATCTTTGCGTCTTCAGGCGGTGGCGGCCAGACAATCTCTGCAGAATAAATGGTTATCGGAATTGACAGGAGGATTAATATAGCAGATATGAAGAGACATTTTTTGGCACTTTTCACTTTATATCTCCTTGTTTTTATTAAAAAAGATAATTATCTAAGTATATCAAATACAGCCCCAAAGTCAAGTTGTCAGAATGTCCTTGTTACCTTAAGAAACACCATATTCTTTGTTGTTTCCATTGCCCCTTGTGTTTCCAAAGAGTAACTATATTCAGCTGAAAGCAGCAGCTTCCTTATCCTGTAATCAAGCCTTGCCTCTCCTAACAATGTGTTTTTATTAGGATCTAATGAATACCATATCCGCTCCTCTCTTATCTTTACTGTTGCAAACAGATTGCTTAACGGGAAGAATACAATCCTTCCTTCAGCATACACGGTTTCGCTGTCATTAGAAGCAGGGTTAGAATAGTCATAAAGGCTGTATCCGCCTGAAAAAAACAGGCCCCTCCATATATTGTAATCAAGCCTTGATTCAAAGATAATTAATTCATTTTTTGCCCATGGCTCATCATTTTTTCTTTGCCAAAGATTGTCATATTCAAAGTTTGCTGTGGCAGCAAGCCCCCTTATATAATAGCTCGCTAATCCAAGTTTGAATCTGTGCTCGTCCCTGTCCTCTACATCTGCCCTGCTTTCCCTCCTTGATGAAAACTGGTAGTCAGTTGTAATGAGCGCTATATTTAAATTATACGCAATTCCTGCGCCAGCCGAGTGGCTTGTATTATGTCCATCATCACCAGGGTCTGCACTAACAATACCATAATCAAATCTATACCCTGTATTGAATGTAATATTCCTAAAAGGGAGGGTATATGAAAAACCTGTGCCATAATTCTGTGTTTTGTTCTTAGAGTAATATGCCTCTGATGCGCTTTTAGAATAAAGATAAGAGGCATTACCCATCAGGTTCAGCCCTGTTATTGGTTTCCCAAGTATATTAAAGATTGTCTGGTGGTTATCAATATCTGTTGTTGAGATAGTCTTTGCATAATAGTAGCCAAGCCTTGTATCAAGTCTTGGGTCAGGGTGATAATATAAAGATGTTGATGAAAGGTGCCTCCTATTTAAAATTCTCAACCTTTCACCAGAGGCATAATTTTCATCAAAGGTGTAATAAAAGTTATAATCAGTATTTATATCTAAATACACCGCTGGATGAAAATAGAAACCAACCCCTGAATCAACATTATCTTTTAGAGCAATATCTGTATCAGCGCTATCCCTTGAACCTGTTGTATAATAACTGCCAAAGGTGCGGAGGTGGAGTATCCTTGTGAGCTGGCTGCCGTAGTTCATGTCAACGCCATGCGCGTCGCTTGTGCTGTTTCCTATTTTATCCTCCAGATTTTCATATCGGTATCTTGCAAAAAAGACGCTTGCAGAGGTTACCTTGTTTAATTCAAGGGATGCCTCTCTTTTTCTTTCATCCTTTCTTTGCTGAAGGTCATCGCTAATAGTCTCTGTCTGCTCCATCAAGAGCCGTATTGTCGGAAGGCTTCTTAACATTAAAGGCCATCTTAAGCCGTAGCCTGTAGTTGTGGTTTTTCTTGAAGCAAATATTGAGCTGTCTGTATCAGATACAAATCTGTTTGTGTAAAGCGTTAATGGGAAATAACGCTGTGGAAAGAAGGTTGTTGCTATGTTATAGCCGTAATCCTTTGTGCGGCTGTTAGCATTATTCAAGTCGTCCCATGTATGAGTAAAGGTTGTACCGATAGAGAATATTGCAATCCTGGGGTCAAATATCGGGCCGTTGAGATTTAAGAAATACCTCTGCTGAAAGGTCTTTTGGTCGGTCTTTGTTTCATAGTCGCCTGCTTTGCCTTTCTCAATCCTGTCCCTGAAGCTTAGCTCTATCATTCCAGACCAGGAAAATCCCTGAGCATAAGATTTTTTTAAAGGAAACAGGGCAAATATTATTATAATTATAATTACAATCCTTTTAGTCTTTTTTATCAGATGGAACATAATACTTTATCTCTGCCTTTTCGCGTAATCCTTTAATCCAATCCTTTTTCTTCTCCTCCATAGCAATGCTCTCAAGGTCTTTTTTCAGTTTTTCTTTTATCTTTGAAAATTGTGTATTTTGCGGCGGTTTTTTCTCTTCTAACTTGATTATATGATAGCCGTATATGGTCTGCAGCACATCGCTTATTTCTCCGACCTTCAAAGAGTATGCAATATCCTCTACATAAGGCTCCAGCCTTCCCTTGTGTATAAAGCCCATGTCCCCGCCCTTTTCCCTGCTTGGATCATCGGAAAATTCCTTTGCAAGTTTGGCAAAATCCTTTCCTGCCTTTAGTTCTGATAGTATCTCTTCTGCCTTGTTTTTACCCTTTTCCCAATCCTCTTTAGAGGCATAGGCAGGTATCTTTATCAATATCTGCCTTAACCTTATCTTTTCAGGTTCTTTAAATTTTTCCCTGTTTTTTTCAAAATAGTCCTTGACCTCTTTGTCGCTAAGTGTAATCGGCTTGCCAAACATTTTTTCATTTATCTTTTTTATTGACAGCTCCTTTTCAATCAGTTTTTTATATTTATCAAGGTCAAGGTTATTTGCAGCTAATGATTTATTGAATAATTCTTCAGACGGGAATCCGTTTTTTACCTCATTCAGGCGGTTATTAATATCTTTTTCTGAGATTGTAATGCCGGTTTTCTTTGCCTCCTGATATGCAAGCTCTTCTATTATTAATTGGTCTAATGCCCTTTCCATCATCTCTTGTTTTTTCTCATCGCTAATCTGGGTATGATAAGCGACCTCTCTTGAGACTAACTGGACGCGTATCTGGACCTGTTTTAATGTTATAGGAGCGCCGTTTGCAGTTGCAACTATTTTTTTTGAGGCGTCTTCAGTAGTTATGTTTTCGGACTGAGTGGAGGCAGAATCTGTTTTTTCTGCGTGTAGTGGTGTGGATAATACGGCTAAAAGAGATAAAAAGACAGGTATTACAAAGACCTTTCCCTTCTTCATATTCCCCCCTTAAAATGAGATTTTAACATAGCATAATAGCAGTCCTAAATCAAGAAAAAATCAAGAATTATTTAAAATTTGCGGTATCTTGCGCCCTTATTGAAAATATCAATAGATTCGTCTATTTTACCCATTTCCTTATAAATCTCTGAAAGCTGTATATACGGCTCCGGGAGATTCGGCCTTAAAAATATTGTCTTCTTGAAATATTCTTCTGCAAGGGTTAAGTTTCCCATTTTTTTGTATATAAGGGCGACATTGTAAGGAATCATATAATCAGGGTATAATTCATAAGCCTTTGCATATTCTTTAAGGCTCTCAGAATAGTTTTTTAGATGATAATTCGCAACGCCCAAAAAGAGATGGAGATCATCATTTAAAGGCTCCCAGTCTATACCTTTTTTTGCTGATGCTGCCGCCTCTTTCCATTTCTCATCCTGCATGAGATGCCATGCATCCCTATGTATCTTTGATGCTATTAAAGGCCGAAGGCTCTGAAATATGAATATAAATGAAAGCGTAACGGTGATGATTATAGTCAAAGCGGATGCCATCGGCTTAAACAGTTTGAGCGGTTTGAGCGGTTTATTTGCTATAATCATAACAAACCCAAGATACATCCAATACAGCATTGCATTCGGAACTAAATTTAAAGGAAATTCTACAAGGCCATGAATCAGGATGGCAATCACACCTGCCATTATTCCAATAACAATCATCTTTTCTTTAAGATGCGCCTCATCAGCAGGGGTTTTATTGATTAACCCCATGCAGCTTTTAAAGAACACTATATTTATCCATAAAAAAAGCAATACGCCAATAATCCCTTGTTCTGATGTTATTTCTAAGAATTGGTTATGCGGGGATTCTGCAGAACCAAGATAGGGGATATATTCAGGATGATTATTTAAAAAGCCGCCCTGATAGTTCTGATAATTCAGCCTGAAGGTATTCACACCAATGCCAATTATTGGATGGTCTTTAATCATATTAAAGGTTGTCAGCCACATCAATTCCCTGCCCTTAAATGTAATATTAGACAGTGTGAGAGATGATAATTCAGCGAGTATTGGATTTGATTCTGCTGGCAGGATAAGGCTTATCCCTGTGATAATTGCTATTACTGCTAAGAATATCATTCCAGAGGCCTTGAGATATTTTTCAAAAGCCTTGTCCTTGATATTTATCTTGATAACAAATATTAATAATAAAATAGTGGATATAATAACTCCGAGCCATGCAGCCTTTGTCCGCGATATCAAGATGCAGAATAGAATAATTAAGGCTGATATTGCATTCACAAGTCTTTTTTTACTATCAGTAAAATTATGCCATAGGTTAATTAAGATAATCGGAAAGACTGCGGCTAAAAAGGCGCTCATAAAATTTGGATTTCCAAAGGTTGAATATATATCTGTCTTGTCAGGAAGCCTTGAAGGAATCTTCCATTTTATGCCATGTTCATAATTCAGGCCAAAGAACTGCAAGATGCCGATTATTGCGCTTATGGTGCTGACAATTATAAGGATATTAATAATTTTTTCAATCATCATTTCCCTTTTTATCTCCCCTCCCCTTGCGGGAGGGGATAAAGGGGAGGGGAGGTCTGCATGGGAAATAAGATATATTGTTAAAAAAAATAGCGCTATTTGCGGCAGAAAAAGGAAATAATACCGCAGGCTCACCTGAATGTTCATTGAATTAAAAAGTGATAAAAGACTCCAGAAGGCAAAAAGCAAGACAGGGACAATAAGGGGATTCTTTTGAAAAGAGAATTCCCCTTTCCTGATTGTCTGTACAACAGCATATAAAAAAATAAGCGCGGCTAAAAGCTGAAAAACAAATCTTTTAGGCAGATAAAAGGATTCATAAAATAGCGGCTTGTTGATAAGCCATGAATAATCAAAAAAAAGAGGGACTGCTATAATAAGCGCATAAAAGAGGTAAAGGTTTGTTTTGTTTTTGGCATCTGAATTTTGCATAGATTGGTTTTTGCATCCCTATCTACATAAAAAATAAGCCGAGTAAATTTTTGTTTACTCGGCTTACAGTTTTTTAAACAGGGAGGCACAGAGGCCTGTCCCTGAAAATTATATTCTTACTACTTTATATGACAGGTTGTGCACAATGCACTGGCATTATTGGATTTTCTTAAGAATGTCGCATAATCAACACCATTTGGCGCAAGGTTTGCCGCAGGTGTGCCATTTGCTGCGGTTGTTCCGTGCGGGTTGTGGCAAGATGCGCACTCTACCATGTATACACCGCCTGTTGGGTATAACTTTACCTCATTATCATCTGCCCTGCCTGCTATTCCGCCTGCCTCCTCAAACCATTGTGCAGTTGAGGAAGAACCGTTTGGTATATTAAATTTTGGGTCAAGTGTTGTTCCGCCATAATTTGCATATCTTATTGATATTGGATGGTCATCAGCAAGATTTTGTGTAAGGTTTGTTATCCTGCCGTCCTCTGGCAATGAATTATTACTTGGTGATGTTGAGATACCATTAAATGTCCAGCCCTGGGTTGTTGGTGTTGCGTTGAATCCTCCTGAACCCGGTGCGTTTCTCAAGGCATCCAAAGCTATTGTTCCATCATGGCAGGATAGACATGCTAATGAAATACCGCCGGGCTGGCCTGTTGTTGCATCCATTGTAGTGCTTGTATATGGTGTATAAGAACCTGCTGTTGCCAGCGCCCTGTTCCAGAGCGGTCCATCTGTTGTTCCGCCATGCGGTGTATGACAGAATACGCATACCTCTGTTGTTGCAGTAGTGTAAACATCGGCATACGGTATAGTCTCTGTAACCTCAACATGGCTGGCGCTCAGGTTGTGTCTGCTCATTGTAATCAATGCAAAGGCAGATGATGCATAGAGCATTGAAAAAAACGCTGTTAATAATAAAATCTTTTTCATCTATTCCCTCCTTATTTAAAATTATTACCTAATCCAATCCCCCCTCACCCTAACCCCTCCCTACAGGAGAAAATTTAAATGAGGGAACTAATTGCTATAAACCTTACTCTAAGATGTATGCAAGGTTTATGCCTTGTTGCATATTCTCTAACTGCTTGTTTTTATTGCCTAAAAAATTGGCTTATCACCCCCTTTTAAGACAGTGTTACTGTTTGGTTATGCCTTAAATCCCTCTCTCTCCTTTTTAATCTATTGAAAATATTGAATAATTTCTTTATTAAAGTAATTAATTTCTATATTGCTACCGTATGGTAGCAATTGAGTATGATTTTCATAAGTGTCATTCCGCACTTGATGCGGAATCCATCTCATTTTTATAGTTCCCTGCTTCCACAGGAATGACAAATTAATTTCTTAGTTTTTAATTGCTTTTTGCTGCTGTATTGCCTTATATTTTTCTCCCATATACTGATATATATTCACCCTTCTGTTATACTGGTCTGCAACATATATCTTGTCATTTTCATCTATATACATCCCTGCTGGGAGCCATAGCTCGCCTCTCCTATTTCCCATATTGCTAAAAAAGAGCAGCAGCTTGCCCTCTGCGTCAAATATCTGAATATTATTAAAAGCAGAGTCAACCACATATATATGACCCTCGCTGTCTACTGCAATGCCTTTTGGTTTAGAGAACTGACCATACCCTGTTCCGACCTCACCAAATTTTTTTATAAACTTGCCCTCTGCGTCAAATATCTGCACCCTGAAGTTCATTGTATCCATTACATAGAGCCTGCCCTCTTTATCAATAAAAATATTGGTCGGATAATTGAACTCGCCGTCATTTGTTCCCCTTTGACCTATTTCAAAGAGCTTGTCTCCTTTAGTATTAAATACAAAAATCTTATGGATTTTTGTGTCAACCACATAAAGCCTGTCAAGTCTTTCATTTAATGCAATACCAACAGGCTGCTCCAATTCCCCTTTTTTGCCGATTCCAAGTAGGAAATTTGTATCTTTATCGTATACAACAACCCTGTTCTGAACCGTGTCTGTTACATATATCCTGCCTGCGCTGTCTGTTGTTATGCCTGCTGGTTTTGTTAAAACCCCGTTTCCCTCAATTCCAAGTATAACAAACTTGTTTGCAACATAATCAAAGATAAGAACCTTTCCTAAGCCTGTGTCTGCTACATAAACCCTGCCGTCTTTATCTGCATGGATGCCATAAGGTTTTCTTAGACCCTCAATGACATCTCCGCCAAGCACTGCTGTTTTTAATGTTTTGCCAATGCTTTCCTTCTCTATATCCCTGGAGGTTGAGAGTGTACCTATATATCTTACCTTTGGTTCATCTGGCGGCAGAGGCCAGACTAATTCTCCTTCTGCCTTTATTCCAGCGCAACCGCTTATTATCAGTAATAAAGCTAATATTACTAATATTGATTTTTTATCAATTCTGCAAATCATTTTATATGACAGGTAAGACATAAATCACTGCTTATAGTTAGGCTATACAAATAGCATATCTTAAATAATAGTGTCAAGCGTAAATTTTTTATTCTAATAACAGTATAAAAATTTGTTATGAGTCCTATTTTATATGACATGTCATGCAGAGTGAACTGTCTCTTTTTGATGTCCTTAAAAAGGGGTCCCTTCCCTCTAAATTCTGCTCATCAGGATTGTGAGGGTCATGGCATGATGCGCACTGCACCTTGCCGCTGAATAATCTTATTCCATTTGGAAATATGCCTGTTCCCGGCGGTATATTGAATTTCGGGTCCTGCAATACTGTTGGATAGCTCATTGAAACAGGATGATCATCAGCAAGATTTTTTGTCAGATACTTAACAGTAGCATCATGGGCGCCGTATAAACCTGATAGCTCACCCTGCGAGGTGTGGCATTTGCCGCAGCTTTCCCCAGATGTTTCTGCGCTCATCCTGTAATGCACGCCTGTATCTACCCATGTAGTATTTGGCGGATTAGTAATTGAATCTACAGCAACTGTTCCGTCATGGCAGGAGAGACATGCTAATGAAACGCCATCAGGCGCGCTTGACATGCTTACATCCATAGTAGTGCTTCTATACATACTATAGCCAGAAGCGCTTGGGAGTGCATGATTCCATAATGGAGCTACATCACTTGAACCATGAGGCGTGTGGCAGTAGACGCATACCTCGCCATAGTCATTATAGGTTACTCCATTCATTGCGCCGACACCGCCCTTTGCAATTGCCCTCTGGCTAAGATATGACAGATCGTGCTTAGAGCGAAAGATCGTGCCGCTTTCACTTGGTATTGCCTTTAATATCAAAAAGAGCGCTAATAATAACAGGATGTAGAAAATGAGATTCTCAACGAAAGTCAAATGCTTCATTATGTGGTGTTTCCCCCTCCCCACAGTTATCATAGACAGATATTATAATATTAACTTCTACGCTGTCAAGAACGAAAATTCTATTAAGTATAAACTGCAAATAACATACCACTTAAGTTAATAAAGGCATTATATATTTAATTTATAGATAACTATTGAAAATCTAACCTATTTTTCTTTATTAATTCAATCGCGCTAATTTTAAGATAAGATGCTATAATCAACCACATTGCCAAGAGTGTAACCGTTTGGTAGCAGTCTGTTTCTGTTTAATCTGGATATTGTGAAAAAGGGGTTTTGAAAAAAACATTGACAATGAAAACTGTTTTTAAGTAAGATTAAAAGAGATTGTTGAAAAACTTAACAATCTCTGATTACACAGATAAAAGATCAGATTACACAGATTAAGACTCCTTGAAATATCTGTGTAATCATTTTTTCTAATCTGTGTAATCAAGGCTGTTGATGGCTTTTTCAACAGCCTGAAAAGACTTAACTAAACTTACAGGAGGAAACAATTTAATGAAGAAACAATGGATAATAGTTATTTTGCTCATTGTCATTGGTGTGGTGAGTGGTATTGCTATAGGGCTCTATTTAGGGACAAAGGCTGGAGATAAGTCCAATATAGCAAAGGATGTTCAGAAGTTTGGCGTGGGACCTACAAGAAATGTAAAGACACTTTTGGCAGAAGACCCTATCTTATATGTTGGGACATCGCAGGGAATTGTAAGATACAATACGCAAGATGGACAGCATATGGTGTTTGATAATAAAAACTCAGGGCTTATCAGCAATGGGATTTTTTATCTGACCAAGATTGATAACAAGCTGTGGGTTGGTACATACGGCGGCGGTTTATCTATCTTAGACGGTGACAAGTGGAAGAACTACAATATACCTCAAGGTCTTGCCGATGGATTTGTATACGGCGTTGACAAGGCGCCAAACGGCGATATATGGATTGCCACATGGTCAGGCGCAAATCAGATTGTCGGAGGCAATCTGGATGATCCTAAGGCATGGCGCACTTATACAGTAAAGAACACAAACGGCGGGCTTCCGAATGACTGGGTCTATGCTATTGCTATTGATAAAAAAGGGAGTGTCTGGTTTGGCACAGAGGGCGGCCTTGCCTTCTACGACGGCACAACGTGGAAACACTGGGATCATAAAGATGGATTAGGGGCTGATTATGAAAAGGTTAAGGATACACTTACAAAGGATACAGATCCTGCAACACTTTCCAAACACCACGCAAAACAAAAGATAGAAATGGGGCTGGAGAAGATTCGGGCGCCTTATAATCCAAACTATATTGTCTCTATGCTGCTGGATTCAAAGGGGCGGATCTGGTGCGGCACATGGGGCGGCGGACTCTCTGTATTTGAAAATGGAAAATTTAAGACATATACCACAAGCGAGGGTTTAATTGGGAACTATGTCCCGATGCTTAAAGAAGGGCCTGACGGGGCTATCTGGATAGGCCAGAATAAAGGCCTTTCCAAATTAAAAGAAGGGATGTTTGGGAGCAAGTTTACTAATTATACAAAAAAAGAGGGGCTTTACGGCGATATCGTTTTTTCAATGACTTTTATGCAAAATGGCTCGGCATGGGTGGGAAGCTTTGGCGGCGCAAGCAACTTCACTAAGGGATTAAAATAAGTGATAAAGTAGGGACATGCCATGGCATGTCCCTACTTTATCTTATGAAAGATTGCGCCACCAGATTCCTTCTTCGTCAAATGGCAGGTGATGCATGTAGATTCAAAGATTCTCTTGCCTGCCCTTAACTCCTCTGAAAGATTATTTTTCTCTCCATTATAAAGAAAATACCTGATTGCCTCAGGATACTTTTTCTCAAAGTCATACCACTGATTTTCAGGGGAATGATAATTAATATTTTCAAACTTCTTTTCAATAAATGAGTAACGGATAAAGGCTGCAACGCTTTTAATCTCCGTATCTGTTAATATTTCCTTAAAGGGTTTCATTGCAGTTCCATCCCTTCCGTTTTTAATGGAATAGAACATGCGGTGATTATCAATCCCCTTCATTTCAGATGGGTCTGTAAAGTTTCTGGGCTTGGGTGTAAGGACATTTGCTGCCAATGTCTTGCCATTGCCGGAGTAGCCGTGGCAGATGTAGCAACGGAAGTTATATATCTCCCTGCCATTTGCTAATTTAGGCGGAAGGGAAGGCAGCGCTATTTTTTTTTCTTCGTTTTTATGTCAACCTTCATAAAGGTCGTCTGAATATAATCAATGATCAAATTGATCTCAGATTCTGAGAGCTGCGTCTTGAATGGCTGCATAGCTGTTCCCGGTCTGCCATTGGTGATAGAATTGAACATCCTCTTTCTGGTCAAGGCTGTGATTACCAGCGGGTCAGTAAAATTCTTCGGCTTTGGATCAAGGTCATGAGAGACCCATGTATTGCCGTCTCCCTTATCCCCGTGGCATACGGAACAGTTTTTCTGGTAAAGCTCCTCCCCCTCTTTAAGGGGATTTGATTCTGCTGCATAGGAGGCTGGCAAATAACCTGATGCTACAAATAGACCAATAATAAATGATATCAGGTATTCCTTTCCCACGGCCTTTATTCTAATGGGTTCATATATAATTGTCAAGGGGTGTAGCAAATTTTTATCAAGCTGAATTTTTTTATTGACACCTTATGGCTACTATGCTAAAAATTATTCACTTTACTAAAAGCAAATCTCAAAAATCTTGAAAAGGGGGGAAGGGATATGAGACATTTTAGGTTTTTAATGGTTAGTCTAACTGTATTAGCGGCGATTACCGGCTTGGTGTGGGTGGGTTTTGCACCAAAGGCAGATGCAGAGTATGCCGACATCATTATAAATAAGCAGGCAGAAAAGCAGGGTATGCAGCCAGTAATGTTTCCACACTGGTTTCACAGGATTAGGTTTAAATGCAAGGTGTGTCATGAGGATATCTTTATTATGAAGAAAGGTTCAAACGATATAAATATGTCCTCTATCATAAAAGGCAACCACTGTGGAAGGTGCCACAATGGTAAGATTGCATGGGCGCCTATCTATTGCGGCCGCTGCCATTCAGTGGGTGGAAATCCTGACGGCCTCCTGACAACAGGAGCGCCTGCGCCGCCAAAGTAGGTTATTTAAAACTATTACCGAGTAGGGCGAGGCTTCAGCCTTGCAGCAAAGCAACCCTGAAGGGTTTGCCCTACAACAAAATATTCTGGAGGGTATAAAAAATGAGAAGGGTAGCCTTTAAAAATATCATGCTAAGAATTGTAGTGGCAGTTATTATAGTCTTTGCAATAAATAGTTGTGCAACACAGAAGGATGCCAAGGCGCCGGAATCAAGTGAGGCAAAGAAAGAGTCAGCGCCAAAAACAGAACCAGTAAAGGTAGTAGAAAAAGAAAAATCAGCGGAGCCAGCGCCAGCAAAGAAAGAGGCGCCTGCAGCTAAGCTTGCTGAAAAGGCGCCAGCAGCCAAAGCGATGCAGATTGACCCCTCACAGGCAATTTTTCTTGACAGCACAGGGAATATTGCAGGTACAGGAGACCCAACAAAGGTAGTTGGCGCAGCAGAAAAGGCTGGCATGGCGGCCCATCCAATGGCGCTTGAGCTTGCGCAACTTCCAAAGGATAAATACGGCTTAATCGACTGGGCCAAGATTGTAAAAGAGGGCAAGATAAAACCACGTGAGTCATTAGATCCCGATGCGCCTGTTGCACCGCCCTTTCCAATGGATGTGGTTATAAAGACAAAGAGCATGTCAATGGAGGATGTGGTCTTCCCGCATTGGATTCATACATATTGGTTTAACTGCACAAACTGTCATCCTGCCATCTTTAATATGAGGGCAGGCGGCAATCCTGATATGACAATGGCAAAGATTGCAGCAGGCCAGTACTGCGGCAGATGCCATGATAGAGTGGCATTCCCGCTTACAGACTGCCAGAGGTGTCATGTAAGGCCAAAGGGTACAAAATAGAGTTATTGTAGGGGCGAACCTATATGTTCGCCCCCCCCTATTATTAAGGAGGGCAGACACACTGATCTGCCCCTACGAATATCGTCTAAATACTGAGGGTGATTATGCGTTTTTTTATGCCTTTTATAATTGTTATTGGCTTACTTTTTTATTTATTGCCTTATAGTGTCCGTGCACAGGAGGATGATAAGATAATATTTAATAATTATGCAGAGAAGTATGATATGAAGCCTGTGGTTTTTACACACGGGCTTCATATCAAGAGGAATAAATGCGAGGTGTGCCATGACGCAATATTTATTAAGAAGAAGGGCGCCAATGACATAAATATGAACAAGAATTCCAAAGGGCAGTACTGCGGCAAGTGCCATAACGGGAGAGATGCATATCCCCTGCTTAAATGTGAGAGATGCCATTCAGGTGAAATGACAATTAAAAAGAAATAGAAGAAGAGGGGCGGCTGATAAACCGCCCATCTATGCGATTGATATATGAATGAAGTTTTCAAATTAATTATTAGGTTTTATCTGCCCCTTATTATTATCCTGCCTGTAGTAATTGAAGGCTGCGCAAAAAAGGAATTGGTTTTTAAGACAGTAGAGAATCAGCCGGTTGCCTTTTCGTATTTGCCGCGCACAGAGGACGGCTTCATTGACTGGGTTGCTGCAATAAACAGGGGAATAATCAAGCCCAGAGACTCAATTGACTTAAAGCCAAAACCGCAGTCATCTCCTTTAAACCTTGATATTATATTTTATACTAAAGGCACGATGCCGAATGTGGTTTATCCCCATTATCAGCATACGCAGTGGCTTGATTGCAGAAACTGCCACCCAAAAATCTTTAAGGCGCAAAGAGGAAGCAATGGGGTAACAATGGCCAAAATATTTGAAGGCGAATTCTGCGGCAGGTGCCACGGCACCGTCGCCTTTCCGCTTAAATACTGCGAACGATGCCATGTAAAGAAATAGTTACCGCACTTTAAACTTTATCGGCACAATGCCCACATACTCGTCCTTCTCATCATCTGATACTGCATTGAACCGCCAGTTCTTCAGATATCTGATAGCTATTTCTTCAAGTTTAGCATCCGCCTTTCGCGCTGGCATAACATCCACTACAGAGCCGTCGCTAAGGATCCTGAATTCAAGTTCAATTGTAACAGTTACTGATGTATCAACAGACGGGGGTGAAGGCCTGAAAATAAGCCTTCTTTTGCCAGCGCTGCCCTTTATCCCGAATGACTCACTGCCTGCTGCCTCGCCCTTTTTATTAGCCGGAAGCGCTGTCTGCGTATTCCTCGCCTCTGTAACAAGTCCTTTACTCGGCACTGGGATGTCAGGATCTAAAGATTTTTTAGAAAATAATGCTGTCTCCTTTTTCCCTGTGTCTGACCTTGTTGGAAGGCCAATGCCCGGGCGTATATCCTTTACAGGCTCATCTATAACAGACTTTTCTATCTGAGGCAGACTCTTTGCCTTGGGTATCACAGGGGCTGCCTTTTGTATTACAGGCGCTGGCACAGGCGAAGGAGACCGCATCTCTTCCTTTATTGCTGGTATTGGTATGGGGTCAATACTATTTATCAGCGTAATCTCTGTTATGGTCGGTTCTTTTATGTGCATAAAAAAAGGAGGAAAAAAGACAAACAAAAAAACAATAATAAAATGAAGTGAAAAAGAGATGATTATCTCCTTAGTTATCCTGTCGGAAATAACAAGGGGTTGCAACCCCTTGTTGATAGATTCTGCTGTAACAGCACTCTTACTCATTTATTAACAGTCTCCTTTAAATCCTTTATCTTTTCACCTGAGGCTTGCACAGCCTCTTTATTCTTTGATTTATCCATTATCCTTTGATAAATGGCGTGTGCAGCAGTATACATCTTCTCCTTTTCAAAAATCTCCGCTGTTTTTAATTGCGCCAGAGATCCCCACTTTTCTATCTTTGGATATAAGTAACAGGTTTTCATAAACTCTATCTTTGCATCATCGCTCCTGCCTTCAGCAAGCGCCAATTCACCGAGGTTGAATTGCGCCTCTGCAGCGATCTCCTCATTTTGGAATTCTGTTGCCTTTTGATAGAAGGCGGCAGCCGTCTTTTTATCCATCTTGTCATTGTGGTAGTATTGCGCCAGCAAGAGATAGGCATTTGGCGTTATTTTGTGCTCTGGATATCTCTTTACAAATTCATTATAGGCCTTTATTGCATCATCTGTCTTTCTTAATCTGCCGTATGCTGCGGCTGTCTTGAATATCGCATCAGGCGTATTTGCATTATCAGGATAGAGTGAAACGAATTTTTTATAATGTGTAATTGCATTTTCATGGTCTGCGATCTGGAAATATGACTCGGCTATCTTATATCTGGCATCAGTCAGATATGCGCTCTTTGGATAATTGTTTATGAGCTGGTTGAAACTTGAAATGGCATTATAAAATTCCCTTGTTTCAAACAGTATCCTGCCGATTCTATACAGTGCGATATCTGAAAACTCGCTGGTCTCAGAGATTGACAGGACAGTCCTATAAGCAAGCAGGGCGTCTCCAAGCCTTTTCTTTGCCTCAAGCTCCTCTGCTGCCTGGAACTGCAGTGTTATTGATATTTGCGCCTTAGGATTCTTTTTTACAAATCTTTCTGTTTCAGCCCTTGCAGCCTCGCTGTTGCCGAGCTGCTTGTGTGATACGATAGCGCCGTATTCAGCATCCTTCACAAAGGGGCTATTATGGTGCTTGTATTTTACATTGTTATAATATTCCAGAGCCTTTGTATACTCCTTAAGATTGTAGTAAGAATCACCCATCTTTAACAATGCCTCTGCTATAAACGGACTCTTAGGATAATTGGTTACATGATTGCTGAATTCTGATGCAGCCTTTTTATACTCATTCATCCTGAAATACGACCAGCCAAGGCGGAATGACGCCTCCTCTGCCTCTTTTGATTTTGGCGTCCTTGTTACTATATTCCTAAAGACAGCAGCGGAATCTTCAAATTTTTCTTCCTTATACATGGCAAGCCCTGCCTGCAGGGCTATCCAGTTATTCTGGCTGCTTTCAGGGTACTCCTTAATAAGCTGCACATAGGCATTGTAATATGCGCTGAAATCCTTGAGCCCGAGATAGGAATCTGCAATGCGGAAGAGAACATCCTCTCTTAAAGAGCTTTTTGGATGCTTATCCAAGAATATATTAAATGATTCAATCGCCTCTTTAAAGAGCCTCTTCTTATAATAGACCCATGCCCTGCCGTATTGAACCTTTTCAGCAAGGGGGCTTGAATTTGGTATTGTCTGGTAAGAAGAGAGCGCATCATCATATTTTCCTAATACAGAGAGCGATTCTGCTATCAAATAATTTATGTCATCCTTATGCCTTGCAAGTATCGGCTTGCCCTTTACAGGCTGCAATTTCTTTAATACCCTATCATACTCCTGTTTCTGATACAGGATGATGCTGGATTTGTACGAGGCAATTATGGCAAGGAGGGGTCTTTCCGGATTCTTTTCAGCCTTCTCATAACTTGATAGCGCCTCGTTAACCTTTCCATCTTGATAAAGCATTTCGCCAACCATGAATTCTGCAACCGGCGCAAGGTCAGGCTGAAGGGTATTCCTCGCAAGAAATTGGAATATCTTTAAGGCGTCTTTTTTATTTTTATTCTTGTAATAATAGACGCCAACCTCAAATTCTATATAATCTGAAAAATTTGTCTGAGGGTTCATCTGCTTCAGCCTTTTTGCCTCTTCCCTTGCCTTTTCCATCTTGTTCAGCGCAATGTATGCCAACGCAGTCCTGTACATGGCTGCCTCAAGATATTTCATGTCAGTATTTATGCTTATGCCCCAGACAACATTTTTAATCCCTTTTATATCAGCCCTCTGGAATGATATGCCCCCGCTTTCCATGCCTCTTCCAGAGACGCCAAGGCCATACAACGCAGTATTTATCAGAAGGCTTTGCGGAAAGGGAAATCGGCTGATAAATTCCCTGTAATTCTCCTTTCCATCAACAAATTTTTCTATGCCTTCAGCAAAGGTTTTTTCACTTAACAGCTTTGAGGTAATGCCTGAATATGTCAGTGTGTGAAATACCTTGATTGCATCCTCATATTTCTTAAGCCGCATAAGGCAGTCGCCGACCCAGAATTGCGCAGAGTATGCAAGGCTGCTTACCGGTGATTTTGTCGCCTTTGTAAAATAGAATACCGCCTTGTTGTAATCACCCTCATTAACATAGAGCCAGCCTAAGGAATAGTGGGCATAATCCCAGTAATCGGACTCAGGGTATTTTTTTATGGTATCTTCATACGCATCAACAGCGTCTTTCAGGTTTCCCATTGCATAATAGGATTCGGCCAGCCAGTATGAAGAGGCAGAGACATATTCGCTCTTTGGATATTTTCTGATTAATTTTTTGAATGCATCAACAGCCTTTTTATATTCCTCATTCTTATAAAAATAGAGTCCGGACTTAAAGAGCGCCTCATCAGCAGGCTCTTCACCTGTGATGCTGGCTAAGAATAATGCAACACTGTTTCCATAGACCCATCCTGTTGAAGCCTGCGATGGCCTTGTCTTTTTAAGGCTCTCCTTTGCCCTGGCATCTGGCGTGGTCATGGAATCAGGCGCTGCAACATCGTCCTTTAACCCTTTCAGGTCTTTGAATGGCGCCGCCTTTTCAGGCTTTGCCGGCGGCGCCTCCTGAAGCTGCTCCTCAGAAAAGATAATAAACTCAGGCAAACGGATGATGACCTTTTCCCGCTCTTCCTCTGCGAATGAAGGCGCTATTGCTGCAGCAAGTGTGCATAAAAATATAAAAATACCGATTGCTTTCATCTTGGTTTTGCCTTTATTATCTTAAGCCTTTCCTCTGCAAATGTTTTCAGGTCTTTGTCCTCTAATATCTCTAATGCCTTCTGATACGCTGTCTGCGCATCATCCCATAACTTTAACCGTTCTTTGTTTACGCCTACCTTTACATAGGCAAGGGAGACCCATGACATATCTGAAATACCGTAGCTAATTATCCTTTCATAGGCGGATATTGCAGCATTATACTTCTCCCTTGCAGCCTCTGATTCACCGAGATAGTAGCTCGCCTCTGTCCTCATCTCCATAATCTCTGATTCCTGCGCCTTTTCAAAATGAGGGCTTGCCTTGGAGTATTCCTTCTTTTGGATGTATAATTTTCCAAGTTCCAGGTGTGCATCAATGGCTACTCTCTCCTTTGGATAGCTCTCAACTAATTTCTTAAATGCCTTTTGAGCATCAAGATTTCTGTAGAGTTTAAGATTTATATTGCCCGTTCTGAAGATGGCTGCTGGAATAAGCTCACTGTCAGGGTATTTTGCAATAAGCAAATTAAATGAGGCAAGCGCAGGTTTCAATGCACCGCTCTTGTATTCACACCATGCAGCGCCATTTAATGCGTCATCTGACAGGGGATGCTCAGGCATCAGGTCGTAAAACCGCTTATAATAATTTTTTGCATCCTTATAGTTTTCTAAATTAAAAAGCGCCTCGCCTGCCCAGTAATACGATTCATTTTTGAATTTGCTTTCAGGAAATCTTTGCGGGAAATTTCTAAATTCCTCTGCTGCCTCTTTGTACTTACCCATCTTTACATATGTCTCGCCTAATGTAAAGATGGCGGCATCAGCATTTTTATCAACATCCTTTAATGATGATATGAGCTGAAATATCTTAACCGCCTCATTTGGGTTTTCTAATTTTAGGTATACCTCTCCAAGCCTGATAAGAACTATCTGATACATGCTGCTTTTAGGGTATTTTTCCAAGAACCCCATAAATACCGTAATAGCAAGCTGGTATTCCTTTATCTGCGTGTAGCAGACGCCAAGCAGATGCGTAACCTCTTCTGCCTTTTTGCTTGAAGGGTATTCGGCGAGCAATCTGCTAAAGGCTAATGCAGCCACATCCCAGAGCTTGTCTTCATAGGCGCCTGCCCCTACAATGAAAAGCTTGTCCTCCGGGCTTAGCCCCCCGCCATACGCGCTTGTGCTTAATATTAAGATTAATGAGATTAAGGCAGACAAGAGGAATATTCTTTTTACTGCCATATTAAATTGCATTACCAATCCCCGTGTATAAGATTATACCGAAAACACCCCTTGTGTCAAGGAAACAAAGATTTGAAAAGAAATTGACTTTTATATGCTATATTGCTATATTTTTTAGATATTTGTGGTATATTAAGGGTTAGATTTGATATAAATAAAATATTAAAAAAATAGCGCTTGGGAGGAGAGAATGCTTAAGGAAACATCAAAAATTTGGATGGATGGAAAATTTGTTGACTGGAAGGATGCAAATATTCATGTCTTAACGCATACCCTTCACTATGGTCTGGGGGTCTTTGAAGGGATTCGCTGCTACAAAAGGGGGGATGGCTCAGTAATATTCAGGCTAAAAGAGCATGTTGACAGGCTCTTTTCTTCTGCGCACATCTGCTGCATGAAGATACCCTTCACAAAAGAGGAGATTCAGGAAGCAATAAAGGAGACTGTGCGCATAAATAAGCTTGAGGAGTGTTATATAAGGCCGATTGCATACATCGGCTACGGCGAGATGGGTCTGTTTGTAAAAAACAATCCTATTGCTGTTGCAGTTGCTGCATGGCCATGGGGCACATATCTTGGTGAGGAAGGGATAAAAAAAGGGATTCGTGCAAAGGTTTCGTCCATCAACAGGCACCATGTAAATATAAGCATGACCCGCGCAAAGGTCTGCGGATATTATGTGAATTCACAGCTTGCAAAAAGAGAGGTTGTAACAGACGGCTATGATGAGGCAATAATGCTTGATACAGACGGCTATGTTGCAGAGGGGCCTGGCGAGAATATATTTATTGTGAGAAACAATGTCTTAAAAACCACACCCCTTACGTCAATATTGGAAGGGATAACAAGGGATTCAATCATACAGCTTGCAAGAGAAAAGGGCATTTCAGTTGTGGAGGCAAGGTTTACAAGGGATGAGCTTTATATTGCAGATGAGGCGTTTTTTACAGGAACAGCAGCAGAGATAACGCCTATACGTGAGATTGACAACAGACAGGTTGGCGCAGGAAAGCCCGGGCCTATTACAACAACGCTTCAGTCTGCATTCTTTGATATTGTACGCGGCGGCGATAAAAAGCACAAAGACTGGCTTGCGTATGTTTAAGATGTTATGTTAAAAACCACACGAAGGGAAAAAATAAAAAGACTTGCAGAGGACTTTAATCTTGATTTAATAGTCCTCTTCAGGATAGAGACAAAGGGACTGTCTTGCAAAAAGAATGACCTTGATATTGCTGTGCGCTGTAATAAAAAGGAGTGCGATACGCACTGGGACAGGGGGCTGGTAAAGGCTATATCTGAGATTTTCAACAAATCCCGCATTGACCTATATCAGATAAACGAGGCAGACCCATTTCTTTTGTTTGAGATTGCGTATGACGGCGTCCCAATCTATGAAAAAACCTCTGAGACATACGCAGCTTTTCAGGCATGGGCATTGGACAAATTCAAAAAAGCAGAGGCTACCATGAGGCAGGCCATGCCCTGCATGTAAAAGAAGTATTAATATCAGATTTAGGATGACCACTATCACTAAACCTAACCTTTCCTGTTTGACATGCCCTGCTCATTCCAGTAATATGTGTCTATGTCAAAACCTACGCTATATCTGATTGACGGCAATTCCTACATCTACAGGGCTTATCATGCTGTAAGGAGCCTTGCCACATCTAAAGGTCTTCCAACAAATGCAATTTACGGATTTACCAATATGCTATTAAAGATCGTTAAGGAGAAAAAGCCTGATTATCTTGCCATTGCCTTTGATGTAAAAGGACCTACAAAGAGACACATAGAATATGAACAATACAAGGCGCATCGGCCTGAGATGCCAAAGGACCTGGTTCAGCAGATACCATATATACATAAGCTCGTAGAGGCATTTAATATCCCTGCCATTTTAATGGAGGGCTATGAGGCAGATGATATCATAGGTACCATCTCAAAGAAGATGGAGAAGGACTTTGATGTGATTATTGTAACAGGCGACAAGGACATGCTCCAGCTTATTTCACAGAATGTTAAAATCTACGACACGTTAAAAGATAAGGTCTATGAAGAAAAGGATGTAGTAGAGCGGTTTGGTGTTGCGCCTGATAAGGTAGTAGAGATAATGGGACTGATGGGCGATGCATCTGATAATATCCCGGGCGTGCATGGCATTGGAGAGAAGACTGCAATTGCCCTGATAGCAGAGTTCGGAAGCATTGAAAATCTGCTTGCTAATGTTGATAAGATAAAAAAACCAAAGCTTGCAGAGGCTTTAAAAGGCTCTGCTGATATTGCAAGGCTTAGCAGGGAGCTTGCGACTATTATATTAGACTGCCCTGTTGAAATTAATCTAAATGAATATAAAAAGAAGGAGCCGGATAATGCGCTCTTGATAGGCCTTTTAAAGGAATTGGAATTTACGAGCCTGTTAAAGCAGATTTCAGGCGAAGCGTCCTCATTAGAGAATAAAAGATATTCAACTGTATTAAAAGAGGATGCCCTCCTACAATTAATAAAAAAGATAAAGGAAAAAGGCGAGCTAAGCATTGATACAGAGACAACAAGCGAAGACCCAATGCTTGCAGAGATTGTCGGCATATCCATTTCCATAGAGAAAGATGAGGGTTTTTATATCCCTGTCAGCCACCGCTATCTTGGCGCGCCGGAACAGCTCAAAAAGGAATGGATATTGAATCAGCTTAAACAGCTTCTTGAAGACGATAAAATAAAAAAAATCGGGCAGAATATTAAGTATGAGATTATTGTATTCAGGAATCACGGAATAAATCTATCTGGCGCCAGCTTTGACACAATGGTTGCATCCTATCTGTTAAATCCGAATAAATACAGCCACGGCCTAAATAATATTGCCCTTGAGTATCTGAATCACATTATGACAACATACAAGGATGTTACAGGGACTGGAAAAGGGCAGAAGAATTTCAGCGAGGTGGATATAGAGTCAGCAGCTAATTACTCCTGCGAGGATGCAGACATAACATATCAGCTTGCCATATTGCTCGGCCCGATGCTAAAGGAGCAGGGTCTTGAAAGGCTTTTTTATGATGTTGAGGTTCCGCTTACCTCTGTGCTTGCGAGGATAGAGATGAATGGCGTTAAGGTTGATACGGATTTCCTGAGCAGCTTGTCCAAAGAGGTTGATGCGCAATTAAATGATATTGTTAAAAGGATATATTCACTTGCTAAAGGAGAGTTTAATATAAATTCTCCAAAGCAATTATCCGAGGTCCTGTTTACAAGGCTTGGATTAAAACCTGTAAAAAAAACAAAGACAGGACATTCCACAGATGAAGAGGTTTTATTAGCCCTCGCAAAAGGGAACGAGCTTCCAAAGGAGCTTTTAAATTACAGGCAGCTTACAAAATTAAAATCAACATACATCGATGCTTTGCCAAGGATGATGCATCCAAAAACAAAAAGGATACATACCTCTTTAAACCAGACCGTAACATCAACAGGAAGGCTCTCAAGCAGCGAGCCTAATCTGCAGAACATCCCTATACGCACAGAGCTCGGCAAGAGGATAAGAGAGGCATTTGTTGCAGAAGAAGGCAAGATGCTCCTTTCTGCTGATTATTCACAGATAGAGCTTAGGATACTTGCACATCTTTCAGGCGATGAGGTTTTGATAGATGCCTTTAAAAGGGATGAAGATGTACATACGAGGACAGCAATGGAGCTCTTTAACGTTGAGCCTGATAAGGTTGATTCAAACATGCGGAGATTTGCAAAGACAGTTAATTTTGGCATAGTATACGGGATGAGTCCTTATGGCCTCTCTTCTGATTTAGGTATTCCTGTTGATGAGGCGAAGGCATACATTGACAATTACTTTGTGCATTACAAAGGCGTAAAGGAGTTTATTGATAAAACCATTACAGAGGCAAAAGAAAAGGGCTACGTAACAACCATCCTGAACAGGAAACGCTATATACCTGAATTGAAGAGCGCAAATGGCGCAACAAGGAATTTTGGAGAAAGGATGGCAGTAAATACGCCTATTCAGGGAAGCGCTGCTGATTTAATTAAGATGGCTATGATTAACATTGATAAGAGGCTTGATAAGGAAAGATTAAAATCAATGATGATACTTCAGGTGCATGACGAGCTTGTCTTTGAGGTAACAGAGGATGAGCTTGAAATTATGAAAGAGCTGGTTAAAAAAGAGATGGAAAATGTAATGCCAATGTCTGTGCCGATTAAGGTAGACATAGGCATAGGCAAGAACTGGAGAGAGGCAGGGTAAAAAAAAGGAAATTCCTTTATTCCCCTATTTGGAAAAGAGGGGTTAGGGGAGATTTATTTATGCAAAATATAAAATTATTATGACTACCAATATAAAAAACATTTTTAAAAAAATAAAGGAGTTTCTTGCTAAAAGTAAAAAGAAGATTAACGAGTTAAGACTCTTTCTTTATACTGCCATTGCACTTTTCTTATTAACCTTCCTCTACATTACCTTCCTCTATCTGATTCTAACAGACAAGTTTGAGGGAAAGAAGTGGGCGCTTCCTTCTAAGATATACTCTGATTCACTCACCTTATATCCGGGAATTGATATAAATTCCATTGACCTTACAGGCAGGCTCAAAAGGCTCAATTACTACAGAGTATCATCAGAACCAAAGGAGGGTGAATACAGGCAGGAAAGAAATATAATTGATATCTTTCTTCACAATTTTATTTATCCAAACAGACAATTAACTGGCTTCTCCATTCGCCTCTATCTAAAGAATACGCAGATTGAGAAGATGGAGAATTATCAGACTAAAGATGAAATCTTTTCAATTGAGATAGAGCCAGAACTGATTACTGCCATATTTGAGGGCGGATGGCAGGAGAGGAATCTTGTGAAGCTTCCTGCTGTTCCAAAATATCTTACTGATGCAATAGTAACAATAGAGGACAGACGCTTCTATGAGCACTTTGGCATTGACTTGCGAAGCATCGCAAGGGCAATTCTTGCAAATATAAAAAACATTGGCGTATCGCAGGGGGGAAGCACAATCACTCAACAGCTTGTCAAGAATATGTTCCTTTCGCATAAAAGGACATTCTGGCGCAAGATTAATGAGGCTGTAATGGCTGTTATATTAGATGCACGCTATTCAAAAGAGGAAATACTTGAGGCATATATAAATGAAATCTATCTTGGGCAAAGAGGCTCTGTCGGCATATTTGGTTTTGGCGAGGCAGCAAGATTCTATTTTTCAAAAGATGTTGCACAGCTCACATTGGCAGAATCTGCGCTTCTATCAGGCCTGATAAGGTCTCCGAACAGCTATTCCCCATATGTAAATGTTAATAAGGCAAGGACAAGGAGAAACCTTGTGCTAAGCAAATTGATAGAAAGAGATAAGATTACCAATGACGAATATAAAACAGCGCTGTCAGAGCAGATTGTAATGCGAGAGTATCAGATTAAGGATAATGATGCCCCGTATTTTGTTGACTATGTGAGAAAACAGCTTCAGGAGAATTATCCTGAGTCTGTGTTGACAAGCGAGGGCATGCAGATATTCACTACACTTGACCCAAATCTTCAGAGGGCAGGAGAGAAGGCATTAAAGAATGGGCTTACAGAGCTGGAAAAAAAATATCCGTCTCTAAAGAGAAAGGAGAAGGATGAATCTTTGCAGGCTGCCATTTTTGCTATCCAGCCGCAAACAGGATATATAAAGGCAATGCTCGGGGGCAGGGATTATAAGATAACCCAGTTCAACAGGATAGCACAGGCAAAGAGACAGCCGGGTTCTGTATTCAAGCCTGTTGTGTATCTTACAGCGCTTACGCCAATGCCTGATGGCAAGCCAAAATTCACGCCGTCATCAATCATTGATGACTCACCTGTTACAATAAATTTTGATAATAAGGACTGGAGCCCTCAGAATTATGACAAGAAATATTACGGCAATGTTACATTGAGGACAGCAATTGAAAAATCGCTTAATGCATCCACTGTAAAGATTGCGCAAGAGACAGGCATAGAAAATATTATTTTAACAGCAAAGGCTCTTGGCATTGAAAGCCCTCTGCAAAATATCCCGTCTATTGCATTGGGGACAATAGAGCTTACTCCTCTTGAGATTGCCGTTGCATATTCAACAATTGCAAACAGCGGTATAAGGCCTGTGCCTATATCCATTAAGGATGTTCTTGATAAAGACGGAAATGTAATTGAAAAAAAGGTTCTTGAGATGGAGCAGGCAGCATCTCCTCAGGCTGCATTTGTCCTTACACACCTTTTAAAAGGCGTGATAGACAACGGCACAGCAATGGCTGTCAGGCAGGCAGGCTTTAACAGGCCTGCAGCAGGAAAGACTGGCACAACAAGTGATTATAAGGATGCTTGGTTCGTCGGCTATACGCCGGAGCTTTTATCCCTCGTATGGGTCGGCTTTGACCAGAAGGATGTATTAAATCTCTCTGGCTCTCAGGCAGCGCTTCCAATATGGACAGACTTTATGAAAAGCGCGCTCGGCAATATAGAAAATTCTGATTTCCTTCCGCCGCAGGGCATTGTCTTTAAAAAGGTGGATAGAAAGAGCGGACTTCTGGCGAACAGCTCATGCCCTGATTCAGTTGAAGAGGCATTCATTGAAGGCACAGAGCCAAAAGAGGAATGTTCAGGAGAAAAAGGCGGCATAATAAAATGGTTCAAGGGGATTTTTGAGAAATGATACAGTAAACATTTATATTATTATAAATCTTTTATAAATCCATTAATCCTCTTCCACAGCGCTTCCCTCCCCATCCTCGTCTTTGCTGAAAAGGTTAGAATAGTCGTTTCTTCTTGAAGATCGAGAGTCTCTTTAATCTTTTCTATCTGATATTCAATCTCTCTTGGTTTAATCTTGTCTGCCTTTGTTGCAGCATAGATTACAGGTATCTTATAATAATCAAGCCACTCCTTCATCTTCTTGTCATCTCCTGTGGGCAGGTGCCTTATATCAAGGATAAAGACAACGGCTTTCAGCTCTTTTCTATTTGACAGATAGCCTTCTATCATCGGCCCCCATTTTTCTCTTATCTCCTTTGGCGCCTTTGCATAGCCGTATCCTGGAAGGTCAACAAAGTTAAATGCATTATTAATCTTGAAAAAATTTACGACCTGTGTCTTGCCAGGGGTGCTGCTTGTCTTGACAAGATCCCTTCTTAATACGAGGCTGTTTATCAGAGATGATTTTCCGACATTTGACCTTCCAACAAATGCAATCTCCGGGACATTCTCCTTTGGAAAGTGCATTTGTTCAGTGCAGCTTTTTATAAAGACAGCAGATGTAATCTTCATTATGCAGTATTATACAATAAAAATTGACAAAATGGCTATTTTAAGTATAATAAATATAATGGAAGAACGGGCAAATCCTTTAAAAATAGAAAAGGACCAGAAGAAGGTTCTAATCTATACGCCAACCTTCAAGATTATAGGCTATATACATCTTCCAACGAATGCGCGGCTTACAGATACTCTAAACTTTGCTGTTGACAAGAACCCCTTTATACCTGTTACAAAGGCGCATGGCTATTCTATGGAAGATAATAAGCTCTGTTTTGTTGCGGATTTTCTGAGCGTTAATAAAAGGCGTATAGACCTTGTGCTCATTGAGCCTGAAGTAAAGTCTGGTGATGAACAGATATGACACTTGAAAAAGAAAAGGTGTACATGGAGGCGAGGAGCGCCTTTGACAAGGGAGAGTATGATAGGGCAGAAAAATTATTTCTTGAGCTGTTGAAACTAAATACAAATTACGCGGATATATATAATAAGCTCGGCTTTATATATCACCAGAAAAACGATTTAGACAAGGCGGCATGGTTCTTTGAAAAAGCCCTTCAATTAAATCCCGGCTATACAGAGGCATCCCTAAACCTTTCTGTTACATACAATGAACTCAGCAGATTTGAGGACGCAAACCGCATATTCAGCCAGGCGGCAAAACTTGCACATCCAGCGCCTTCTGTCCTTGACCCGTATGTTCAGGGCAAGTTAGCCAATGAGCATGCACAGCTCGGCGACCAGTATTATGACCTTGGCTTATATGATGAGGCATTGGACGAATATAAAAAGGCATTGAAGCTGAGGCCGAATTTTGTGGACATTATTACAAAGGCAGGGATTGCGCTCAGGGAAAAGGGGCAGTTTGACGAGGCTATCAGGGTCTTTATGCGGGCAAAAGAGGTGAATCCGAAATATATTTCTGCATTAATACATCTAGGCATTACATATTATATGAAGGGCTTCATTGACCTTGCTGTTGATGAATGGGACGGCGCTATAAAGATTGATCCAAAGAATAAAGATGCGCAGGCGTATATGAATATGATAAAAAAGGAGATAATATAATAAGTTTAAGTAGGGGTTCAAAATTTTGAACTCCTACTCTTAATTTTTTTATCCGCTGAAGGCGGATATTTTTTTTATAAGGGCTCTGATGGAAGAAAATGTTCTTGAAATAAAAGATTTAAAGACATATTTTTATACACCTGACGGTGTTGTAAAGGCAGTAGACGGCATAAACCTCAGCGTAAAAAGGGGCAGCATCCTTGGCATTGTCGGAGAATCAGGATGCGGCAAGAGCATGACAGCTATGTCTATATTAAATCTCGTGCCTCAGCCGCCTGGCAAGATTGTTTCAGGCAAGATTCTCTATGAAGGTAAGGATATCCTGAAGCTGAAAGAGTCAGAGATGCGCGCTATCCGCGGCGCAAAGATATCAATGATATTTCAGGAGCCGATGACAGCGCTTAATCCTGTTTTTACTGTCGGCGAGCAGATTGCAGAGGCGCTCAGGGTTCATAAAGGCATGAACCGGAGAGAGGCATTGGACAAGGCAGCGGAACTCTTAAGCCTTGTAAACATACCTTCAGCCCGCGACAGAATCAAAGATTATCCCCATCAATTAAGCGGCGGTATGAGGCAGAGGGTTATGATTGCAATGGCAATATCCTGCAGCCCGTCTATTGTAATTGCTGACGAACCTACAACAGCGCTTGATGTAACAGTTCAGGCGCAGGTGCTTGATTTATTAAAACAGTTGATGAAAAAGATTGGCATGTCAATGATACTTATTACGCATGACCTCGGTGTAATAGCAGAGGCTGCTAATGATGTTGCTGTAATGTATGCAGGAAGGATCGTAGAATGCGCAGGCACAGATGCCCTTTTTGCAGCGCCTACGCATCCATATACAGAAGGTTTATTGAATTCCATACCAAGGTTTAATAAAAAAAAGAGAGAGAGGCTCAAGGCGATACCAGGTGTTGTGCCGAGGCTCCTTGACCTGCCAGAGGGATGTAAATTTTATGGCAGGTGCGGGATTGCTATAGATAGATGCAAAAAGGAAGAGCCCTTACTAAAAGAAACTGCAAAGGGCCACTTGGCAAGGTGCTGGGTCAGAGAGAGGGGTTATGACGCCAGAAACTAAAAGCAAGGCAGAGTCCTTTATATTAAATGTTCAAGGCTTAAAAAAACACTTTTATATCCCTGCAGGCCTGTTCAAAAAGCCAAAGGCTGTGCATGCAGTTGACGGGGTTGACCTTAAAATAGAAAAAGGCGCGGTATTAAGCCTTGTTGGCGAAAGCGGATGCGGCAAGTCCACAACAGGCAGGTGCATACTACGCCTTCTTGAGCCAACCAGCGGCAGGATTGAATTTGAAAATAATAATATCACCTCTATTACGCAGCATGAATTAAGAGCTTACAGACAAAGGATGCAGATTATCTTTCAGGACCCCTATGCCTCTCTGAATCCGAGGATGACAGTCGGGAACATATTAGAGGAACCGCTTATAATTCACGGGATTGGCAATAAGGCAGAAAGAAGGGAGAGGATAAGCTCTATCTTAGAAAAGGTCGGGCTTGGAAGAGAAAGCATGGGGAAGTACCCCCACGAGTTCAGCGGAGGACAGAGGCAGAGGATAGGCATTGCTCGCGCATTGATTTTGAATCCGGTCCTGATTGTTGCAGATGAACCGATATCAGCGCTTGATGTCTCTATACAGGCGCAGATAATAAACCTGCTTGAAGACCTTCAGGAGGAATTTCAGTTGTCGTTTTTGTTTATTGCGCATGATTTGAATATTGTAAGACACTTTTCGGACAGGGTTGCTGTTATGTATCTTGGAAAGATTGTGGAGATGGCTAACGCAAATGAGTTATATAAGAGGCCGCAGCACCCTTATACAGAGGCGCTTTTATCAGCAATCCTTGCCGCTGATGTAAAGGGAAAGAAAAAGAGAATCAGCTTGGAAGGCGATATACCAAGTCCTATAGACCTGCCCAAAGGCTGCCGTTTTTACAGCAGATGTCCTAAAAGGATGAAGATTTGCCAAGAGAGAGAGCCTGAGTTTAGGGAGACTGATAAAGGGCATTTTGTTGCATGCTATCTGTATGAGTAGAATATGAAGACCGCGCCAAAAAAGAACACAAACATTTTAAAAAAAATCCCGCCTCAATTAATAATGGACAATTTCAATGGCAGCATTATTGCAATTGACCTTGAAGGCAGAATTTCGTTTATTAACCGAAGCGCAATAAAGATCTTTGCCAAGAATCTCAACGAGACCGGAATGGATATTTATAAATACCTCCCGCAGGATAAAAAACGGTTTTTTAAGAATGGCATTAATAAGTTAAGAGATGGAGATAATTTTAAAGAGATATTGTTAAAGACTGCATTTAAAGACAGGAAGATCAGGTCAGCCTTTTCAATTCTGAAGGATGATTCAGGGGAGATTATAGGCACTCTGATATCCTTGAGCGATATTACCGAGGATGCTGTTATTGATGAGAAGAAGACAAATTTTATAACAGATGTATCTCATGCCTTAAGGACGCCTATTACTGCAATCCACGGCGCTGCAGAGCTGATTCTAAAAGGGGTTGGCGGAAGGCCGAGTAAGAAGCATGAGGAATTCAGCAATATCATCACCAAAAACTGCAAAAGGCTGAACAACTTAATAAACGATGTTGTCAGGATAGCAAAGCATGAGCACCAGCGGGTTTCGCTGAATCTTGCAAGGGTGGATTTGATCTCTATTATTGAAAACCAGCTTTTCCAACTTGATAAGAGGATAAAAGAGAAGGGTGTATCGATTGAAAAGATATTTCCGCCTGCTTCAGAGGTATTGGTAAAGATGGACGCGGAAAAGATTGAGGAGGCAGTTGCAATCCTTCTGACCAATGCTGTAAGGTATACATCCAAGGGGGAAAAGATAAGAATAAGTATTGATGTAAAGGACGGCATATCAAAGTCTGATATAGAGCTTAAAACATATAATCCTGACACAAAAAGGGGTTTCATAGAAGTGGGTATATATAACCAATGCAAAGGGATATCTGAAAAAAGGCTGAGCAGCCTTTTTGACAAGTATGACAAGATAAAGAATTTTGATGTTGAGGGGAATAAGCCTGACAGTGACGGAAAGGTTTTAAAGCTCCCCCTTGCAAGACTTTTAGTGGAGTCTCACGATGGGAAGATATGGGCAGAGGCTGAAAAGAGCGGATGCATTTTTTATTTTTCAATACCGATCTTTAAGATTGATTCTTATCAGGAAGGCAGTAGAATCATGGCTGTTCCCATGCTGCCTCTTAATGATGAGAAAATATCAATTGGCATAGATGAGAAGCACAGGGCGCTTGTTATAAATGACAGCCCCATTGTATTTAAGATGTACAGTGAGGCATTGGAAAAGATGGGATATGATATCCTTAAGGGCACAAACGATGAGGATGCAATTGACCTGGCGAGAAGGCACAGGCCTAATATAATTATTATTGACCTGTCAATCCCTGAGATTAATGATGTGTCCATTGTAAAGGTTCTAAGAGAAGACCCTGAGACAAAGGATATACCTATTATTGTCTTCAGCCAGTGCAGCAGCGAAGGCTTAAGATTGAATGAAGGCCTGTCAGTAACCATAGCCAAAAGGCCCCTTGACCAGGAGACCTTTGCAAATTATGTAAATGAGGCGATGTTCAGATATCTGCGAAGGGCGGACGGAAAGGAAAAGATTCTGATTGTGGATGACGAGCAGAGCATTGCCTCTCTCCTTTCATCAATGCTGCTTGAATTTGGCTACAGGACTATTATTGCCTGCACAGGCGAGGATGCCCTCCGCAAGGCTGAGATAGAACAGCCGCATCTTATACTTCTGGATATAAATCTTCCGGGCATGGACGGTTTCCAGATATTAGAAAGGCTCAAGAATAATATAAGCACAAGCCATATTCCAATAATATTGTTATCTGGGATAAAGGATGCAAAGGAGAAGGCGAGAGGCTTAAACCTTGGTGCGAGCGACTATGTAACAAAGCCTTATTCATCCCTTGAACTTGAGGCAAGGATAAGGATGCTTATCCAGAGAAGAGAGGAAGAGCATAGCGCAAGCCCCACAACAAGGCTTCCGGGAAACATAGCTATTGAGAGGGAGATTAATGCAAAGATCAGGAATGGCAATCCGTTTTCAGTATGCTATATAGACCTTGACAACTTTAAGGCGTATAATGATAATTATGGTTTTTTAAAAGGGGATGCAGTAATAAAACAGACAGCTAAGGTAATAGCCGATGCGGTAAGGGAATACGGCAGCGACCTTGATTTTATAGGCCATATCGGCGGCGATGATTTTATTATAATCACGACGCCTGATAAGGATGACATCGTCTGCAGCAAGATAATAGACTCTTTTAATAAAATCATCCCCCTTTATTATAATAAGGAAGACAGGAGCAGGGGCTATATTGAATTAGAAAATAGGCGGGGCCAGATTGAAAGATTTCCTATTATGACGATCTCTATAGCAGTTGTCACCAGCAATGACCAGAGGCGGATTAAACATTTTGCGCAGATAAGTGATATTGCAGCAGAGATTAAAAAGGCTGCGAAGAGGATTGAAGGCAGTGTCTATATTAAGGATAGGAGATTTTCAGCAGAAACAGAAACATTTTATAACCCATAGAACAGGATTTAATAATGCAAAAGATCCTTGTTGCAGATGATGAAGAAGATATCAGATTAATTATAAAGTTTGCCCTGGAAGACAAAGGCTACAAGGTTATTACTGCCTCTGATGGAGCAGAGGCAGTAGCTATTGCTGATAAGGAAAAGATTGATCTGATTATCCTTGATGCTGCGATGCCAAAGATGGACGGCTATGAGGCATGTAAGAAATTAAAGAGGGATGCAAAAACAAAAAATATTCCTGTAATCTTTCTTACAGCAATTGATTTGCTGAAGGATAAACTAAAGAGTCAAAGGCTTGGAGCAGCTAAGTTTATTTCAAAGCCGTTTGAGATTGAAGCGCTGATAGAGAAAATTGCATCAATACTGAATAATATTGGTAGCGGGGGCCGGATTTGAACCGACGACCTTCGGGTTATGAGCCCGACGAGCTACCAAGCTGCTCCACCCCGCGCCAAAGTGTGATATAGTGTATGAAATTTAGCAATTAAAGTCAAGAGCAAAAAATATGAAAATTGAGTCAGATTTAATTGAATTAAAAAAAGGGCTGCTGCACATCTTTATTGACCCTGCAGGACCTAACTGGGTAAGCTGCAATAAGGCAGGCGCCGAGATCATTCGGCAAGGAATCAATAATAAGGGCGGCAACCCTCAATTGGTCAGTTTTATCTCACGCCTTAAAGAAGAAGGCTTTCTTGATAATGCGCATAAAGCAGACTACCCTGGCAGGGCAATGGTAATAGAGACAAAGAGGCTCTCCGAGCTTTGGATATATACGAACAATTCTTGCAACCTGCGGTGTAAGCACTGCCTTGTCTCAGCAGGAGAGGATAGCAAAGACAGTCTAAGCGCAACAGACATAATGAGGATTGTTGATGAGGCAAATTCTCTCGGCGTCAGGCGGTTCTATTTTACAGGAGGCGAACCGTTTTTAAGGCACGACATCCTTGCGCTGGTTAACTATATAACAAAGGACAGGGAGCTTGTTATACTTACAAACGGAACGCTCCTTACAAAAGAAAAGGCGGAGAAATTAGCGTCAATTGACAAGAAGAGGCTCTTTCTTCAAATAAGCCTTGAAGGCTCAGATGCAAAGATACACGACTCTATCAGAGGTGAAGGCAGTTTTGAGCTTGCTGTAAATGGGATAAAGAATCTGATTGAAGCAGGCATTGTTCCAACTATTACAACAACTATTACACGTCTGAACATGGATAGCGCAGTTAACACCCACAGATTTATTGCCTCACTTGGCATAAAGGTGCATCATATATTGTACCTTCATCCTAAAGGGAGGATGCAGAGGTTCAAAGATGAACTTTTCATTACCTCTGATGAACTCTCCGAGGCAATGCAATCTTTGATTGAGGCATCAAAAAAAACAGGTGTTATTATTGATAATGCTGAATCATTTAATAAGCGTATTTCTAATAAAAAGGGCAGGAAGACTGACCTATGCAACTGCTGTTATGAGATGCTGTGTGTGGATTCAGACGGAGAGGTGTATCCATGCGCTGCAATTGCAGGAGACAAAAGATTCAGTGCAGGAAATGTAAGGGATTATTCTATGGCAGATTTATGGCTTGAGTCGCCTTTGACAAAAAGGATAAGGCAAAGCAGTCTGAATGATATTGAAAAATGCCGTGGATGTTATCTCCGCTTTATATGCGGCGGAGGATGCTTTTGCTACGGCTATTTTAATGAAGAGGTAAAGACAGGTGCAGGAAGGCTTGAGGCAGCAGACCCGTACTGCAATACCTATAAGATGCTTATTGAGAATGCCTTGTGGCTGCAGGCAGAAAAGGGTGTGGATAAGGAGAGCCTTGGCAAAAAGACTCCTGTTATATATAACTCAATGGGCTCTGAGATTTCAGCCTGCTCAATATCCTCAGTAAAGCAAATCAACCCTGATTTTGATGCTGCAGGCTATCACTGCTCGTGTGTTTTGACTGTATGAATGCCTTAATCATCTTTGCAAAGACGCCTGTTAAAGGCAGGGTAAAGACACGTCTTCAAAAAAACCTTTCACAGACAAATGTGCTGAAACTATACAAAGAGTTTTTATTTCAGACAGTGTATACAGCTAAAAAGGTCAGGAATTGCAAAAAGATTATAGCCTGCTATCCTGATGAGAATCATCCGTATTTGAAAACCCTTGCAATTAAATTTGGTTTTCAGCTAATAAAGCAGCATGGCAGAGACCTTGGCGATAGGATGAAGAATGCAATTACAGATTTCCTTAATGATGGCAATAAAAAGGTAGTTATTATCGGCTGCGACTCCCCTGCCCTGCCAAAGGAATATATTGAAAAGGCCTTTTATGTTCTCAACAAGAAAAGTCTTGTTATCGGTCCCTCTTGCGATGGCGGCTATTATTTGATAGGTGTGAGAGGTGTAACGCCGCCAATCTTTAATGATATAAAATTTGGAACAAGGGAGGTGCTTAAAGAGACATTAAAAAGGATTCCAAAAAAAATGCTTCCATCCTTTCATCTTCTTCCCTTCTGGTATGATATTGACACAAATGATGACTTGGAATTTCTAAAAATTCACAAAAGGATTTTAAATGCCGCTGTTCAAAAGACCAGATAGGGAATTTTTAAAAACAGACAGGCTATTAAACATTGCCCACAGAGGGGGCAGGGGTCTTTCTCCTGAGCATACAATCTTTGCCCATAAAAAGGCTTTGGAGGTTGGCGCTGATGTTCTTGAATTGGATGTACATTCAACAAAAGACGGTGAGGTAGTTGTAAGCCATGACCCAACTGTTGACAGGACTACAGATGGCAAAGGTTTGGTGAACGAGCTTATGCTATCAGAAATAAAAAGGCTTGATGCTGGATACAGGTTTGCAATTAAAAGAGGCAATAAAGAAGAATATCCTTTCAGATGCAAAGGGCTCACTATCCCGACTCTACAGGAGGTTTTTAAAGAATTCCCAAATCAAAGGATAAACATTGAGATAAAACAGTTTGAACCGCAGATTGAGGATGCGCTCTTCTGGATTATTAAAGAGATGAATATGATTGATAATGTCCTTGTTGTTTCTGAAAACAATGAAGCAATAAAAAGGTTTAGGAAGATATCCAAGGGCGCTATTGCCACAGGCGCATCAGTTGCAGAAGTAAGGAGATTTGTTATCTTCATGCGGTTAAAGATGATGCCTCTTTACATACCCGCTGCCGACGCCTTTCAAATACCTGAATATCACGGCGATTATCATCTGCTAACAGAGGAGTTTATTAAAAAGGCGCACAAAAAGAATATCAAAATCCATGTCTGGACTGTAAACGAAAAGGAAGACATGGAGAGGCTTATTAAGATGGGTGTTGACGGCATTATAACCGACTATCCTGATTTGTTGAATGAGGTGATTAATTGCCTTTTAAAAATCTGATAATTCTTATTTAAAATTATAGTTATATGCTGTATTAAAATATACAAATGAACATTCATGCGTGAAATGAAGATCGAGGCAGTAAAATATTTTTGTAAAAGACTAAAGGGTGTGTGATAGGCAGCCCCAACCAAAATACTTCCCTAAAGTGTATTTTTTAGGTCTGATCCTATTTTTTCTCCAATGCTCCACCATGTTTTTTTGAGTTCTTTGTTTTTTCATCTGATTTTCCTTTTTGATTATCTTTATTAAAGTTTACCATATAATCCCCATAAAATGCAACCGCCGCCAACACACTCCTTATGTACCTGTGATTTTTTCACTTCTTGCAAGACAGAAGAAAAACGCCTGTGCCGGTTTTAATATTTCCCTTGAAGCAAGCTTTGGCAATGGTGTAGACCAGACCCCGCTACTTTGCACAGAAAATTGGTCTGACCCTACACACATGCCAATTCCAGATGAAATCCCGGTTGATTTACTACCAGTTTCTTTCTTGTTATAGAGGCGATCTTGACCAGCAATTCAATGCTGGGCAGACGTTTGTCTTTTAACCCCTCAAGACGTCCTATCATGGGCTGGCTTATGCCAATGGCATCTGCGAGTTCTGATTGTGTAAGCCCTGCCTTTTCTCTTGCTATTTTAATTTGTCTGGCAATAGCAACCCTCAGTCTGGCTTTGTCTAAAAGGATTTTAAATTCGTGGTCTTTTCCCCGCCTTTTAATAACATCTTCAAGAGAATAAATATCTTTTATGCGAGTACGGCTTTTCATATTAATAACCTCCCCTTTTTTAATTTCCAAGTATAACCTTCATGCGCCTGAGCGCTGTTTCAATTTCATGCTGCGGCGCCTTTTGGCTTTGTTTTTTATAGGCATGGAGAAGAACCATTGTATTTCCCTCAATAACTACATAAAATATTCTGGTCTGTGAAATCTTAATCTCCCATAATTTGCCTTTAATCTGCTTCATAGATACCAATGGAGCTTGCAGGCCGTATTGTTTTATATCTTCTAAGACCGCATATATTATGGCGCTTTGCTCTTTTGGTAACTTATCTATATAATCGCTAACCTGCCTGAGTAAGCTGATTACCATAATTAAATATAACCTTTTGGTTATAATATGTCAATAAAAAACTGCATAAAAGGTTATTATGTCCTGATTTTTTTCTTGTGTGCAGGCATTACTGCTTTAACATTTTAAACTGGAGAGGCTTGCCATATTTTTATAACGAAACAGTATGTTCAGAGGTTAGTATAGCCGACATATCGTTTTCTCCTCCTCAATCTCCTGCCAGATTATGCGCCTGTGGTTTTTCTCTCTTGCAAGGCAGAACAAAAGCGCCTGCCCTGATTTTCATATTTTCTTTGAAGCAGGGTTTGGCATGGGAAGGCGCAGCCATTAATTCCCATATTTATTTCTTGATTATGCCTGCTTCTCATTAAAACGCTGATAGATTTTTTTGGTCAGCCAGTTTTTCACATCATTTTTAAATTCAGAATTTTCCATGATCTTGTCAAATATTTCCTGATTGGAATCCATTCGGTCAATAAGAGTCTGGATAAATACTTCTTCAAAAGCATACTTGAAATTTTCAATAGGGTTGTTTTGTGCCCTCACTTTCAAATCTTCATTCTCAAACAATGCCTGTTCAATTTGCTCAAAGTATAAGCGGTCAGCTTCGGTAAAGTCGGTGCCGAATTTCTCGTTTAGCAGGTAAATAATGTTTGAAAGTCTATCCTTTTCATCTTTTGGTTTGCTGATGCCAGCCTCTGTTGTTGGGTCAAGGCTATGCCCTCCCTGAACCTGCAAAACCAGATCCCCTTCGGCTACTTTTTGCAAGCGATAATATTCAAGCGCCACTTCATTATCCAATTTCAATCGCTCGGTGTAATCTGTTTTGGGAAGTTTTGTCAGCAGGAAGCGTCCGTATGAATACAATTTTTCAAGTGCAACATCCTGAAATGGCATGATCTGCGAAATGAACGAATACAATCTCACAAAAGCAGTCAAAGACTTTTTGAATTCATCCTGCGGCTCTTCCTGTAGAGCCTTAAAACGGTCAACTGCAGGGTCAATAAATGCGTACAACCTGCCTTGATCCTTTATAGATGTATGTCCCGGCTTATAAAATACTCTGGCAAATGCATCCACTTCAGATTGGTAATAGACATTCGCTGCATCAGTCTTTCCCTTTAAATCATATAAATGATTTAGGTCTGTGGTTTCAGTCATAGCCGTCAGTTCATAATATGGCTGAAATGAGTCAATGATTGTCTGCCTGTCATTGGCAAAATCCAGAACAAAGGTATCTTCCTTGCCGTGATGGGTTCTATTAAGCCGTGAAAGGGTCTGCACAGCCTTTACCCCTGATAACTTTTTATCAACATACATGGTATGCAATAAAGGCTGGTCAAAGCCATACTGATATTTATCAGCCACCAGCAAAACCTGATATTCATTAGTTGCAAATTTATCAGGCAGTTCCTTCTCACCAAACTTGTTTAACTGCGCCTCGGTTATTCCTTCTGGATACAAATTATCAATCACAGTGCCTGAAAAAGCAACAAGCGGTTTAATGTTGGCGTAACCTTTTTCTTTGATATAATCCTTAAACTCAAGATAATATCTCAAGGCATGTTTTCTTGACGCAGTTACAACCATCGCCTTTGCTTTGCCCCCGATTTTTCTCATTGTAACCTGCCTGAAATGCTCAACCATCACCTCTGTTTTCTGTGAAAGGTTTGTAGGATGCAGTGAAGCAAAACGGCCAATTGCCTTTACTGCCTTTCTCTTATTCAGTTCAGGGTCGTCTTCAATTGTTTTGCAAAATTTGTAATATGTTTCATAGGTAGTGTAATTCTTCAACACATCAAGGATGAATCCCTCCTCAATGGCCTGCCGCATGGAATAAAGATGAAACGGCATGGATTTGCCTTCGGCATTTTTGAAGCCAAACACTTCTATTGTTTTTGCCTTTGGCGTTGCAGTAAAGGCAAAAAGGCTTATGTTTTTTTGAGGACCGCGCTTTCGTATAGTTTCGCGGATGTAGTCATCCTCATCTTGCACATTCTTTTCAATTTCACTCTCAATGCCTTCAGACTCTTCAAGCGAAACATTTTTCCCTGTCAGCGCCTCTGTCATTTTTCTGCTTGCCTCCCCGCCCTGGCTGCTATGCGCTTCGTCAATAATTACAGCATAATTGCGGTTAGGCGTTTCTTCTAAATGTTTAAGCGCATGTGGAAACTTCTGTAATGTAGTAATGATAATACCCGTTCCTGATGTAATGGCTTCTGCCAGTTGCATAGAGTTCTCATCAATGCGCTGCACAACACCTGTTTTATGTTCAAACTGATAAATGGTGTTCTGCAACTGCTGATCCAAGACATTGCGGTCTGTAATGACAATAACCGAATCAAAAATCTTTTTATCGCTGGCATCATATAAGGATGACAGGCGATACGCAAGCCATGCAATAGAATTGCTCTTGCCGCTTCCCGCTGAGTGTTGAATAAGATAATTCTTGCCCGGCCCGTTAGTTTTTGCATCGGCTGTAAGTCTGCGAACAGCATCAAGCTGGTGATAACGCGGAAACAGCAACGATTCCTTGGCATATTTCTTTCCATCTACCGTAAACTCCTCTTTTTGTAAATGCATATACCGCCCGATGATTTCCAGCCAACTGTCTGCACTCAGTATTTCTTCCCAGAAATAAGCAGAGCGGTAAGTCGCATAATTTTGTGCGGGCGGATTGCCGGCTCCATTTTTAAAACCCTTGTTGAACGGCGAGAACCGTGTGCCGCTTGACTCAAGCTTGGTAGTGAAATACACCTCATCAGGGTCAAGGGTAAAATGCAACAATGCTCTTTTCTTAAATTGGAAAAGCAGTTCCCGTGGGTCGCGGCTTGTGCGGTATTGTTCCATTGCCTCTTTAACTGTCTGCCCTGTAAAATGATTTTTTAATTCTATAGTAGCAACAGGCAAACCGTTTAAGGAAAGCAGCAGGTCTATGCTTTTGTTATTTTTTGTGGAAAAATAAATCTGCCGGGCTACATACAGTTTGTTTTGCTTGTAGAGTTCAATTGTTTCGGGATTGAGACCGCTATCAGGCTTAAAATAGGCCAGTTTGAATTTAACGCCGTTGTCAGTGATACCATGTCGGATTACATCCAGCATGCCTCTCAAATCCAGTTCTTTAAAAAGGCGCTGGATGAATTTGTTCTCTGTGTCATCTTTGTAATATGTCTGAAGTTTTGCCCACTCTTTTGGCTGCGAGGCCTGTATAAATGACAGAACCGCTTTTTTATCAAAAGATAAGTCCCTGTTGAAATCCGAGGCATTGCCGAGATGCCAGCCATGAGTGGTCAAATACTCAATGATTGCAGATTCAAAAGTTGATTCTGTATGTATCCCGTTTGTCATTATGAGTTATCATCTCTCCTTAAACTATTCTAATTTTTCGAACAGTTGTGCATTATTATAAGTTATAACCTTCTAATTTTATTCAGCTATTCAAATTCTTTTTAATAAGTTTTTAATAAAATATTAATAAATTATTAATTAATTGAAACCCATTTCGGCTTTTTCAATGAACCTTTGTTGTCAATTTTCCTGTTTCTTCTGAGTTCTGATAGCAGGTTATTTATCTTTATCTTTTTCTGCTTATCAGTCATCCAATCAGGCAGCTTTTTCCAAAGAAGATCATCCACATCATTCCTTTCCACATAGCTATGTTCTTTAATTGCCTTTTCAATCAAGTCTAAGTAATATGGTTTGTCAAATGGTCTATTTTTTGTATAAGCAGCTTTTTGTCCGGTTTGTTGAGCCACTATCGCAGAGATAAAATAATTAGGTTTGCGGCCCTCAATTAATTTTTTTGATTTTAAAATCTTTTCTTCTACTTGTGTAAGCATCTTTTTCTTTTGAACCTTATCAAGCATGATGATTTCGTCCAGAGACAAATCCCGTTTTTTTGCCAGCACACGAGCATAGTCTATATCCAATACCTTGCCGATTACCGTTACTTTTACTCTATCTTCGGATAAGTCATATTCAGGCATCGGAAAAAATCTTTCACGCTGATAGTTAAACATCTTCCTTATGCCGCCGCCTGCGGTATCAACCATTTTCAAATTAAACATGGCAGTTGCCAGAAATCTGTTGCGATAGTGTTCTTCCGGAGCATCTTCCTTAACTACTTTTTCTACTGAACCCGGGATAAAACTGCCGAGATTGGTAAATATCAATTGATCTTCCATTTCAATTACATTGATACGGCCGCCTTTTGTGTAATCCTGATGAGCAATGCAATTGTTAATAGCTTCACGAATTATAAAAGGCTCATACTGGTCAACCTCGTCAGGAAACAGAGTACCGTCTTTGATGTAGCGATATTTCAAGTTTCGAACTTTGGCATATATTTTATCTACAGCCAGCAAAAATGGACAGCTCTCAATGTGATAATCCTTATCTTGTCCTTTGGCATCCTTTAGGAGCCACCGTATTTTTGCCTCAGCCGGGCTAATAAAATGCTCTGATTCAGGTTTGCCTAACAAGATTATTGCTGCACGGCTAATCTTTCCTTTAATGGTTACTTTAGCCTTATTCAAAAAAGTAATGTCATCCCATTGGTCAACGTCCTTTGCCTGCTCAGAAAACTTATTTTTATAGTTTTCCCGTGCTTTTGCTATTGCGGCATTATCAAGGTCATCAATTGCGGCATCCTCCACAATAGCTGCGCTCCAATCTTCAGTAATTGCCTGCGCCCTTATTCGTTCTATCTCCTCCAGATTCAACGGAGATAATTCTTCACCATCCCTCCCGTAATAGTGCCCCTCAAAAGCGATTGGTATTCCTTTTGGTGCAGCAGGTATTTGAAACATAAGCGCTCTGCCTTCCTGTAAATGCAGTTCATGGATTTCAATAAAAGTGATACGGTTAGTTGTCTTGTTGGCCAATTCTCCTTTGAGACTGTCAAGGTCTTTGCGGTTTGGGCGAAATCGGCTGCCGACTACTGTCCTGCCCTTATCTTTAATCCCGAAAATGAGCCATGCATGAGGCCTGCCTTTAAGATTTGCCTCATTTGAAAGAGCAGAAAAATATTTGCCCAGCTTGCTAAAGTCATAATTGTTTTTAGCCTCTTTGAATTCAAACACCTCTGTTTCTGCAGGAAGCCTGCGGAGTTCATTCAGTTTTGCTATCAGTTCTTTTTCTGTCATGCGTTATATTACCTTTATCTTCCCCGTTACCGCTTCGCTGATTAAAGCCGTGCGGTATTCCTGCAAAAGCCCTATTTCTTTTTCTATTTTGGAAATGGTGGCGTCTACTCGCTGGATTTCAATTTCAACATGATCGACGATATCTTTTTGCTCTTTAATCGTTTCTGGCAGCGGGATGTAAACCTCCTTCAAATTGTAGCTGTAAATAACCTCTATTGTAGTCGAGTTACTCAACAACATTACATTTTCCAGAAATAGTGAAGATTGATTTACAAAAAGCCTGATCCATTCTTTATTAACCTTTAAGTCGTCGAATTGAACGCGGATCAGACAGGGGTGAAGCACCCCTCTTTGCTTGCCTGCTGGAAAAATTGCACATTTACCTATTGTCCCTCGCGTTGTAAACAACACATCCCTTTCAAAGATTTCAAATCCTTTTAAATCCTCAAATTTATTTTCCTCAATAAAGTCCTCACCAGCATCAAAATCGTTGTCCAATACATTTCTTTGGTTGTACACTTTAAACGGGCCTTCAACAACTAAATCGCTATTCTTTAGCTGGCTTCCAAAAGGCCCTGTCTTGATAGAACTTCTCCCTTCATTTATTAAATACTTCAACCTCTTCACTTCCCAATGCTCTGGAATATCCCCCAGCCATTCAATGCCGCTGGGTTTGAGCTTGGCCTTGGGGTTGATGCCTTTTGTTACCGCATGATTGATAATCGCTGTCCGTTCTTCTTTCAGTAGTTCAATTAGCTTTTGTTTTTTCTTAATGAGAGTGTCTATCTGCGCGGTTTTTTCGTCTAAGAAATTGGCGATGGTTGCTTGCTCTATCTTTGGAGGAATAACGAATGGAATTTTTGCCATCATGTTATTCATTAACTTTGGATTTATATCCAAACGAACAGAAAATCGAGTTCCTAAATTCAGAAAGTAGGGAAGGAACCGTAAATCAATTTGCTTCCAATTTTTCGGTTGTATTGTTCCACAAACATTTGTACAATTAAATTTTCCTTCGCGATGAAAAACTGTTCCTGCATTTGCACCATCAGTTGTCCACGTTACATATTCACCATCAAAATCAAAAGTGTTTAAATAACCCATCACACCATTATTTTCTGTCTGCGAACTATACACCGGATATTCACCAGCATTTTCACCAATCTCCACATTACTTATAACTCTTCCTCTTCCGATATTAGAAACTCTTCCAACAGTTGCTAAATCCCAATGCTCCGGAATCTCGCCTATCCATTCAACCCCCGAAGGTTTATATTTTTCGTATCGTTTCATTTGCGCTTTATTCCCATTTGATAAACAACCCCCTTTATCCCCCTTTTCTAAGGGGGAATAAACAACCCCCTAACCCTTTTTTAAGGGGGAATTTTTATTGGATAACTTCCCTAATCATTCCATCTGTTTCTTTTTCCAGCGCTAAAATATCTTTCCTTATGTCTTCCAAACTCCGAAGCGGCTTGTACTTATAAAAATACTTGGTAAAGTTAATCTCATAACCCACTTTTGTTTTGCTGTGGTCAATCCATGCGTCAGGCAGATGCGGCAATGCCTCACGCTTAAAGTATTTCTCTACATCTTCTTTCAAAGGAATATTTTCAAAATCGCGTAGGTCAGCATCCGGCATGATGTTGCCCTTGCGGTCTTTTTCAATCTCACCTTTTTCGTTTCTCTTTGGCCGCTCCACTGTAATGCGATTGTAACCGAAATCTTCGTTGTCAAATATCTTGCAGTAAGACCCTTCCTTGAACTCGTTGTATATTTCTGTGATGAGCTTAATTGCCTCATCGTGCATCACTTTCCTCTTGTTGCCGAGGCTACGGAGCATTTTACTATAAAAAGGATTGTCTTTGTCTTCCTTGTCTGCACCAGTAGCGTTAATGAGCTGCACCTTGCCTTTGCGCTCCTTGCTTTTGCGGTCGGTAACTATCCAGATATATGTTGAGATGCCCGTGTTGTAGAAAAGCTGGTCAGGCATGGCAATAATGGCTTCAAGCATGTCGTTTTCAATAATCCATTTCCTGATCTCGCTCGGTCCGCTGCCTGCCCCACCGCTAAACAATGGCGAGCCGTTAAATACTATACCAATGCGGCTGCCGCCTGCGCTGCGTTTCATCTTGGAAATCATATGCTGTAAAAAGAGCAAAGACCCATCACTGATAGACGGTAAGCCTGCGCCAAAGCGGCCAGCGAAACCCTTGTTGGCTGCTTCATCTTTGATATATTTTTCTGCTTTTTTCCAGTCCACACCAAATGGCGGATTGCTAAGCATGTAATCAAAAGATTCATCTTCAAGCCCATCTTGTGTAAATGTATTGCCGAATTTAATATTAGAAGGATTCTGGCCTTTGATAAGCATATCGGATTTACAGATAGCGTATGACTCAGGATTAATCTCCTGGCCGAACACTTCAAGTCTTGCATCTGGATTCAGCTCGTGCACATATTCTTCGGCTACGGATAGCATGCCGCCTGTCCCACCAGCCGGGTCATACAGGGTTTTAACGATGCCCTTTTTGCGTAAAATGTTTTTATCATTTACAAACAGAAGGTTTACCAGAGCCGTATCACCTCACGAGGAGTGAAGTGTTCTCCGGCAGTCTCGTTGGAAAGCTCGGCAAACTTGCGGATGAGCTCCTCAAATATATACCCCATCTGGATAGAGTCCACATCTTTAAAAATACCGTTGCTCTCAGCAAACCGCTTTACAATCATGTAGAGCAGATCATACTCATCCAGTTTTCTTATCTGATCTTCAAAACTAAAGTATTCAATAATCTCATGCACGCTGATTGAAAATCCCCTGATGTAATTACGAAGATTGGCGGCAATGTTGTTGTGGTCTTTGGCTAATTCGGCGAAGTCAAATTTGCTCCGATTGTGAAATTTTGCTTTGGCAGCATTGTTGAGAATTGGTTCAAGCACTTCAGGTTTTTTATCTTTATGTTTCTGATATGCAGCAAGCACATCTTTCTTGGTCGGCTGTAAAACAGAGTCCAATCGCCGTAAAACTGTGAATGGCAAAATTATCTTCCCATAGTCAGCCTGTTTATAATGCCCTCTCAACAGGTCTGCTATTGACCAGATGAAATTTGCTTTTTCTCTGAAGTTATTAGTTGCCATTATTATCTATCATGCTCCTTCTCCGCTTTTTCCATCTATTATAAAACGCATGGATAATAATATTTTCTCTCATATCCCCATCATGCTTGCATAAACAGAGCATATCTAAAGACGGAAGGGAAAGAGGCTGGTCTTGAAATATCAGCCTCTACCATCCCTCCTTATAAAAAGCCTCACCATTGCAGGCATAAAAAGTATATTCCCTTGTCTGCCTCAAAACAAAAAGCCCTTCTATCTCCCTCATCCAGTGGGCGACGCCCGGTCAACTATTGCTCTTTTATACCACATTTCCATTTTTTTTAATAGAAAAAGGGGATTGCCTTTTATTACACCCCTCACCTTTTCCCTCTCCCGCAAGGGGAGAGGGAAAAGTAAACAGAGCTTAGTTTTTAACAGCCCTGCGGCTGTGTGTTTTATACTGCGCAGCGCGCTCCCTGACAACGAATCCTATTTTTTTCTTCTTAGGTTCCGGAGTTGCCATCAATTGACGAATGGCGTCAAAAATGGCTTTTATTTCCTCATCATGTCTTTCTATTTTTCGTTCAAGCTCTGCGAATTTACAGGCAAGTTCCTTACTGGTGGAGAGCATTTCCCGCAGTTTCACAAATGCCCTCACGATTGCAATATTGACTTGCACTGCTCGTTTAGTCCGAAGAACACTTGAAAGCATGGCAACGCCTTGTTCGGTAAAGGCATAAGGATTAGCTCGGCTGCCACCCCAACTTGAAATCACAAATTGTGATTTCAAGTTTATAACCTCTTGATTTGTAAGCTGAAACATAAAATCAGCAGGAAACCGTTCGGTGTTCCTTTTAACCGCCTGAACCAAGACCCTCGGTTCAACAACATAAAGTTCGGCGAGGTCTGTGCTCAACATTACCTTATGCCCTCGAATCATAAAGATTTTCCCCTCAATTACCTCCTGCTGCACAGTAAATTCCATTTCTCCTCTCTCCCTCATCCAGTGGGCAATGCCCAGCCAACTACTGCTCTTTTATACCACATTTCTCTCTTTTTTAAAAGCCATTGTGCTTTATAAACCCTGATGTTTTTATAATCCTTGTAAGGCCTTTCTTCTTGCGGATTTTGATTCTTTAATTTTGTATGTTATTATATTAATAATGTTAAACGCTTTGTGAGATGGCTATGGTTATATTAAATAGATTATTGCTGTTATCAGCTCTCCTGTTTTATTTTTTATCTGGGTGCTCAAATATTGAGTCCCCAACGAAAGGTGCTCCTATGAAAAGAGAAAATAAAAAACTTGAAAAGGCTACATTTGCAGGAGGCTGCTTCTGGTGCATGGAGCCTCCTTTTGAAAAGTTGAATGGCGTGGTTGAGGTGATAGCAGGCTATACAGGCGGTGAGAAGGAGAATCCTGCATATAAAGAGGTCTCTTCAGGAACCACTGGACACTATGAGGCAATACAGATCATCTATGACCCGGAAAAGATTAGTTACGAAGAACTCCTTGACGTCTTCTGGAAACAGATAGACCCTACAGATGCAGGGGGTTCATTTGTTGACAGGGGTCAGCAGTACGGCTCTGCCATCTTTTATCATGATGATAAACAGAAGCGTCTTGCTGAACTCTCAAAGGAAAAACTTGGAAAATCAGGGGTCTTTAAAAAGCCGATTGCTACAAAGATAGTTGAATTTAAGGTCTTTTACAAAGCAGAGGATTATCATCAGGACTATTATAAAAAAAATCCCATTCGCTACAAATTCTATAGGTCAAGGTCTGGACGCGACAAATTTATTAATGAGGTCTGGCAGGGGAAAGAGGATAAAACAGGCCAATTGAAGAAATCTCCTGAGGAATTAAAGAAAAGACTCACACCGCTTGAGTATGATGTTACACAGAAAAAAGGCACAGAGCCGCCATTTAAAAACGAATATTGGGACAATAAGAAAGAGGGCATATATGTTGATATTGTTTCTGGCGAGCCGCTCTTTGTCTCTATTGATAAATTTGATTCTGGCACAGGCTGGCCAAGCTTTACAAAACCTCTTGAGCCTGACAATATAGCAGAGAGAGAGGACAAAAGCCTCTTTACAATTAGAACTGAAATCAGGAGCAAGAATGCAGACTCTCACCTTGGCCATGTGTTCAATGACGGCCCAGAACCTACCGGACTTAGATATTGCATAAACTCTGCTGCGCTTAAGTTTATCCCAAAGGAGGAGTTGGAAAAAGAGGGCTACGGCAGATATAAAAGGCTTTTTGAGTAGGCGCATGCTATGCCCTTACTATCTAATTTTTAATGAACAACAATAAAATAGAACTTTATATTGAACGGCTTGTATATGGCGGAAAAGGACTTGGCAGATATAATAACATGGTAGTCTTTGTGCCTGACGTTATTACAGGCGAAAAGACGCTTGTTGAAATCAGGACAAGAAAAAAGGACTATGCAGAGGCAGAGCTGATTAAAATTATCAAACCGTCGCCTCATCGCATAACACCACCCTGCCCTATTTATCATGAATGCGGCGGATGCCAGTGGATGCACATTGATTATCCATTTCAGGTTCAGGCAAAAAGAGAGATAGTTGCAGAAACATTAAAAAGAGGATTAAAAACAGAAGATGCGGCTGTCCCTCCGCTTATACCATCCTCTACCCCGCTTAATTACCGCCAGCGGGTGCAGTTTAAGGTTCAATATGAAAATGGCAATTATCAGATTGGCTATTACAAAAGAGAAACGCACCAGCTTGTTGATGTTGGTGAATGTTTGCTCCTGAGGCCATTGCTAAATATGGCATTAAAAAAAATCAAAGAGCTGCTTAACTCAGGCAAAATAACACACCTTAAAAATCTCGAAGATCTCCACATGCACTGCTCATCAGATGAAAGGGCAATGGTGTTTATTCTATATGCAGATGGGATTAGCAAGAATAAGATTGAGAATCTTTTTAAGGAAATTAAAGAGACGGTTTCAGAGGTATCAGGCATTATCTTTATAGATAAATATAAAAAGAGGATTATTGCTGGCAATCCCTTTATTGAAGAGGAATTGCATGGCGTCAGCTTTCGCATCAGCACTGATTCATTCTCACAGATTGACTGGGAGCAGAATAAGAGCCTTGTTAATTTAGCGTTGAATTATATAAGAGACGAGCGATATAAAAACGGCCTTGACCTTTTTTGCGGTATTGGAAACTTTACCCTTTTTATTGCAAAAAATGCTGATAATGTTATTGGAATTGATTCAGGCAAGACTGCTATTGATGATGCACAATATAATTCCAAAAAAAACTTGATTAAAAATATCCGTTTCGTGTATAATGATGTCAAATATAGGATGGCTTCGTTGCTTGCTGAGGGTAGATGTTTTGACCTTGTCCTGATTGACCCGCCAAGAAATGGTGTTGGAAAAGATTCTGTTAATCTGATTGTCAGTTTTCAGCCATCAAAGATAATCTATATATCCTGCAATCCTGTAACCCTATCAAGGGATATTGTATATTTTAAGGCAAAGGGTTATGAGTTAAAAAGGATTCAAGCTGTTGATATGTTTCCGCAGACCTATCACATAGAAACAGTTGCAGAGCTTGTAAAATTATAATTTAGCAATATAGGCAGCCCAGTCAGCAGAGGATATTTTATGCACGAAATAGAAGAAAAAGAGTCCGTATGGAATAGGCCAATCTCCCGAAGGAGTTTTTTAAAAAAGACTGCCATATTCGGTGCAATCGGCGGTCTCGGTATTGAAGGATTTGCACTTGAACCCAGGCAGGTAGCAGTAACAAACACTGACATATACATCGCAGGCCTCCCAGATGATTTTGACGGTTTTAGAATCTGCCAGCTTACAGATGTCCATCACGGCCCATTGATAAACATAAAGTTTGTTGAAAAGGTAATAGAACAGGCAAACCAATTAAAGCCAGATGCCTTTGTCCTTACAGGCGATTATGTCTCATCAGCGCCCAAATATATCAGGCCTGTGATAAATGCCTTTGGAAAGCTTAATGCGCCTTATGGAACCTATGCTGTACTCGGCAATCATGACCACTGGGAGGGCGAAGAGATTTGCATTAAAAATTTTAAAAGAAATAAGATTCCATTGTTAACAAACACAAATGCAGTAATTACAAAAAGAGGCTCTATCTGTATTGCTGGTGTAGGTGATTATCTGGAAGATACACAGGAACCTGATAAGGCATTTAAAGGAATCCCTGATGACATGCCGAGGATACTCCTTTCACATCATCCTGACTATTCTGAAGAAATACCAAAGGATATTAGAGTAGACTTGGTAATTTCCGGACATACGCATGGAGGACAGGTTCAGATTCCAATGCTGGGCATTGCCCCGATTATCCCATCTAAATACGGGCAGAAATATGTAAACGGCCTTGTTAAAAACAGCAAGACACAGGTTTATGTCTCTCGCGGTGTTGGCATGATAGGCATACCTGTGCGCTTTAGCTGCCCGCCGGAGATAGCAATTCTTACATTAAAAAAGAAGGATATTTCTCTCCAGATATAAAATTATCATTTTTCCCATCACTAAGAATTAAATTCCCTTGACAATAGAAATAGTAAACATATAATTAATTCTATGTAGGGGCGAACCTATGTGTTCGCCCTTCTTATCTGGAGGTACCCTAATGGATTTCAAGTGGATTACTGATGATATTGGTCCTGAGAAGGTGGTTCATATCTATGATGCTAAATCAGGTTTAAAGGCAATCGTGGTGATAGACAACACAAGCCTTGGCCCTGCAATAGGCGGCGTTCGCATGGCCTCTGATGTAACTATAGAAGAGGTCTTCAGGCTTGCAAGGGCAATGACATTTAAAAATTCTGCTGCAGGAATCTCTCACGGCGGCGGCAAATCCGGAATACTCACAGACCCTAAAACAGAAAACAAGGAGACGATCATCAGGCTCTTTGCACAGGCAATAAAAGAGCTTGTTATGTATATCCCTGGTCCGGACATGGGGACAAATGAAGAGACCATGGCAATTATATATAATGAGATTAAGAGGTCTGTTGGCAGGCCAGAGGAAATCGGCGGAATTCCGCTTGATGAGCTTGGCGCAACAGGCTATGGCGTTGCTGTTGCAACAGATATTGCAAAGGATTTTATCAAATTAAACCTAAATGGCGCAAGGCTTGTTGTAGAGGGACTTGGAAGTGTTGGAAAGCACTCTGCAAGATTTCTTTCTGAAAGGGGTGTAAAACTAATTGCGGCAAATGATACACACGGCACAATCTACAGCAAAAACGGGCTTAACTTAGACGAACTTATTATGCTAAAGGATGCTAAAAAGAGTGTAATTGATTATAAAAAGGGCGAGAAAATGCCTGTTGATGATATCTTTAAAATAGAGTGCGATATCATTGTGCCTGCTGCAAGGCCTGATGTTATAAATGAAAAAAATGTGGGTTTGATAAAGGCAAAACTGATTGTTCAGGGCGCAAATATTCCTATTACTATTGGCGCTGAAAAGATATTGCATGATAAAGGGATTCTGTCTATACCTGATTTTATTGCAAATGCAGGCGGTGTTATTTTTACATCCGTTGAATACAGAAATGGCACTGAGAAGGAGGCATTTGAGGCAGTTAAAACAAAGATAGGCAAGAATACAAAACTTATCTTGGAGAGGGTATATAAGGAAAAGATATATCCGCGCGATGCAGCAGAGGCGCTTGCAAAGGAGAGGCTGTTTAAGGCAATGAGGTACAGGAGGAGCAGATAGGGTCATGTCTGCAACACTTCTTTGTGCATTTTTATTGTCATTCCGCACTTGATGCGGAATCCAGAGTCTTTGTATGTTTCCCTGTTTTCACTGGAACAGCGTATGGATTCCTACTCCCTGCTTAAGACTTGCAGGGACAAGCTTCGCAGGAATGACATAATTTAGGAGCTTTTTTATGACTGAACACTACGGCCTTTTAATAAATGGCGAATGGAGAAAAACAAAAAAAACCTTTAATGTCCGTGCGCCATTTGACAACTCCATCCTTGCTATTGTCTCAGAGGCGTCAGAAGAAGATGTTAAAGATGCTGTAACAAGCGCAGAGAACGCCTTTAAAAAGATTAAGCTTACCCCTTCTGAAAGATATGAGATCCTGAAAAAGGCATCGGAGTTAATATCAGAGAAAAAAGAGGAATTTGCAAAGACACTCTCTCTTGAAGCTGGAAAGCCAATAAGGGATGCAAGGCTTGAGGTCATGCGCTGCACCTCAACACTCCTGAATTCAGCAGAAGAGGCAAAGAGGATTCACGGCGAGGAGATACCTGTTGCATCAGCAAAAGGCTCTGAAAACCGCATCTCCTTTACCATCCGTGAACCTGTCGGTATTGTCTGCGCCATCTCGCCTTTTAATTTTCCCATGAACCTTGTCTGCCACAAAATCGGCCCTGCTATTGCTGCTGGAAACAGTGTTGTATTAAAATCTGCGTCTTCAACACCTTTATCTGCAATCAATCTTGCAAAGGCGCTTATTGAAGCTGGTCTGCCAAATGGGTTGTTGAATATTGTCTTTGGCGCTGGAAACACAGTTGGTGAATGGCTGCTTGCTGACCAGAGGATAGGGCTCTACACATTTACAGGAAGCCCAAAGATTGGCAAAAGGATAAAGGAGGCATCCGGGTTAAGAAGGGTCATTCTTGAGCTCGGCTCAAACTCTGCAGCCATTGTTCATAATGATGCAGATATTAAAAAGGCTGCCTCTGCCTGTGTTAGGGCAGGCTTTGCTTACGCAGGCCAGATTTGCATATCCTTGCAGAGGCTTCTTGTTCATAAAGACATAATGGATAAATTTCTCTCTGAATTTATTCCTCTTGTAACAAATCTAAAAGTCGGCGGCCCGCTTGATGAGGCAACTGATGTTGGGCCTCTGATAAATGAAGAGGCTGCAATAAAGGCAGAAGAGTGGATAAATGAGGCAGTAAAAAATGGCGCGAAACTCCTTACAGGCGGCAAGAGGAAAGGCTCTGTTGTAACGCCTGCTGTATTAACAGATGTAGAAAGGACAATGCGCATTGTATGCTTTGAGGTATTTGCGCCTGTTGTGTCTCTCATACCTTATAACACTATCGATGAGGCAATTGATATTGTGAATGACTCTGAGTATGGATTGCAGGCAGGAATCTTTACAAAGGATTTAAACATTTCCTTTAAGGCGATTAAAGGTATAAAGGTTGGCGGGATTATGATTAATGATACATCCTTATACAGAGCAGACATGATGCCCTATGGCGGCGTTAAAAACAGCGGTATTGGCAGGGAAGGACCTCGGTATGCTATTGAGGAGATGACAGACTTGAAGACAGTGGTGATTAATCTGTAGGTTTTTTTAAAGTAAAAAAACGTTAAATGACGCTTGAGGCGAAAGTTGCATATCATTAATCAGCTTAATAATATTTTTGATCAATATCATGTAGAAGAAAATCGTCTTACTAATTCTTTTTTACAGACATTGGCTCAAAATGGTTATTTACTTAAGACATTCTTGCGCTATTTTGATATTCCAGTAAAACAAAATAGCAAAATTACTATTAGCTGTCAAAAAAAGCCATTTTCAACAGGGGATAAAATTGGAAATAAAGAAATAGAGAGCATCCCTGATGACTGGCTTATTATTGATGAAAATACTGCCATTGTCTTTGAAACTAAGATTTTAAAAAATACTGTAAGACCAGAGCAAATAAAATCGCATATACGCAGAATTCGTTATTATGAAAACAAATTTTTATGCTTAATAACCCCTGATACTCAGTCTCCAATTAAAGAAACCATTAATAACACAACTGTGAAATGGTTTTCATGGCGCCAAATCTATGAGTTAGTTGCCCAGTTTACCTCAACTGCGAACGGCGTAGGCAGTTTTTTAATAAACGAACTAAAGGAGTTCTTGCTTATGAAAGATGATTTAGTTGGTTTTCAAGGAATAAATTTTGCTGGTGACCAATATAATACTGACGAGGCTAAAACTATCCTCAAAAATTTAATCAATGAAATTAAACCAGATGTGTTAAAGAAATATCCTTCATTAACGGGTGGGCGCAAAGCTTTAGGAGAAGATGTTCATGCTCACACGGTTTATCACCGAAGCATGTGGTCGTGTCTCGGTGTAGAGGGGAATTTCAAGAGGGATATTCATATCACTTTATGACTTGATGAGACACATTTAGGCATTGGTATGACAATTCCAAATAATGCAAAGGATAGGTGGACGCGTTTGCGTGCTGTTTTTAGGATTGATATTTTATTTAAAAAATTTGAAGACAAACTTTTTATTCTTCGTAGCAAGGCTCCAAATTTGTATCTTGAATTTGTCCAAAGGCATTATTGATGGAATATTGGAGGTAGATGTTGATACAATAAAATATATTAGTAAATCAAAGGTAAAACCAAATCCAATTTTCCTTAATGCTTTGAGAGGAATTATAAGAAATGATAAAAACTATAAATATAATGGCCAATTAATGATTAGGACCCGATTTTTTTACAAAGACCATCCCAAAGTTAAAAGAGCTGATTTTAAAAACACAGTTTTAAAGACAATTAATAATTTTAATGAAATTTATTCGTTTATGGTTAAGTCATAATGGTTGCTGCCTACAATATACTGTTTTAGTCTGATTTGTACAAGATACTTATCAGAAATCTTGACTAACATAAAATCATAAAGTAGTGCAAGAGATGATACTCATTAATTCCGAAAACAAAATACCTTTGATATGCACAATGGAGCAGTAGGTATATAATCACAAGATATCATGAATTAGATAGCCAGAAAGAAAACGATAAAAGAAGCGTATAAAAGGCTTGATTTATTGTCGCCATTTATAAGCGATGATGAATATAATGCCATTAAGTTATTATTAGAGACCCGGAGGCTACGATGAAGACGAAATCCTTAAGAATACCTGAAGATATTATGCATGCTATAGAACTTGTTGAGAAGGAGGAGAAGATAGAGGAATCTACTGCAATAAGAAAACTTATACGAATAGGTTTTGAGGCTTATATTGGCAGTCTTTATAAACATGGAAATATTACATTAAGAGAGGCTGCCAGACTTATGAATGTCAGCCAGACAGAGGCTATGGATATTTTTCTGGATGCAGGGATTAAGGGGAATCTTGATGCCTCTGATGTTTTGGTTTCACTTGAAAGATTTGCCTTAAAATAGAGTGTGTAAAACCTTCTGCTCAGAGCAAATCCGCCGAAAGGTGGGGACGCAGAGCAACGAAGCTAAAAGAGCAGTAGTAAGTCGTAAGTTTTAAGTTGTAAGAAAACCTTACGACTAACGACTTACAGCTTATGACTGTTTTTATGCTAGTCGGGCCGCCAGAAGCTTTTTCCTGAATAATATCAGGAAACAACCTTTGGCGGCTTTTGTTTTTTGAAGTATAGGTCAAGGCTGAGGCTGAGGAGAAGAATCTAACATTTATAAAAATATTATTAACTGTAACAAGAGAAGGGGTATTGGTCATGAAAATAAGAAAAATTAGCTCAATCAAAATTGCTGCAATTTTATTTCTACTATCTATCTTCTGGAGCGCATTTGCCTTCCTCCCTTATGTCGCGCACGCGGAAGAGAACCTTGACGAACTGGTGGCACGTAAGGCCAGGTATGCAACCAATCCCTGGCCGACTGCAACCCTCGAAAATTCTTCCAATAGCTATATCTGGCAGCCTGAAACCGTTATGTATCAGGATGTCACCACCGGCCACGAGGTCTGGGTGTTGATACATGCTCCTGACAGGCAAGAAATCTACTCAAAAGAACACGGCTCGAATGTCTGGTCATATGACGGTTCGCGTATCGGATTCTTCTCAACTTCTCCTCGACCCACTGCCAATGCTGCACTGGGCAGTAACCACTGGCGCTGGCTTGTCAATTCCGACGGAAGCAACCTGCGTGCCGCTGAAGGCTACGGGCGCCAAGACGTCCCGTTTGAAGGTTTTGGTTGGGCACACACCGAGAACGCCTACTATGCATTTGGTAGCACCGCAAGTGAGGCGCCGGGCTCTACATACTACAATCTTTACAAGAACGCGGTTGGAGCGGGCAACCGCGTCAGCGGTTCGCTCGTACTGAGCACCGCGTCTGCCAACACCTACAAGAAAGATATCGTTAAGGAAGGGGTCAGCAGCGACGACTCCTGGGTCGTGGCCCGGGACATCACCACCCACACGGCGAACACCAGTTGCAACTTTGCCGATACCCGCGAGATGTATTTCATACGTCTCGGCTCTTCTCCACAGCTGACAAATCACTGGGGCATTGCGCGCACGGGCACCCCTGTCGCGGCGGCCTACGCAGGCCAATGGCATGACATCTGGTCACCCGGCCCGAATCCGACACGGATTGTCGGTACTTATGAGGGCGACCCTACGAGTTTGTTTTTGTCGATGGTGCGTGACGGGAGCTGCGCCGACGGCGGTCCCACCTGGCAGGACTGGAACGGCACATCTTTTGGCGATAATGAGGATCAAGTAATAAGCGCCGGATCTGGAGCGACCGTGAATTACTACGGCAACCCCTATTTTGGTCACCCCGTTTTCGATCGTTGGGGCAAGTACGTCCTGATGGGCACTTACACCGACAGCCCGGCCCCCGGGACAAGAATCTACAACATGCAGACAAACACCATGGAGGCGGGCTACGTCTTCAACTACAATAAATACGATGGCTCGCACAAATCCTGGTCGGGGTGGACCGATTATGTCATCTCTGAGGAGGCCGATTGGCCGCCGGGAAATCCGACCTCTCATTTCCTGCTTGCCAACCAGTGGAACCAAGGCTATCAGAACTCATTTTATGTAGTGAATCCGCATTACTCTGGCACAAACAGCAATTACAATGCACTGCCGCGCCCCGGCCAGTCGCCCGACGGAACCAAGGTGGCGTTTGCCCAGAGTTTTCTCAACAATAACGGTCAGGCTTATCCGTACATCGCATGGGCCGTAGTGTACTATCCGAAACCGCCTGTCAATCTGAGCGCACAGGGAAGCGGTGGCAATGCCCATATTATTTGGAACAGACCGTCGTACACCACGCGCGGCTGGCCGAACGAAGCAACTGACCCGCCGCCGAAGGCCAAAGAAATCAAGGGCTACCATGTCTGGCAGAGCGATAACGGCCAGAGTGGCTGGTCGGAAATCACTATAGGTGCGAGTCCGACTGAGTATATTGATATTCAACTGTCCAACGGTACTGTGAAATATTATGCGGTAACATCCGAAGAGCATAGTCGTCTGGAAAGCCGGCAACTGTCGGAAATCATTCGCGTATCCGTTGACAATAATGGGACGGTAACGGGTTCACAGGCAGTGGCCGCTGGCCAGACCGGCTTCTGGACCACCACACCGCCGGCCCCTTCAAACTTTACCAGCACGGCATTACCAACACCTGGACAATATCGGCTTACATGGACTGAGCCGAGCGATTCGAAGATCCGTTACTACAACATCTACTATTCGAACAGTGGCGCACCGCCTACTGATGTACAGCATCGTATCGCCTCGGTACCAGCCGGAACCAACAATTTCATTGACTGGTTGGCAGACCGCTCACAGACCGCCTATTACCGGATCACCGCCGTCGACCGGCAGGGCAATGAGGGTTCTGGTAGCGGCAACGTCTCTCCGACGGTAACGCTATCTGCAAATACCATATCAGGCAATGCGCCTTTGGCTGTAAACTTTACTGCCACTGCCTCTGATACGGATGGCACTATAGCTCAGTATGAATGGGATTTAGATGGCAATGGGGTGTATGAAGCAGCTAATACCAGCAATACCCATTCATATACATATAACAGCGCAGGCAGTTATAGCGCCAGTGTAAGGGTTACAGACAATGGCGGCGCTACGGCTTCAAGTTCTGTAACAATTACTATTAGTTCATCATCAAGTGGAGGAGGTTCAGGCAGTGGAGGCGATTCAGGAGGAGGGTCAGGCGGCGGGTGCGGGTTTGTAAAGGATGATAATAGTAACAGCGGGTCAAAGAGTCAAGGTGTCAAAGTGGCGGATATAGGACTAATGATATTGCTTTTCTTGCTTCTGATTTTGGTAAAGCAGAGAAAGAACCATAAATATTTCGTTAATTTACTTAATAACTCCAAATAAGCTTAATGCTTAAATACCTGACTTTTCGGTAGCATATTTCATTTTAGTCTTGACTTTTCTGCAGTTTTATGTAAAATGGTCTATATGAAGCGTGGCCTTCAGGATAAGTTAAAGATTGACCTTGATCAAAAGATAGTGCTTTTGAGCGGCCCGCGCCAGGTCGGAAAAACGACTTTGGCCAAAGCGCTTTATCCTGACACCTCTGAGTATTTTAATATGGACAGCGCCGAGCATCGCCTGCTTATCCAAAAACAGGCATGGCGCCGTGATTGCGATTTAGTAATATTTGATGAGCTTCATAAGGTAAAGAAATGGAAGAACTGGATTAAGGGAATTTACGATACTGAAGGGGCAAGACCGCGTCTTTTTGTAACAGGCTCATCCCGCCTTGATATTTATCGGAAAGGAGGCGATTCTCTGGCAGGAAGATTTTATTCCTATCGGCTGCATCCTTTTTCAGTGGCTGAGGTCAAAAAAGAGTATGCTGCTGATACAGCATTGGAGCATATCATGAGGTTTGGCGGATTCCCTGAGCCATTTATTAAAGGGAGCGAGGAAGGCGCAAGGCGTTGGCGACGCTCTCATGCTGACCGCATCCTGCGCGAGGATTTGCTGGATATTGCATCTATCCGCAATATTCGGGGCATGGAAACATTAGTAGAGCTGCTTCGCAATTCTGTAGGGAGCGCTATTTCCTATGAATCCCTGTCCCGCGACCTCCAGATTTCACCCCATACTGTGAAGCAGTGGATCAGCATGCTGGAAAGCCTTTACATCCTTTTTATGGTAACCCCTTATTCCCGCAACATTGCCAGAAGCCTGCTCAAGCAGCCCAAAATCTATTTTTATGATACTGGTTTTGTGAAAGAAGATGAGGGGGCAAGGTTTGAAAATGCCGTTGCCTGCGCACTTCTTAAGCGGCTTCATTTTCTTGAGGATACGGCAGGGGAGAAGTGCGCCCTTTACTACTTGAGGGATAAAGAAAAAAGAGAGGTGGATTTTTTAACGGTGCGCGATGGGAATCCTGAGTGGCTTATTGAGGCCAAATTAACGGACACAGAGACACAAGCCCTTAAATATTTTTCCGGGTTTTTTATAAAAAAGACAGAGCCGATTCTTCTTGTCAAGAATCTAAAAAGGGAGCTTTTTCTTGAAGGCATTTATGTTAAAAAGGCAAGCAGATGGCTGCAGAACCTTGAAACATAGTTTATTGTTATTAATATTGCAATAATTATAAGTCAGGTATTTGCTAAAACCCGGCTGGCCCCATCTACTTGTCGCTTCAGGTGATACTGGGCTCGAAGCAGCGGTGGTAGTAGCAGGGGGTGCAGGTTTGTGAGTGTATAAGTTTTTGTAACAGGCTCTTACATCTTGCCTTATACATATAAGTATGTTATTAATTGGGTGTGAATTACGATGTTATTATAATCGGCGCTGGCATGGGCGGCCTGACCGCAGGCGCGCTGCTTGCCAAAAACGGTTTAAAGACACTAATTATTGAAAAGCACTCCACTCCAGGCGGATATGCCACATCATTTAAGAGAAAAGACTTCTGGTTTGATTCTGTTCTTGATGCAATAAGCGGGTGCCATAATGGCGGATGGATATGGCAGGCATTAAAAAGATTGGGCTTGGAAAAGGAGATTGAGTTTACACGGCTTGACCCAATCCGTACCGATATATTCCCTGATTTCAGATTTGATGTTAAGGCAGATATAGATTTATTTATTTCAGACCTGCAGGGCATCTCTCCAAAGGATGCAAAGGGCATTTCTGAACTCTTTTCCATTATGAAAGAGCTCCATCATGTGGTAATGACCCTTCCTGCAGATACTATATGGAAAGACCCGCGCATTGAAGCAAAATATCCGCTCTTCTATAAATATAAGCACAAGACCTTTAAAGGGTTTCTTGACGAATATGTTCAGGATGAAAAGGCGAGGGCAATCCTTTGCGACAGGTGCGCTTTTATGGGCCTGCCGCCGTCTAAGGTGTCTGCTATTGGCATGAGCACAATGATTATTACATACGGCATGAATGGCGGGTATCGTGTTAAAGGCCTGACGCAAAGATTTCCTGATGCATTGGCAGGGTCAATTAAAAACAATAACGGAGAGATAATCTACAATACATTAGCAGATAAAATAATTATAGAAAATAACAAAGCAGCAGGTGTTGTTACAGGAGATGGCAGGGTATTTCGCGCAAAAAAGATAGTATCAAATATCAGCGCAAGGAAAACATTTTTTGACCTTGTTGGCAAAGAAAATCTAAAAGATGAGTTTATAAATAAAATAGAAAAGATGCTCCCTTCTGTGTCATTCTTTCTTGTATATCTTGGTGTTGATATGGATTTAAAAAAGCTTGGGCTTGAGCACAGCATAGGCACATATCCTTCCTTTGATGTTGAGGCAACATTTTCTGATATTAATAGCGACATCTGCTCTCCCAACGCCTCTTTTGAGACTATAATATATACATTAACAAATCCTGACATGGCGCCTAAGGGCTGTCATTCTTTAATACTTATGACAAAGGCAGGGTATGATTATAAAAAAAACTGGAAGGAATGTAAGGATAATGAGGCAGAGAGGCTGATAAACATGGCAGAGCGAATAATCCCGAATCTTTCAAGGCATATTGTTATACAGGATTCAGCAACGCCATTGACGCTTGAAAGATACACAGGAAATGACAAGGGCGCTGCATTTGGCTGGGCTCAGGGCATTGACCATGTCGGCGCAAACAGGATGCAGATAGAGACGCCGATTAATGACCTTTATCTCACAGGCCACTGGACTATTCCCGGAGGAGGGGTTGAATCTGTAGTTGCGTCTGGCATATTGACAGAAAAAAAGATTATGAAGGGATTTGACAAATAACCCAATGCATCTTTCAATAATAATCCTATCTTTTGTTTTCATATTAATTGCAGTCAGGCAGATTGGGAGTATCAGGCTTCAAATATGGCAGATAATGCTTTTTGGCGCAATTGCTGTTTTGATAACAGGACAGATAACGCCTTCTGATGCTGTGAAATCAATAAATATTGATGTTATACTTTTTCTCTTTGGCATGTTTGTAGTAGGCGAGGCATTGCATGAGAGCGGATATTTGTCACACATCTTATACAAGTTCTTTAAAAAGGCAAAATCAGTAGACAGCTTAATTTTATACATCCTCTTTGGCATGGGAATAGCCTCTGCATTATTGATGAATGATACATTGGCTATTATCGGCACGCCTGCTGTTCTGCTCCTTGCAAGAAAACACAACATCTCTGCAAAACTTCTGCTGCTTACACTTGCCTTTTCAATTACCATCGGAAGCGTTATGAGCCCGATTGGAAATCCGCAGAACCTTTTGATTGCAGTTGACGGCAATATAAAAAACCCATTTATCGCTTTTTTAAAATATCTTCTTCTGCCAACTGGTGTAAATCTTTTTCTGACATTTGTTTTGTTAAAATTCTTTTTCCATGAACACTTCAAGAACGGCTCATTAAAACACTCTCAGGAGCCGATAAGGGATGCAATGCTTGCGAGGCTGTGCAGAATCTCACTCATCCTGATACTGATTTTAATAGGAATAAAGGCTGTCATGAGCATCTCTCAGAATCCTGAGCTTGATTTTAGATTAACCTATATTGCGCTAATTGCCGCCTTTCCAATATTGGCATTCAGCAATAGAAGGACTAAAATAATCAAAAATATTGACCGGCATACATTAATCTTTTTTGCAGCCATGTTTGTATTAATGCAGGCTGTGTGGGACAGCGGATTTTTTCAAGGCATTATGGCAGGCCTCAATATTAACGTCACTGCAATCAGCATGATTTTTGGTGTAAGCGTAACCTTAAGCCAGTTTATCTCTAATGTGCCTTTAGCCGCTCTTTATATGCCGATGCTTATTCACGCAGGCGCATCAACAAAGGAAATGATTGCGCTTGCTGCTGGAAGCACCATTGCAGGCAATCTTTTTATACTCGGCGCTGCAAGCAATGTGATAATAATCCAGAATGCAGAAAAGAGGCATCAGGAGACACTCACATTCCTTGAATTTGCAAAGGTCGGCGTGCCTCTGACAATAATAAATCTTCTTGTATATTGGCTCTTCTTTTTGATTATATGATTACAATGTTAACCTGACGCCTGCGGGCCTCCAGGCAGGGGATATCACGCCTGCGCCCCTTTCCTGCATAACATACGATGCCCATGTTAGCTTAAAATCGCCATACCTGTCATTAACAGCATCCATTATATTAAGGAGACTCTTCCGCCTTCTTTCATTCTCAAACAGGGAAGGCTGATGCGGCTCATCCATAGTTATATTGGAAAGGCAGACGCCAATGAGCCTTATCTTATCCTTTAATATTATTTTGCTGAGTATATCCACAGCGCTTTTGTATATGATATGCGTATCATTTGCATATTGAGAGAGCGTGGCCTGTTTTGTAAAGGTCTCAAAATCAGGATATCTTAATGTAAGGGAGACCTTTCTGCCTGAATATCTGTATCTCCTTGCCCGCCTCCCGACCATCTCGCTGAGCTTCAAAATATACGCCTTTATTTCATCCCTGTCCCCGATATTTTTTGGAAGGGTCATGCTGTGACCTATTGACTTTGTCTCCCCCTCTTCTGAAATAACAGGCCTGCTGCAAACGCCCATTCCCATTAATTTCAGCGTCTCGCCAATAATCCCGAACCTGTTTCTTAAAAGGCTTGCTGACGCCCTTCCGAGCTCGCCGCAGGTCCTTATGCCGAGCGCCGCAAGCCTCTCAGTAATCTTTGAACCAATGCCCCAGAGCTCTTTTACAGGCAGGTGCTCCAATACATCAGGCACATCTTCAGGCCTTATCCATCTTAAGCCGTCAGGTTTGGATATATCGCTTGCAAGCTTTGCAATTAATATATTCGGGCCAATGCCAACAGTGCAGTTTATGCCGAATCTGTCTTTGATTGTTTTTTTAATTAAAGCTCCGATTGTCTCAGGTCCTCCAAATAGATGGTGTGTTGTTGTTATATCAAGGAATGCCTCGTCAATAGAATAGACCTCCATATCAGGCGTGAACCTATTATATATCTTTGTCAGCTCCTTGCAGGTATGGGTATATTTTTCATTATCGCCTGTAACAAAGATAAGATGAGGACATGCCTTCTTTGCCTCATAAATATTCATCCCTGTCTTTACGCCGAATTTTCTTGCTTCATAGGATGCTGTTGTTATAACAGTCCTTGCGCCTGAACCAACAACAGCAATCGGCCTTCCTCTGAGATGCGGATTCGCCTGCTGTTCAACAGAGGCAAAAAAGGCATCCATATCAATACACATGATAATTTTATGCATACTTAATGTCCTGTCCCTAACGTTTCTTTATATTCTTTTAGTGTCATTCCCGCAGCGTTTTTGAGCGGGAATCCATGACCTTGTAAATTCAAGGGATTCTGGATTCCTGCCAGAGACATGCAGGAATGACATACTTATAATGGAGATGGGATTATTTGCCGTTATGCTTCAAGCCGCTCAAGCCTCCATATAAGGGAGACTGTATCAAAGGTCAGCTCATACAATCCCTTTCCATCAGAAACAGAAAAATGATATATCTCAGCACTTCCTTCTCTTGATTTCCACAGATATGTAATCTCTTTTATCTCAAAGAGCCTTCCAGACCATTTGAACTTAAGGGGCTTTATCTTATAAGGCATGCCAAAGGAGGCAATGACATTTATGGTTTCTCCGATATCCATTTATATCTTCCTTACAATGCCTATGACCTTCCCAATAATCCTTACACCCTCAGGATTATAAGCTATAGGCTTCATGTCCTTATTTTCTGGTTTAAGGATTATCTGTGTCTTCTTTATATAAATCCTCTTTACAGTAGCCTCGTCTCCAATTAGCGCAACGGCTATCTCTCCGCTCTCAATTGAAGTCTGCGGTTTTACTATCACATAATCTCCATCCAATATCCCTGCGCCTATCATGCTCTCCCCTTTTATCCTTAAAGAAAAGGCGTTCTCTGTCTTAAAGAGTGTTTTATCAATAAGTATATGTCCTTCTATGTCTTCAACAGCAAGTATCGGTTTTCCTGCAGTTACCTTCCCTATAACAGGCACTGTGAACCCTGCCGCCTCTTTTATTCCTTTAACCTCTATGCCCCTTGACCTTAGGGGGTTTAGGCGTATAAAACCCTTTTTCTCAAGCGCGCGCAGATGTCCGCTTGCAGCAGGCCAAAGGAATCCGAAGTGCTCGCCAATCTCACGCACAGTAGGCGGATAGCCCTGCTTCTTTATGAATTTGATAAGAAACTCAAAGATATTTCTCTGTCTTGGAGTCAAATCCTTCATATATACAAATGTATACTATTTAGAAGACCTTGTCAATAGCAGAGGCAGATTGAGATGCTATTGGATAGTTTAAAATTTTTCCATCTTAATATGCCAGCTAAACAGCTTTGGCTTGTCGCATAGGAGACTGAGGCCTGCATTAAGAAAAAGGTGTATTGTATAATCCATTTTTTCACGGGATACTTCTAATCTTGGCTCTGCAATAAAGAGCATCCCGCCTTTTTTCAGGATCCTGTAAAGCTCCTTTACTGATTTTTCCTTATCAGCAAACTCATGGAATGTGTAGTAGGCAAATATAAGGTCAATCTCATTATCCTTTATATTTAAGGATGAGGCGTCTCCAATCATTGTAATTACATTATTCAGGCTGTTTAATGGAATCTTCTTGGCTAATCTATTTATCATCTCCTGCTGTATATCAACTGCATACAGCCTGCCAGAGCCGGCTGCCTTTGCAAGATATGGCGTAAAAAATCCGGGACCGCAGCCTATCTCAAGGACATTCATCCCCTCCTTCAGAGATGCATCCTTTAATACATCCTTCATATTTACAAGATAGCGCCTGATAAAATTATCAAGGACAAAGGCGAATTTTGCAGGAAAGACCATGCTTGACACTTGCTTTACTCCGACCTCTCAGACCTGCGCTCCCGCTCCTTGGTAAGGACGCCGAGTGCATTTAGAATATCATCCTTTTGCGAGGCCTCTATCTTTACATTCCAGAGGTTTGCGCCTTCAAAATTGGAGTGTCTGAGGCTTGCGCCGATAAGATTGGTATATTTAAGATTAGCAAACTTTAGATTTGCATTAAGCAGGCTTGCATATCCAAGGTTTGCGCCTTCCAGATTCGCAAACCTGAGGTTTGCAAATTTAAGATTTGCGCCGTCAAGGTTAGCATATCGCAGGTTCGCCCTTTCCAGATTAGCGCCTTCCAGATTAGCGCCTTCCAGATTCGCATTAATGAACATCCCTTCAGTTAAACTGGCGCCTTCCAGGTTGGCGTATTTTATATTTATCCTTATATTTTTTTCCCTGCAGTCCTGAATCAGCTTCAGCGCTTCATCAACTGTCATTCTATTACTCCTTTATAGATGATATGGCATTTTCCAATACCTTTTTTATCTGATGCCTTTGCTCATGAAGCTCCTTTTCAAGATGTGTAAGCCTCTTTTTCAAATCTCCTTCTCTTTTATCCCTGTCTGCAAAATCAGCAATTGAGCTCTTTATAAGCTCCTTTTTTTCCTTGTTGATTTCATCAATCTTTTCTGAGAGGGTTCCATTCTTCTGGGTAAGCTGCATGTTCTCCTTTTTTACTTCTTCCATCTCTCTTCTTGTTTCAATCAATTCCTTCCGCAGCTTTTCAACATCAACATTTGAACTTCCTGACGCCTTATTTAATCTTTCTCTGAGTTCAAATATGAGTTTTTCTTTATTCTTTGAATCCTTTTCTAAGATATCCTTTTCTTTTATAAGCGTCTCTACCTTTTCCTCCAGTGTGCAATAGATCTCAATTGGAACCTCGCAGCCTATAAGATTTGAAATTGAGGCAATCAGCTCCCTTTTCACAAAGGGTTTTTTAAGATAATCATCAGCCCTGACCTTGAGCTTTTTGTGCTGTTCAAAATCGCTCTTTTTTGCCTCAGAGGACATCAGGATTAACGGAATCTTTTTTAGCTCGTTATCCTCTTTAAACTTTTTGCAGATTATATAGCCGTTCTCTTTTGGAAGCTCTACAGAAAGAAGGATGAGGTCAAAACCCTCTCTTCTTGCAGCCTCTATTCCCTCGTCAGCATCAGGGGCAGCAACGGTTTTAAACCCAACCCTTTTTAGCATTTCAATAATATAATCTGAAAATGTCTCGCTGCTTTCTATTATGAGTATCTTTTTTTCTGTCATATTGTCAATCGTGTGAATTTACATGCGCTGTCTGCTGCTCATCCTCTGCTTCGCTGCTGTTTGCTATTATATCTCTTATCTCCGGTGGTACATAAAACTGGCTTATGTCAAATTTTGAGATAGATATGGCAATAACATCTATCTTCTCTTTTGCAGTGAGCCTTTTATCCACGAGGATCCTGTAATCGCCGCTTACCTTGCAAAGACCTCCTCTTGTATTTATGCTGCCCTCTTTCAAAGAATCATAGGTTACCCGGATGGACAGCCTCTCTGCAATCTCCTCTAACTGTTGTAATATGTTTTCTTTATTCATTATCTTTAAATTTGCAGTTTCTATATAAAATAGTGACCCTTATTAATTCAAGTCTTTTTTTGTCTCTTCGTATGTTGCAAATCCATCCAGAAAATCCTGAACCGCCATGCAGCTACGCATTATATTTCCCAAAGTCCTCTGGCTTCAGATTCTCAAGCCATCTGTCAAGGCTCTCTGATGTCCTCTTTTTAATTACCGCATCATCCACATATATCGGCGCATCCATCCTTATTGCGAGCGCAATGGCGTCACTCGGCCTTGAATCTATGGTTATCTCAGAGCCGTTTGAATTGAGATGTATAATTGCATAGTAGGTATTGTTTTTAAGGTCAGATACAACAACCTTTTCAACCCTTATTCTCATTGTATCAAGTATATTTTTCAGCAAATCATGCGTCATTGGTCTTGGCGGAATAACGCCTTCTAAAACAAAGTTTATTGCATTCCCTTCAGCACGGCCGACCCATATCGGAAGGGGGTCATTTTTGCTGCCCTCATCCTTTAATAGCACAATATAGGAGCTTGTATTCGGGTCTAATAATATGCCGCTGACCGTCATCTTAATATGCATGGCTCTCACCTCCTATTAATAACGGCTGGTTCATGCTGCCCGTTCTGTAACCTTCAAGGTCAAGGGTGATGTATACAAAACCATTTGCCTTAAAACCCTCAATAATATAATCCATTATTTTATCATTATAGAATCTTTTCAGTTCATCCCTGCCAACCTCTATCCTTGCAATCTCATTATGATAACGAACCCTGAACTGCCTGAAGCCCATTTCCCTGATAATGTTTTCACAATTTTCAATCTGTCTTAGCCGCATAGCCGTTATCTCTGTCCCATAGGGGAATCTTGATGACAGACATGCAAAAGAGGGCTTGTCCCAGTTCGGCAGATTTAAGCCTTTTGCCAATGCCCTAATCTCTGCTTTTGTGAGTTCTGCTTCAATTAACGGGCTTCTTATGCCGAGCTCCCTTGCTGCATCCCTTCCTGGCCTGAAGTCCTTTGTGTCGTCATAATTACTGCCGTCTGCCACATGATTCAGCCCAAGCTCAGAGGCCTTTTCTTTCAACTTCTGAAAAAGTTCGTTCTTGCAAAAATAACATCTGTTTGTCGGGTTAGACGAGAACCCGGGTATATCAAGCTCATTTGATGTAATCAGTATATGTTTTACGCCGAGTAATTCTGCAATCTCCCTTGCAGACTCTATCTCTCTTAAAGGATATGTTGGAGACGCTGCTGTTACTGCAACAACCCTGTTGCCAAGCATATCTGATGCGGCCTTCAACAGAAATGAGCTGTCCACGCCGCCTGAATAGGCAACAAGGAATGAGCCCATCTTTTTTATTATATCCTTTAATCTGTTAAATTTCTCTTCCAATTTATATCCTTATAGACTCAAGGGCATTATCATCAATCCTTCCAATAATCTCTACCCTCTTAGCATTATTTGTCTTTACATCCTTAATAAAGAATGCACCGCTGTCATGCTTGCTGTATTTTAATAATGCCTTGCATATAAAAGCCTCTTTATCATCAGATATCTCTCCGCAAAGGATGCCTGTAGGAGCTGGAAAATTGTCAGGCATAAAAAGATAATCATCAGGCTGTGCAATGTATTCAAGCTTCTTATTTTCATGCTCATTCCTGCCGATTACGAGCTTTGTATTCTTATCCAGCCTGAAGTGCCTTCCGACATTTAAAAGGTGTACATCCTTCATAGCAATCTTTTCTTTATGATCAAATAGGTCTTTTATCTTTTTTGCAAAGTTCTCATCTGTAAGCTTGCATCCGCCAGAGGCGCATGGATAATCATTTATGCCCTTTTCTTCAGCTAATTCCATCTGCTCTTTTCTTGAACGTCCCTGTATGGATAAAAGCCCGTCCCTGTTTATCAAGCCCTTTTGCTCAGGGATAGTTGGCGTAAAGAGCTTTGCAGAAAGCGGCCTCACTACATGACCCTTTAAGTCGCTCTCTCTTTCTATTATATCAAGCGTATCCCTTCTCTGGGACATCGGCCTCTGGCCGAGCACCTCTCCTGTAATTATAAAAGATGCGCCTGTCTCCTCCATGACCTTCTTTGCTGCCTTATGCATAAAGATGCGGCAGTCAATGCAGGGGTTCATGTGCTTTCCATAGCCGTGTTTAGGGTTTCTTACAATATTATTTATATAGTCCAGTCCCTTGCTTATTACCTTTATCTCTACGCCGAGCTCCTTTGCAACCCTGCTTGCCTCATGGTCGCAGCCGCTGTTTTTCTGAGTGCAGTTGCAAAAGGGCGATGTAAAATTAAGGGCAATGACCTCCACACCCTGGTCAATCATTGTCTTAACAGCAAGTGTGCTGTCCAATCCGCCTGATAAAAGCGCCACAGCCTTTTTCTTCAATTCTATCTCTCCTTTTGTTTCCATATTTAATCTCATTATATCCTATAGCAATCTGCTTAGTCAATATTTTCTGCCTCTCCCGGAAAATTCAAAGAAAGATTACCTTTTTGCCCCGATAGTAAACCCTCCTATGACTAAGGGGGTTTGCCCTATCCTGTTTCTGTATAGCATTACAAAAAGTTTATTATCCAGTTAGTGTCCTAACAAAAAACTTGCCTGTTACAAAGGCAATTGTGTATAATTCTGAAAAACAGCGGGAAGCGTCTAATAATATTGTGGGGCATCATTATGAAACCAGTAGTTCAGTTAGAGCGTACAGGCTGCGGTATCGCGAGCGTTGCTGCTATCGTCGGCCTTTCATACCAGAAGGCGAAGGCGATCGCTAATTCGCTCGGCATCTTCGCCCATGACGAGAGTTTGTGGTCGGAAACCTTGCACGTCCGGAAACTGCTGAGCCACTTCGGTATTAGAGCTAGTTCTCGTGTAATTCCGTTTCGTTCGTGGGAAGCTCTACCGGACATCGCCCTGTTGTCGGTCAAGTGGCATCTTGAGAATGGCCGCCCATATTGGCATTGGGTAGTGTTCGTTCGTGAAGACGGGCAGTCTTATGTATTGGACTCAAAGAAGATCCTGCGTAGTAATTTCAGAATAGACTTCGGGCGTATGAAACCGAAGTGGTATATCCCTGTCATGGACTGCCCAAGACCTATAACGCCTGCTGTTGTCAAGAGAAAAAACTGTTCTAAGCGGAAATTAAAAGAAAAATAATTTTCTTTTGCATAAAAGCCCTCTTTTGATTTTTTACCTTTTACAGATTTAATATGATATAATTTATCAGGAGGTGAGAGCATTATGGAGATGGCGCCAAGGATTGAAGTGGCCGAAAAAGTCCGTTTTGGCAAGCCAGTCATAAAGGGGACTCGTGTTCCAGTTGATTTAATTCTCGGCAAACTGGCTGGTGGTATGACTTACGAAGAAGTTATGTCTGAATATGACTTAACAAAAGAAGATATATTGGCTGTGTTAGATTATGCGGCAAAATATCTATCACATGAAGAAGTTAGAGCTGTAGGTTAATCTGTATTTGAGTGCTGCTTGTTGGTCTCTTTTAAAATCCATTTCGCTATATTCATAGGCAGGCAGACCATGTTCTTTTAAGACCTCCATAAATTTAACCCTGCTCATTTCTGAAAGCTCTGTTGCCTTTCCAAGTGATATAGCCCTTTCCTGAAATAATAGAATAGCCAAGGTTATTTTTAGCTTCTTTTTAACCTCTTCAGGCTTTTCTAATCCCTTCATAGCAAATATTATATCTTCTGGAAGGTCTATTTCTATTTTCTCAGTTTTTATCGTTGCCATATTTTTACTCCTTTAATTATCTTGAACAAACTATATAAATTTTAGCACCTAAATTAAAAAGACGCAATCCAAATTTCAAGGAAATTTAATTTAGCAGGGTGTTGTCAGCAGTTTTAATAGGGCCGTCAATTGACTCCCTGTTGCTAAGAAGAATATGGGAAGCGGAGCCCTTATTCCTTATCGGCTTGATAAGCGAGTAACTGGCTTGGCAGCCAAGTCAAAAGTCCTGCTTCTTGATGAGGTGTTTCCGGGCTCCTTTGCTGTTTGCCTGGTCCACACACTCATAGGTCTTGCGAGTAGCATAGATGTTGCCATTGTCCGTCCTCAGTTCAACTTCGTCGTATGTATTAGAGCCGTGATCGCCACAAAGCCAGTCGTTAACTTTGACAGAGTCTTTTGCATTACTCAACGCGTCCCACTGCCAGGTTTTCAAAATCAATGGTTCATTTGGACGATTGGCGCTGTTGAAGACGTGCAATCGGCCATTCTTCCTTGAAATGCCCACAACAACGCTTGTTCCTTTCCCGCATGGCAGCGTCCCTATCTGCAGAACAAACTCCGTAGATCTTCCGTCATGGTCGTAGTCTGCAAAGTTCATTATATTGGAGAGCGGACGTCTTCGAACGCGGTCTGCAAACCCAGGGGAATCGTTAGCCTTTAAGTCCTCATCTCTGACATCCCATCTGCGCAGTACAGCACCATGGGCATTGTATGGTTTCGGAAGGTCGTCGCCGTGTACAAACAAGGGTTTAAGAGAGAAATGCTCGTTTTTTCGGCCAGGTCTCTTTCTCACCAATCGAAGATCTCCCCATTCGCCAAAAGCAAACCCCCTGCAAGGGCAAGTAAGATAGTCGTCGTTCTCAGGCCCACAGGCTGGGCTCGGTGGATTCATCCACTCAAGTCGCCATGTTTCTTCTAAACCATCCACAGTGATTTTCCGCTCTTCGCGAAGGATTGGCTCATTACTCTGAGCGAAGGCCAGACCGCCAAGCGATAGGAGTACCGAAATACCTATGAATCTTAGAGCTGCACAAGTTCTTTTTTTCATTTTGTTGTGACGATTAACAAGTTATTCTACATTTTCTGTTCTTTACCTCGAAAGGCGAAGACTTTCAAACGGGGTTGACCAGAACAAAACCAATATAAAAGTAATACAAAAGCCGTAAAAAAGCAATAAGATATTAATAGAAATTCTCCTTAGTCCCCCTTCCTGTCTGCCGACAGACAGGTATGAAAGGAGAAGAAAAAAAGTCGCTCGCAATGATAAAGAGTGCAAGCAAAACTATCCCTTGTTTCAAGAGGCTGTTTTTAATATAATGATTAAAAGGAGATAATACTATCAGACCACTTTACGGAAATACAAAGGGACTCAAATCGGACATTGAGAGAAGGATAGAGCATGTCTACAGGAGGAGGATACCGCCTGAGATGGTTATTACACCTGAGCTTGCAAGGTATCTGACAGAGTTGTCGCTTGAAGCAAAAAGACAGATTGGCATACTTGCTGACAGGAAAGGTGTAATCCAGTTTGTAATTATCGGCTCTGAAAAGGAGCTGCTCATACCTGATTTGTCTGACTTCCGTCTTGGAAGAAAGAGGCTGCGCGGCGTCCGGCTGATACATACACATCTTAAAGGTGAACCTCTCTCACAGGATGATTTGACTGACCTCGCCATGCTAAGGCTTGACATGATTGCTGCTATTGGTGTTTTACAGAACGGCCTTCCCGGCAATATCTATACAGCGCATCTTCTGCCGCCAAATCCAGAGAAAAAGGTATATCAGGTTGATGAGCCTCTATTGTTTCATAGATACAATTTGGATTTTCAGGAATTTGTTTATTCATTGGAGGATGAGCTGTCTAAAAAGGCAATCGGCTATGATGTCAGAGACAAAAGAGAGAGGGCAATACTTGTGAGCGCTTCAATAAAGGACAAGGCAGAGCAGGAGGAGTCCCTTGAAGAATTAAAGGAGCTTGCACGTTCTGATGAGCTTGTTGTGCTTGATACTATTGTCCAGAGGCTGCATCAGATAAATCCAAAGTATCTTCTTGGGAGCGGCAAGATAAAGGAGCTTATAATAATTTCTCTCCAGTTCGGCGCTGATATAATAATCTTTGACCAGAACCTATCACCTGCGCAGGTAAAGGCATTGGGCGAGATAACAGAATTAAAGGTAATTGACAGAACCCAGCTTATCCTTGATATCTTTGCAAGAAGGGCGCACAGCAGGGAAGGAAAGGTGCAGGTAGAGCTTGCACAGTTGAAATATCTTTTGCCAAAGCTGTCTGAGAGGTCTACTGCCTTATCAAGATTAACAGGAGGCATTGGCGGAAGAGGACCGGGTGAGACAAGGCTTGAGGTGGACAGGCGGCGGGTAAAGGACAGGATTTATAATCTTGAAAAAGAGCTTGAATCGCTAAACAAGGGAAGAAGCCAGAGAAGGAGCAGGCGAAAGGAGGCAAAGATACCAATTGTTTCCATAGTGGGATATACAAATGCAGGGAAGTCCACATTATTAAATGCGCTTACAAACAGCAGTGTGCTGACACAGAACCTCCTCTTTGCAACTCTGGACACATCAACAAGGAGATTAAGATTTCCAAAAGAGAGGGAGGTAATAATCACAGACACAGTAGGTTTTATAAAAGACCTGCCAAAGGATTTACTTACCGCCTTTCTTCCAACATTAGATGAGCTGAAGGATGCAGACCTCCTTCTGCATATTGTTGATATAAGCAATCCGAGATTTGAACAGCAGATAGAGGATGTAAACAAAATATTAGCAAGTCTTGAACTGGATAAGATTCCACAGCTCGTGGTATTCAATAAGAGTGACAGGGTAGAGCCCAAATTTGCAAAGGCTGTAGTAAAGAGGTATAAAGGAGTTGCTATATCTGCATTGGATACATCAACACTGCCTGAGCTCCTTAATGCAATGGAGGCTTATTTGTGGAAAGCAGAATCTTCGCATCTACAACAACAAGCCCCTGAGGATATGCAATTACAGGATTAAGGTCTATCTCAGAGATATCATTAACCTCGTTTAAAAGCCCTGAAATAGTTATTAATGTCTTTGCAATGGCATCTATATCAACTGGAAGGCTTCCCCTAAAGCCAGTTAAGAGCGGATAACCCTTTATCTGTTTAATCATCTCCATTGCTTCATCCATATTAACAGGCGCAATGCCAAAGGATACATCTTTTAAGAGCTCAACAAATATCCCGCCGAGCCCGAACATTACAGCAGGCCCGAACTGTGCATCCCTTATGCCGCCGATAATAATCTCTGTGCCTTTTTTTACCATTGCCTCAATAAGCACGCCTTTAATCATTGCGCCATTTGCCTTTTTTGTAATATCCTCCATCATGGCATCAAAGGCGCTGTAAAGCTCGTCCTTATTTTTGATATTCAATTTCACACCGCCAACATCGCTCTTATGCAAAATATCAGGTGAGACTATCTTCATTGCAATTGGCCAGCCCATTGTATTTGCTGCGTGCAAGGCATCGTCCTTATCCTGCGCAACAAAATGCTCTGGCACAATAATGCCAATGGTCTTTAAAAGCGCCTTTGCCTCATCCTCCAGAAGCGGCCTGTCCCTGTTTGGCACTGCATCGTCTATGACAGCCTTTGCCTTTTCAATAAATTTATTTTTAATGACATAAGAAGACGCCTTGTTTGCATTCAGGGAATTAACAGCCTTTCCTCGTTTTATCAGGGCGCTAATCACCCTTATTGCCCTTTCAGGAGTGAAATATACAGGGATTCCTTTTTCTTCTACCTCCCTTTTTACAGCTATTGTCTCCTCGCCGGCAGTTGTGCAGACAACAACAGGTTTTCCGCTCTTTTTTGCCTTTTCAGCAATAATGTCAAAGACCCCTTTTGTTAATCCCGGCACTGCAAGATGGGCGACAACAACTACTGCATCAAAGAACGGGTCATTCACAAGACATTCCTCTAAAACCATTTCGTATTCCTTATCTGTAGTGCTGCCTGTTAAGTCAAGGGGATTGTTTATGCTGTAATATGACGGAAGCCTCTTCTTTAATCTATTTTTTAAATCCTCTGGAAATTGCGGAAGCTCAATCCCTTCGCTCGGAGCCAAATCTGCCATTACAACGCCTATTCCTCCTGCACATGTTACAATCAAAAGTTTATTGCCCTCTGCAAAAGGCTGCATAGCAAGGCCCTTTGAATAATCATACATCTCTAAGAAATTAAATGCCTCAATAATGCCAGACTTTTTAAATGCAGCCTTATAAACCTCATACCTCCCTGCCAATGCGCCTGTATGCGATTTTACAGCAGCAATCCCTTTATCAAACTTCCCTGCCTTTATTGCAACAACAGGTTTTCTTATTGAACAGAACTGCGCAGATTTAATAAACTCCCTGCCCTCAGGCACAGATTCTATATACATGGCAACAACCTTTGTCCTCTCATCTTCTGCCAAGTATCTTAAAAGCTCTATCTCGCCGACATCCACGCGATTGCCATAATTTACTATCTTTGCCACACCCACATCCTCAATAGGCGCAATGTCCCAGAAAAAGCCTACAAATGAACCGCTCTGTGAAAGGAAGGAGAGGCCTCCAGGTTTTGTCTTTGCAACCTTTTCTAATGGGAGAAAAAAGGTATTAAACCTTGTATGGTTGTCAATAACACCGAGGCAGTTGGGGCCGAGTATCCTTATGCCTGTTGTTTTCGATATTTTTTTTATCTCATCTTCAAGCTTCTTCCCATCTTCTCCTGTTTCGCCAAAACCGCTGCTTGAGATGATTATATTTTTTATCCCCTTTTCCACATGCTCAGACAAAACCTTTGGAACATAAGGCGCAGGGATAATGATAATGGAGAGGTCAACCTCGCCAGTGATATTTAAAACAGAGGGGTAGCATTTATAGCCAGACAGGCTCTCATGTTTTGGATTTACAGGGTAAAGTTTTCCCTTGTATCCAAAGGCAGGCAGGTTTTTTAGGATGACCCCTGATGGTTTCTTCTCATCCCCTGATGCGCCGACAATGGCAACTGACTTAGGGTTGAAGAAGGCATGGAGGTTAGTTGTATTGCGGTCCTTTTTCATATAGCTGCTCACTCAGAGATTACTCAGGATTGGGTTATCAAATGCAATGGATACAATGTCAATTTATATTTTTCCTTCAAGATATTTAAGGATAACTTCCTTAACCTTCTTGGCTATATTAATAGCTTCAACAGCATCTTCTTTTGGAATATCATAATAAATCTCATCTGGATACCTGACTTCTACGCCATAGCTTGATAGTGTTTCTATATCTTCAAGTTCAGACTCTATTGGTGGGGCAACGTCCCTGCAAAGCGAAACAAGGTCTTCAAGTGAATGTGTCTTGGGAAAATCTATTTCATGGAATGTAAGAAAACCTTTAAGATATTTTTCTGCGCATTGCTGAGAATGAAAGCATACGGTATCACAAGGAGGGTGTTCCAATTTCATAGTATGTTCTGCAGTTATTAAATCATTTTCAGCTTTTTTAAACCATGCCCTTACAACCCCTGTTTTATCGCCTTTCATAGAGCAGCCTTCCTTTGTGAGCAGCAGGATAAATAATAGTGCCGATAACATCTTTGAATCGTTCAAATTCATCAGGGGTCTTCACTATTACGTCCTTTGGAATGCCGATGCCTTTTAAAACTTTCCTTATGGGCGCCGCCCTTTTATGGGGCTTGGCATCGGTATCCATTACAATTAATAAATCCATATCACTATCAGGAGATGGATGCCCATAGGCATATGAACCAAAAAGGATTATTTTCTCTGGATTAAACCCATCTATAATTCTCTTTACTGCTTCCTTTATGAGGCCTTCAATATCCATAGAGCGTCCTCCTCTTTTATTAAGACTTGAACTTATAATCTCTTTAATGCCTTTCTTGAATTATATCTGTTTAAGTTATTGTTGCCAATGTTTTTTTCGGATTACCCAATTAAAGGTTGTTTATCTGTCTGCAGTCACACAGATATGAAAAAGATATTACAAATTGCTGGAAAAAGCAAGGTTAAAAGGCCCAAAGAAGTCAGGCCTTTTTGTATCTAACAGTATTGAAGAAAAGGTAGTGGGATTTTAAAAATGTTTTCTGCATAATCAATTATGTGTGATGTACCTACTTCTTGCTTCATCCTGCCAAATTTGTGGACAGTGCAATAAAGAAATCTGATGAGGCTTTGAAGGGAATTGAAGCAAATGAGAAGAAGAAATTATAACGTGATGGCTTTCACTCCCTATGTCTATTCCTCCGTGCAGCATCTTCCCACCTCCTTTAAGTGTGTTTGATAGTCTCATGGCTATGCCAATACCGTTTGCCCTGTCTATAATAGCCACTTAAGGGCATCTTCCCATTGGACAGGGTACTGGCCGGGAGCATCCGGCAGTTCAAATCGAGTCACTTTGACGGACCCCGTTAGCCACAGATGCTCCCGCTGCCACTCTGATTATTTATACCACATAAAGAAGGCTCTTTGTCTTATTCCCTATTCTCCTATTTTTGTATTATAGCCCCCATTTTCACCATTTTCATTTTCAATTTGGTGTGCCCAGCCAACCTACCACTATTTAAGATTGGCTTGAATGATGTTAAACCTTGTGTTACACTTATTTAATATACCTCAAAGATATGATAATTATTAATAGTATAATAGAAACAATCAAAATCAATAGAATCAGAATTACAGATCACGCTGATGAGGAGGCTCAGGCTGATAATCTTTCCTTTGAGGAAATATTTACTTCAGTATTGAGAGGTGAGATAATTGAGCAATATCCAGATGATAAACCGTACCCAAGTTGTTTAATCCTCGGCAGAAATTTTAAGAATGAACCTATTCATAGTGTTTGAGCTTATAATGCTGAGGCAAATGCGAGTGTTTTAATAACAACCTACCGTCCAGATCCAAAAAAGTGGATGGAAGACTGGAAGACAAGGAGAAAATAATGAAATTATTTGAAAAATGCCCGGTTTGCAGTGGTGAACTTATAGAAAAGGAAGTTGAAAAATTATTAAAAGGCGGTGAGAATACAGCCATCATTAAGGTAAAAACAGATGTGTGTCTACATTGCGGTGAAAGGCTTTACACCCCTGAGATTATTACTCGTTTTGAGGAGATAAGGAAGAAACTTAAAGTAGGAAAGATTGAAGATTTTATTGAGGTCGGAAAGAGTTATCAAGTAGCAGGCTGCTGAAAACAGGGATTATTCCAAAAATTTAAGCATCCACCTGTGAAGGGTAAGGATTCTTCAGATATAAACAAAAAAGGGCGGGGGTTGCCCCCGCCCTGTGCTGCATTTTGTTTTTGTAGGGACATGCCATGGCATGTCCCTACGCTTTTGGTGGGCGCAGCCCAGCCTATGACTCTGTGAACAATGAAGATTTGAACTTCCCATTTAAACAAGACATATTGCTAACTATAGCTTATAGGTTATAGCTAAACCTATTGGAAAACCTTCTTGCTATAGCTATAGCTGTCAGCGTGATAATCAGCATTAACATAAAAGATAGCCCTTTGCCATCATTGCCCTTCACAAACCCGCAACCGCTGCCACCAGAGGCAGAGGCATCACTGCCATTGCTTGATGATGGCAACGGTGGAGTAGCACCACCACCGCCATCGCTCAAAGGATAGCCATTTTCGTTTACATTGCCATCAGCGTCAATTACATATAAATAAGCATTGTTTAAGTTGCTAAATGAACCCTGATTTAAAGTTATTGTAATGGATGTGCCTGTATCTGACCATAAGGTTGGTATTTGAACCTCACGTTTTGTACAAGCATACCAAGTGGACGCATTACCAATCTCAACCCTTGCTATTGTATTATCAATATAAACATCATCTATATATATTTTGTATGCTTTAGCTGCTCCAGACATCATACCTGGAAGAAGAACGCTATAAATAGTATTTGTGTTTCCTGAAGCTTTTGTAACAACATTAGAAGCATTTGTATTAGAATGTAAATCCATCCATGTTTTTGCAATACCGTTGGCAGTACCAGCAGGATTTGATAACTTAAGGTGCATTTCCAATCGACTCCAACCATTACGAACTGGATAATAGTTTGCATCGTATTGATGCCAGTCTCCAGTAGTAGCGCTATAATATTCATAAAACCAGTTGTAACCAGCTTGAAAAGTTTCCCCCAATACTGGATCTCCGCTATAAACAACCCCAGAATTTATTCTTGCCCATTTCCATACACCGCCTCCGCTTGGAGCAGAACCATCTGAAGTATTCCAATTAACCATCATTGAAACATAAGCTTCTGTTGTACCACCAAAATTATTGAAGTAGTTACCTGCAAAATCTTCTATTGAAGGAGATACGGTCTTAAGTGCTGATTGTGTTCCTTGTCCATAGGCAGCTGAATTACTAATAACAGGGTCTGGCCCGCTACCATCAACGCGATAGCTGGTATAGCCTAAAGTTGTTAAATTTGCTCCTAATGTACCATTTTCAAAATCATCCTACTTCAAAGGTGCTGGAGTAGCCTTTGTCCCAAATCCGCTTCCGGTTATTGTGAGCGTTCCTTTATTAGTGAGGCTTCCTGAGAAGCCTGTTATATTAGGCTGGGCATAGGCAGATGCGCTCCAGAAGATTGTTAGTAGAAATAAAATTGCAGCGGTTTTGATTAAGCTGTTTTTTCTTATTTTCATGACCAATACTCCTTCCTTTGTTGCAATTATGTTC